>Ga0247814_10002325_pt1 | contig 10535 bp, 28 predicted proteins | sample UWRJL179409R1_FD_179947 | JGI IMG/M metagenome (GOLD analysis project Ga0247814, IMG submission 179947) | Plant litter microbial communities from Arlington Agricultural Research Station in Wisconsin, United States - UWRJ-L179-409R-1 | ecosystem: Environmental > Terrestrial > Plant litter >... | reverse complement strand
GCTGTTTAATAATTTAAAATCTGTTATTGCCGCCTGGATAAGTCCAAGTGGACGAGGATTAAAACTTTTAATTAGAATCAAAAAGCCTAAAAGTGTAGAGCAATATAAAGAATATTTTTGTGGACTTGCATATTATCTCTCTCAATATGAAGGATTTGATGGAGTCAACTTTAACATTGTCTTACCTCAATTTTTGTCGTATGATTATGATATCTTAGTGAGAGAGGATGCAGAAGAATGGATACAACGTGGAAATAAAATTAATTTCTTTGATATAAATGCGCCAATTGATTTTGATGTACCAACAGATATAGATGAAGAATTAGAACAGGAAGTTGTAAAAAGCATACATTTTTTAATAGATCGAATTGAAGACAATGCTCATCCTACACTTTTAGGCATCTCATTTTTAATTGGAGGATGGTCGGCTGCAAATTATATAGGTGAAGAATTAGCTTATGATACCATGATAGAGGCAGTTGAAGGTAATACATATATGGGTAAAAATACACGAGGATATTGTGCAACGGCCAAACAAATGTTTTTAAAAGGATTAAATCATCCAGCAGAATACAAAAACAAATGATAAAAAAAGATTTTAAACAGAAGTATTTTCTTTATTGCCGAGATTGTACAGAACCTTTAATAAGAAAAGTTGAAGAACAAATTTCGCGGGAAAAGAAAATTAAAACAGAGGAAATATGACAAACGAAGAATTATACGCCAATTACATGTTAGGATTTACAGATGAATTAGATGGAAAGGAAGATATAAAATTTTATTTAAGTGATCACCCACTTAAATCTCCAGCTTATAAGTTAGGCCGTTTGCATGCTGTCATAGGAGATGATTGCAGAAGTGTAGATTACTTATCCAGAGAAGAAATAATTAAAATGATAAGACAATGACATTAAGAGAGGAATTTGTAGACCATAATGATTTGAGCAAATTAGATGAAATAAGAACTAATTTTTTAAACTCTAGTTGGGCGGAAAGAGAAAAAATTTATAATAAAGTAATAAAAGATGATTAAATTAAAAGTAGATTACTGGAAAACAACAGGTAAGTGGTATATGACAGAGACAATAGAGGTTGATGATTTAGAAAGTTTAGAATCGATTCTAAAAAGAAATTTTATTTCTACAACTTATATTATTCAAGAAGATGGTTATGAACAACCTTATAGAGCTTATTTACTATAAAATATGAAAAAAAGAAAATACACAAAAGAACAGTTTAATTTTGTCAAGGACTTAGTTGAAAAAGGATACGGTGTTTCTCCCGCAACAAGATTAATGTGCGAGCAATTCAATTTAGAATGCACAGAATCTACAACTAGAATTTTCCGCAAAAAAATGCAAAACAAAGGAGTTACAAATAATGTACAAACTGTTGAAGATACAGATGTATTTAAAGAAGCGCAGAAAAAAGAACATGATAAAACTAAACAAAGGTTTTTGATAACCTGGGCTCAAAGTGATACACCTGTACATAAAGGCTTTCTTAAAAATATACAAAATTATGCGGAGTATATTGATGCAGACATACTTGTAATAGCTGGCCGTTACCGTAATCCCTCGTCCTTATCGTCAAGTAAAAGTTTAGAAGAAAAGGAGAAAAACATTAAAAATACTTGGGCTAAAGAAATACTGCCTTATCTCGACGCTAACCGTCATAATTTACATAAGCATTTAGTGGTGTTATCAGACGTTAAAATTCAACCAACAGCTTCTACTCCATTATCTTCAATGAATGGCCTTACAGGGCTTGAAAGTTGTATCATTGGCCATCCTAGATCTCACTTAAAGTTCTTACCAGTTTTAGAAGGCTATCCAAGCAAAGTTTTACTTACTACTGGAGCCATCACTGTTGAAAACTATACAGATACTAAAATTGGAAAACAAAGCGAATTTAATCATCAAATTGGATGTGTAATTGTAGAGTTAGATGGAGATATTTTTCATATTAGACAAATAATTGCTGATAAAAAAGGGGATTTCTATGATTTGAATTATAAAGTGGAACATGGTAATATTTATAATAACAACAAAATTGAAGTTGCTGTTTTAGGAGACATTCACTTGACATCCGAAGAAAAGGGTAATGTAGATGTATCGTTTGAAATCCTAGAAAGATTTAAACCAAATCATGTAATTCTTCACGACATTGCGGATATGAGTTCTATTTCTCACCATGAAAAAAGAAATCCATTTCAATTACTAAGAAGAGAGCAAGATGGTTCAAACTCGCTAGAACGTGAATTGAAGTATATCACTGATTGGTTTAAAGAAAAACCTAAATATAATTATGTAGTTCCTTCAGCTAATCATAACGATTTTATAGACAGATGGTTACAAAACGAAGATTGGAGAAAAGAAGGTAATAAAGCCTTATATCTCAAATACGCTAATATCACGGCTCAAGGACTAGCTCCCAAAGGAATTATAGCTTATATTTTAGAATCTGAATTTGATCATATTAAATGTTTAGGTGTAGATGAATCATATAATGTTTTAGATTTCGAATTGAGTCTTCACGGAGATCGAGGGGCATCAGGGTCACGTGGCTCCATAACACAGTTTAAAAACTTGAATGTTAAAACCGTTACAGCCCACAGCCATTCCGCTTCTAAAACAGATGGACATCATTGTGTAGGAACATTGACTAAACTTCGTATGGGGTACAATCTTGGGATGTCACAATGGTCAGTATCTAATTTAGTCATTTATCCTAATGGTAAAGCACAACATATTCATATTACAAGAGGGAAATACACAACGTTTTATTAAAAATATAAGGAGATTCGAAAGTTTCTCCTTTTTTGTTTGGTAGTCTCAAAAACATTCCTTAGATTTGTAAAATAAAATTAGAAACTATGAAAAGAAAATTGATTATTTGTTTAGATGTTTTGCTTTGGATAGCATTATTATTTTTTGGATATAAATATTTTAAAGGATGTTAAAGAAAATTACAGAGAAAAGAATTGAGCAATTTAAAAATGATTTCCCAGAGTTTAAAATTTCCAAGAAAACAGGTTCTATGTACATTAGAATCGGCGTAACAGAAAGTACAAAACAGATTAAGTATAATGGAAGAGCTATTACAAAAGGAACTGTAAAGAAGTTAGGTCAGTTTCAAGAATGGAAACAAAGTAAAGCCAGATTTGTATACTTACTAAGTCCTGCTGGAAAACTTATGATGAGTAAAGAGGGTGGTAACTTTAGAAGTGTCACTTTAAAAGCGCTTAGAACTGAAAACTCAGATTTGACTAATACTTTCTTCATAGGTAAAAAATATGAATGGCTTGGTAATTATCCTAATATGTTTGCTTATAAATTCTTTCAAGGGTTTAATTCATTAAGTGAAGCTAAAAAATTCTTAGGTTATTCATTTATTTCAGATGATGAGTTTAGTAATTTATTCAAAGATGATTGGTTTGATTTTTTAACGCCCGTTATTTTAGCTAAAGACAAGAAAAATGTTGTTAGGTTATTTAAAGATATGAATTCTGAAACTAGAGATTCTTTAAATGATTACATTAACATGTGTCAAGAGCATAATATGGATATTGAAATTCCCGCAGGAAAAAATAAATTAGAGGAGTTACATGATTCAGCTATGTGGGAAATCAATAAAAGAAATATGAATTGTTACTCTAAGGAGTACAAATATGATATTAAGGAAGAGTTTACTAAAATTTGGCAGGAAAGGAAATTAATATTCAGAAGACTTGAAACGCCATATGAAATGTACGCTCAGGGAATAAAACAAATTCATTGTATTGGAACAAATTATGCCACTCAATTAGGTTATTATGCCTTCTATACTTTCAATTACAAAGATAAAGAGTATGATATTCAACTTTATAAAAATGGAAGTGTTGGTCAGTTTTATGGCCGTAAAAATACAGAAGTACCTAAAGAACTAAAGGAATTGGTTTTAAAAGACATTAATTTAAAATTAGAACTAACTGATATAAAACCTAATTTAGAGAATTATCCTAAAATAGCTGATCATCCAGCAACAATTACAAATGGTTGGGCTTTTTAAAATATAAATATATGAAAAAACAAGGAATAAGATTTATTTTAAAAGACGGGACAGATGACTTTTATGACCCGTTAACTTTTAATGACTTTTCAGAAACAGAAACTGATTATGTTTTAGATATGGCTTATACTTATGAAATACCTAAAGAAGATGTAATTTCTTTTGAATGGTTTGATATATGCCAAAAATGTGGGTATGAGCTATTTAGTGATGGTTGTAGAAATTGTAAAAAATAAATATATGGAACACTTTATAAAGTTTTTAAATTCAATGGCTTGCTTCTGTAGTGGAAGTGTATTTGCCAGTTTATGCTTATCGCACACGGACACTTGGAAATTTACTTTACCAATCTGCCTATTTTGTATAACTTTGAGAAATATGGTAAAATAATGACAACAGAAGAATTTAAAATAGAATATCCACAATACTCACATCTGGAAAACGATGCTTTGTGGGATAAAATGACAGAAGTTTTATTACAATCAGATAATGTTTTAATAGCCGATCCTAATAGAGAGATTATTTATCATAAACCTATTATTATAAATGGTATGAGTTATAGTGTAGAAGATAGTAAAACAACTGTTTGGTTAAATAATAAAGGTGAAAAAGTTAAGTTGAAAGAACCTAAATATTTTAAAGGTAGCCCAACGGAAAGTTACAGATGTGAAATTATAGATTTTAGTGAATTATGAGAAGTTTAATATACTATAAATCAGAAGAGGAATTCAATAAACCTGTAAGTGAACTAATCGAACAACTTAGACAAGATTTAGTTAAAGTGCGAGGGAAAATCCACGATATTAAATATGAGCGTGGTTTTAAAGATAGATTAGAGCCTTTAGAAGGAGGTTTAACCTGTATTATAAGTGCTATGTACAATACCTTGAAGGAATTCCAAGAATGGGAAGAAAAATGGGCTAAAAAAGAAGAAATATGAAAGAATTAAAATTACAAGATATAGTATTAAAACTAATAGGAAATGTAAATCCTGCTGGATGTGCTTCAAGAGATCCTGAAAGATTAGAAAATTTGAAAACTTTATGCGAACTGACAGAGATTTTAATAGATGAAATAGCTTATGTATCAAGAAGTAAAGACAGTCATGAATCTTCTGTTAAAGAAGCTGGACAATACGCACAAAACTTTTTAGTAAATCAGGGATTATGAAATGGGAAGAAAACGAAAGAAGTCATTATCACGAATGTAAAACTCCTATAGGCCGATTTGAGATAGTTGAAAATTATGGTGATTTTATGATCTATAAAGATAATGTGAAATTTGGCGCGGAAAAAACTTTAGAAACAGCAAAAGAAGAAGTCAGAGAGCATCTTCAAACATTATATTACCGTTTAAAAATATACTTAGAGATAAATGAATAAAGAAATAGAACGCTACGATCCAATAGAATATGATGAAGGCACTTGGTATCATATGCTTGATAATAATACAGTCACTTTAGAATTTAGTCAAGATGTTGATTATTCTTTTAAAATTGAGAGTTTTACACCAGAAGAAATAATGGAAAAATATAATATTAAATTATGACAGACAGAAAAGAAGCTAAATATTGCGGAAAAACAATAAGAACAATACAAGAATACTTATTTAAAACTGCAATTTATAATGAAAAACGACCTCATTCTAACATAACAGAAGACTACTTGAAACAAACAATTACATTTTTAAATGACTTATTAAACGAAAACAAATAAATTATGTACGCAATAGACGATAGATTTTATGACGAAGTTCAGGATATAGCTGAGGACTTAGAATACGATTTTTTAATGGAACAAGCTGATGATTTTACTATTGAGGCTTATGAATGTGATCTAGAAAGAATTGGTTATTTAAGTGCTCAAGTAATCGCTGAGAGAGCCTTTGATGAAGATAGGTTTTCTGAAAATATGGATGAAGATCAAGAAAGGATTATTAAAATATTAGATGGGAGTATTGATTTCGATCTAATAAATTCGTACCTTCCTAAATTATGGTATCCGAGTAATAGAAAAGTTGTATTTACAAAACAAGAATTAATTGATGAAATAAAACAATATTATGAATGATTTTGAAAAAGGCTTTCTATGGGGTTTATTAACAATGGTTGCTGTAATAGGTATAATTAAATTGATTTATATGTTATGAAAAGAACAATATTTTTAACAACAGTGGTGGTTAGTTCTATCACTGTTTTTTCTTGTTTTGCGCCGAATCCTGCGAAAGAGATTAAAAACAAAGTTTATTTAGACCCATCAATTAAAGTACTGAATTTCACGGCGAATAAAAATTTAGAACAAGTAGTAAATACAACAGCTCAAGTACTCAAGTTAAAAAACATAACGGTTGTTTGTGTCCCTATTGTAGATGAAGAAGAGAGATTTCTACTAGGTTATATTGTTCCAGAAGACGGTTTTTACTTAATTAAAATTCAACCTGGACTTTACGATGATCTTCTTTTAGAAGTTTGTGTACATGAGTTTTGGCATTTAAAAGATTATGAATCAGGAGATTTAGAAAGACTTGAATATGGCTTCAAATATAAAGAATTTACTTATTCCTTTAATACTTTTTACTGGGATCGCCCATTTGAATTGTCAGCTTACCAAAATGAATTAAGATTAAAAATAGAAGTAAGTCATAAAATGAATAACCCTCACTGTCTTAATTGATGGTGAGGGTTTTTTCTGCGTTTAATTGTTTTTGATTTAAATAACTGTAATAAAACTTTCTACATAAAACAGATTCTATTTCTTTTAGTCGTTTATTTTTATGAAGCAATTTTCCCTCTTTATATTTTCTTAGCCCGCCGAACTCTGTTACGTAAAATAATCCAGCATAATCAGGTAATAAATCTTTTACTTTATCTAATAAACTTTCTGGAACACAAAAATAAAATCGATTAGGTATTTCAATATAAATTTTATCTCCTGCATCATATCTTTTCAACCCATCTTTCTCAGTTCTTGCATAAAATCGATCTAAGACAATAAAACCATTTTTTAATATCTCATGCTTCTTTTTCTTGAAGTCTGCTTTAAAATCGCTTAAACTCGCTTTAATTTCAATGTCTAGAATTATTCCATTTTCTTTTACTACTAAAAAGTCTGTTTCTAAATAATTATGATCAAATGCATAAACATTGGAAACCATATATCTACTATTGTTTTCGAAATAACCTCTAAGTGCTTTATCTACATCTTTTGCTGTCATTAATTTGTTGGTTTCTTAGCGTTCTCTAATCCCTTCTTAAGTAATTCTCTGTCATTGTACTCACATGCATCAGCTAACATTATATATTTGTCTAATAAAGCACTTACAAGTTCATCATAAGTCATATGATTTGTTGAAAAGCCTAATTGTTTTAATATTTTAAGATTCTCTTTTTGTAGTAAAGTCATGGATAAATTCTTTTATAGTTTATGTATTCAGTCCAAAATGAGTCAATATTCAATAATATAACATTTATCAATGTAATGTACAACACGCTTTTTAAATCTCATAGTACTCTATTTTAATTGTTCCTTCTTCAATTAGTTCTTCTAATATTTCATGAGTTTTAAGATCGTAATATCCTCTATATCCTAAAGTGTACTTTAAAGAGCCTATTAAAGCGTTTTTTGCTTCTCCTGATTTATTCCAGACAAATTTACCTGAATTCATTACAAGTAGTTCTTCATTTAGATAGATTCGGTATCCTGGTTTTGAACTTATTTTTAACTGTTCTAGTTCCTCTAATATTTCTTTCATATCAAATTGTATTTAAGTAAAAACTTATTATGTATCATATTTATTTCTTCATCTGTTAATGGCGCGCCACCCCAAGCTTCTGGTATTCCTAGTTTTTCTACTTCCTCGTTAAATAAATCTTTATAAAATTTCTGCATTTCTAAGAGAGCTTGTATATTATCAGATAAAGTTAACGACATTGTTTTTATTTCCATAGTTATTTTTTCTTACTTTTGTATTGAAACCTTGCTTTACAATCTTCATTAATACACTGAACAACTTTACTTCCTTTTCTTGTTTGTTTTAAGTCTGAGTTGCATTTTGAACATTTGTCTTTTTCTAACCGTTCTTTAATTTGTTTGTCTATGTTTTCATTCTTTTTTCGGCGATTTTCAGCTTTAATTGCTTTCTCTTCTTCTGTTGGTGGACATAGAATTTTCATGAGTCTGCGGTACTCAACTTCGACCCACTTCTCATGATCACCATCTCCAATCATCTCACCTAATCTAATGAAACTGTTCCATAAATGTTGATTATCTTTTTCCATAATTATATTTTTACAATTCTTACTTTCATCCCTTTCTTTTCAGCCAAATCTAATGAACTTTTTGTACCTTTTGACATTTGATCCCAAAAAGCGATTAAATATTCAATGTCCTCTATAATTAATTTATTTCTTATAAATCCAGCAGCTTTACCATGTTTATCCCAATCAGGAAGGTACTCAATTAACTCAAAATTATTATCTTTACAATATCTTGAAATTAAAGCATCACCACCTGACTTACATCCTCCGCTCACCCATATTATAGGTTCCAATATATTTGAAGTTAAGTATTCTATTTGTTCTTTGAACTCTTTATAATTATTATATCCGCGCGATCCTATTACTCCTATTTTAGGCATACTCCTTCTCTGTTAAAAGTTCTAAAGCGATTTCAATTAATCTAAAATCTAACTCTGGATATTTGTCTGAAAATTTATCTAATATCTTCAGTTGATCTTGACAATGTTTTACAAACACTTCTTTATGTATTTGACCTGTTCCCATAACTTATCACTTGTTTACCGTTAATTGTTTCTATTTTACCAACAGCAATATAACTGTTTCTTTCTTTTACTTTGTATTTTAAGCCGAGCTTCTTTTTTATTTTATTCCAGAAATTTAAAGGCTCTTCTGGTAAATAATCGTCAAAACCACAAATATAGTTATAGGTTGGAAATTCTTTGTCTAAAATTGTCTCAAATACAACTATTTCTTTTCCTGGTTTATAGTCCTTACTCATTTGCCATATAATTGGTTTATTTTGTATCATATATTTTAGTTATTTTAAAAACGCCTACATTCTCCTTTTGTGCTACTTCTAAGGCCTTTTCTTCAAATTAAAATTGGTCGGCGAAAATAAAACTTTTAAAACGCCTATAATCGGTTGCCCAATAACCATGTCCGTCAATGTCTGTTATTACGTATCTTGTTACCATGTTTTATGTTCTTTTAATTCTAATTTTTGCCAAAATTCTGGGAATTCCTCAATATCTTTTGTCCTGAAATAGTAATCAACTCCATTAGGATAATTATAATACATGCCATCTCTTTCAAATACCACTCCTTCTAGAGGAAATCTATTTTCTGGATAATTTTTTATTAATTTATATTGCTTCATTTTCAAATTGTTCTTTATATGTTAATTGTATTTCTTCTAATATGTCCACTGAACTTAGTTCTACACAGTCTTGACAAATTAATATATTGTCATAAAAATCTGAAGGTTTAAAGTTGAAATATTTTATTAGTTTTCTTTTCGCGCCGATTGGTGTTATTTTACTTCGTTTCATGGTTCACTTTATAAGTTAATAATCTATCCATTTGTTTCTGTAGCTTTTCAACTTCTGTGTCAATATTTGTATTAAATTCCTCAATATTCAAAAGTCTAACTGTTTCTTGTCGGCCATACTCTGAACCTTTAACAATATCATAAGCCTCTTTTACGTCGTATTTTCCTGCAAAGATAATATCATCTGAATACCCTGATCTGTTTGCGCCCCAATAGCCTCTATAACATCCCGCCCATACAACAGCTAAATCATTTGGATTAGAAACAGTTAAATCTAAAGCTTTTTGATCACGTTCTCTACACCAAATATGTTTTTCAATGGCATGACGTTTCATTTCTTTACCTTCAAATAAAATAGTGTCATAGTCTTTAGATCTATGAGCTATAATGTCTGTATATACTATTTCTCCATCATCTTTGTATAATTTTTCCGCACCGAGATTTAACATTTCTTGAAGCCCTTTACTTCTGGCTTCTCCTCGTGTTTCACAGTTTACATACACGTCTTCAAAATACCAAGGTTCACTTAAATCTTTTACAGATATTTTCCAAGCTTTTTTAATTACCTCTTCTTTCATATTTTTGGTTTTTATTCATTATTTTCGGCGAAAAAAGTTAAACAAACAGTCTTTGAGGACAGTTATCACTATGTTCTCCTGTAGTCATATAGCAACACATACATTCATTGGAAGGTTGACTGCCCTCCCACAAATCAATTATTTCTTGCTCTGCTTCAGCTAATGTAATAGTGCCATCATTTAAATTGTCAAATACTTCTCTTATTTCTTTTATCATAATGTATTTATATCAATTGCTAATTCATTTTTAATTAAATTATACCTCCAATCAAAGTGCCATTCATCTAATTTCTCAAACAGTTCATCTTGACTAAATACATCATTAATTACCCATTTTTTGCCT
>Ga0247814_10002324_pt1 | contig 10538 bp, 4 predicted proteins | sample UWRJL179409R1_FD_179947 | JGI IMG/M metagenome (GOLD analysis project Ga0247814, IMG submission 179947) | Plant litter microbial communities from Arlington Agricultural Research Station in Wisconsin, United States - UWRJ-L179-409R-1 | ecosystem: Environmental > Terrestrial > Plant litter >... | reverse complement strand
AAAGAAATATACCTTTAATTATGATCATAGAACCCAGAATGAGAGGATTTATCTGCCTTACCGCCCACCCGGACGGTGCAGCGCAGAGCGTAAAGAACCAAATTGAATACGTAAAATCTAAAGGTGCTATAGATGGCGCTAAAAAAGTACTTGTAATAGGCGCCTCTACAGGTTTTGGCCTTGCCTCAAGGATAACCAGCGCTTTTGGCAGCAATGCGGCTACCATAGGTGTATTTTTCGAAAAACCGGCTGCCGAAGGTAAAACTGCTTCACCGGGCTGGTATAATTCGGCTGCTTTTGAAGATGAAGCCCACAAAGCAGGCCTGTATGCAAAGAGCATTAACGGCGACGCTTTCTCTAAAGAAATAAAACAACAAACCATAGACCTTATTAAGGCCGATCTTGGCCAGGTAGACCTTGTTATTTACAGCCTTGCATCGCCGGTGCGCCAGCACCCGGAAACAGGCGTGCTGCACCGTTCGGTTTTAAAGCCAATTGGAGGCGTATTTAGTAACAAAACTGTAGATTTCCATACCGGTAAGGTATCTGAAATTTCTATACAGCCTGCTGTTGATGGCGATATAGAAAATACAGTTGCCGTAATGGGCGGCGAAGACTGGGCGATGTGGATAGAAGCTTTAAAAGCGGAAAATTTATTGGCAGAAGGGGCACTTACAGTGGCTTATTCTTATATAGGCCCATCGCTTACAGAGGCTGTGTACCGTAAAGGTACTATAGGCCGTGCTAAAGACCATTTAGAAGCTACAGCTTTTGAAATTACAGACAGCCTTAAAGCTATAGGCGGTAAAGCTTATGTGTCTGTAAACAAAGCATTGGTAACTCAGGCAAGTTCTGCTATACCGGTTATACCGCTATATATATCATTATTATACAAAATAATGAAAGAAGAAGGTGTACATGAAGGTACTATAGAACAAATTCAGCGTCTTTATGCCGAAAGGTTATATGCAGGTAAGGATGTTCCTGTAGATGAAAAAGGCAGGATACGTATAGACGACTGGGAAATGCGTGAAGACATACAAGCTAAAGTTGCTGCATTATGGACGGAAGCTACTACAGAAAACCTTGCCGAACTTGGCGATCTTGTAGGTTACCGCAAAGATTTTTACAACCTGTTTGGTTTTGATATTGCAGGTATAGATTATAAAGCTGAAGCTAATGAATTAGTAAAGGTAGAAAGTATTGCATAATATTTGGCTCAATTTAAGCTATAGTATCATGTAAAAATAACATTAAGCCCCTTTTAGGGGCTTTTTTAATAAATATGCCTTAAAAATTTAAAAATTATAACAATTTATCTTTATCAATTAACATAAAATTGGCTGTTCCTTTTTTTATTTTTTAGATTTGAACGCGTTATATAAATTAAATTTAACAAATAGCCTTAAAATATAGCAATACAACACCTGTTTGTGCATTACGACGCATTTTTTTTTAGTTTTAATAACTTAATTAATCGTCATTTTATGAAAAATTTTACTAAAAACATGCTGCATAGCAACTTTGGGTATCCGTTACGATGGCTATCCTCAGTAATAGTGCTCGTTGCCCTGTCAATGAGTACTGTTGCGAATGCGCAAACTGCAACATTAGGGTCGGGAACGGCCGTATCTGTTGCAAATTCAGGAAACGGGCTGGGGCCTGTAAACAGCTATTACGCATTTATGCACTACCAGGTTGTTTATACCGCTGCAGAAATTACTGCTGCCGGTGGTGCCACCGGCCTTGTAAGTCAGTTTGGCTGGAATGTAAGTACCCCATCTGCGGTTGTATTGCCAAACTACAAGATCAGGATGGCGCAAACTACGGCTACAAACTCTGCAACGCATAATGCTGCTGCATTAACAGAGGTATATAGCGGAAATTATACCTCTACTGAAGGTTACAATATGTTTTCGCTTACCTCCCCTTTTGTGTGGGATGGGACGAGTAACATACTTGTAGATGTGTGCTACGGGGAAGTAGAGTTTGAGGATCCTTATGGCCAGGTATTTGTATATGGAACCGATGCTGACAGCAGCAGGTTTGCAAGAAGTGACGGATCTACACGATGCGAAACTAATACTGATATTGCAAACGCATTTAAACCGCAGGCACGCTTTGTATTTATTACACCGCCATCATGTTTTGCACCGGTAAACATAACGGCATCTGCTTTGTCTTCTACAAGTATATCGGTTAACTGGACGGGAGTAGGTACTGCCCCTGCCGGAGGTTACGAATATTATCATTCTGCTACAAATACAGCACCTACAGCTCAAACAACAGCATCTGGTTCGGTAGCAACAGGTACATCGTCGCAAATTACAGGGCTTCCTGTTTTTACAACGCAGTATATATGGGTAAGGGCTAAATGTGGCGATGCTAACTTTAGTGCATGGTCTGGCCCGGTAAGTACTTCTACAATGCCTTCACCGGCTACATTGCCATACACAGAAGATTTTGAATCGGCTAATCCGCAATTCTCTATTTCTAACGGTACACAAACCAATAAATGGGTTATAGGTAACGCTACTAGTAATGGTACCGGCAGCACTCGTTCATTATATATTAGCGATGATAACGGCGTTACTAATGATTATACACTTACAGCCCCATCTGTAGTTCATGCTTTCAGGGATGTTACACTTCCTGCAGATATTGTACAGGCAAACATTTCTTTTGATTTTAGGGGCCGTGGCGAATCTACTTACGATTTTGTAAGGATCTGGGCTGTGCCTACAAACTATTTGCCTACCGCAGGAACGCTTATTACACCTACAAATTCTGTTACAGGTGTAAATTTGGTAAATATAATTAACCTTCGCGAAGCTTATACAAGGCTGTCTTATGATATACCTGCATCTGCTTATGCAGGACAAACCATAAGACTTGTTTTTGAATGGCAAAATGATGATAGCGCAGGAACAAACCCTCCGGCAGCTATAGACAACCTTAGTGTAACAACTGTTGCATGTTTTGCCCCAACGGCAGTAACAGCTACAGCAGTACCGGGATCTGCAACATTTAGCTGGACTGCACCTGCAACAGCACCTGCGTCTGGCTATGATTATTATTATAGTACTACAAATACAGCGCCTACAGCTGCTACAGAAGCATTAGGTAATGTACCTACAGGTACAACTGTAACGCTGACAACTTTATCTCCTGATACTGTATACTATTTATGGGTAAGAAGTAAATGTGGCGATACTAATACAAGTTTATGGGTTAGTGGCGGAAGTTTCAGGACGGAATGCCCTGCATCTGTACCGTCATCAGCATTCGAAACTTTTGCAACTTACAATGGTTCTGCAAATAGCCCTTTGTGCTGGAAAGAGGCAACAGGATCGCTTACTGCTACACCGCCGGTTGTTGCCCTTGGTGGTAGTGGCTGGACAAACGAAAATTATGGCAATGCAACGGGCAATAATGGCCTTGCAGCACGTGTAGAACTATATGGTACACGTAACGAATGGATAATCTCTCCGTCTATAGACCTTGGTAACGGTACTACTGATTACCAACTGGAGTATGATGCTGTGGTGGTACCATGGACAGGAACTGCTGCTGTAACGGCTATGGGAGAGAAATATGTTAATGTAGTTATTTCTACCGATGGCGGACTTACATGGAGTGCTGCTAACATAGTAAAAACATATGACAACGCTAATATACCTGCAACGAGCAGGGTTGAAACTATACAGCTTGAAGGTTATACAGGTATTGTAAAAATAGGTTTTTATGCATTTAGCTCTACTACTACCCAGGACTTAAGGTTTTATATTGATAACTTCAGGGTTAGGGAAGTACCAAGTTGTTTAAATCCTGTGAGCCCTATATTAGTTGCAGGTAGTATAACTGAAACTACTGCGCAAATATCATGGACAGCACCAACTACTGCACCGGCTAACGGTTACCAGTATTATGCAAGCCCTGTTAATACAGCACCAACGGCTGCTACGACCGAAACAGGCAGTGTGGTTGCAGGTGTGCTTACTGCAACTGTGGGTTCTTTAACACCAAATACTGTAAACTATGTTTGGGTACGTTCTAACTGTGGCAACTCTCAAAGCGAGTGGGTGGGCCCGGTATCATTCAGGACGCTTTGCGATGCTCCTGATAGTGTAACAGCAAACGGGACAACTATATGTGGTATTGGTACTGCAACACTTACGGCCACTGCAACAAGCGGAACCATTAGCTGGTATGCCGCTGCTACAGGTGGTGCGCCATTAAATACAGGCGCAAGCTTTGTTACACCACAACTTACTGCAACTACTACCTACTATGTTAGTGCTAATAATATAGCTGCTGCAACAGCAGGTGGTGCTAAAGTAACACCAACGCCTGCTGATGGAGGTACTACAGCCAGTAACTACGGTTTAGTATTTAATGCAACATCAGAATTTACATTAAACTCTGTAGATGTGTTTTTAAACAGCACTACGGCAGGTAATGTTGTTGTGGTATTGCAAAACAGTACAGGTGCGCAACTGCAAACGGCAACTATTGCTGTTCCTGCGGGTAATGCTACTACACCGGTACCGTTTACATTAAATTTAGGGTGGAATATTCCTGTAGGTACAGGTTTCAGGATACTTGCAGTTTCAGGACCAAGTATGTTGCGTGAATATTCTGCAGCATTTCCTTACGCTGTAGGCGGGTCGGCAAATGTTACAAGTGGATATGCTTTTGGAGGAACTTCAGGAACATATTACTATTTTTATAACTGGAACTATACAGGTGTATGCGCTACACCAAGGGTTGCCGTGGTTGCTACAGTAACTACTGCTCCACCGATTACAGTTACTGCTACAGCACCTGCTGTTTGTATTGGCGGAAGCACTACTCTTAACGTTGCCAGCGATAATGCAGGTTATGATTACGTGTGGACCCCTGGTAACCTTGAAGGTCCATCGCAAATCGTTACACCAACAGCAACTACCGAGTATACTGTTACAGCAACAGACGAAGCTACAGGCTGTGTAAGTGTACAAACGGTAACAGTAACAGTAAATGCATTACCGGAGGCTATTGCGGTTACACCGCAGGCATCTGTAGTGTGTGCAAACACTGTTCAGGCATTAGCTGTAACAGGTGCAGAAATAAGGGTAACGGGTACAGTGGGTACTGCTACAACGCAAACCGGCGGTACCGATGATCTTACTGCTTTTTCTAACAGGAGGAGTACATACAAAAGCCAGACTATTTATACAGCTGCCGAACTGCGCGCAGCAGGCTTACAGGCAGGTAATATATACTCTATAGCTTACAACATCTCTACAATAGGCGATGCTGCCAGTAACGCGAACTATACAGTAAAAATAGGTACAACAGCAAATGTATCGTTTGCCGATACTAACTACGTGAGCGAGACCGGCTTTACTACCGTTTTTGCCCCGGCTACTTATACGCATGCTGTTGGCTTAAATACAATTACATTTACTACACCTTACAACTGGGATGGTGTATCAAACATTGTAATTAGTGTATCCCACAGTGGTATAGACAGTATTAATAACGCAAGGACGTATTATACGGCCACTACTGCAAATACAACTCTATATAACTTTAATAACTTAACAGCTACTACAGGTACAGCTTCTGCTCTAAGGTTTAATGTAACATTTACAGGAACTGCCGTAAATGCAGTAACATGGTCTCCGGTTACAAACCTTTATACAGATGCTGCTGCAACAACTCCTTATACACAGGGAACAGCTGCAACAACGGTTTATGTAAAATCAGATGTTGCTGCTACAACGGCATACACTGTAACATCTACCACTGCCGCAGGATGCAGTGTAACAACAGGCACAAGTGTTACTGTTACAACTACTGCCGGCCCGGCTGCTGAAGCTACGCAAACTTTTTGCGGACAAGGTGTTGTAGGTGGCCTTGAGGCTACAGGTACAGCTATACAATGGTATGCAGATGCTACTGGTGGTAACCCGTTAGCAGCAGATGTTGCCCTTGCAAATGGCGGGGTTTACTATGCATCTCAAACTATAGATGGTTGCTCCAGTACTGTAAGGACACCGGTAACTGTAGAAATTACTGCTGTTGCCGTAGATGCCCCAGCCGATGTTGTAACATGTACAACCTATGTACTGCCTGCATTAACTAATGGTAGTTACTATACCGCAACTAATGGCGGTGGTAATATGCTTCCTACCGGTACTCCTATAACAGAGACTACAACATTGTTTGTTTATGCTACAGGCGCAACCCCTGATTGCTTTGACCAAAATACATTTACTGTTACAATAGCACCTACCGCTGCCCCTGCAGGTATCTCTCCGCAAACTATTACGGCTGCAACTGCTGCAGAAGCTACAATAGAAAGCATAGAGGTAACGGCAACAGGTACCGTAACATGGTATGCAAGCCAGGAAGATGCTTTAGCCGGTACAGGCGCTCTTGCAGCCGGTACACAGGTTACAGCGGGTAGTACATATTATGCTACGCAAACTATAGATAACTGTATAAGTACGACAGTACTTGCCGTTACTATAGAAGCGGTTTTAGGAGACAAAGGTTTTGATGCATCATCATTCTCTTACTATCCAAACCCTGTTAGCAATGTGCTTAACCTTTCTTACTCTTCAGAAATTACTTCTGTTGCAGTATTTAACCTGGTGGGCCAGCAGGTAATTGCACAGCACCCTAAAGCTACTACTGCTAAATTAGATACCTCGCTGCTTGCAGAGGGTACTTATTTAGTAAGGGTTACGGCAGGCAGTGCGGTTAAAACTATTAAAATAGTTAAAAAAGGTAACTAATACCTTATTGAGTAATACAGTTTTGCTTAAACTAAGCCACCAAATTTTTTGGTGGCTTTTTTATTATAATTGTTATATTTATAGCGTTGTTTATCAGGGCGCTAATTTGGTTAAAAAGCGTACAGGCAACATTTTATTGATGTTTTGGATAACTTCTTTCATCGTGCCGGAATATTTTTAACTTTCTATCATAAAATCATTAACACTATTTTTTATTCATACGTTTTTTATGCCAAAAAAATATTTTGAATCATTTTTATTTTAGTTAATAATTCTATTATTTTCTAATAATTATATTGATATGGTGATATCTTCTGGATTAAATTAGATTTATGAAATCAATAACTAATTATTTTATGAATAAAATTATCACAAATAAATTGCAAAAGCATCATTTTTTTAACAGGTTGATTTTGGGTACTTTGCCGGCAATGCTACTGATTACTTCAGCGCTTTCGGCTCAAACCATAACATTAGGGGAGGGTACAGAGGTTTCTTCTGCAACTTCAGGTTCGGGCTTAGGCCCTGTAAATAGTTTTTATACAGATATGCATTACCAGGTTGTGTATACAGCACAGGAAATTATTGCCGCCGGCGGTGCTGCAGGTGTTGTATCTCAGTTTGGATTTAATGTTGCAACCCCGTCTGATTCTGTTTTACCTAACTATAAAGTTGGTTTGGCGCTTACAACAGCAGTAAACTCTGAAACCCACAATCCCAATAATGTTACAACTGTATATAACGGCAATTTTACATCTGCCGAAGGGTTTAATATGTTTGTATCGACAACCTCATTTTTATGGGATGGTACAAGCAATATCCTGGTAGATATTTGTTATAGTGGTGCGATTTATAATGAAGTTTTTGGCCAGGTGTATGTTTACGGTACAGCCGACAACAGCAGCCGGTTTTTTGCTTATGATTATGAAGAGGTTTGTGGCGTAGCAACTAATACACCTAATGCTTTTAAGCCGCAGGCACGCTTTGTATTTAGCGAGGTTCCGGAATGCCTTCAGCCACGTACAGTATCTGTTCTTGGAGTTACAGAAACTACAGCTTCTTTAATGTGGGCCTCTCCGGCACAAGGTATCCCCGTAGGTTATCAGTATGTAGTATCTGAGGTAAATGAAATACCGGCAGACGGCGGTACATTTGCAGGTGGGTTATCGGCAGCATTAACAGAGTTAAACCCTGCTACAACCTACTATGTGTTTGTAAGGACAGTATGTAATGGCGATTACAGCGAATGGAATACGGGTACATTTACTACCGCAGGGACTATGGATGTTAGTGGTGTAAGTAAAACATCGTTGGCATATTATCCTAACCCTGTTAGCGATGTATTGAACCTCAACAATTCATCTGAAATTAAATCGGTAGCCATATTTAATTTATTAGGGCAGCAAGTGGCTGCACAACAACCCCATGCAGCTATTGCAACAATAGATACCTCTTTGCTTGCGCAGGGTACTTATCTTGTAAAAGTTGCTACCGCTACAGGTACAAGCACTCTAAAAGTGGTTAAACAATAGTTACCTGTTTATGAGTTAATAAATACTTTTAAATATTTTTTATACACAAAACTAAGCCGCCAAAATTTTTGGTGGCTTTTTTTATTTTTAAGAGTAACTTTGTTAAAAATTAATAGATGTTATTTTCCCTTATCATACCTGTGTATAACAGGCCCGATGAAATTGAAGAATTGCTGGAGAGCCTTACCTTGCAAACTTATACAAACCCGTATGAGGTAGTTGTTATAGAGGATGGCTCTACAATATCCTGCAGTAGTGTTATAGCACGTTTTACCGACAGGTTAAATATATCATACTACAATAAGCCAAACAGCGGTCCCGGAGATTCTCGTAATTACGGTATGAGGATAGCAAAAGGCGACTATTTTATAATTTTCGATTCTGATTGCGTTATACCGCCGCAGTACCTGCAAAGCGTATCCCATAACCTTGCGGCGAGGTATGTTGATTGTTTTGGCGGACCTGATGGTGCATTAAACACGTTTAGCGATGTGCAAAAAGCCATCAACTTTGCAATGACCTCTTTTTTAACCACAGGTGGTATTAGGGGTAAATCAGAGAAGATAGAAAAATTTCAGCCACGCAGTTTTAATATGGGTATCTCTAAAGAAGCTTTTGCGGCTTCGGGCGGCTTTGGCAATATACATCCCGGCGAAGACCCTGACCTTTCTATAAGGCTCTGGAAGCTGGGTTACAAAACCAGGCTGTTTACCGATTCTTTTGTTTACCATAAGCGCCGTATAGACTGGGAAAAGTTTTATAAACAGGTGAATAAGTTTGGCAAAGCCCGGCCCATTTTGGATAAATGGCATCCCGAATATAAAAAAATAACCTTTTTATTTCCGTCGCTTTTTATAACAGGGCTTATAGGGTCTCTTATACTATTGTTAATTAAGGTGCAATTGTTCGTTTATCTTTATATTTTGTACTTTGTTTTAGTATTTGTGCTTTCGGCTATAAATAATAAAAGCCTAAAAGTAGGGTTATTGTCTGTTGCAGCTGTTTATATACAGTTTTATGGTTATGGTACAGGCTATATTAAAGCGTTTACTAAAATACATTTATTAAAAGAGAAGCCGCAGGAGGCTTTCCCTGAATTATTTTTTAAATGAAAACAAAAATTATTGGGCTTACAGGGGGCATAGGCAGCGGAAAAACTACTATAGCACGCTATTTTGAATCGCTTGGCGTACCCGTATATATTGCTGATGATGAGGCTAAAAAAATACTTTTTTTGCCGGATGTGGTAAATGAGCTTACTGAAAAATTTGGCAATCAGGTGCTTGACGGTAACCTGCCCGATAAGGCTAAGATCGCAGCATTGGTTTTTAATGACCCTAAAAAGCTTGCAGCGCTTAATGCTATAATACACCCAAAAGTTGCAGCGCATTTTAAAAACTGGATTACAGAAAATACTGGCAAACTTTTTGTGATAAAAGAAACTGCAATACTATTTGAAAGCGGCAGTTATAAAGATTGTGATGCGGTAATATTAGTTACTGCCCCGGCAGAGGTGCGTATACAAAGGGTAATGCAACGTGATGGTACAAGCCGCGATAAAGTATTGCAACGCATGGCAAATCAGTGGGATGACGATAAAAAAGCAGCTCTAAGTAATTATATAATAAATAATACCAACTTGGAAAGCGCTAAAGAACAGGCTGTTAAAATAGTTAAATTAATAAATTCTATCTAAAAATAAAAGTTGCTGTTAATGTTTGGTTAATATTTTTTAGCTGTAAATGTTAAAATGTTAAATTTGTAGTGATGAACAAAACTAAGTTTCGCTTACTGGTGTTTTTTATGAGCCTGTCTTTGATAGGTATAATACTGGTACAGCTATATTGGGTTAACTCATCGCTTAAAAGTAGCGAGGAGCAATTTAAATTCCATGTACAGCAGGTGCTAAGCAAAGTTGCTTATAAACTTGAAGAACAGGAAGGCGAAGAATTTTACAAAATATACAGCAGGTATAAGGACAGTACCGGTAAGGTCCCTTTACGTGCCGATTTGCTTCCGTACTATGACAGGGCAGTAAAATCAGGAGAGGAGACTGTTATATACAGCGACCAGGTTACCCGTGATTATGATGAAGTGTTCTTTGATAAAAACAAGATGGACGACCTGGTTCGTAAAAAAACCAAAGGAAGTACAGCGGTTACTGAAGATAAAAATGATGCTAAAGACGGCGATGCCGACAGGTGGCTGCGTTTCCAGATAG
>Ga0247814_10002321_pt1 | contig 10552 bp, 5 predicted proteins | sample UWRJL179409R1_FD_179947 | JGI IMG/M metagenome (GOLD analysis project Ga0247814, IMG submission 179947) | Plant litter microbial communities from Arlington Agricultural Research Station in Wisconsin, United States - UWRJ-L179-409R-1 | ecosystem: Environmental > Terrestrial > Plant litter >... | reverse complement strand
TGAAAGAGGGAAATAAAACTTTCATTAATACACTATTATAAAAGCAAAAGCCATCTCTATTTAGTAAAAGAGATGGCTTTTATTTTGCACATGATTTTAACTTTAAAGAATTCCGTTTTTAGCTTTCATTAGAAGGTTTTCCAATTGTTGCTAAAATTCCGCCGTCAACATAAACAATATGTCCATTAACAAAATCACTTGCTTTTGAACTTAAAAAAATAGCTGCACCTTGTAAATCATTTGGATTTCCCCAACGACCCGCTGGTGTTCTGCCTATTATAAATTCATTAAAAGGATGTCCGTCAACTCTAATAGGAGCTGTCTGGCTTGTTGCAAAATAACCTGGACCAATTCCGTTTGTTTGAATATTAAATTTTGCCCATTCGGTAGCCATATTTTTAGTTAGCATTTTCAATCCTCCTTTTGCAGCAGCATAAGCACTAACCGAATCTCTTCCTAATTCGCTCATCATAGAACAAATATTAATAATTTTTCCTCCACCACGTTCAATCATTCCTTTAACAACATTTTTAGAAACAATAAAAGGACTAATTAAATCTACATTGATTACTGCTGCAAAATCTTTAACTTCCATCTCAATCATAGGAGTTCTCTTGATAATTCCTGCATTATTGATTAAAATATCAATAGGTCCCACTTCTAATTCAATTTTATTAATAGCAGCAATTACTGCTGCTTCATCAGTAACATCAAATAGATATCCATATGCTTCAATTCCTTCCGATTTGTATTCAGCAACTGCATTCGCTACAGCTTCCTGAGAAGAAAGATCGTTTACTACTATTTTTGCTCCTGCATGACCAAGACCTTTAGCCATTGCCATTCCCAGACCATGTACACCTCCCGTAACTAAAGCGGTTTTACCCGTTAAATCAAATAAATTTATTGACATAATTAATTATTTTAAGTTCTATTTTAAATTAGTTATTTTATAAATATGTATTGACAGAATCCAAATTCATTAGACACTTTCAATACTATTTTTTATTTCTATCTTTTTTGCTTAAAAACCGTTTGCTGCAATTCTTCTAATGATTTTCCTTTGGTTTCCGGCATCAGGAACATTACAAAAAGCAATTGGAATACCATCATTACGGCAAAGATTAGAAATACCATTCCTGCTATGTATTAAGAATTCATCAACAACAAAAAATTATTAAAAATTCAATATTTTTTATTTGATGTAAAATCAATTTTAAAAGCAGGTTTTAGTTTTCTACTTTAAAAAAACGATTCCCTCAACATGTTCCCCTACAAAAAAGCCTGCCATATCTGAAGTCTTAAACCATTTAGGCTTATTTGGCATATCGTCGTAAATTAAAGTACCATTGATAGTAAGATTCTCAAAAACTACATTTTTTACTTTTCTATCATTGTCATAGCCTGCAATTATAGAGGTTGATGCATTCAGCCCATTATAAGTAATGTCTTTAAAAAGAACATTTTCAACTCCCCTTCCTGGTGACGTACAGTATTTACTATTAAAAAATACTCGTATGTTTACAAGCTGTCCCTGTCTAAAATCTTCAATTCTGATATTCTCAAATTTTACATTTCTAATCAAATTACTATCTCCTGCATTAAGACTCAGACATCCCTGATAATCTATCTGCCTTTCTTTTTGATCCAGTATGTCAATATTTCTATAGGTAAGGTTTTCAAGAAGCTCTGGTTTAGGAGTACTCCCATGTGTTCCTACCAAAATAGGATGACCTACATCTGCCCAAAGTGTGGAATTTTGCATAATAATATTGTTGCATCCCCCATTGTAACCACCTCTAGTTCCATAAACTGTAGTACAATCATCCGAATTCCTATTAAACGAACGATCGATTAGAACATTATTACTGGATATTACATTCATTCCGTCACCCCACCCAAAGAAACTGATAACTTTTACATTTTTAATAGTAACATTTTCTGATCCTCCTGTAAAGCATTGAGAACTAAACAAACCTTCAATTTCAATATTTTTTGAATTGGCTATTGAAATCCCGCCTTTAATTGACTGATCTACCATTCCACTTCCTAAAACTTTTACATTTTGAACATTTTCAATTTTAATCTGTCCCAAAATAATAGCACCACCATCAACGTATACTGTTGAACCCGATGAAACCAACAATTTACCGTTTGGTATGGTATGAATTCCTGGACCAAAATAAATAAGTTTTTTATCCTTTTTGTTTGGTACAAAAGTGCTTATAGGGTTAGCAAAAAGATGCAGATTGTGCATAATATCCCCATTAATCTCTATTGATAAATTGGATGGTTGATTCAGTTTGAATGTCAGCGTGTTTCCATTTACCTCATGTTTGATCCCATAAGATAACGGTCGTACTTTTGAAGTATTGACAGTACCGCGGTTGTAAGTTACAGCAACCTCCACTTCTCCCGAAAAATCAAAATAACTCATTGAAGCATTTTGTACTACGTGTCCACTATCTTTTACTTCATCAACTTTAACTAGATATTCTGGTAAATCCTGCCATTTTCCACCCAATACTCGAACCTTGACAGAAAAATCAGTATTTTGTAATGCCTCTTGTGGTGCTGGATAGGTTTTTAATTTATTTTGTACTCCGCCTCCAGCATACAGTATATTTGATAAAAATAACAATAAACCAAGATGAAATAATTTTTTAATTTTCTTCATAATATTTTCTCTAATTATATAATACTAATTTTTCTTTTTTACATTTCTACTTAAACCAGTTTGCTACAATTTTTCCAATTAATTTCTCTTACTTTCTTAGATTTTTACGAGGAATTATAACAAGATTTAATAGCACAGCTTTTTTATTTTCTATGATTTATTTTGCTTTTATTCAATTTAGCATAGACTGGTTTATCTCTGTCTGCCGAGATTATTCCATTTTTATATTCTAATTCTGCAACCTGAATTACGCTTCGGCGTGTTTGAACATTGTCAGCATATTTTTTGGTAACTCTACTGGGATGAGTAAAATAATACACAAAAGCCCTGTGGCCCGAAACTACTACATCCGCATGACCGCCAATAGCCTGATCTTCCTTTCCCTTTCCCGGAAGTTCTAAAATTCTTTCACCTTCTTGCTTTGTCCAATTAGTTGCATCATCTGAAGAATAAAAACTCATCCCTGACCAGTTATCAACAAGCATCCAGTACTTCCCTTTCCAACGAAATACTTTTGGCCCTTCTCCGCGTTCTTCTATAACTTTCCCTTTCAAATCCCAATTTTCGAGATCTTTACTATCTGCATAATAAATCGTTTTACTATCCTTTTCGTTATTGTACCAAAGTCGCCACGTACCATTAGGCAACTGAAACACCGTTGCATCAATAACATGATTGTTGACCAATTTCAATGTAGATTTATAATCCCAGTTTAAAAGATCTTTACTAGTAAGATGAATGATTTCACGAGGATGATTCCAACTGGCAAAAACCCCGGGAACATAAGTCAGATACATGTGATACACTCCTTTGTGTTCAAACACATCGGGTGCCCAATGAGTATATTCCTTGTTTGGACGATATTTAATGTTCGCCGTATCCCGATACTTCCAATTAGCACCGCCATCGGTTGATTCAGCAATCCCAATTCGTGTTCCATGTACCCATTTAGATTCCTCCTGAGTCATATCTGTCGCACGACGATTGGTATAAAACATAAACCATTTTTTCTCTTTTTTATTCCAAATAATTACAGGATCAGCCGCACCATCATAAACTGGATCACTAAATGCCGGCTTATTAGCCAGTTTCCCTTTATTTTTTTCCTGACCAAAAGCAACAGCAGATACCAAAACACTACAAAGTATCAGGAGCAGACTTTTTCCTTTTGCTTTCACAATAACTTGTTTTATTAGACTCATTTTAATTTATTTAAATTTATTTCCCTTTTTTAAATCGCAATACCGAAAAAGAATAGGCAGGGATTTCTTTATCTGTAAACTCTGACAAAGAAACAGTGCTTGTTATGGGTAGAAGCTGTTTGTCTTCTGGCTTCCCACTCAAACATGTATAGGAAACTTTGTTTTGCAAATTCCCAAAAGAACTCAAATCCAGTTTAGCCTTTACTGACACGGGAAGTAAATTAACCAACTTTACAATATAGTCACCCGAAACTTTATCGTGAACGACAGAAATAGCAACACGTTTTTTTACAGCTGCTGATTTGTCAGATAAATCTAATGAAGCAGGAATATAGGTATTTCCTGCATTTTGCCCGAACAATTGCTGTACATAATAGCCAACGGTAGGTTTGACTTCTGTATTGTTAAAATAAATCATATCCGGATTCCATTGGGTGAAATTTTCTTTAGCCAATAATGGAGCATAAGAAGTCATGGAAACAACATCACCATTGCGTTCGATATTTGCCAAGTGGAGTGCTTCAGCCAATGCTGTCTCTAAATTAGGCCCTCCCTTGGCATGAGCAGCATATTCTCCTAGATACACCTTGGCTTTATTTCTATCGTAGCTGTCATAAAAATCCTGGTTGTTAATATACCAACCTACCGATTGATAACCATGTTCATCAACCATTGGTACTCCAAGATTATCTGCTATTTTCCAGCCTTCTTCATAATCATTTCCTTCCAAGAAAGGACCAGTTGTTCCTATTACAGTAATTTCAGGATATTTCTCTTTGATAGCTTTGTAAATCATCGAAAATCTTTCTTCAAATACATCTGTTATCATGTCTTCATTGCCTACCCCAATGTATTTCAAATTGAATGGTTTTGGATGTCCTGAGTCCGCACGTATCTTACCCCATTTGGTATTTACTCCTCCATTAGCCCATTCGATTAAATCTAAAACTTCCTGAACATATTCGTCCATATGCTCCATTGCGATACCACCTTGTTGTCCTCCTCGCGAATTTTGACAAGAAACTCCGGCAGCAACTACAGGTAAAGGCAATGCTCCTATATCTTCGCAGAATTGAAAATATTCGAAATATCCTAAACCTACCGTTTGGTGATAATTCCAAATATTTCTTTGCGGTACACGAGCTTCCAATGAACCTATGGAATTTCTCCAACGATACATATTATTCAATCCGTCTCCGTGTGCCAAACAACCTCCTGGAAAACGCATAAATTTTGGTTTTAGGTCAGCAATGGTCTGCGCCAAATCTGCTCTCAATCCGTTTTTACGTCCTTTGAATGTCTTTTGTGGAAATAATGAAATCATGTCCATCGCCAGCGTTCCTTTAAAACGAGGATGAATCTCTAACTTTGCATCAGCAACCGTTTGAGTAGCTGTTAAAACAATTTCTTGTTTTTTCCAGTTGGCAGAAGTACAATTCACCGTCTTCTCTCCACATACTTTACCGTCTTTATCTACCAAACGAACCAGCACTTGACCTCCTTTTCCTTCTTGAATTTTACTAAATAATGAGAAATTGTATTTATCTCCCGCTTTTAAAGGAATTCCTTCAAAACCTTCGTTAACCAAAACTGCATCAGAACCATCCAACTTTAATTTGGCATAATGTTTATTATTAGGATGAATAGGTGATATGCTGTCTATTTCCCAAAAAACTCCTTTTCCTTTCAATTCCCAAGCTTTGCGGCTATTCCAGTTTTTATCTTTTCCTTCTTTGTCACTCAGTGCATATTCAAAATCACGATTCTGAATCAACTCGGCATAAAGTCCTCCATCAGCAGCGTAATTTAAATCTTCAAAAAACACCCCAATCAAAAGGTCACTTATCGATTTGCTTTCGCTGGTATTTAAATTTACTTTTACTTCCAATGGTTTCAAAGAGGCAAAACGGGTAGTATCATCATGAGTTGACTCTCCATGCAATATTCCTTTGTAAGCAACCATTTGCTGTGCCTTCATTAATCCATCAACAACATTCCACTTCACTTTATGAATTGTTCCAGTACCATTTTCTCCATTAATATTTATGGTGGTACGTAAATTTATATTTGTTCTGGAAGGGATTTCTTTTACCTCCGAAAATTTTTTAAAATCCTGTGTCGTAACTGAATATGTTTTCTCTTTTCCACTTAATTTACCTATCCAAGTCAGATTATAAGCATCCCCTTTTTTGACAATTTCTATGTCCAAACAATTATCATCTGGAAGCATTTTTATATATGATTGCCTTTTCCATTTTGTTAAATCATCTGAAGCAGCATGAGCTATCATCCCATCCTTTTCATTCACACTCCAGAAACAATGCCATATACCTTGCTCATCTTTCAACAAAATGGGGCTTATAAGCGTTTTATCGCGACCAAAATCACTTTTAAAATACTTGTACTCATTTTCAACCGAATGCCATATTTTTTTATCCGTACTCCAAGCAAACATAAGGCCGTTAAATCTTTTTCCTTCGCTTTTTGTATAACCGAATAAATAAACGGAATCTGGTTCGCTAGCCCAAACATACGAACTTAATTGTCCCATAAAAAAAACCAATAAGAGCATTAAAGTCCTTTTCTTGTTATTCGTTTTTTTTCTATTTCTAATTATCGATTTTTTTACTTTTTCCATTATTAATCGTTGGTTAACTTTTTTTGATGCTTTAAATACACTTGTTGCAATAGAAGAGTACTATTATTTACCTTCTTTTATTTTATATAATATTGCCGACGCTGAACGAACAGAACCGGCAATATTGGATTTTGAGCGTAAATACTAAATGGGTAAAACTATTATAGTACTAAACTAAAAATTATTATTTTCCATGATTCTCGCCTAACTCAAATTTAGATTGAAATATCTGTCTTATTTGAAGTCTAACTTAAGTTTCCACTTTTCAGCAAGCTTTTCGGCTTCATCCTTTGTCAAATGAATTACTGCTGCATGTTTTGGAGAAGTAAAATTTGTAGTTTTCATCACTCCTTCGTTAAAATGTCCAAGGTCTTTAAAATTGACAAAATCAGAAGTTTCACTAAAACCAAAATTATGAGGATCAATACCATAAATGTCGTACATCAATACCCATTTATCTTCTCCAATTCGCTTCCATACAGTTGGTGCCTCACACGCCTTAGCTTCTGGATCATACCAACGCGGATCGTATTCATATCCTCCTTTTATTTTATCAGAAACAGCTTGCTTAATACCTGGAGTTCCATCATGAGCTACATAAAACATTCTGTATTTATCTTTTACTTTTGTAATATCTGCATCAATTGCCGAAAGTTTATAATCGGGATATTCGAATAACAATTGTGGTATTGATTCTAGTTTATCAAAATCATCGTTTACGTAAGCATAATATAATTTGTTAGCTTCGTTTTGAAAACGCATGGTAAAATAGATCATTAATTTGCCTTTCTCTTGATCATAGATGACTTCAGGTGCCCAAGCACAACCAATCTCACTAAATTCAGCCGAAAATTCATTTAAATAAATATTCTTGCGTTTCCAGTTAATCAAATCCCAGGATTTCATTAATACCAAACCTTTATTATTTCCCCATCCGTATTTTGCTTTATCACGTTCCCACTCCGTATCGCGGAAACCATCTCTTTTTGCAAATACATGAAGATCAGTCATAGCCAAATAAAATGCTCCATCAGGACCACGATAAATATGTGGATCACGAATCCCTTTTTGACTCGCTATTGTATCGCCACTTATTATTGGTTTACCATCATTTAATGCTGTAAAACTGTATCCATCAGCACTCAAAGCCATATGTAAACTATGTGTTTCGTCTTTATGAAAAACCATCAAATAAGCACTCATGTCTTTCTCTGTAGGTGTAGCATTTGCATAGCGAAAATCTTTAAAAGTACTTTTTCCTTTTCCAAAAGAAATCAAACCTGGTCTCAAGGCATAAAAACCTTTATAATTATTATGATGCATTTTAGAAACATCAATATCCTTAGCTATAACTATCCACTTTGATCCATCCTTACTTGCTGAAAAAGTACAGTTATTTCCTTTGTTCAATATTTTCAAGAAAAAACGTTTTCCAAATTTATTTGGTATTTTCTTGTTGTGTTCCGCGTCTTTATAAACAGTGAAATTTTTACCGTCTGAAACAATCCCTGAAAAAGCTTTTTCATTATAAAACAGAATCAATCCTGCCTGATTGTCTTTATCAACCTGAATCTCAACCTGGGTCACGTATGATTTATCAGTTGGAGTAATTAATAATTTTCGTGCATTATCTGGAGAATCTCCATTTGCTTTTACCGTAAGTGATTTATTTTTTAATGTTAGCGCTTCTGGCGCATACTCTTTCCAAAATGTCCATTGTAAACCTAATTCAGAACCTTTAAAATCGTCAGACAATTCAAGTCCTTGTTTTGCTGTTTTATTGGATACAATAGGATTTGCTGTTTTCGTAGTTCGATACCAACCATCTGAAGTCCACTCAATGGGCTCAATTAGTGTTTGACGCCCCAAAGTATGGTAACCATTTGCATAAGCATGATACACAATCCACCAATTTCCGTTTACATCATCTATTATAGTACCATGACCTTTTGACCACCAATTGTCTCTATCGCTGTAAGTATGCACAATTGGATTGTATGGAGAATTTTCCCAGGGACCTGTTGGATTCTTAGAACGTGCTGCAACAACCATGTGACTGGTTGCCGGACCTGCGGTTCCTCCTTCGGCTGAAGTCATATAATAATACCCATCTTTATAGGTTAATTTAGGAGATTCTAAACACATACATTCTGTTTTCCATCCTTTAGGATATACCCATCCGTCATAAACTGATTTAAGTTCTCCAATAGTACTCAAACCATCATCAGAAAGACGAATTACTTTTCCCTCATTAACATATAAAAAACGTTGTCCATCCTTCCCTACCACATGTCCAGGATCGATCCCAGGAACTTTCAAATCAATTGGCTTACTCCATGGACCTTTAATATCATTAGCCCAAACTACCCAATTTGTTTGTGCTGCTGGATAATAAAGATAAAATTTACCGTTGTATTTTATAAGATCTGGTGCCATGGCCGAACCTTCATATTCTGGAATAACACGAGTAATAGGTTCCCAATTTATCAAATCCTGAGAATGCCAAATTAAAAAACCAGGCTTGTAATAAAAAGGAGAATGTGTCATGTAATAATCCTTTCCATCACGTAAAATCGTTGGATCAGGATAATCTCCAGACAAAATAGCTTTGGGATATTCCTGAGCTATCATTGTTGATGTAAAACAAAAGAAAAAAGAGAATAAAAGACAAAGAGATTTAATTTTGATCATAAATATTTTTCATTATTTAAATTATATTTTTTATGATATTACTTCTGCTTAAAAACCGTTTGCTGCAATTCTTCCAATGATTTTCCTTTGGTTTCCGGCATCAGGAACATTACAAAAAGCAATTGGAATACCATCATTACAGCAAAGATTAGAAACACCATTCCTGCTCCAATAGTCGAGAATAAAAAAGGAACCATTGATGGAATGATTGCTGCCAAAACCCAATGTGTAGAAGATCCGAATGCCTGTCCGCTTGCTCGTAAATGATTCGGGAATATTTCAGAAATAAATACCCAAATTACAGCTCCTTGCCCAATAGCATGGGATGCAATAAACATGAATAAGAAAATAGGTACTACCATTCCTTCCCACTTTAAGAAAAAAGCTAAAGAAACCAATCCAAGAGAAATAATGTATCCAATAGAACCAATATACATCAACACTTTTCGTCCTAAAACGTCAATTAAAAAGACTCCGAAAAGAGTAAATACTAAGTTGGTTAGACCAATTCCAATACTGCTCATTAAAGCGGCACTTTCTTCTAATCCTGCTTCGGCAAAAATTCTTGGTGCATAATACAAAAATGCATTAATACCGGATAATTGATTGAAAAGCGCAATTAAAAAAGCTAATATTAGAGGAAATCTGTATTTCTTTAAAAAGATAGTTTCCTCTTTTGAATGGTTGTCTTCGCCAATATGAAGTTCGGCAATCAATTCTTCAATTTTCGCATCAGGATTAATTTGTTGCAATACTTTTTTAGCGTCTTCGGTTCTGGATTTCGACAACAACCATCTTGGACTTTCTGGTATAGCAAAAACAATGATCATGTAAAAAAACGATGGAAATGCCATCACTCCTATCATCCAGCGCCATGCATTTTCACCAACATCTCTCAACAAATAATTGGATAAAAAAGCCATTAAAATTCCCAGTACAATGTTAAACTGATATAAAGAAACTAAACGCCCTCTGTCTTTAGCTGGTGCTATTTCAGAAACATAAGCTGGAGCAGCAATAGTAGAAGCTCCAATTCCTAATCCTCCTAAAAATCTAAAAAAAGCAAACGTATACGGATCATTGGCTAAAGCCGAACCAATAGCGGAAACTAAGAATAAAACTCCAATCCAGATTAATGTTTTCTTTCTTCCTATCTCGTTAGTTGGGATTCCTCCAAAAATAGCTCCTATTACTGTTCCCCATAATGCCATAGCCATCACTACCGAACCATGAAAAACATCAGAAGTATGCCATAATTCTTGTAATTTTTTATCGGCACCCGAAATAACAACGGTATCAAAACCGAATAAAAAACCAGCTAAAGCAGCTGTAATTGACCATAAA
>Ga0247814_10002318_pt1 | contig 10557 bp, 8 predicted proteins | sample UWRJL179409R1_FD_179947 | JGI IMG/M metagenome (GOLD analysis project Ga0247814, IMG submission 179947) | Plant litter microbial communities from Arlington Agricultural Research Station in Wisconsin, United States - UWRJ-L179-409R-1 | ecosystem: Environmental > Terrestrial > Plant litter >... | reverse complement strand
AGAAATTTGAGTGGATCTGATTCTAGTACGAGAGGACCGAATTGGACAAACCTCTAGTGTATCTGTTGTTCCGCCAGGAGCACCGCAGAGTAGCTACGTTTGGAAGGGATAAGCGCTGAAAGCATATAAGCGCGAAACCCACCACAAGATGAGATTTCTTTTAAGGGTCGTGGGAGATGACCACGTTGATAGGCTATAGATGTAAAGGCAGTAATGTCATAGTCGAGTAGTACTAATAACCCGTAAGCTTATGTACACTTTTCCCGCCCGAAAGGGCGGGAAGAAACTTTCTAAATCAAATAATTTTTTCTTTATCCCAGTGTGTTGATAATATTAGATTGTATTTATTCTTTTTAAAGAACAACTCCAATCAAGTTGCCCAAAGCAACTAACCTCTTAAGGTGGTTATTGCGGCGGGGCTCACCTCTTCCCATCCCGAACAGAGTAGTTAAGCCCGCCTGCGCAGATGGTACTGCAGTTATGTGGGAGAGTATGTCGTCGCCTTTCTTTTGGAAAACCCTTCATGGAAATGAAGGGTTTTTTGTTTTATGGCCGCACCAGCTTTAAGAAATCGGTTATTGGAATTGCAATCCCGGACACCGCGTGAGGGATGGAAGCGGAAATCCTTTTGCGGAGTTTACGAAGCTAAAGATTGTAGCAAACAGCCCGACGGCGCAACGAAATACACAATCAGTTAACGGAAGCCGGTTGGCGCCGGCACGCCATTAAAAAATTATTTACTATCGTTTTTCTGGCAATATTCACAATCCTTATTAAGAATACATTGGCTATGTTTTGGATTGGTAGGACGACAGGTTTCCCTCCCCAAAAATGAAATCGCCATACCAACTTCACCCCACATGCCTTGGGGAATTACAGCCATCATGTCTTTTTCCATCTTGTCGCCGGTTTTGGCATGAGAAATCCCGAGACGATCAACGACACGAAGGACGTGAAGGTCAACCATAATACCTTCTGCTTTGACTTCTGCTTCGCGCATGATAACATTGGCCGATTTTCTGCCGATGCCTTTGAGTGCAACCAAATCTTTCATATTGATTGGAATGTTCTTGTCTTCTTTGAGTTCCTTAGCAATTCCGATGAGCCAGTCGGCTTTTTTATCGAAACCGCGAACTTTACCAATTAAAGGTTCCAAATCATTTTTTTCTGCATTTGACAATGCTTTTAAATTGGGAAACTTTTCAAATAAGGCAGGCGATAATTTGTTGATATGAGCATCAGAATCCTGTGCCGACAATACAACCATAACCATCAACTGGTATATATTATGGTAATCGAGCGGATGCTTCTCATTTTTATATTTGGCAATTAGCGGTTTCAAGACCACAGCCCAGTCGGTATCTTTCATAAATAAATCCATTTGAATAAAGTTATGAAGAAAAGCTGTCGGAATGATTCTAAATTAAAGTCGGCTTATTTTTTGAAATCGACCGAAAGGGAATTAACGCAATACCGTTGTCGCGTTTCTGTTGGTCCGTCTTCAAATACATGCCCGAGATGACTTCCGCAGTTTGCACAAAGGATTTCAATACGATGCATTCCATGTGTAGTGTCTTTTATATATTCTACTTTCCCCGGAATGGATTCATCAAACGATGGCCAGCCACAATGGGAATTGAACTTGGAACTGCTTTCAAATAATGGTTCGCCGCAAGCTCCGCAACAATAAGTTCCTTTTTCAAAATGGAGGTTGTATTTTCCGGAATGAGCGAATTCTGTTCCTTTTTGGCGTAGGATTCTGTACCGTTCAAGTCCGAGTTCTTCCATCCATTGCGCTTCTGTTTTTTCTATCGGATATTTCATTTGATTATTTTTTAATAAAATCGACTACTTTTTCCACCACTTTATTATTGCCCAGAATTTTTCGGTGGCCTAAATTTTTGGTAAGCATTAATTCTCCGTTTCTCAAATGTTCCATAATGTGATGAGCACATTTGACAGGCACTTCGTCATCGCCTTCATCATGAACGACCAATACCGGAATGGCTATCACTTTCGCTGAATGCCACGAGGAAAAACTATCCATAGTCATATTATGCTTCTTTTCAAAATGCAGCCGCAGTAAATCACTGAGTGCCGGATTCAATTCCATTTGCCGTATGAAGTCGTCAAGGATGTCTTTTATTATATCACCACTTCCGATGATAGCGAGTTTCTTTATTTTAAGTTCTTTTCTTACTGCATTTAGTAATGACATGCCTCCAAGAGAATGTCCGATCGCAGCTTCAAATGGTCCAAATCTTTTTTCAAGTTCCAAAATCGTTTCAATAAATTCAGGAAGTAGAGTAGTACTTCCTGCCGATTTTCCGTGAGCAGGAGCATCAAAACTGATGGTTGAATAACCTGATGCTACAAATTCATCCGCAAATTTCACCAATTGTGTTCCTCTGCCGGACCACCCGTGAACAAGAAGTATTTTTTTCGGACTGTCACCAAAATGATACACAGTTACGCTTTTATTGATAGACGGAATCTGTACGGTTTCCTGAACACTTTTAGAATCCATTTCGAGTTCCCTTTTGGGAATCTTATGTTTTATTGGGGTTGTAAATAATTTTGCCGCAAATGAAACTACTAATTTTGTTGAAATTAGCGATAAAAATTTACCCACAATCACGATTATCTTAGGAATTTTCAATGATTGATTAGGTTTCTTGAAATTCTTTGTCATTTCCGTAAATTTTTATGCAAGTTATTATATTCTGTAATTTTTACTAAATTTAGAAGTCATAAAAAAAACATAAAATGCAAAATCAAACCCGTATCATAATTGAAAATGTGCAACCCCAATTAGACGGCGGTGCTTTCGCAATAAAAAGAATTACTGGACAGAAAGTAACAGTTACCGCCGATGTATTTTCTGATGGTCATGATATTATTGAATGTGCTGTAAAATTCAAACATGAGAATGATAAGGACTGGAATGAAATACGCATGGCATTCGCAGAAAATGATTCATGGACTGCAGAATTCACAGTAGAAAAACAAGGTTCCTACACTTATTTTGTTGAAGGTTGGGTAGATTATGCATTGAATTGGCAACATGGAACAGAACGTAAAATTCAGGACAATCAGCACGTAAAGTCAGAGCTTTTGGAAGGCGCGGAATATGTGAAGGCAGTGATTAAACTCGCCGATAAAAGTGAAGCTGTCTACCTGAAAACGGTTGCGAAATATTTTGCTTCTGAAAAAGATTATGATAAGGCCGTGACTGAAGCGATGTCTCCGGAATTGACGGCCGTATTTAAAAAATATCCCATCCGGCTTATAGAAAATAAATCTGCCGAACTAAGTGTATATGTCGATCGTAAAAAAGCATTATTCAGCACATGGTATGAATTTTTTCCGCGTTCGGCTTCTGAAACAGACGGGCAGCACGGTACATTTAAAGATTGCGAAAAACTCCTGCAGAGAGTAGCGGATATGGGTTTTGATACGCTGTATTTTCCACCCATTCATCCCATCGGTGAAGTAAACCGAAAAGGGAAGAACAATGCCACCAATGCGCAGCCCGGAGATGTGGGTTCGCCTTGGGGAATCGGTTCTAAGGATGGCGGTCATAAGTCTGTCCATCCCGAACTCGGAACGATTGAAGACTTTAAATCACTGGTTAAAAAAGCACAGGATCTAGGAATTGAAGTCGCTATGGACTACGCTTTGCAAGCGGCACCCGACCATCCTTATGTAAAAAATTTTCCGCAATGGTTCAAATGGCGTCCTGACGGAACAGTGCAGTATGCCGAAAATCCGCCAAAAAAGTACCAGGACATACAGCCCATTTATTTTGAAAGCAAGGATTGGAAAAATCTTTGGAAAGAATTGCTTGACGTAGCGTTATTCTGGATAGAAGAATGCAATATACGTGTCTATCGTGTCGATAATCCACATACCAAACCCTTTTATTTCTGGGGTTGGCTAATCGCCGAAATTAAGAAAAAGCACCCGGATGTATTGTTTTTAGCTGAAGCTTTTACGCGCCCGAAAATCATGAATGAATTGGCAAAGCAAGGTTTCAGCCAGTCGTATACCTATTTTACATGGCGCGATTCTAAAAAAGAACTCACCGATTATGTGACTGAGCTTACGCAAACGGAACAAAAAGAATTTTACCGTCCGAATTTCTGGCCCAATACACCCGACATTAATCCTTTCGCTTTGCAAAGCGGTAATGAAAATGTACACCTGCAGAAATACTTCCTTGCGGCGACGCTGAGTTCAAGTGTTGGAATTTACGGGCCGGTTTTCGAATACCGTGTCTCAACACCAATGGCTCCGGGAAAAGAAGAATACCTCAATTCTGAAAAATATGAATTTGTCAAATGGGACTGGAGCATACAAAATAAGTTAACAACATTAATCACACGCATTAACCGCATCAGGAAAGAGCAGCCTTCATTACAGCAAACCAATAATATTGTTTTCTGCGACACCAATAACGACAACGTTATGGCTTATTATAAATTTGATGATGACAAACAGAATGAAACTTTGATGGTCGTCAGCTTCGATCCTTTCAATAAAGCACAGGCCACAGTCCGCATTCCGATTGACAAGTTGGGAAATCAGCCGTTACAGATTCATGATCTGATTTCAGGAAACACCTATTTTTGGGACAAAGAATACAATTTCGTTGAACTGTCACCTGAATTGCCATTTCATTTATTTAAAATTCAGCGATAATCATGGACCATAAAATCAACGAAGACGAATTTAAAAATCCGTTTGTTTTTAAAACCGAATGGAAGAATGCTTTTGATGATGAAGATTTCGTAAAAGTTTTTTCTTCGGATATTTTAGAAAATTACATCATCAACAAACGCTGGTATGGCGGTAAAGCGAGTACACTCAAATACATTGAAGTAGTCGATTATTTTAAAATAACATCTAAAAAGAATACATATTACGGTGTTCTGCTCGAAGTCAACTTTAAAGAAGCATTTTACCAGCATTATTTTATGCCGGTTTCATTCATGTCGGAAGACGAACTCGATACCAATACCATCATCGCTTCCGTAAAAATGAATGGCCAGGAAGGATTTTTAGTTGATGCGTTGCACCAGGAAGATTTCCGAAAACTGTTATTCGACAAGATTGTTACTTCAGGCGGAAAAGCAGAAAACAAAGTCAAGTTCCATAGAGGAGAAAAACTCGGAGACACTGAATATAAAACGTCCAAATTCATGGGCGTTGAACAGAGCAATACCTCAATTGTATACAATACAAATCTGGTACTGAAAATCTTCAGGCGAATTTACATCAGTACCAATCCCGATTATGAAATCAGCCGTTTTCTAACAGAGAGGATGGACTTCAAAAGCTCACCGGCTTACACGGGAAGTATCAGTGTTGTTTTGTCCGAAGGCAATATTACGCTCGGATTAATGCAGGAACTCGTGCCGAATCAAGGCGATGCCTGGCAGTTTATGCTCGAAGAAACAGACCGCATTTTTGCCAATCTTGCAACCAAAAAAATAAAAATAAACAAACTTCCGGATATTGAATTGTTCCAGCGCCTCAAAATAAATGAAGTCCCGCATGAAATTATCGATTGGGCCGGACTGAGTATTTTTTTACGCATCCAAACCCTCGCGACACGCACGGCAGAAATGCACATCGCGCTCGGAAGCGATATTCACGACACGGCTTTTACGCCAACGACTTACAACGGCGATTATACTGTGTGGCTCAAAAACCGACTCACTTATCAGTTCCAGAACCGGTTGAATATTCTTGAAAATAACCTGCACAAGCTTGACGGACTCGCATTGGAACTTGCCAACCAATTCCTCGATAATAAAAAGGAAATCCGTAAGTTATTCCTCGATTTCGACTGGACGAAAATGAAATCAGAACGCATCAGGATACACGGCGATTACCATCTTGGACAAGTGCTTGTCAACGGCGATGATTTTTACCTGCTTGATTTTGAAGGCGAACCCGAAAGTACCATTCGTGACAGAAAAGTAAAACAGCCACCATTAAAAGATGTTGCGGGAATGTTCCGGTCATTTCACTATTCGATCTACGCAACGATTTTCAATAATAAAGACAAATATCCTTACGAACAAAAAGAGCTTTTTCAGGCTGGAGAAATCCTATTCAAATATTTCGTCGGTGTCTTTATCCAAACTTATACAGAAGTGGCACAGGCCGGAAACCTGAATATCGGATACAGAAAAGAAATCGACTTCCTCCTTAAATACTGTATTTTGGAAAAAGCCGTCTATGAATTGGGTTATGAATTGAACTCACGTCCGCGTTGGGCAGTGATTCCATTAACCGGAATCGCAAGTATTATGGAATTCAATAAAAATGCTTAATCCGTGTTTCAACCCTGTTTACTGACCGGATAATAGTTATCCTGCCAAAGAATATAGGTTAAGACCAATAATTATAATACTTTTGATCAAAAAGCTATTCTCATTTTTATCGCAGAATGAATATTTCTAAACGCATTGTAAAGATGTTATGGCCAATTTGAAAAAAATTATGAAAAAGACACAAAAATTGAAAAGATTATTTTTATTGGCAGCAATATTCTGTAACGTTATTTTAATGGCTCAGGCACCGGCTGTCGCATGGCAGAAATGTATTGGCACCACCGGAACGGAAGTCGTAAAGAGCTTTCAGCGCACAGCAGATGGTGGATATATAATGGCAGGAACTATCGGCACTTATGGTTATTATAATTATTATATAGTTAAATTGGATGCCTCGGGAACTGTACAATGGGAAAAAAGTATAGGTGATGAAAGTGATGATCAGGCACTAAGTATTAAGCAAACCACAGATGGAGGTTATATTGTGCTTGGTGACAGCAGGCGGACATACAGCAGTCTGGGAACTTACAGAGGGTTTTGGATCATCAAACTTGATGCTTCAGGAGAACAGCAATGGGAAACAGCAATTGGCGGAGGCGGATTGGGCATGACCGAAAACACCTATGATATTCAATTAACAACTGATGGAGGATATGTTTTCACGGGAATCAAAGCCTTCACAGGAAAAGGCCAGGATTTTTATATCGCTAAACTAAATAGTACAGGTGCAATTATCTGGCAAAAAAACTACGGAGGACCTGCGGATGATTATGTGAACAGTATCCGGCAGACAACTGACGGAGGATACATTGTAGCCGGGCAAACCTATTCGAATTCAGGTGATGTGACAGGCCAACATGGCAACGGGGATTTTTGGATTATAAAATTAAATGCCCTGGGAGAACTCGAATGGCAAAAGGCACTGGGTGGCACCGGAGTGGATTTTGCTTCTACAATCGAACTTACCGCTGATGGCGGATACATAGCCGCCGGATTTGCAAGTTCCAATTCCGGAGATGTTTCAGGCGTTTATGGAAATGCCGATTTCTGGATTGTAAAATTGTCAGCAACGGGTACGATACAATGGCAAAAAGCCTATGGCGGCGATAACGCGGATAAAGTTTCGAGTATAAAACCAACTTTAGATGGTGGTTATATCGTGGCAGGCAGAACCAATTCCAACAATAGCGGATACATTACAGGACACAATGGTTCAGGCCTGGATGTATGGATCGTGAAATTAAACAGTTTGGGTGTTTTCCAATGGCAAAAAACATTAGGCGGATTCAGCGATGATACCGCTTCCGAAATAATACAAAACAGTGATGGAAGTTACACCATTGCAGGAATTACATTTTCCAATGACGGTGATGTTAGCGGCAATCACGGATCGGCAGATATCTGGCTGGTAAACTTGTTTCCGGAAGTTTTGGCATCAGAAACCTTTAATGAAAAAACTGCCGTCATTTATCCAAACCCCGTCACAAATATTCTCAAAATTCAAATACCTGGTACCATACAGAAAATAGTGATATTTGATACAACAGGTAAAAAAATAGCAGAGCAAAATTCTGATTCCAATCAAGTGGATGTTGCCGGTTTGCAACGCGGAATGTATACCATCCGGATTCAAACCAGTGGCAAAATGATTACCCAAAAATTCATAAAAGAATAACCCGCGAGACGATCTGCATCATCCGCGTTCAAATACAACATACATGAGCAAAGTACAATCTTATTCCCTTTTTACCGATTTTGATATTGATTTATTCAAAGCAGGAAAACATTTCCGGCTTTATGAAAAATTAGGCGCTCATTTAATGGAAGTCAACGGTGTTAAAGGCGTTTATTTCGCAGTTTGGGCACCATCTGCCAGGTCAGTTTCGGTTGTTGGCGATTTCAATTTCTGGATTCAGGGAGAACACCAACTCTCAGTGCGCTGGGATTCATCCGGAATCTGGGAAGGATTTATTCCCGGAGTGGAAAAAGGAGCGACCTATAAATATAAAATTCAGTCCAATAACGGCGGCATTATTACTGAAAAAGCCGATCCATTTGCACTATACTGCGAGCATCCGCCGCATACCGCTTCCGTAATATGGGATCTCGATTACAAATGGAAGGATGAAAAATGGATGAAAACGCGTAAGGATACCAACGCGCTCGACAAACCCTATTCGGTTTATGAAGTGCATTTGGGTTCGTGGAAACGCAATGCGGAAGGCAAATTCCTTACCTATCTCGAACTCGCCGATGACCTCGTCAATTACATCAAAGAAACGGGGTTTACGCATGTCGAATTCATGCCGGTAATGGAATATCCTTACGATCCGTCATGGGGTTACCAGCTGGTTGGCTATTTTGCGCCAACCTCACGCTTTGGAAAACCACAGGATTTTATGCACCTGGTCGATAAATTACACCAGGCAGGAATCGGAGTTATCCTCGACTGGGTGCCTTCCCATTTTCCCGATGACGCACATGGTTTGGGATTCTTCGATGGTTCTAACCTTTTTGAACATCCCGACAGGAGGAAAGGCTACCATCCCGATTGGAAAAGCCTCGTTTTTAATTACGGACGCAATGAAGTGCGCTCTTTTCTCATCAGCAATGCTATTTTCTGGTTGCAGCATTACCATGTCGACGGCCTTCGCGTTGATGCAGTAGCTTCAATGCTTTACCTCGATTATTCGAGGAAAGAGGGTGAATGGGAACCGAATATTTTGGGCGGAAGGGAGAATCTCGATACGATCAGTTTCCTCAAAGATTTCAATGAAGCGGTATATTCTTCGTTTGAAGGCGTGCAGACAATTGCCGAAGAAAGCACGTCATTTCCAATGGTTTCTCGTCCCACTTTTTCAGGCGGTCTGGGCTTCGGAATGAAATGGATGATGGGCTGGATGCACGATACGCTGCAATATTTCCAAAAAGAACCGGTTTATCGAAAGTACCATCAGAACGACCTGACTTTCTCAATGACTTACGCATTCAGCGAAAACTTCATGCTGCCTTTGTCACACGATGAAGTCGTTTATGGAAAGAAATCAATCGCAGGGCGAATGCCAGGCGATGAATGGCAGAAATTCGCCAATTTAAGGTTGCTTTATGGCTATATGTTCACCCATCCCGGAACAAAATTATTGTTTATGGGATCAGAATTCGGCCAGAGTGCCGAATGGAATTTCGAAGGCAGCCTCGACTGGGATTTGCTGCAATTTGGTTATCATAGCGGGGTCAAGAATCTAATTTCAGGGCTCAATACATTGTATAAAACCTATCCTGCTTTGCATGAAAAGCAATTCAGCCCCGAAGGTTTTGAATGGATCAATTATTCTGATCACCAAAATGCGGTCATGTCTTACATCCGGAAAGGAAATAATCCCAAAGAAGATGTGATTGTAGTGTGTAATTTCACGCCTGTCGTGCGCGAGAACTACCGCATCGGATTACCCAAAAAGGGAAAGCTCACACAAATTTTCAATACCGATGAAACCGCATTTGGCGGAAGCGGTGTAACCAATGCCAAACCCATAAAAGCCGAACCGGAAACATGGAACGGCAGGCCGTTTTCAGCCGAATTGGTGCTGCCGCCGCTAAGTGTTACCGTTTTTAAATTAAGCTAATGGTTTTTGCGCTGATGCCTAAATTCCAAAATCAGGAAAGTAATCATAAGTATCATGAAATTGGTCTGCTTCCAAAGCATTGAGTTCCGTGTCTTCAAAAGCCGGATCATTCTGTGGTTCTTCGATAACTAGCCGGTGTACGACTCTGAGTGTAGTGTTGTTTTGCATACTATAGGATTTTTAGATTGGTTGATACTAATTTAAAAATCCTTTTTGTTTCTGATATATTTTATCGGCAGATAGCCGGTATTTCTGATGAACTGCTTAAAGTTAAGGTTTTAGCATCTGGTTTTGTGTCAAAAAGTAATTTTCAAAACAACATCTGCCCCAAAAACCACTCAAACGTTTGCGTGAAAAAAGCATAAAATTCATTTTGATAAAGCAAATCATTTTGTAAGTTTGAAAGCTTGCAGCTTCCAAATCGGCTACATAAACTTATAGAGACGTCATGATTACAAATACCGAATTAGAGTTCAAAGGGGATTTATTTCCATCAAAAATAATCGATTTCAAAAAAGAAACCGACAGCGTTTATTTCTACACAGACAATAGTGTCATTTTAAAAATTACGGTACTCCGCGATAGTTTAATCC
>Ga0247814_10002316_pt1 | contig 10564 bp, 8 predicted proteins | sample UWRJL179409R1_FD_179947 | JGI IMG/M metagenome (GOLD analysis project Ga0247814, IMG submission 179947) | Plant litter microbial communities from Arlington Agricultural Research Station in Wisconsin, United States - UWRJ-L179-409R-1 | ecosystem: Environmental > Terrestrial > Plant litter >... | reverse complement strand
GTATAGGAGATTCTCGTTGCATTGATGAAAGCTGAGGCGTGACAGTTTTCACAGTCTTGTTTGGCTTGACTCTTTTGGGGGGTGAAATCAAGCCTTCGGCTTTGGCCTTACTAATCTCGGTTGATACCAAGGAGCTATCTGCCTGTGGTGTTTGACTTGCTTTTGATTTCTTGAAAGTACTTAGTGCCGGGTTAGTGGAAAGTTTTGAACTGGACGAACTGTTCTTTTCAGGTGTTTCATATGTGTGTTTTCTCTTGAGCGCTCCAACCGTTGGCGGCATTATCGTTGTTGGCTTTTTAATAACTGGATTATGTTTTGAAGTGGGAGCTGCAGGAGCATCAGCCATCTCAACATCAGAGCCAGATCCAGAACTCGACGAGCCAACTTCGGAACTGCTTGACTTTTCACTTCCCTCATCACTTGACTCAGCAGATAGAGATGCAGGCTTCCGAAACCTTACAGGCGCTTTTGGCATCTCATCGTCCTCGGAACTTGAACCAATCTTTCCTGTCTCACCGTCACCAAAGCCAGAAGGCTTGAAACGCATTTTCAAGCCTTTTGGTTGCTGCCGAACAGGTTTCTTAGCCGGTACGGTCGCTTGTGATGCCGTGCTATCCTCGTTCATATTAGGCAACTTGACCACTTGCTGAAGATGTAGGATATTGTCAATGCCTTTCGAGCCTAAAGTATGGTCAAAATTGATCGTCTTTACCAGCCGAGGTTCACTCACCTGAACGATAGCCATCATCAGAACTGTTTGGGACCATGAACTTCGTAGAAGCCTTAGCTTCCGCTGTACCTTGTACGAATCCGTAATTTTTGCCATTGAACGAGATTACAGCATTTTTCTGGACATCTCCTGGCCATGACATAGTTTCTATAGCCTCCATTGAAACAGAAGCTGGCGCCGTGATATACCATATTTGCTTACCCTTCAAATTCGATTTGTTGAGAAGCTGGGAAGCTTTGGTGGTATCTCTAATAGACTGTAATTTGAATCCGGAAGGAGGTATGAATGGTTCTGGTTTTGTAAATGATACAGTCTTAGGGTCCTTGGGCTTTTGGCTGGTATATATTAGTAGTGTCAAAATAATTCGAGTGTATCAGCGTACCTGGCAGGTTCAGGAATCGGCTGGCTTTTTTTTACGCTTGGAGTTGCGGTCTCTTCTTCGCTCTCTTCACTGCTGTCTCCTTCACTTGAGCCGCTGCTCTCACTACTGGAGCTCGAGTCTGTATCACTGGCTTCGATCTTCGTCGTCTCAGCTACATTTGACGCTTTTTTGCCATTTGTCTTTGGTACTGTTACAGCTGGCTTCGCAGGCGCACTGCTATCGCTCGAGTCCGAGTCCGAGTCGTCGCTATCTGCCGCCTTTGGTGGAGCTAATTTCGACACGCTTCTGCCATTGACTGTCGAAACTGCTACAGTATGCCGTTTTCGCGCTGGTTCATCGTCGCTGCTTGATTCCTCATCCGATTCCTCCTCTTCTTCCTCCTCACTACTATCTTGCACATGCTCAGTACTGAGATGGCTCGATATCATTCCCTTAACTGGCTTTTTCTTTAGCGGTTCTGGAGCAGCATTTCTCCTCGCCTCTTTAGCAAAAGCCTTGAGGGAAGACATCGCGTCTTTCAAGTGGAACAACGCGTGTATGTAAGAAGATGCTATGCGACAACGTAAACGCGTAGAGTTCAAAAGATTTTAGAGGGTCGGAGATTTAAAGTTTTTTACTGGGGGTAGCCGTCAAAAGTCTTGGCGGTAGGCTGGTATCGTTTTTACACTTTAGGTTTTATAAGAACCAATATCTACAAAAACATGCAAAACATATTCAAATGTCTTCAAATAGCAAGCGGCGGAAGTTGAATATCGTACAAGAGGCCCCCGTCAGCGCGTTTGCAGCCAGGAAAAATGCTCAATCAGTAAGCTCGAAAATCTCAAGTTCTAAAAGAGATGAGAAGCTTCCGTCAACGTGCAATGGCTTACATTAGTACTAGGAAACCATAATAGCCAGTACCGCCAGTCAAGAAATATCCCAAGAGGTATTGGTTACGGCACGGCCTGTAGAATCTGAAGTTGAGGAGACAATTGCGACAGGCAGTTCTCTGTCACGTGTCGCATCTCCAGATTTAGTCACTATTGAAAGGTCAACACTTACTTTTTCTACTTTTACGCCAAATGAGAGCAATACAAAAGAGCTTCAAAATGGTACAATAGCATTAAGACTCAGTCCTGGAGAGGTAATTGCCATTTTCTATTACACCCAACAATTGCTAATCATTCTTTCCAGCGATTGATTGTTCTTGGTGAATATGAGATCTCTGTTCAGAAGGGGAAAGTTGCTGTACTTCATATGACTTTGCCAGTGTCGAACAAACGGTATAGAATTTTCGCTCCGTCATCGCACTCTTTGCCAGTGATAAGATGCCTGGCAACGGACGTGAGCGATGCAGAGATACGCCTGTATCAATGTGAGAGCGGATTGAAAGCACTGAGTTTTCTATCGCCTTTATTTACAAGAATGTGGAATAACGGGTCGAGGGCGTTGGGTTCGGAGTACGAGACTCTCCTCCATAGCAAAAAGAGAAGCTCATTTCAACTTGTACGATGTGTCCTCCAGCATATAATATGTAATATTGTAACCTAACCTAGACACAGCTCTTATCACCCAAGGACGCAGCAGGGAAGTCGTATCTGCAACCGGTCATTTCTCCCCCCGAATGGAATGAATTGTTGGCCAAAGTCTCTGATACAGAAGCTCAAAAGACAGCTACTACATTGATATGTGGTCCGAAGTCCTCTGGCAAATCAACTTTCACCAAACTTCTGACGAATAGGTTCCTCTCACGTAATCACCCACTGTATGTTAAGGAATCCTTTGTAACAGTCTAGTTCTATGTCATATAACTAGGTTTTGACATGTCTCAAATAGTTCAAATCAAACGTCTGGAGTTGCCGTACTTGATATCGACCCTGGACAACCCGAGTATTCAACGCCAGGCCAGGTTAGTGCATCTTTGTGTTAGCATTTTAGTATGCATATTTATAGCTAATATGCAATTAAATAGCTTTCTTTGGCACATATTACTCAGCCCAATTTTGGCCCTCCATATTCACATCCAGTGGCCGGGACTAACGGCCGCATTATCCGTGCTCATACTATCGGAGCTATACTACCTTCCCAGGACCCCGACCATTACATTGCTTGCACCTTAGATTTGTTTTCACACTATCGCAATCTTTTGTTGCAGGTACCCAACTGTCCTCTTATCATCAATACGCCGGGATGGGTCCTCGGTACTGGGCTGGAACTACTCGTGAGGTATGTCACCTCTGAACCAAAAATATTGCGTAGACACCCTAGCGCAATTATGCTAAGCGTTCCATGACGAGGCTGACTCTGATAATATCCAGATTGATAACTAGAATACGGCCTACGAGCGTAATATATATGTCCACAGAGGGTCCCGCAGAAGTTGTGAAAGATTTGAAGGCAGCGGCCATAAATAAGACATTTTACACTCTTCCTTCTCAAACTAGTGATTACATTACTCGAACCGCAGCACACCTTCGAACTATGCAAACGATGTCTTATTTTCATGTTGATTCTACGCCTAAAAAGTCTTTGACATGGAATGGGTTGCCATTGACTGATGTACCACCATGGGAGTTAGTAGTTCTTCATTGGATACAAGATCAAGTAAATTTCTAACTTAAGATGCAGACTCAGATACTCAGATAAAAATCCTGGCATTTATGGAATATTGTGCTACGGGGAACAACCACCTGTTGAGCTTCTTCTAGACTCTATAAATGGATCTTTGGTTGTATGTTATGTGAAATTTAATATTAAGTGCATAAGCAGAACGAAATCACTGACTATTGGTCCAAAGGCAGTTATTGTTATAGAAGATGAAGCTGCAATTCCCGGATGGGACGACCAAGATAAGACTGGCGTTGATAGCGGAAACAACGAATATCAGGTAAGCATAGGTAGTCTCTTACTCCCAATTGTTTCCTCTCTTTACAAGCTTCAATCAACATTCCACTTTTTCACTACTAATCTACGTAGTATCCTCTCATCGTTCGAGCACCTACTTCTAATCTACCTTATTTCAACCCCTTAAACACAATCACACTATCACCACAGCATTCAAGTTGCATTGGACTTGCTCTTATACGAGGGATTGATATTAAACGTCAAAGACTTCAGATTCTTACACCAATATCTTCCGACGTGATTAATGACATTAACGATGAAGGTAGAAGAATTGTGCTTGTAAGTGGAAAATTTGATACTCCAGGTTGGGCATACACAGAGGGGCTCATACGGCACAATGCCCGAGACGACGACAATGAAGAAAATAATGATGAGGCTGTTAGCTACCCTGATATACCTTGGGTTGAAAAACTGAAAGGTTCACAAGGACGGGGTGGAGGTGCTAGAGTTTGGAGGGTAAGAAGAGACCTAGGCAAATCTGACGGTGGTGATTGAATCAATAATTGAAAAAGCCGTCTTCAAGCCAATATATTTCCACCCTGTGTTCCTACTATTTTTGCATGTATACAAGCAAGTTGGATATCATACGCCATCTCTGAACGTCAACCCAAAATTAGAGCTCTTTTCAGTACTACGTGCATCGACACATCCTGATGAGCTCAAAATTCGGAATTAAGCTCATTATATGCCCAGTAAAAGATTACCCCTAGTGTGTAAAGAAAATTTAAACAGCCTTAGATGTGTCTGAGCATAATAGCTTGACGAGATATCACTGTAGCCACTCTTGAATTTTGCCATGGTCTGTCATCGTTGTAAGTTGCTTGCAACTCCTCAGTTGCATCCCTCAATCAAGTTCAAGGACGGCCTTGCCAAAGCTGAAACGTTGACATCGCTACTCGATAGACTGCTAGATGAGAATGATCCTACTATTGATCATACGAGACATATTAGAGTAACGCAGTTCAGCTACACTGAGGACAGTCTCTTGCATAGTCTTACTTCGGCTTTAAATCGGGAATCTTTGGAAGCTGTTATTGAAATGTTAGGCAGTTGCATTCCTCTAAGCGGGTACTATTTTGCGTCTTTGGGTTGGCGTCTAGACTTTGAGATTCACCTATATATATATATATATTGTCACAATACATATATGTATAATAATTAGTTGACAACCACTCGGTCCAGCAACCGATAGACGGCGCCTCAGCTCCTCACCTCTTCTATATGCTGCGTCTTCCATTTCCAATAGAAACGGCCCGAAACTTGTCATATCAGGCAGCAGACATAATAATTTAACGGATGTTTTTCATGACTACAGGTAGGAGTCAAAGTACTTCAATCTAGTCCAGCAAAGCAAGCATCCTCGTAGCAGGAAAGAAACAAGCTCAGGAAGTCTCTTCTATAACGTGTCCATGGTACAGTACAGCCCTTGAGGCTTCCTTATTTAACCATTCACACTTTCGTACTTTCATACAAGGCCAAATAATTCCCAGTGGGCACATTTTTCAGCATAGCGCATAAATGACCCACTGACGCCCTGCACGAAAGTACGAAAGTACTTAATTATTAATGTATGTACAGTAAAAGTGGATCGCCGATCTCTTCTGTTCCACTCATGCATGCAGCAGTGACGGGCCGGCCCGTCATCGGCACAAATGACTTGGGAGAGCGAAAACAAATTCATATTAAAAGGAGCGAAAAAAAAAAGGAAAAATAAAAAGCAATTGAACAGCTCAACTAGGGCCATCTGTAAACTAACAACCATTCATCATCAGTGATGCAAGGTTTTCAATTTTGCTCGAATCATCTTTTTGCTCCAGGAGTAAGCAAAAGCAAAAAAAGAATAGATAGCAATTGCTTTCTGCGTCATGGGAATTGAGCCCAACGCGCTGGTAATTGTTAGTTTATGATCAGACTATGTTATAGAATGAGCTATACGTACGGGGTCGAACCCGCAACCTTGAGATTAAGAGTCTCACGCTCTACCGATTGAGCTAGCCGGGCAGAGAGGTTGCTTGATTTGTGAAAACAGGAATGAGACTTTAGTTGATATAGGACTAAAAAACCTAAGCGAGCGGATGTGCTCTGAGCCCGAACGCAAACCTAGAACCGCAAAGTGCAGGAGGGAAACAAAGCAATAAAAAGAAATTGAGCCTCAATTAAATCAAATACCTGGAATCCGAAAGTAGAGTTATCAATGGCCCAAAAAGGCTGAACGCACTTCCGAGGCGAATTTCCTTGGGTGAAGCAGTGACAGTTGCACATTCTTAACGCTCCTCTTCCATTTCACTCGAGTACAAGCATGAAAATGCAGCCAAAAGCCTTGGATCAGGCCGTAGCTCAGATTAAGATATGTTGGGAGGATGAGTTATTATATAAGTCCCACTATACCTGTTTGTGGAATAAAGCCATTGAGCCACGCAATACTAAGCACCCAGGAAACACGGCCCTGTCCTTCGAAATATAAAGGCGGTTTTGGCAGATGAAAGTGCAAGTACTCTAGAAATTTACCAGATACAAGCAAATAGGACAAGAAGGACTGCTTTGCATATGCTCTATGTCAGATTGTTAATGCCAACACCCGCTTCAATAGTGGAATGTTTTACGGAGTCCAAATGTGTGAAGCAGCAAAGCTGGACCGGGTATGGGCCGCGTTTGTTCTTCTCACTGATATATCACAATAGAGGGGAGTTTCCTTAAAAGCAAAGAAAGTGTTCTTGTATACGGTGTAGTCTAGTCTCCGGAAGAAAGCTCTTCGTACGTAGAAGGAAGCTACTTTCGTACAGGGCCAAATAATTCCAAGTGGGTCACATCCTTCACTATATACGCATGAATGAATCAGTAGGGATTATTTAGACCAGTATGAATGTATTAAAAGTATAATAAGGCTTCTCTAATGAGCGCACAAATGAATTAGTAGGAATTATTTGGACCGGTATGAAAGTATTGAAAGTATAACAAAGCTTTCCTAGGAGCGCACAAATGACTCACTGGGAATTATTTGGGTCTGTACGAAAGTATATATCAACCTCATGCACGTGACCCTCTAGCGTTGCACGTGGATGTCGTAAAACATAACGTTTACTTTATATTTTCCAACCACGAATATGCTGGATAGAAGGCTATGTAGAGCAAGAGAGATGTTTCTATTTCAAAAAGCACCCAAGATAGCTCTTCCCTTTGGTTTAAAAAAGAAAAGAAAAATGCTAACTGGCAAAACTTGGAGACATATTATCAGTAATCTTACACCACCCCAATAGGGAGCATTTTGGAGAAGGAATTGGTATTAACCTTGAGCAAAACAAGCTAGGTTATGCGGCAAATATACAGGCTTAAAAAAAAAAATTCAAGCAAGTACCATGAGCAGAGAATACTAAATGCACATTTGTCAATGCTCGCTGAGTGCTTCAGCCACTAGTTTTTAAATTTGTTTCTAATCCAAGAACACTGCCAGTCAATAATCGGCATCCCCATATAGATATGAATATTTTTGCATAATCTAGCCTGGGTGGATTATAATTCTATATTTTATAAACAGTTGAGCTGCTATCACCGTCGTCCATAATGTGGCCGGGGTGGACTTTTTCTCGTTTAGGAAAACCTTAGGCTATAGAATATATTCACCGTTGTTCCATGAACAATATATTACATTTCCTAAGATTAGTTAAACTATTCTTTTCCAGGATTTCTTTTATCTTTATGATATAGCCTCCAATAAGTCAAGGTTTTCTTGCTCTTGACAACAAGCCTACAAGAAAAACATTTATTTAAAAAGCTCACTTTCCCAGTACCCAACATCCCCATTTCGCCAGCTTGCTCATCCTTTGGAGACCAAATTTTTGGGATGGCAAGATGGCGCCACGTTATGCACCGAATGCTCTGCAGCTGCCAGTCAGAACCGTTCCTATACAGCCACCACCCCCTAAATACAGAATGATCCCTAGAAGAGAACTTGACGATAAGCATGATCAAGATCAAATGCCACGCCGGATTGCCTCTGCTAGCAATCCACAATCAGAGAATCCCGGAGGATCCAAATCCAAGACTGAGAAAGTATTCGATGGAATTTATGTGCACTCGTCGAAGGTGCAAGACGGCATGGATGAGGTGGGACAGAACACTCTCTATCATAGTGGCACTCATGACAGTCTGGGTCGAGACTTTCACAAAGCTGTCTCACATATAAACCCACCCCACGAGAGTAGCAGGGCTTCTATGAAGAGCAAAGAAATTAAACAAGATCCTAAGGAAAGTGGAAAGCTATCGTACGAGTCTGCAAACAAGTCGAAGGAAAGTAAGTCATTACTGATGAACGTAAACGTTCAGGTTACCAGAGCCAGAATCACCAAAGACGATTACTTAGAGGAGGCTTTTCTCAAGGAGGCTTTTCTCAAGGCGGTCTCTAATTGCGCATCCACTGATCAGCCTAGGATACTACTGTCTCCGGTTGTCATGGATCGCGAAGATTCAAAATCTCTCCGTAGCAACAAAGTATCGTTTGAGAGTTCAGACCCTGAATTGCAGTTACATAATCCAAATATGTCAAACCCTCAACCGGCTCGTCCAAATCTGAATAGGCGAAGCAATCCATGGGGACTTCCTCGAGACGTTGCACTTATATTCAATAAAAGACACTGGGAACAAAGAGATCGAGAACGAAATATTGATCCGGCTATTGGTCATCGTCGTATTCTTAATCTTGTTGCCACTAGTTTGAGACTTGAACGGCGTCAGGCTATCAACAATCATCCATTTGAGTATCAACCGGCAACGAATAAGTTTGAAGATTTCGTTAACCCTTTTTTTCTGCCACAAACCCCATCTGAGAGCTGGGTGTTACCACTTATAGGCAACAAGAATTCTGAAAAGGAGCCAGAAATTCATGGATCTCAGCTTCTAGCAGGCCACTCTAACACTGCAGATAAAATCAATCAAGATCGAGGATTTGCTTCTATCGAGGCACTCGGTAATCGGAGAACCCGGCAGCAAATACGTACAGCCCAAAGTAAGGGAGTATCTAAGCCATACCTATCTGATGAAAATATTGAACCAAGAAAGCAAGATTCCGCAGCATATCAGTTCACCGAACCTACCAGCAATAAATCCACCAATCATGATACTGTATCTTCATTGCGAATTACCCGAAAGCGTAAGCAAGAATATACCGCCAAAGAATTTCCCATGAGGATCGCCAAGAGACGCACTGGCTACTGATTTGTAGTTCTCGCCTTTAAACCTTTTACAAGATATTTCTTTTTTGGCTTGGCGAGTCTGTACATGTTTATTGGAGAACTGTGGATGGAGCAAAAGATGCCGATAATTATGCAAGTTTTCATACATGTAACGGTGGATGATTGGCTCTCCTTTCAGTTTCTCGTTACAGATAGTATTGATGATTGTTCCTTGGGAAGGAGAGTCTACAGACTCAAGAAATTTCATTCCTATTTTATCAGATCACCTTGATTTCATCCACTAATAATGCGGATTTCATTGACAACTACAAATTGTACGGCCACCTTGCTAGTTATCAGCTAATCAAGAGTGTGCATATAAAGTTACTTGCATAATATCTCTGCCGTAATATCTTACTTTAGATTTCAAAATTCTCATTACAAGTGTTCTCCCCTCGGAGGTATTTACGTCGCGTTTCGATAGCCAACGTAGTTCTAACCACAATTTTCACGTAGCGTCTTAGTATTGGACCATCATATAAACCCCTTTGTTCTGGTTTTCCTTTGTTATGTGCCTATCATGCGCGACGTTTCCAGCTAATCAAAGACAGGCTATTTGAATATGAAGCTCACAAAGGCGACCCAAACTAAGATGCTTTCATTGATCACTTCAAATATTCAACTAGATATATCTCATGGAATTTCAATATGAAGTAAACTTTTGGCATTGGAGTATATGTTCCGTGGACTATTCGTGAGCTTACATTTACAAGATGGTGGCGAAGAGGAAGTCGTACCACGATAAGTGGCAGGATAGAGCATATAAGCCCGAAAGAGGAGACCGTCCGAAAAAGAAAAAGCGTGTCAAATTGTAAGTCATATTTCTTTTATTCTTCCATGGAGAATGTCTCAAGGGTTTGAAAAGTATTTACGGGAGGAGCCCGTTGACCCTGTATCTGTTTCCATTAATAGGTTCGGCAGCAAGCAATCCCTCAATCGGTCGTATATGAAGAACGCATATTAATTAGTGCTAAGCTGCTAAATAGTCCAATAAACCAAGAAATACTTCCAGGCGGCGATTTGCCATATCCCCTTGCTTTGTCAGAAGCTCAACAACAAGCGTGGTTGGAAAGAGCTAAATACTGGAATGAACTGGACAAGTCAGTGTGGAAGCCAGTGAGGGTTCTCGGAGCTGGTGTTTACGGTATTGTCGGTTTATTCAAAAAGAAGAACCTGAGAAAGAATTTGCATCTTGCAGATCACATTGTGGTCAAACAAGCTGGTGATGGCGGTAATTTTGATGGAGATGCCAGGTTGGCCCTGAAGTGGGAATCCTACTTTCTGAGGAAATTAAGAGTAGCTGAATCTGAACAGTAAGTCAAATTTCCACTGAAGATTTAT
>Ga0247814_10002315_pt1 | contig 10565 bp, 9 predicted proteins | sample UWRJL179409R1_FD_179947 | JGI IMG/M metagenome (GOLD analysis project Ga0247814, IMG submission 179947) | Plant litter microbial communities from Arlington Agricultural Research Station in Wisconsin, United States - UWRJ-L179-409R-1 | ecosystem: Environmental > Terrestrial > Plant litter >... | reverse complement strand
AGTCGCGCAGTCTCAGGGTCGACACGCAGTCGTATTCGTTGTAGCTCGCGATCGCGTCGAGCTTCGCCTGCCCGGTCGCGATGTCGCCGTCGCGCATCAGCTGCCGGGCATCCGCATACTCGGTCACCGAGTCGGCCGCGTTGGCCACACCGCTGCGCTCGCTCGGCATATACAGCGGTTCGAGCTTTTTGATCGAGTAGCTGTGCGATCCGACACGTGTGCTCTTCTTCACCAGCGGATACAGGTCGACGAGCACGTTGTCGCGCAGCAGGTCGTCGACCGCGTCTTCGCCGACTCCGTGGCGGGCGGCGAGCGAGAGCAGGTGGGTGCGTTCATAGGCGGCGTAGTGATAGATGTGCATGCCCGGATGCTTCGCCCGACGATCCGCGACGTAGGCGAGAAACTGCTCGAGCGCCACTCGTTCTTCGGCGTAGTCGTGAGCCCAGAACGCCCGGAAGGTGTCATCCGGCTCGACGAGCCCGAACAGGTAGTCGAGTCCCCACTCCGCGCCGTCGGCGTCGGTCTTCTCGGAGTACAGCGGGTCGCCCTCGAAGTCGAAGAAGATGTCGCCGTCGTCGGGCAGCGGGAGCGCGGTGAGGGCCAGCGGGTTGTAGACGTCGTAGGCGGGGGCATCACCGTCGTGCGGCGCGATCTGGATGCGCGCTTGCGACCGCAGCCCGGCGAGCGTCGCAGCGCTGAGTCCCGGCAACTGCTCGGGCGCGGCGGCGAGCTGGTCGATGGTGGTGATTCCGGCGGCGTTGAGCTTGCGGCGTTGGGTGAGCTTTATGCCCGAAACGAGAAGCACGTCGCGATGCAGCTCCACCTGCTGGGTGCACGCCGCGCACCGGCCGCAGATGCTGTAACGAGGGTCGCCCCAGGGGGTGGGTGCGGCGTCTGCGACCCGCTCGTCGATCATGTTCTGCAGTCGCTGTCGACGCTTGCGATACACGGGAAGGATGTCACGCAGCGCATGTGTGCTCGTGCGGCCGTCACCGAGGATCAGGTGCACGTTCTCGCCGACTCGGAGTGCGCCGCCTTCGGGATCCCCGACGCCGTGCTCGTCTGCGGCGCCGAGTGCCATCACCTGGTCGCTGTACGCGGCGAGCTGCAGCAGCGCGGTGATCTTCGCGCTTCGAGCGAGCTTGGTGTCGTAGACCTCGTAGTCGCCGTCGTCGTTCAGCATGATGAAGTCGGCGAACCCGAGAAACCGGCCGTCGAAGAATGTGGCCTGAAATAGAACGTCGGCCCTGTCGCGCAGCGCGGCAGCGGTCACGGCCGCGGCCTCGGCATACTCGCCAAACGGCGGATGCTCGAACTCGACGACGGCACGCGTGAGCTTGAGAGTCTCGAGCACGCGGAGTTCGTGCGCGGTTCCCAGCTGCCCAGCGCGGATCAGCATGTCGTCTTCAACCTCGTCGACTCGCTCGACTCTGCCGAGTTTGGCGTCGAGTTTGCGCATCAGCGCCCACTCGCACTTTGCGGCGGCGGTGAGATCGCTCGCCGAATAGACGACCGTGTCGTTCAGAAGGATCACGTGGGCTCCGGGCTGCATCCGATCGCCGGAATGCGATCTTCGTCAGGCTAGCGCGGTCGTGCGACATCCGGGACTGGTGGTCGGCCGTCGAGCGTCGGGCGCACGGTGTCGGCGGCCAGCTACTCGGAACATCGCTGGTTGTTCGAGCTCTACTCGAGTGCGAGGTCTAGAACGGCATCACCTCGTTGTCAGGTGCTGGTGTGTACCAGCGGTCGCCGGCCGGTGCTGCTTCGGCGGGTGTCGGTGTGGGCTGCCCGGTGGTGCTGGCGTCGACGAAGGCGGGTGAGAGTCGTCGGAAGGGGGCGACGCGGCTGATTCTGCCGCAGGGGCTGATCCATTGTTTGTCGCCGTTGGGGAGGCGGCGCATGGTCCACCTCGTGTTGTGGAGGAGACGGTGGTCGGGTGTGCAGGCGAGGGCGGAGTTCTCGAGGGACGTGTCGCGCGATTGCTGCCAGGGGTCGGGGTGGTGTCCGTCGGTCTCTTGCGGGGTGGCGTCGCACCAGGGGCTGGTGCATTCACCGTCGATCAGGCGCACTGCCCGGCGGAGGGACGCGGGCAGGTACCGGAACCGGTCGTCGAAGGCGACGATGGATCCGGTGACCGGGTCGGTGAGCAGGCGGAAGAAGCCGGGTGCGTCGGCGACGAGCCTGCGGGCGGTGGCGGGGTCGATGGGGACCTTGCCCTCGAGGGTCGCCGGCCGGTCGTCGGCGCCGAGCAGGGTCAGTACCGGAACCTCGATGTGCACCTGGGCGACGATCCCGTGCCCGAGCGGCTTGCGCTCACGCGTGCCGTCGTCGGCCTCGGCTCCGGTGTCGGTTGTGGCGGGGCAGAGGTCGCCGTCGATGAGGATTGCGGTCGTCACGTCGGCGCGGCGTTGGGCGAGGGTGCGCGGGTCGTCCGCGGTCTTCGGCAACGCGAGGTCGGTGACCCGGTTGTAGATCGCCGCGATCGCCTCGTTCGAGTCGTAGAGGCTCAGATACCCCATCCCGTCCTGGCCGAGCTCCACCGCGACAGTGCGGGACGCGGCGGCCTTCTCGTGCCGGTCCTGCATCGACTCGGTCGTCAGCCTCTCCCGCGCGGCCTGAGCGCGGGCCCGGAACGCCGACAGGATCAGCGTTCCCGCCAACGGCACCAACTCCACCTCCAACGCCTCCCGGTCGCCGACCGGCATCGACCAGGCGGTCTGGGCGATCACCCGGGCGTGCTCGTAGCGGATGGCGCCGTCTCCCAGCGCGCCCAGGGTCAGCGGCAGGTCGGCGACCAGCGTCTGGCTCTCCGCCAGCAGAGTGCGGGCGGCGTTCTTCGACAGGGTGAACGCCATCGCCAGCTCGGTCACCAGCTCGGTCCTGGCCCGGTTCTCCACTGACCAGCCGGACTCCGGCACCGACCGCGCCCCCGACCGGGCGGTCTCCTCCGCGCTCTCCTCCGCCGCGATCGACACCGACACCTCCCGCAGCGCGTCGATGCGCCGGGCCCGCTCGGCCATCGTCACAGCCAGCCGCACATCAGACTGCTCGGCCGCGTCGAGGAAGTGCGCGAACAGCTCTCGCCGCCGCTGGAACGGCGGCAACGCAGCGAACACCGGCCGCACGTCGACCGGGCCGTCCGGCCGGGGCTCGAACACCTCCCCGTGCGACGCGGAGGCGAAGGGATAGGGGTCGTCGGGCGGAGGATCGTGCAGCGGAACCCCGCCGGACGCCTCGGATATCTCGTCTGATCTCATACCCGAATTCCAATACCCGCCACCGACACCACGACGACGCAACGGGCCTAAAACGGCCAAAAACGGGCCCAAACAGGCACCTGTGGAAAGAATTTCCGAAAAAAATGTGGATGAGCCCGCTCGAGCCCGCCGACACGGTGTGGATCGCGCCATCCGAGAGCCACAGATGCCGAACTCAGGAAAATTGTAGACAACAGGTGTCAAATAGAAGCCCCGTCCCAATGAACTTAGGAGAACCCCCATGGCACGCGTCGACGGAAAAGTAGCACTCATCAGCGGTGGAGCACGCGGAATGGGCGCAGCCCACGCGCGAGTGCTCGTGAGCGAGGGAGCGAAGGTCGTGATCGGCGACATTCTCGACGAGGTCGGCCAGGCGACCGCCGACGAGCTCGGCGACGGCGTGCGCTTTGTGCACCTCGATGTGACGAAGCCCGAAGACTGGGATGCCGCCGTGGCCGTCGCGGTCGAGGAGTTCGGCGGGCTCGACATTCTGATCAACAACGCCGGCATCGCAAACTTCGCGCCGATCGAGGACTACACCCTCGAGCAGTGGAACCTCATCATCGCCATCAACCTCACCGGAACCTTCAACGGCATCAAGGCATCGATCCCCGCGCTCAAGAAGTCGGGTCACGGCTCGATCATCAACATCTCGTCGACCGCGGGCATCAAGGGCGTCGCCGCCCTCCCCGGCTACACCGCCGCCAAGTTCGCCGTTCGCGGCCTCACCAAGGAGGTCGCCATCGACCTCGGCCGCTACAACATCCGCGCCAACTCGATCCACCCGGGCAACATCCGCACACCGATGACCGACGGACTCGACGTCGACCAGAGCCTCGTTCCGCTCGGCCGCATGGGCGAGGCCGCCGAGCTCTCGGCGATGGTGCTCTTCCTGGCCAGCGACGAGTCGAGCTTCTCGACCGGCGCCGAGTTCATCGCAGACGGCGGCGAGACCGCGGGAATCGTTCCGCCCGCCGCGTAGGGCGCCCGCGTACCGCACCTCGGCGGCCATTGGCGGGAGGGGTGCGCCCGGGCAGGCAAGTAACTACCCTCGTGCACATGATCAGCATCCGTTCGGCGTCTGACGTGCCTTGGGCCGATGTCGAGCGCGTGTTCGCGACGCCCGGGGATCCCCGCACGTGCTGGTGCCGCTATTTCAAGCTCAGCGGCACGGAGTGGGAGTCGACGGATGTCACGGCTCGCGCCTCCGCGCTGCGCGACGATGCTCGGCGCGCCCGCCCGACGCCCGGCCTTGTCGCATTTGTGGACGACGAGCCGGCGGGGTGGGTCGCGGTCGAGCCGCGGGTCGACTATCCGCGGCTCTTTCGCAACCGCGTCGTCGCCGCGGAGATGTCGAAACCGTTCGACGACCCCTCCGTCTGGTCGATCGTCTGTTTTGTGGTGAGGCGCGAGCATCGAGGCCGAGGGGTCGCCACACGACTCGTCACAGCTGCCGTCGACCACGCTCGTTCGGCCGGCGCCTCGGCGATCGAGGCCTATCCGATCGACGTCGCGCGGGTGAAGGGCTCCCCCGCCGGCTCGCTCTATCACGGCACCGTGTCGATGTTTCTGTCCGCGGGCTTCACCGAGACCGCCGTGGCCGCGCCCGCACGTCGAGTGATGACCCTGGTCGTATAGCCCCGCGAAAGAGAGAAGAGAACCATGTTCCATGTCGAATTGACGAATGGCACGAACGGCGACGTCGTCGCCGACCGCATCACGTTCGGTGAGGGTAAAGCATGGTTCTGGTCTGACGGGGTCGCGATCGAGAGCCATCCGACGTCGGAGATCGTCAGTGTCGCGGCCATGCACGAGCACGCGATCGAGGCCGCGCGCGAGACCCACGCGCGTGCCTTCGAACTCTGGACCGACGAGGAAGACGAACGCCTGCGCAAGGCGCGCGCCGACGGCCTCACCCGCGTGCAGCTCTCGGAGCTGTTCGAGCGTCAGCCGAGCGCGATCACCTCGCGGCTGGATCGGCTGGGCTTGGAGTAGCGTTCACAGGCCGTCGAGCAGCTCGCGCGCAATACGCAGCTGCGCGTCGAGCGCCGCCTGATCGTCGGCATTCGGCCGCACAGCGACTACGCGCTCGAGCGTCTCCCTGGCGCGCTCGACGTTGCCGACCCGGAGGTCGAGCTCGGACCGGTAGACCAGCGCGGGAACCCGCTCGACGAGGGGCGCATCCGGGTACCTGGCGAGCCCGACGTCGAGCACCGCGATCGCGGCCGCGTCGTCACCGTGGGCATCACCCTGCCGGGCCGCGTTCTCGATCACGCGGAGCAGGCCGGGCGCGGTGTCGGAGGTCTCGGATTCCCCTCGTCGAAAGACGCGCAGCCAGTTGCCGCCGGGGTCGACGATGCTGAATCCGCTGGCGGTGCCCTGCTTCTTGCGCGGGCGGGTGATGCGCGGAATCCCCGACACCGGAAGCCTTCCGAGGCCGGCGCGGAGGCCTTCCGCGAATGCATCGAACAGTTCTTCGGTGTCGGAGGTGATGATCAGGATGCTCGCATACGAGTTCTCGGGAACAAATCCGTCGATCTCGAAGAGAAAGATGTCGATGCCGCCGCGAATGATCGACGCGCAGGGATTCGGGCGCTTCTGCCGGAAGGTGACTTCGAAGCCGAGCAGGCCGTAGAAGTCGAGCGATTCGTCGAGCGAACGGCATGGGAGGAGCGGGACGGTCGACTCGGTGGTCATGGTGGCGCGCCGGTCGCCGTCGTGGTCGCCGTTCGTTCGGGCAGGCGGCTCGTGATCTGAGCCACCACGTCGGTGACGCTCTCGTGTTCCCAGAACCTCAGCACGAGCCATCCGAGGTCGTGTAGATCTGTCGTCGACCGGGCATCCCGCTCGATGTTGCGGGCGAGCTTGGGCGTCCAGTAGTCGGAGTTCGACTTCGGGCTGGTGGCGTGGATCGGGCACCCGTGCCAGAAGCATCCGTCGATGTATACGGCGACCCGCTGTCTCGTGAACACGATGTCGGCGCGAGTTCGGAGCGAGGCCTCGGGGCGCAGGTCGACACGAAACCGGTAGCCCTGGGCGTGTAGCGCTCTGCGGATCAGCAGCTCGGGTTGTGTGTCTCTGCTGCGGTTGCCGAGCATCGACTTGCGCGTCGCATCGTTTGTCGCCCATGACATGGGTCAACGCTAGCGCCGACAGTGTCGCTGCGGCCAGCTACGCCTTGTCGACGATCTGCTTGCCGAGCGGGAAGAGCGCCACGGGAACGAGTTTGAAATTGGCGATGCCGAACGGGATGCCGATGATCGTGATGCACAGGGCGATCCCACTGACGATGTGCTCGAGCGCGATCCACCAGCCCGCCAGGATCACCCAGACGATGTTGCCGAAGAGCGACCCGACGCCCGCCGTGGGCTTGTCGACGACCTCTTTGCCGAACGGCCACAGGGCGTAGACGCCGATGCGCGCCGCGGCGATGCCCCACGGGATGGTCACGATGAGAATGCACATGATCGCGGCGGCCAGCATGTAGCCGAGAAAGAGCCAGAAGCCTGAGAGCACGAGCCAGATCACGTTGAGGAGGGTTGTCATGGTGATGCCATTCTCGCAGTGACGACCCGGCCGCATCTTATCGAGTGCGATTCGTTCGCGCGCGCCTTGGCATATCCACAGGTGAGCTATCTACAGTGGGAGTGGAAGTCGTGTCGGCGTGCCGCGACGCAGGGCGAATCACATGATGCCCACGGCGGCCTTCACATCAAGGGGAAGAATTCTGCATGTTCGACAACGGAACGCTTGACTACAAGCACGACAGTAGTTGGCGCAGTGTCGCGCGTGCATTCGGCGGTCTCGTCGTCGCGAGTGTCGTCGCAGGCGTGCTCGTTGCCACCTCGCTCACCCCGATAGTGGCGGTCACCGCAGTGACCGGCCGTGAATCGTTGAACGCCTTCGAGGGACTCCCCTCCGACATCAGCCTCGGCGGAACCTCGCAGCGCAACCAGATCTTCGCCACGCGTGACGGCGCGGCCGTCAAAATCGCGGATGTCTACGACCAGAACCGCAAAGACCTCGCCTGGGACCAGGTGTCGCAGTTTCTGAAAGACGCCGCGGTCGCCGGTGAAGACCGCCGCTACTACGAGCACGGCGGCATCGACCCGCAGTCGCTGATGCGCGCGGCCTTCGGGTTCGTCACCGAGACGGGTTCGACCGGCGGATCCACGATCGCCATGCAGGTCGTGAAGAACATCCGCGTGAACGAGTCGCAGCAACTGCCGACCGAGGAGGCCCGCGACGCGGCCTACAAGAAGGCCATCGAGAAGTCCCCGGCCCGCAAGGTGCAGGAGATCCGGCTCGCGGTCGCCCTCGAGAAGAAGTACAGCAAAGAAGACATTCTCCTCGGCTACCTCAATCTCGCCGGTTTCGGCAAGGCGACCTACGGAGTCGAGGCCGCGGCCGAGCGGTACTACGGCACGTCTGCTGCCGAGCTCACCCTGGCTCAGGCGGCGAGCCTCATCGCCATCGTGCAGACCCCCGACTCGCTGAATCTGAGCGACCCCGAGAACTATCCCAACAACCTCGCTCGCCGCGACCTGATCCTGGGCAACATGCTCGAGCTCGGCTCGATCGACCAGGCACAGCACGACGAGGCCGTGGCGACCCCGATCGAGTCGTACGTCAACCTGACGAACCCGACCAACGGCTGCCTGCACGCGACCGCCGCGAAGTCGTTCTGCGACTACGTGCTTCGCCAAGTTCCCTACCTCACCGCTCTCGGCAAAAACGCCGACGAACGGAACGCCACGTGGAACAAGGGCGGCTTCTCGGTCTACACGACGCTCGACCTGAACCAGCAAGACGTCGCGCAGGCCCAGGTCAGCGCGCGTGCGCCCTCCGACGAGACGCGTTTCGCCCTCGGCAGCGCCGCCGTCGCGGTGCAGCCCGGCACCGGTCGCATCCTCGTCATGGCGCAGAATCGCGGTTACAACAACACCCCTCAGGCCGCCCCCACCGAGACAGCGATCAACTACAACACCGACAAGGCGTTCGGTGATTCGGGCGGGTTCCAGACCGGCTCGACCTACAAGATCTTCACGCTGATCAACTGGCTGCAGGCCGGACACACCCTTCGCGAGTCGGTCAACGGCTCGGAGAGAACGATTCCCGCGTCGGCGTTCAAGTGCGACGGCGTGACCGGCGTGGGGCCGGCCTGGCCCGTCGGAAACGACACGTCGGGTGAGGGCGGCATGCAGAGTGTGCAGTCGGCCACGGTGCGTTCCGTCAACGGCGCGTTCGCGTCGATGGCGCAGAAGCTCGACCTGTGCGCGATCGGCGACGTCGCCGAGTCGATGGGGGTGCACCGCGCCGACGGCGAACCGTTGAACACGATGCCCTCCTCCGTGCTCGGTACCAACCAGATCGCCCCGCTCACCATGGCGGGGGCCTTCGCGACCGTGGCGGCGGGCGGCACCTACTGCGCACCCATCGCCGTCGACAAGATCGTCGACGCAAAGGGCAAAGACCTGGGCGGCCAGCCCGCCGCGTGCTCGGCGGCAATCGCCCCCGACATCGCTGCCGCGACCGCCTACGCCCTCACCGGTGTGTTCCAGGGCGGCGGCACCGCGCTGTCCGCCAGCGCCCGCGACGGCGTTCCGATCATGGGCAAGACCGGCACGACGGATGGCTCGTACCAGAACTGGCTCGTCGGCTCGACGACGAAGGTCGCGATGGCGGTCTGGGTGGGCAACATCAAGGGTGACCCGACCAAGAAGACCGAGAAGAACCCGGGCGGTGAACAGAGCCTGCGCCGGGTCACGATCGCCGGCGTCAACGGCGCCAACATCAAGTTCGTCGTTTTCAAAGCGATGCTGCAGAGTTTCAATGCCAACCCCGCGTACCGCGGCGAGGCATTTCCCGAGGTCGACCAGGCGCTCGTGAACGGCAAGTCGAGGGCGTCGAACACGGCGACCCCCACCCCCGCGCCCACGACCGAGTCAGATGACGGCAACGGCGACGGCGGGAACGGCAACAGCGGCAATGGCAATGGCAATGGAGACGGCAACAACGGCAACGACGGCGGCAACTCCAACGGCCGTGGCCGCTGATCTGGCGGCGCTGATCCTGCCGACGCCGACCTGACGCGGGTACTACGCCGCGGCCTGCCGGCTCACGGCCCTGGCGTGCTTCTTCACCGAACGCCTGGCCTTCTTGAGGTTGCGCTTCGAACGCGCGATCATCTTCGCCGCGTCCGCGCTGCGCACCGACAGCGCCACGGCCGTGACGGCTTGACGAGACCGGCGACCCCGTCGTGACTTCTTTCCCCGGTCGCCGCTGTCGCCCAGCAGCGTCACGGCGGCGAGCACTCCCCCGACGAGTCCGATGACGAGCCATCCAGAACCCGAGGCACGGGGCATCCGCGACCTGCCCTTCCACCCGCCGTCGACCTCCGCGTCGTAGTTCGGCGCGGGAATGTAGAGATTGCCCTTCGTGTCGACCGAGTGGTGCTTGCGCGACAACTGGGTGCGGTCGGTCTGCGCTGCCATCTGTGCTTCGATCGCTCTCGGGTGCTTGCGGTGCCGGTCGACGAGGGCCTTGCCCGTCGCGCCGACCACGATCTCGGCCCTCGGCGCGCGCACGGCCCGGGTGATCGCCTTCGCGACGTGTTCGGCACTGTAGACAGGAGGCATCGCCACCACGGCCCTGCCGGTGTAGTTGGCGGCGTGACGGAAGAACGGTGTGTCGACGGTGGGCGGCATGATCGTGACCACCCTGATGTGCTTGTGTTTGCTCAGGGCCAGCTCCTGCCGCAGGCTCGTGCCGAGCGCTCGCACCGCGGCCTTCGACATGCAGTAGGCCGCCGTGTAGGGCTGCGGAACCTCTCCGACGAGGGATGCCACGTTGATGAGAACCCCGTGGCCCTGGTCGGTCATCACCTCGAGGGCGGAACGCGCCCCGTAGACGTAGCCCATCACGTTCACGTCGATCACCCGGCGGAAGTCTTCGAGCGGCACCGTCTCGAAGCTCGCGAAGACCGAGACGGCGGCGCAGTTCACCCAGACGTCGATCTTTCCGAAGTTCTCGACCGCTTCTGCGGCAAGGGCGTCGACGGCGTCGGGGTTGGTGACGTCCGTCGCGAATGAGACGGCCTCGGCCCCCAGCAGCTGGCACTCGACCGCGAGTTGCTGGAGCGCTGTGTCCCGTCGGCTCGCGAGCACCAGGCAGGCGCCGGCCCGCGCGAAGCGGAGGGCGGTGGCGCGGCCGATGCCGCTCGAGGCTCCCGTGATGACAACGACGTCGGTCATGTCGGCTGCTTCCTGTTCTGTGGGTCGCGGTTTACCCAACTTCTCCCGCACCGAG
>Ga0247814_10002314_pt1 | contig 10568 bp, 5 predicted proteins | sample UWRJL179409R1_FD_179947 | JGI IMG/M metagenome (GOLD analysis project Ga0247814, IMG submission 179947) | Plant litter microbial communities from Arlington Agricultural Research Station in Wisconsin, United States - UWRJ-L179-409R-1 | ecosystem: Environmental > Terrestrial > Plant litter >... | reverse complement strand
TTTTGGTTTTTTTTTTGTGGTATTGTTAAAAAAGGATAATTGAACTTGCATGAGTCTGCCATCAAACAGGTATTTAGCTCATGCAGATTTTTATATATATAAATTGAAATGGAAATAATAGGAACAATTGGATATGTACTTGCCGGCTTAGTTGTGGGCATATTAGTGGGCAGGTACCTGCTGCGCGGCTTGCTGAAAAAGCAGGAGGTTGCTGCACAGGGTAAGGTCAAAAAAATGTTAAAAGAAGCCGAAGCACAGGCAGAGATCATGAAAAAGGATCGAATGCTGGAAGCAAAGGAAAAATTCCTGCAGCTGAAAACTGAGCATGAGCAGGATGTAAATGCCAAAAATAACGTTGTCAATCAGCGCGAAAATGCAATTAAGCAAAAAGAGCAGTCGGTAAATCAGCGTCTGGAAAATATGAACCGCAAGGAACAGGAACTTGATAATCATAAGAAGAACCTGGAAAAGCAAACTGATATCGCTGTCAAAAAACAGGAAGAAGTAGAAGTGTTGAAAAACCAGCATGTAAAACAATTGGAAACCATTGCAGGATTAAGTGCTGAAGAAGCAAAGAATCAGCTGGTTGAAAATATGAAACAGGAAGCGAGAACACAGGCAATGATCCAGGTAAAGGATATTGTTGATGAGGCGAAGCTTACTGCAACTAAAGAGGCAAAAAAAGTTGTTATTCAAACCATACAGCGTACAGCTGTTGAAGCAGCAATCGAAAATACTGTTTCCATTTTCCATATTGAAAGTGATGAAATTAAAGGCCGTGTAATTGGTCGTGAGGGTAGAAATATCCGTGCATTGGAAGCAGCTACAGGTATTGAGATTATTGTTGATGATACGCCTGAGGCTATTATCTTATCTGGTTTTGACCCTGTAAGAAGAGAAATTGCACGTTTAGCTTTACACCGTCTGGTTACGGATGGTCGTATTCACCCTGCACGTATCGAGGAAGTGGTAGCTAAAACCAAAAAACAGATTGAAGACGAGATTGTAGAGATCGGTGAACGTACAGTGATTGACTTAGGTATTCACGGTCTGCACCCTGAGCTGATCAGGATGGTAGGACGTATGCGTTACCGTTCATCATATGGACAAAACTTGTTACATCACTCACGTGAGGTAGCAAACTTCTGTGCTACGATGGCAGCTGAATTAGGCTTAAACGCCAAGATGGCCAAACGTGCAGGTCTGTTACATGATATAGGTAAGGTACCTGATGACAATCCGGAATTGCCTCACGCAATTTTAGGTATGCAACTGGCAGAAAAATATAAAGAACATCCTGAGATTTGTAACGCTATCGGAGCTCACCATGATGAGATCGAGATGACTTCAATGATTTCACCAATTGTACAAGCTTGTGATGCTATCTCTGGCGCACGTCCGGGAGCAAGACGCGAGGTCGTAGAAAGTTATATCAAACGTTTGAAAGAATTAGAAGAACTGGCACTTTCTTATCCTGGTGTTGAAAAAACATTTGCGATACAGGCTGGTAGAGAACTAAGAGTTGTGGTAGAAAGTGAAAGGGTAACTGATCAGCAGGCTGAATTACTTGCTGCAGATATCTCTAACAGGATACAAACTGAAATGACTTATCCTGGTCAGATTAAAGTTACAGTAATCAGGGAAACCAGATCTGTGGCTTTTGCTAAATAAGATGTAAACAATATTGTATACAAAGCGGTAGATTATTCTATCGCTTTTTTTTATTTTTATACCATGAAGAATCAAGGGAAGAAAAGTGTGAAGACAGCGCCTAAAAGAGAGGTTGATGTGCTGTTTGACAAATACGCAGAGAGTCATCAGCATCCTTCAAATGAATTGATCCACTGGATCTGTGTGCCGCTGATTGTTTTTAGTCTGCTGGGTCTCATCTGGGCAATTCCCTTTCCTTACCTTGGTTTTTTGGGAAAGTATAACGGTTTCGTGAATTGGGCGTCTTTTGTGATTGCCTTTTCAGGGTATTATTACTACAGACTTTCTCCTGTTCTCTCTTATATGATGATCCTGCTGGTCTTCGTGATGGCACTGTTTATCGTGTTACTCGAAAAATGGGCATTTGCTGGCGGACCGGCAGTTTGGCTGGTTTGTGCAGTCATTTTTGTCCTGGCATGGATAGGTCAGTTCATAGGGCACAAAATCGAAGGAAAGAAGCCTTCATTTTTAGAAGATGTTAAGTTTCTGTTAATCGGCCCAATTTGGTTATTGCATTTTTTATGTCTAAAAACGGGGCTAAAATATTGATTCAATGGCCATTTAACATTAAGGTAACAGTCAGGTTAAGTAATAGTAACCTGAAGCTAACATAGCGCTAATATTGTGATAATACCTTTGCCTAAACTCTAATAAAGGCAAAATTGAAATCACAACTACAACTCAAAAAAGCAATAATTACGCTGCTATTCGTAATTATAGGCACTGCAGTGTTTGCACAGGGTACCGGTAAGATCTCTGGTACGGTGACTGATCAGAAGACAGGGGAGACACTAATAGGTGTTACTGTAAAAATCGCAAATACAACTAAAGGTTCATCAACTGATGTTGAAGGAAGATATATTCTTTCTGGCCTTACTCCTGGAAAATATATCATACAGGCATCTTATATTGGTTACTCAACTAAAAATATTACTGAAGTAGATGTTAAGGCAACAGGTTCTACGGCTGTTAACATTATCATGAGTGAATCCAATTCACAGGATTTAAATGAGGTGGTTATTACGTCTAAAGCTAGTCAGGAATCTGTAAATACATTGTATGCCAATCAAAAGGCAAGTCTTAGTATCTCAAGCGGTATCTCTGCTGAACTAATCAGAAAAAGTCCTGACAGAAATACATCTGATGTATTGAAAAGGGTAAGTGGCGCGAGTATACAGGATAACAAATTTATCATCGTACGTGGTTTATCAGACAGATATAACTCAGCCATGTTAAACAATGCAGTTCTTCCAAATACTGAGGTTGATAAAAAAGCATTCTCATTTGATATTTTACCATCTAACCTGATTGACGCCATTGTTGTAAATAAAACGGCATCAGCTGATATTCCAGGTGATTTTTCTGGTGGTGTTGTACAAGTAACTACTAAAGACTTTCCAGATACTAAGTTTTTAAACTTTACAATTGGAACTTCATATAATTCGCAATCTGCATTCAAAGATTTTCAGAAAGCTTCTGGAAGTAAAAACGGTGCATTTGGCGGTTACAATAAAGATAGGGACATTCCAGCAGGTTTTCCGTCAAGAGCAGAGTATCTTAGCAAGCCTGTTACTGAAAGGGCTGAATTGTCCAAAACATTTGCTAATAACTGGGGATATGAGAAGGTGAAATCTATCTTAGGACCACAATTTCAAGCTAATTACGGTGCTACCAAAAGATTTAAAGACGATAGTCAGTTTGGAACAGTGTTATCCCTGTCTTATAGATATGATGAACGTTTGAGAGATAGCGAACAGAATGAATATACTGGAGAGGCACTGGAAGATCAGTTTACTGATAAAGTCTATAGCTATAATACTAACATTGGTGCCTTGGCAAACTTCGCTTATTCATGGGGAAACAACAAAATCGCTTTAAAAAATATATATAATAGAGTTCTTGAAAATCAGTTTACTATACGTGAAGGTGTTGATCCTGCGAACGTTGGATTTCTTAGGACAGCTGATTATCTGTTGCAACGATCATTGATATCAAATCAGTTAAGTGGTAATCACCTCTTGTCAGAAACGAGCAAAATAAAACTGGACTGGAATTTGAACTTTGCAAATACAGATAGAAAAGAACCTGGTTTTAAAAGAATGGAGTATCAGGAAGCCGATAATTCAACAGGTTATACATTAGCTAGCATTCCTTCATCAGGACAAGTAAGTCCAAATTTAGGGGGTAACTTTAGCTCTAAATTGAATGAGAATATGTACGGTGGATCATTTGATATTACCGTTCCAGTAAAATGGTTCAGAGATACTAATAAAATAAAGTTTGGCTATTTTGGCCAATACAGAGAACGTGATTTTTCAGCTCGTGTGCTGGGCTTTGTTAGAAATGTTTCAAATGGAGGCGTATTTGACGTTTCATTATTAAGTGTTCCCCAGGATCGCATATTTTCTCAGGAAAATATCAGAGAGAATGGATATATATTAAATGACATTACGAATGGTTCTGATGCATATAGTGCTAAATCACTTTTAAATGCAGGTTATGTGATGTTTGACGGTTATGTTACTGAAAAACTACGAGTAGGTGTTGGTGCAAGATTAGAATCTTACAATCAGAAGTTGAACAGTGCAGATAATTCTTCAAATGTGTTAACTGTTGACACTACTTTCACGAATCTGCTTCCATCAGCTAATTTGATTTATAGTCTTACAGATAAGGCAAGTATTAGATTATCTGGATCACAGACAGTAGGTAGAGCTGAATTCAGAGAAATTGCACCATTTACTTTTTACGATTTCAATAGAAATGCTACTGTTATTGGTAACCCAGATCTGAAACAGTCAAAAACTACTAATGTTGATTTGGGCTATGCAGTTTATCCATCGTCGGGACAAGTATTCTCTTTATCAGCATTCTATAAAGATTTTGAACTACCGATTGAACAGACTTTGCAAATTGGTACTTCAGGTAGGACATTTGGATATGCAAATTCAAAATCTGCTACGCTATACGGTATTGAAATGGAATTCAGGAGACCTTTAGATTTTATAATCGAGGAATTCAAAAATATTACATTTAGTACTAATGCTTCTTATATGAAATCTGAAGTTAATGTATTAAAAACAATCAATAAAACAGGAAAACGTCCTCTTCAGGGACAATCACCTTATTTGATAAATGCAGGTTTGAACTATGTTTCAAAGTTGGAGAATTCTACGGGAGTTAGTTTGTTATTCAACAGAATCGGAAAACGTATCTGGGCAGTAGGAAATTCACAAGATCCAGATATCTATGAGAGATCAAGAAATGTGCTTGATTTACAGTTGTCTCAGAAATTTGCTAAGTCAAGAGCTGAAGTGAAGTTGAATTATAGCGATATCTTGAATAATAAAGCTATTTACTATCAGAAAGTTAAAGGATCAGATCCAGATGCAGGATTTGATGAGAAAACTGATAATGTTAATATCTCAAATCGTTTTGGTTCTACTTTCAGCCTAACCTTCTCTTATAAAATCAGATAGTAATTAATATTGAATTAACATAATATAAATGTATTGTTAATTCTAATCTAATAATGAGGTAACGTGAACAACTTACTTTCGTGTAAACAAACAATAAAGATGAAAAACAAATTTAATTTAAGTCTAATAGCCGTATTAATGGCAGGTACTTCAGCTTTAACAAGCTGTTCAAAAGATAACGATGACGTTGAAGAGCCAATAGTTGACGTTGCTGTTGAAGCGAAATTATCAGATTCATTTTTTGATAAAGTAGCTTATAAAGGTGCAATGGGTACTGTAGACTGGACAACCGGCTGGACAAGTTTTACCCCTAATGCAAATGTTTATGGTGCTACTACTGAAACATTAGGCCCTGGTATAATCACTGCAAACAGAACTTTAGATGCTTCTAAAGTATATTTGTTATCTGGATTTGTTTATGTAGCTAGTGGTGTTACACTAACTATTCCTGCAGGTACAGTAATTAGAGGTGATCAGGCTTCTAAAGCTACACTTGTAGTAGTTCGTGGTGGAAAATTAATTGCTGAAGGAACTGCAACTAATCCTATCGTCTTTACTTCAAATAAAGCTGTTGGTCAGAGAGGCAATGGCGACTGGGGAGGAATTATTTTACTAGGTAAATCAACAAATAATAATCCAGGTGGTGTTGGAAAAATTGAAGGTGGTATTGATGCTGCTCAGGCTGACCATGGTGGTAAAGATGTAGCTGATAACTCTGGTATCTTGAAATATGTACGTATTGAATTTCCTGGTATTGCTTATGTACAGGATAACGAAATTAACGGCTTAACTTTAGGTTCTGTTGGTAGTGGAACTACTCTTGATTATATTCAGGTTTCTAATTCAGGTGATGATTCATTCGAATGGTTTGGTGGTACTGTAAATGCAAAACACCTTATCTCTATAAACAACGTTGATGATATTTTCGATTTTGACAATGGTTTCTCTGGAAGACTTCAGTTTGTAATTGGTCAACGTAGCCCTGTATTTGCTGATGCGGCAGGTCAATCTAATGGTATTGAATCTGATAATTCTAATACGGAATTTTCATCTACTCCTAGAACGCGCCCTGTAATCTCTAACATGACTATTATAGGACCCTCAACTCCTGGAAGTGTTGTTGATGTCAAACATCAGAACGCTAACCTTTGGAGAAAAGGCTCTAAAATGGTTCTTGCTAATTCAATTTTTATTGGAGCGAAATGGGGTATTGATATTCGCGATGTAGAAACTGGTGCTGCTTTAACTGATGGCACGTCGTTAATCAAAAACAATATCTATCAGGTTGCTGATGCTACTAAAGAAGTTATCGTCTCGAATAATTCATTCGCAACTGCAGATTTATTAAGAACTTACCTTACAACCAATGGTAATACGTTTATTGCTGAAGCTGCTGCTGGTGCATTGCTTACAACACCATATACTTTGATAGCTACACCTAATTTCACATTGGCAACTGGTTCTGCGGCTGCAACAGGCGCTACATTTTAATAAAACACTTTAATCAATACATTATAATATTAGATAGATGGGCTGATCGTGAAAATGATCAGCCTTTTTTGATATTCGCAGATCTTGGATGTTCTTAACATAACCATAACATTAAGTAAACACTATTTTAAGCGATCTAGAAAAACAAATTGAGGGGACATCATTTTATGATGCCCCTTTTTTAGTACCGCAAAGCCATATTTTAATTGGTTTTTAATCTCATTTTAATCCCATTTTAATTTAGTGTTAAGTCATATGCGTATTAATGTATCCTTAATATTAAGTACATGTTGCCGCCCTAGTTTTACAAAAAAATAGAAGCAACACAATGAAAAGATTTCTAACAGATTATTTGTCTTACGTCATTCTATCCCTTTTCCTGTTTATCGGTTCTGGTGTGAATGCGCAGGTAACTACTTCAAGTATCAACGGAAAGGTTAAGGATGCCAAAGGCATCACTGTTCCTGGAGCAAGTGTATTGGTAATTCACGAACCTACTGGTACAAGATATGGTGCAGTAACTGGTTCAGACGGTTACTTTAGATTGAACAACTTAAACCCGGGTGGTCCTTATAAAGTGACTGTTACTTATGTGGGTTATAATAAACAAGAAAAAGAATTAGGTAATATCGGTCTTGGTGTAGATCAGCGCCTGGACTTTGTACTGGCTGATGAAGGTCAGACGCTAACAGAAGTAACCGTAAAAGGTAAAAGAGGTGCTTTGAAAACTGGCGCTGGTACGCAGATTGGCGAGCAGCAGATCAAAAATATGCCTTCAACAAGTCGTAGTTTAACTGATGTTACGCGTGTAACCCCACAGGTGAGCAAAGATAACTCTTTCATGGGAACCAACTTCAGGTACAATAACGTAACTATTGACGGTGCGATCAATAATGATGCAATCGGCTTTAGTCCTTCACTAGGTGGCCAGAGTGGTAGTTCTGGTATGCCAGGTAGCAGTACAAGAACCAATCCGGTTTCTATTGATGCGATTCAGGATGTACAGGTTTTATTAGCTCCTTATGATGTGAAGATTGGTAATTTTACTGGTGGTAGTGTGAATGCAGTAACGCGTTCAGGTACAAATGAAGTTACAGGATCTGTTTACGGATTCGGTCGTAATGCTTCATTGATCGGAAGAAATAAAACAGGAGATAACTCTAAAGAACCTTCGTCGTTCCATGAATATCAAACTGGTTTCCGTGTAGGTTTACCGATTATCAAAAATAAATTGTTCTTCTTCACAAATGAGGAGATTACGCGTCGCCAGGATCCGGTAATCTTAGGTGCAGGTTCTGCAGATATGAAAGTGCTTACACTTGGTGAGGCACAATCCATCGCTAACTTAATGCAAACGAAGTATGGTGTTGATGCAGGTTCTTATGAGAACTACAATGTAAATGCGAAATCCAATAAATTCTTCAACCGTTTGGACTGGAACATCAATGATAAAAATCAGCTGACGATACGTAACAATACCATCAGATCTGAAGCAACAAATTTAGAACGTGATCAGTCGAACTTCAGGTTTGGAGGTATTGATTACCTGCAGACCAATAACCAGAGTTCTACTGTGGCAGAATTGAAAAGCAGGATCTCTCCTAATTTATCAAATAGTCTGGTGGTTGGGTATTCAAATATCCACGATTACAGAACGCCAACTTCCAATGCTGCTTTACCTCAGATTGAGATTAAAGGATCTGCTGGTGGAACGATCTTCTTAGGTACCGATCGTGAAGCGAGTATCTTTGATATGAAGCAAAAGACGTTTGAATTTACTGATAATGTAACATGGACTAAAGGAAGACACACTTTTACTTTTGGTACACACAACGAATTATACAATATCACTTATGGTTTCGTAAACAGCTGGAACGGACGTATTTCATATGATAGTGTAAATGATTTCCTTGCTGGCAATCCAAGCCGCGTAAGAACGAATTACAACTACACTAATAACAGCAGAGATTATATCATCAACAATCCGCCAGCGCAGTTCCGTGTAAACATGTACAGTGTTTATGGTGAAGATCAATGGCAGGTAAATGACCGTTTGAAACTGACTTACGGAATCAGATTTGATATGGCTGACATGCCGAACAAACAACCTCTAAGTGTTAAAACTACTGGTTCTCCGGTTGATCCTAGTTACGGAAATACTTATACCTATACTAAACCTAATGAGATCAAAAATGATTTCCTTGGACAAATACAAATTTCACCAAGAGTTGGATTTAATTATGATGTTCTGGGTGATCAGCACCTTATTATGCGTGGTGGAAGTGGTTTGTTTACTGGGAGGGTTCCTTTTGCATGGTTAGGATATGCCTATTACAATAATGGAGTTACTTATGGTGCTTATGATAACAGATCAAGTAATACACCATTTGTTGCAGGAACTGACCCGATCAGAGATGCCTTAACAGGAAATGGTCAGGCAGGTTTTGTGGCTAATCAGGGTAAAAATGTAAATGACGCTTCGGGCGCAACACAAGTCGATTTGATAGACAACAACTTCAAAATGCCAAAAACATGGAGAAGCAGCTTAGCATTTGATTATAAAACAGATAATCAGTGGAGATTTACTGTAGAAGGGATTTATACTAAAGTAATCCACGACCTTAAATTCCAGATGATCAACCTTGCAGATAATGCGATTTACTTACCTTATGATGTAAATCATCAGCAACCAATTTATCAAAAAGTTGGTGGTACACAGGCAATCAATCCATTATATACTAATGCTTACCTGCTTTCTAATACAAGCAAAGGTTACCGTTACAGCTTAACAGCGCAGATCGGTAAAACGATAGGTGGTTTAGATTTCATGGCTGCTTATACTTACGGACAGTCTAAAGACGTAACCAATGGTATCCGTAATTCAATGGAATCTAACTGGCAACTGAACCAGGCTTTAAGTCCCAACAGCCCCGGCGTAGCGAATTCAAACTTTGATATCCGTAACCGTTTGGTATCTACTATTAATTACAGACATAGCTGGGACCAGGCTGGTAAATATGTAGCTAACTTCTCGCTGTTCTTTAGTGCACAATCAGGAACACCTTATTCTTACGGTTTTGTAAATGCTACCATCAATGGTACAGGACAGACAGTAAGTTTAGCTTACATTCCTCAAACAGGAGAAACTTCAAAATTCTTTGCCGCAACACCAACTGGCGTAGCACAGGCAGCAGCATTTGATGCCTTCATTGATGGAGATAAATATCTGAGAACAAGAAGAGGTGATTTCACTGAGCGTAATGCTGCCAGAACACCTTGGAACTATCAGGCAGATTTCCGTTTCACACAAGACATCAGAATTGTAGAAAGTGGTAAGCATAAACATACACTTTCATTGACTTATGATATTGTTAACTTAACTAACCTGTTGAACAAGAAATGGGGCGTTCAGTACTTTTCTCCAAACACATTCAATTCAATGGCTAGTGTAGGACTGTCAACTACTACAGGTGGTGCAGGAAATACAACTACTTATCCAACTTATACATTCGATCAGAAAAACACGAGCAATTATTCCAAAGACTTTTTTGCTTCACGTTTCCAGATGCAGTTCGGTGTAAGATATAGTTTCTAATAACCAATCAATACTATTGAAAAGGATGTACCATAACAGTACATCCTTTTTTTTTTACAACCAATTACAAGCTGAATTAAGCTATCAATTGTTAACAATATGGTATGATTTCATGCCATATACTGCTTTTTTCATCATCTATTCTTAACGATTGGTTAATCTTACGTCTTTACATTTGTATTGTAAATATTTGGTTAGTATTTATAGTTTAGGTTTAGTTGATAGCAGTAGCCCGGATGGATGTCCTGGCTTTTGTTTTTTAATTGAAATCGTCATTTTTCTGTTACCAAGTC
>Ga0247814_10002313_pt1 | contig 10570 bp, 9 predicted proteins | sample UWRJL179409R1_FD_179947 | JGI IMG/M metagenome (GOLD analysis project Ga0247814, IMG submission 179947) | Plant litter microbial communities from Arlington Agricultural Research Station in Wisconsin, United States - UWRJ-L179-409R-1 | ecosystem: Environmental > Terrestrial > Plant litter >... | reverse complement strand
AATTGTTGTTGGTTACGACCGCTCCGGTGATGTTCCTCGCAGAGCGTGGAGTCCCCAACCTGTGGCTCGTTTTGGCGACGTTGATCGGTGGTGCGTTGAGCGCCGGATCCGCCAGCGCGTTCAACTGCTACATCGACCGCGACATCGACCGCCTGATGAAGCGCACCCAGAACCGTCCTCTTGTTACCGGCGACCTGTCCGATCGTGAGGCTCTGGTCTTCGCCTGGATTCTCGGCGTGACGTCGATCCTCTGGCTCGGCGCGTTCACCAACTGGCTCGCCGCAGCACTCTCGCTCGCCGCAATCCTCGTCTACGTTTTTGTTTACACAATCTGGCTGAAGCGACGCACCGAGCAGAACATCATCTGGGGCGGAATTGCCGGTTGCTTCCCTGTTGTTATCGGATGGGCCGCCGTCACCGGATCCCTGACCTGGGCCCCCATCATCCTGTTCGCCGTGATCTTCCTCTGGACCCCGCCGCACTACTGGCCGCTCTCGATGAAGTATCGCGACGACTACCAGCAGGCCTCGGTGCCAATGCTCGCGGTCGTTCGTGGGCGCACCGTCGTCGGGCTGCAGGTCATCCTCTACGCGTGGGCCACGGTCGCGTGCTCGCTCCTGCTGATTCCGGTCGCCCCGATGGGACTGCTTTACACGGTTGTTGCAATTGGTTCCGGCGCGTGGTTTATCTATGAATCGCACCGCCTCTACAGCCGCGCGATTCGTCACGACGACGTCAAGCCGATGCGCGTGTTCCACAGCTCGATCACGTACCTGACGCTTGTGTTCCTCGCGGTTGGTATCGACCCGCTTCTCCCGTTCTAACTTCGGACCTCTCTGGTTCAGGCACGCGCCTGGGTTCGTCGCGTCACGGTTGTTCGCCAACCGGGTGGTTGCGCCTGATTTGGTTCAGGATGACGAATGCTGCAGTCATCACAGGTGCCATCACAGACCGGCGAGCAAACTCGCCCGTCCGCGATCGCGTATCCAACCCGCGAACTGTCTGAGCGCCCTGCGGTGCGGGCGTGTCGGGGCTCGTGGCGTGCTTGTGGAGCTTGTGGATAACTCGCCTACGCGGTCTACGGGTGTTCTAGCGTCATGGGATGCGACCAGACACCAGCACCGGCACCCGCCGTCACTGGCGTGTCCTGGGGGCGACTTTGATTGTCGTTTGTTCGCTGTGCGTAACCGCCTGCACACGAGAAGCGACGAGGCTGTCTGCGTCGACAGTTGCTTCCGCGACGGAGGCTCCGCTCTTCGCTTCGGATGAGGAGGCGCTCAATGCGGCGCGCGCCACGTACGAGCGGTTTATGGAAGTATCCGAGGCCGTACTCTCCTCGGGTGGAGAAGGGGCGGAGCGCATCGACGATCTCGTCGTTCCGGAAATCGCCGAGCGCGAGAAAGCGTCCTACGCAGCGTCCGCTGCGGACGGGCGGACGCTCACAGGCCGTTCGTCGATCTCGGCCGCCACGCTTCAGTACTTCGAGCCGCATGCCTCGGCCAATGAGCCGGTCGTCAAAATCTATGTCTGCGTCGACTTCTCGGATGTCGACGTTCTCGACCAAGATGGCAACTCCATCGTGTCGGCCTCGAGGCCGCCGCGTATTCCGTTTGAAGTCTCATTCGGGCGGGACATCACGTTGGACATACCGTTAAGAATCGTCGCAAACGATGTGTGGGCGGGTGCGGGAGTATGTTGAAATCGCCCGCGCGGGTGTTTCTTGCTCTCGCCCTAATGCTTGCCGGCACAACGGTTCCGACGCCCAGCCCGTCAACAACACCCGCAAAAGAACCGTGCACGTGGTCCACGGCGACCGACGGAACTTGCCGTGAAATTGACGCGACCATCACGGATGAGGAAGCGATTCTTGAACTAGACCAGTCTGCTAGTTCTGTGAACGATGACGATGACGATGACGAGGCAGGTGCGCCTCGCAGTAGCTCGGAGCCTCAGCCGCCAGCAACTTCGACGGCGACTCCAAGGGCGACGATTGTCGACAATATGGGTGGACTCGGTCAGCGGATGATCGTCGGCGACCTCGCAAACGCGACCATTGAGCGCGGGCCATGGGAGATGATCTACGTCACGCTCGAGGACATCGCGCGTTTTCGCCCAAACGCAGGTATCGCGAAGATGGAGCCCAACGGATGGGCCATTCGGGGTGTCCCGGCTAATTTCTGGATAGAGACAACGGCTCAGATCCTGGAGGGCGAGCTGCTGGACATGCCAGCCTCCGTGCGTTTCACGCCGCTGCGTTACCGATGGGACTACGGCGATGGCGAGCGAGCTGCTCGGACTGCGGCAGGCGGTTCGTGGGTGGCACTCGGTGTGGACGAGTTCGCAGAGACCCCTGCGTCCCATGCATTCGCCACGTCAGGCGTTCACGTTGTACAGCCCAGTGTCGATTTCACTGTCGAGTACCAGTTCGGCCCGGGGGAGTGGATACCCATCGACGGGGTCGTGCGGGCGCAGGCGAGCCCGCTCACAGTAGTGGTGACGGGTGCCGCCACTGTTCTCGTAGCGAATGACTGTGTGACCGCCCCGCGTAGGCCGGGCTGCTAGCGCGACCAGGCGCGCGCTGTCAAAGGTGGAATAGAGGACACCTACGCGGATTAGCGGTGCGCCGTCGCTCCGACCAGTGGGCGGTCGGAGATGGTCTCTTCGGGTGCCGATACACGAAGCGACAGCACAACCGCTGTCATCGCCGACACGAGCAGACCGGCGAGCACCATGTGGAGGCCAACAAGAATCTCGGGAAGACCCAAACGTGCCTGGGTGATGCCGACCGCGATCTGAGCGATCTCGACGACGAGCAATGCGAGTGTGAAGCGGCGCACGGTCGCGAACTGGGCTCCGCCGGTGAACGCACCGATGACGAGCATGATCGTGAGTCCGAAGGTGGCATAGGCGGGCCAGCTGTGCAGGTGTTGGAGGAACGCTGAATCCAATCCGTTCCGCGGAGTATTGATATCGCCAGCATGAGGTCCGGACCCGGTTGTGAGAATGCCGACGAGAACGGTGATCGCAACGAGGAGCGAGGTCAAATGAGTCAGGCCGAGGTACCAGGCGGGAGCCACCTTGATGCTCCCGCGCGGGCCGTGATAGACGCGATAGACCAGCACGGTCGTAAGGGAGACCAGCACCGTCGAAATGACGAAGTGGATACCAACGATGTATGGGTTGAGGCCGGTGAGGACCGTGATTCCGCCGATAACGGCCTGAAGCGGGATCGAGAGGCCCTGGAGCAGTGTCAAGACGAACAGGTCGCGGCGCTGCTTGCGCATCCGGATGACGGCAAGGAATACCGCGATGGCGATAAACGCCAGCACAAAGGTGAGAAGACGGTTGCCGAATTCAATGATGCCGTGGATGCCCATCTCAGGCGTGGACACAAACGAGCCGTCGGTGCACTGCGGCCAGGTGGGGCATCCGAGGCCTGAAGCCGTGAGGCGCACGGCACCGCCCGTCGCAATAAGGAGCACCTGGAAGATGAGCGAGAGCCACGCGAAGACACGAACCCTGCGGTCAACGCTGTCGGGCAGCCACTGCCAAAACCCGTCTCGAATTACGGAAACCGACGAGATCGCGCGTTTCACAGCACATCCTCCTGTTATTAGTCGTCGCTCCCTGTAAGATTGGTGGGTTCTTAGAACACACCCATGCCAGGGAGTCAGCGTTGACAACGGGCAACTCATGCCCGCGTCCTGATTCAGTTTAGGTTGGGCATTAGCGGCCCCGCACACCACCAATCTCCCAGGCATGCCATGCGAGGGAATGCCGCCGCGACCATACGGGTTGTAAGCGGTAGGAAAGAGGTAATTCATGTCTGACGTGCTAATCGATCGACCAGAACTCAACACACTCGGCCAGTACGAATTTGGCTGGTCCGACTCTGACGTCGCAGGGGCGGCTGCCAAACGCGGAATCTCTGAGGCCGTCGTCGCAGACATCTCGAACCTCAAGAGCGAACCCGAGTCGATGCTCAAGACTCGCCTGAAGGCTCTTGCGATGTTCCGTCGCAAGCCCATGCCGACCTGGGGTGCCGATCTGTCCGGCATCGACTTCGACAACATCAAGTACTTCGTCCGCTCCACTGAGAAGCAGGCACAGACGTGGGAAGACCTCCCCGAGGACATCCGCAACACGTACGAAAAGCTGGGAATCCCGGAGGCTGAGCGCCAGCGTCTCGTCTCCGGTGTTGCCGCCCAGTACGAGTCCGAGGTTGTATTCCACTCGATCAACGCCGAGCTCGAAGCTCAGGGCGTCATCTTCATGGACACCGACACGGCGCTCAAGGAGCACCCGGAGTTCTTCGACGAGTACTTCGGTACCGTCATCCCCGCCGGCGACAACAAGTTCGCCGCGCTGAACACGGCAGTATGGTCGGGCGGATCGTTCGTGTACGTCCCCCCGGGCGTGCACGTTGAGATCCCGTTGCAGGCGTACTTCCGTATCAACACGGAAAACATGGGCCAGTTCGAGCGCACACTCATCATTGCTGATGAGGGTTCGTACGTGCACTACATCGAGGGTTGCACCGCTCCGATCTACAAGAGCGACTCGCTGCACTCCGCCGTTGTTGAGATCGTTGTCAAGAAGAACGCTCGCGTTCGGTACACAACCATCCAGAACTGGTCGAACAATGTCTACAACCTGGTCACGAAGCGTGCGATCGCCCACGAGGGCGCAACCATGGAGTGGATCGATGGAAACATCGGCTCCAAGGTCACGATGAAGTACCCGTCGATCTACCTGGTCGGCGAGCACGCCAAGGGTGAGACGCTGTCGGTTGCCTTCGCTGGCCCGGGTCAGCACCAGGATGCTGGCGCAAAGATGATCCACATGGCGCCCTACACAACATCATCCATCGTGTCCAAGTCGATTGCCCGTGGCGGCGGTCGAGCCGGATACCGCGGTGAGGTTCGAGTTGACGAGAAGGCGCACCACTCCGCCAACACGGTGCGATGTGATGCGTTGCTTGTTGACACGATCTCGCGTTCTGACACGTATCCCGCCATTGACATCCGTGTCGACGACGTCCAGCTTGGGCACGAGGCCACCGTCTCGCGTGTGAGCGAGGAGCAGTTGTTCTACCTGATGTCCCGCGGAATGCCCGAAGACGAGGCCATGGCCATGATCGTCCGTGGGTTCATCGAGCCGATTGCTCGTGAACTTCCGATGGAATACGCACTTGAACTGAACAAGCTCATTGAGATGAGCATGGAAGGATCCGTCGGCTAAATGTCCGCAGTCACCACTACCACCCCCGAGCAGCATGGCCTGAAGGCTCACAGCGACGGAGGATGGGGACTTGTTGCTGTCCCCGTCCAGACTCGCTCTGAGCGCTTCACGTCTGTTGACCCGACCGATTTTCCTGACGTCGCCGGATACGAGGCCGACTGGAAGCTCACCCCCCTCGCGCTGGTTCGCCCGCTGATCGACGAGAAACTGGACGGTTCGCCCTACCAGTACCTCTCGACCGAAGGCGATAACACCGTCGTCGAGTGGATCGATCGGGGTGACGCTCGCGTCGGAAGCGCCGGATCTCCTGAAGAGAAGGCATCCGCCAATGGGTGGAGCGCATTCGAGAAAGCACTGTCGATCACGGTTCGTGGCGACGAGCCCACCGAGGTTGTTGTTTCCCGCTCTGCGCTCGGCACAACTCCGCGCGCTGGCCACACGATCATTACCGCCGAGCCGAACAGCCGCGGGATCGTTGTGCTTCAGAACAACGGCGATGCGTTCCTCAGCGAGAACGTCGAAATCGTTGTGGGTGACGGTGCACGTCTGACGGTCATCTCTGTTCAGGAGTGGGCGGATGATGCGATTCACCTTTCCAGCCAGTTCGCAAAGGTAGGCCGCGACGCGTACCTCAAGCACATCGTGGTTTCGCTTGGGGGAAAGGTCGTTCGGGTCAACCCGTCCGTCCACCTCATCGAGCCTGGAGCCGACGGTGAGCTCTACGGCGTGTACTTCGCCGACGCTGGCCAGCACCTCGAGCAGCGCGTCTACGTAAACCACGTTGCCGCGAACACTCGCAGCCGCGTCAACTACAAGGGCGCCCTCAACGGAGCCGGTGCACGCACCGTCTGGGTCGGCGATGTGCTGATCGGTCCGAACGCTGCGGCAACGGACAGCTACGAGCAGAACCGTAACCTCGTTCTCAGCGAGGGTACTCGCGCCGACTCGATCCCGAACCTCGAGATTCAGACCGGCGACATCGCCGGTGCTGGTCACGCGAGTGCGACGGGCCGTTTTGACGACGAGCACCTCTTCTACCTTCAGGCACGCGGTATCCCGGAAGATCAGGCGCGTCGCCTTGTTGTTCTCGGATTCCTCACTGAAATCGTTCAGAAGATCGGCAAGGCTGACCTCGAGTCGCACCTCCTGGACGCGATTGAGGTTGAGCTGGGCGGAGTCGCGTCATGAGTGGACCGACACGCGTCTGCTCCAGCACCGACGTCGCCCCCGACAGCGCCCTCAAGGTCGTTGTTGATGGTGTCGCGATCTCGATCGTGAAGGACTCCGCGGGAAAGGTGCACGCCCTTGGCGACACCTGCACCCACGGCGACATCTCGCTCTCCGAAGGTTTCGTTGAAGACGACACCCTTGAGTGCTGGGCTCACGGTTCCAAGTTTTCTTTGGAAACCGGCAAGCCTCTCAACCTCCCGGCCTACGAGCCGGTCCCCGTTTTCGCGGTGACAGTTATCGATGGCGACGTATTTGTCGACCCGAACGTCACTATCGACCCCAGCGACACTGTCGCTGTCTGACCCCGAGCTTTAAGGAACCAACTCTTATGTCAACTCTCGAAATCGTCGACCTGCATGTCAGCGTCGAGACCGATCAGGGAACCAAGCACATCCTCAAGGGTGTCGACCTGAACCTCCAGCAGGGTTCTATCCACGCGATTATGGGACCGAACGGCTCGGGCAAGTCGACGCTCGCTTACACAATCGCCGGTCACCCGAAATACCACGTTGAGAGCGGCTCCGTAAAGCTTGACGGTGAAGAGGTACTCACCATGTCCGTTGATGAGCGTGCCCGCGCTGGTCTCTTCCTCGCCATGCAGTACCCGGTCGAGATCCCGGGCGTCACCGTCTCCAACTTCCTCCGCACGGCAAAGACCGCCATCGATGGAGAAGCTCCTGCGCTTCGCGGATGGGTCAAGGAGATCCGTGAGTCGATGGAAGCCCTGCGCATGGACAAGACCTTCGCTGAGCGCAACGTCAACGAGGGCTTCTCGGGTGGAGAGAAGAAGCGTCACGAGATCCTTCAGCTCGAGTTGCTGAAGCCCCGTTTCGCTGTTCTTGACGAGACCGACTCCGGGCTCGACGTCGATGCTCTCAAGATTGTCTCCGAGGGTGTGAACCGCGCCCACCAGAAGACCGGACTTGGTGTCCTGCTCATCACGCACTACACGCGCATCCTTCGCTACATCCACCCCGACTTCGTGCACGTCTTCGTCGACGGTCGCGTTGCGGAAGAGGGTGGCCCCGAGCTCGCCGAGCGCCTAGAAAACGAGGGTTACGACCGCTACCTCACCGGCACGAGCGTAGGCTAGAACAATGGCAACCGCTCTCGCTCCGGCGCTCTTCGACCAGGTCGAAGAGGCGCTCAAAGACGTTATGGACCCGGAACTTGGGGTCAACATTGTCGACCTCGGTCTGATCTATGACCTCTCGTGGGACGACGAGAACAACGCACTGCTCATCAGCATGACGCTGACGTCTGCGGGATGCCCGCTGACCGATGTACTCGAAGAGCAGACCGCACAGTCCCTTGATGGAGTTGTCGATGCGTTCCGCATCAACTGGGTGTGGATGCCGCCGTGGGGCCCCGAGAAGATCACCGATGACGGCCGCGACATGATGCGGGCTCTCGGCTTCTCCATGTAATACCGTCGTGCTGTGCCCGGCCCCTTCGTTCGGAGGGGCCGGGCACAACCGCGATTTCACCTGTACGCAATAAGCGCCCCGACTGTGTGGTGGGTCGCAACTAGGCCCGACCGCTGTAGCCTCTCAGTAACGGATCCGATTATTGGGGGGAACGATGTCTCAAGGTTCCGCGCGCCACGATCGGGGCAGGCAGCGCGACCGTTTGGTCCGCTCCATCGCCCAGAGCCAGCTCGTGACCTCTGCCGTGGTGCTTCTTCTTGCCGTTCTGGCACTCACCACCGCACCAGAGAGTTTGGTCAACCCACTCTTCTACACGGGCTTGGCGATCATGTTTGTGGTCACCGGCCTCGCTGTGATCGTCCCCTGGACGGTGAACAACAAGCACTGGGCCGTTGCGCTTCCGATTCTCGACATCATCGCGATCGTTGTCATCCGTGAAGGCACCCCGCAGAGCGGCGTTGTCCTGTTCTTGGCGTTCCCCGTCATTTGGATGGCCCGCAACTTTCGTCTCTCGGGCGCGATCTGCAGTGTTGCCCTTGCGACGTTCCTGCTCTGGTCGTCCTGGCTCCTTGGTGGAGAAGCGCTTGCGTCCTCGGACGTCAATGACCTGATCCTGCTTCCGATCACCCTTGCGTTTATCGCCACCACGACGTACGCCACGAGCCGCCGCACCACCGGGCAGCGCATCCTCCTCCGCTCGCAGGCAGCGGTGACCGAAACGGCGTTCGCCCGCGCGCGGGCGCAGGAACGTACACTCGAAGAAATTCTCGATGCGGTGGAGTTCGGCGTTGTCGCCTTCGATCGCAATGGGGAGGTCACCGTGGTCAACGAGGCCCACCGGCGGTCGCTGAGCGAGTTCGGAGCCCCCCGCACGGCTCTGGTGCACCCCGTGGCATATCAATACGACCGCGTTACGAGGTATCCCGAAGCGAGCCGTCCGTTCTCCCGCGCACTCAGCGGGCAAGAGTTCGAGAACATGACGCTGTGGGTCGGCGAACCGGGCGACGACCGTGTGGCGTTTTCGGTGACCGCCCGCCGCCTGACAACTCCCGACGGGGAGATCGACGGGGGAGTGGTGGTGCTTCGCGACGTCACTGCCGAGCTCGAAGCGATCCAGGCCCGCGACAACCTCATCGCATCCGTCTCGCATGAATTGCGTACCCCGCTCACGTCGATCTTGGGATACCTCGAACTCGCCCTCGACGACGAGACGCTGACGCCCGAGACGAGCCGCATGATCGACATTGCTCATCGCAACTCCGAGCGTTTGCTTTCATTGGTTACCGACCTGCTGCTCGCCGCAAGTGACGCCGACAGAACCCTTCCGCTCACCCTCGTCACCTGCAATGTGGCTCAGGTCGCCGAGCACGCGCTCGAAGATCAGCGAGCGGTGGCGGACACCGCCGGTATCGAGCTCGTCTCAGAGATCACCACGCCGGCCATCACCAACGCCGACCCGCTACGGATCCGGCAAGTAATGGACAACCTCTTGAGCAATGCAATCAAGTACAACCGCCCGGGTGGAGCGGTCACATTGAGTGTGCGCCTTGTGCCCAATGGGATCAGTGTCAGCGTCGCCGACACAGGTGTAGGGCTCACCGACGACGAGCAAGCCCAGCTCTTCGACAAGTTCTATCGCACCGAATCCGCTCGCCAGTCCACCGTCTCCGGCTCGGGGCTCGGGATGGGAATTACGCGAGACATCGTCCGTCAGCACGGCGGCGAACTCGGTGTCGTCAGCGCCGTGGGCGTGGGGACCACCTTTACTATGCTGCTGCCCGCGATGGAACGAGTGTCGGAGTGACGCCGCCCCGCGTCATCCGGAATGGCCCCCGTACTAAATTGATTGCGCAAGGAACCTGACATGCTGATCGACACACAAACGCTGATTCTCGCCAGCGGCGCGGTCGTGGCGATCGCAGCGTTCTCGTTCATCATCAACACGGTGCTGCGCGGGGCCGATGACGTCGGTCGCACGTGGAGCATCGCGTTTATTATGGGCCTCCTCACAACCCTGTCGTATGCGGTGTGGAGTGTTGTGCCACATGCCTGGTGGGCCGTTGCCGCGGGAAACGCCGCGCTCGTTTTGTCCCTCGGCGCGATGTGGTCGGGGACCAGGCAATTTAACGAGCGCAAAGCACTGCGCTTTGTGACTGTGCCCGCCAGTATCCTCGTTGGAGGCTTTGTTCTTCTCGAGGGACCCACCGGCGGAGCCTGGGCTGGTGCTGTGCCGATGTTCCTCGGTGTTGCCGCGTTCGCAACACTTGCGGGAATCGAAACGGTGCGGGGTGTACTGCGCCGTTCGTTGAACGCGCGGGTGCTCACGGTGGTTTTCTGGGGCGTGGCACTGTTTTACCTGCTCCGCTGTGTGTTCATTCTGGTCGACGGTAGTGATGGAGACATCTTCAACCGGTACTGGGGAACCGTCACAACAACGTTTGTCACCATTGTTTTTGTGATCCTCGCGGCGATCTCGATGTCCGTGCTGAGCGCTAATCGGCGGACGCGTGGCGGCGACGCCGCGCGCGGGTCGGGCGACTCGACCATTGCCGGCGTTCTCGACAAACAGGAATTTGAACAGGCGGCAAGCGACTGGCTTCTTCGCGCTAAGCGGGACCGGGACGCGCTTGTTTTGCTGTACCTCGACGTCGCAAACCTCGAGCACATGAACA
>Ga0247814_10002312_pt1 | contig 10570 bp, 10 predicted proteins | sample UWRJL179409R1_FD_179947 | JGI IMG/M metagenome (GOLD analysis project Ga0247814, IMG submission 179947) | Plant litter microbial communities from Arlington Agricultural Research Station in Wisconsin, United States - UWRJ-L179-409R-1 | ecosystem: Environmental > Terrestrial > Plant litter >... | reverse complement strand
GACGACGGGCGTACTCGACGGCGCGAATGTAGAGCACCTTGGCTCCGGCGGCAGCCAGCTCGAGCATCTCTTCGCTGGTGATGCGGTCGATCTTGTGGGCGCTCTTCACGACGCGGGGGTCGGCGGTGAAGACGCCGTCGACATCCGTGTAGATCTCGCAGACATCGGCGCCGAGCGCGGCGGCCATGGCGACGGCCGTCGTGTCGCTGCCTCCGCGGCCGAGCGTGGTGATGTCTCCGGTGCCGCGGTTGAAGCCCTGGAAGCCGGCGACGATCGCCACCGCGCCGTCGTCGAGCGCCTCGCGCACGCGGCGCGGGGTGACGTCGACGATGCGGGCGGACCCGTGCTGGGCATCCGTCATCATGCCGGCCTGGCTGCCGGTGTAGCTTCGTGCCTCGACGCCGAGGCTCTTGATCGCCATGGCCAGCAGCGCCATCGAGATGCGCTCGCCGGCGCTGAGCAGCATGTCGAGCTCTCGGCCGCTGGCGATCGGAACGACCTGCTCAGCGAGGTCGAGCAGGTTGTCGGTGGTGTCGCCCATCGCGCTGACGACGACGACGACATCGTGGCCGGCCTTCTTCGTCTCGACGATGCGCTTGGCGACTCGCTTGAGCCCCTCGGCATCGGCAACGGAGGATCCGCCGTACTTCTGAACGATCAGACTCACGGGTACTCCTGGATGGTTCTCGAAACGGGCAACTGGACGCGAAGAGTCCAACGAGAAATTGTATCCCGCTCGCGGGGAGGGTTACGCGGCGCCCTCTCGCTGTTGAATCGGCCTTTCGCGGGCGATCAGTTCACACGCGGAAGGCCGATTCGACAGCGAGAGCTACTGCTCGACGACGCGGCGGCCCTCGAAGGCACGGCCGAGGGTGACCTCGTCGGCGTACTCGAGGTCGCCGCCGACCGGCAGGCCGGAGGCGAGACGGGTGACCCGCAGCCCCGGCTGCACGAGCAGGCGAGTGAGGTAGGTGGCGGTGGCCTCGCCCTCGAGGTTGGGGTCGGTCGCGATGATCACTTCGGTGACGGTTCCGTCGGCGAGACGGGTAAGCAACTGGCGGATGCGGAGGTCGTCAGGCCCAACCCCGTCAATCGGCGAGATGGCACCGCCAAGCACGTGGTAGAGCCCCTTGAACTCACGGGTTCTCTCGACCGCCGAGACATCCTTCGCCTCTTCGACGACGCAGATGGTGGCGTGGCTGCGGCGGGGGTCGCGGCAGATGGAGCACTGCTCTTGCTCCGTCACGTTGCCGCAGATCACGCAGAAGTGCACCTTCTCGCGCACCTCGGTGAGCACCTCGGCAAGGCGGGCGACATCCACACTTTCGGTCTGCAGAATGTGGAAGGCGATGCGCTGCGCCGACTTCGGGCCGATGCCGGGCAGGCGGCCCAGCTCGTCGATGAGCTCCTGAACGATTCCCTCGTACACGGGCTAGTCATCCTGCGAGGTCGGAATGACGCGGGGCTTGAGCGGCTGCTCCTCGATGAAGCTGGCTCCGAGCATCTCGCGCACGACGGACTCGCCGTAGCGCTTGTCGGTCGAGACCGGCTTCGGCTCTGGGGCGCGGCTCACGCGAGGTGCGACCTCAGGCGCTGACTCGGGGATCGCGGCGACGGCCCAGCCGCCGGGCTCGACCTCGGGCTCGGTCGGCTCTGGCGGGGTCTCGACCACGGGGGTCGACACCTCCACTCGCGCGATGAACTTGGGGCGGAACCCGAGGATCGCCAGCACGGCACTGCGCAGGTACTCGCTAACGCTGTCGCCGCTCGGGTTGGGCTGCTTGAAGCTCGCAACGTCGTTCTCGCTGGGGAAGGTGACCGTCAGCACGTCATCGACGAGGTTGCGCGCCTGCGCGGTCTGCAGCACCACCCAGGCGTTGAGCTTGGCCTGCTGCACGTGCTCGAGCACCTCTGGCCAGGCGTCGCGCAGCTGCTGCAGGGTCACCGGGGTGCCGGGAACGATCTGCGGAGCTGGCGCCGGCACCTGCACCGGCTCAACGGCGGGCGGGGTCACCTCGCCCGACTTGATCTCTTCGACGATGGCCTCTTCGACGACGACGGGGGCGGTGGGGGCCTTGGTCTCGACAGGCTCGACCCGCTGAGGCGGCTCGACCCGCACAGACACAGGGGCCTCGGCGACGCCGACGCGGCGCTCGAGACGCTCCACGCGCGCGAGGGCTCCGCGCTCGGACTCGTCGGAGGCGGGAACGAGGATGCGCGCGACCATGAGCTCGAGGTGCAGACGCGGGGATGTCGCCCCGGTCATCTCGGTCAGGGCGGCGTTGACGACATCCGCTGCTCTCGACAGTTCGGCCTGCCCGAACACGGTTGCCTGCTGCGACATGCGCTCGAGCTGGTCCTGCGGGATTCCGCGCAGCACCGCGCTCGCGCGGTCGGCCGTCGCGCTGACGATGATGAGGTCACGGAGGCGCTCGAGCAGGTCTTCGACGAAACGACGCGGGTCTTGCCCGGTCTGGATCACGCGGTCGACCGCACCGAACACGGCACCGGAGTCGTGCACGCCGAGCGCGTCAACGATCTCGTCGAGCAGGGCGCCGTGGGTGTAGCCGAGCAGGGCAACAGCGCGTTCGTACTCCACGTTGGTGCCCTCGGATCCAGCAATGAGCTGGTCGAGCAGGCTGAGCGTGTCGCGCACCGAGCCGCCGCCGGCGCGCACGACGAGCGGCAGAACGCCGGGTTCGACCGTAACGCCCTCGGAATCGCAGAGCGTGCCGATGTACTCCAGCATCTGCGCGGGCGGCACGAGGCGGAACGGGTAGTGGTGCGTGCGGCTGCGGATCGTGCCGATGACCTTCTCAGGCTCCGTCGTCGCGAAGATGAACTTCACGTGCTCCGGCGGCTCCTCGACGATTTTGAGCAGGGCGTTGAAGCCCTGCGGCGTGACCATGTGCGCCTCATCGAGGATGAAGATCTTGAAGCGGTCGCGGGCCGGGGCGAAGACGGCGCGCTCGCGAAGGTCGCGGGCGTCATCCACACCGTTGTGCGAGGCGGCGTCGATCTCGACGACGTCGAGTGATCCTCCGCCGTCGCGCGACAGCTCGACGCACGAGTCGCAGACGCCGCACGGGGTGTCGGTCGGGCCCTCGGCGCAGTTGAGGCAGCGCGCCAGAATACGGGCGGATGTCGTCTTGCCACATCCACGCGGGCCGCTGAACAGATAGGCGTGGTTCACCCGGTCGGTGCGCAGCGCCGTGCGCAGCGGATCGGTCACCTGCGACTGCCCGATCAGCTCGGCGAACGTCTCGGGCCGGTAGCGGCGATATAGGGCAGTAACCACCTACCCAGAGTAGTCGGCGCTACTGACGGGCGTGGGGCTCTGCTCAGACCCCCGGTCTGGGGTGAGAAGGTACGCGAACGGGGTCGTAAAATACAACATGTATCCGATTGCAACGACGCAGTCGGCGCAATCAAGGGGACAACAATGACGTCGACCACCACCACCACTTCCAGCCGCAGCCGCCGCATCCGCGCCGTTCTCGCTGGCGGACTCGTTGTCGGTGTCGGCGCCGCCATCACCCTCGCCGCGTGGAATGACTCGGAGTTCGCCTCGAGCACCTTCACCGCTGGCAGCTTCGACATGCTCGGCAGCACCGACGGCTCCGCCTTCGCTAACCACACGACCGGCCCTGGTGCGACCCTCAGCTTCACCAGCAACTTCGACGACCTCAGCCCGAGCTCCGTCACGGCGGCGCCCTTCGTGCTGCACCTGTCGGCCGCAACCACCACCTCGGCGACCGTCTCGGTCAACAGCGCGGTGGGCAGCGGCACCGCCGCCGGCAACCTCACCTACGGCATCGTGCAGGTCGCGTCGTACGCGGACTGCATCGTCGGGGCGACGGGCAGCGCCACGATCGTGCCCGCGGGCACCGGTCTCAGCTCTGTCGCGGGTGCGAACACCTTCACTCTCGCCGAAAGCGTCGACAACGTCGTGGTCGGTGCTGACACCTTCCTCTGCATTCAGGTCACGGCCGGTGCAGGGCTCGTTCAGGGAACCTCGGCAACCGGAACCTGGGAGTTCCGCGCCGTCTCCAACTGATAGCTATGTCACGGCATCGCGCTCTGGCGAGCCGGCCGAAGCTGCTCAGGCTTCGCGCCGTGCTCGCCGGCGGTCTCGTGCTCGGCGTGGGCATGACCGTCACTCTGGCTAGTTGGGTCGACCGGGAGTATGGCTCCGGCACCTTCACCGCGAGCACCTTCGACACCGAATCCACCTCGGCGGCAACCTCGACGGGTTGGGCGAGCAACAGCAGCGCGCCCGGAGCCTCGCTCACCTTCAACGCCACCGCGATGTCACCGGGCGCCCTGCAGTACGCGACACTCAACGTGCGCACCACAGCCGGCACGACCGTGCCCGGCACCATCGTGTTGACGAGCGCCTCGACCACCGGCACGCTGCCGACCGTGCTCGAATACCGACTCGTGCGCACCGCGACGACGTCGACGGCCTGCAACGCGGCCGCCTTCAGCAGCTCGACCTACATCGCGGGATCTGCCACGCCCACCTACCTCGCCCCGACGACGGTGCCGGGGGTCGCGGTCTCGTCGACGCTCGCGGCTGCCGGCGGTGAGATCCGCTACTGCTTTGAGGTGCGCATGCTCACCAACGCCTCGACCAGCTATCAGGGCGCGACCGGCACGATCACCTGGCAGTTCGCGGCCACCTCGGACTACTGATGAACCGCCTCGCGGGCCGCGTCGGCAACGCGCTGCTGTGGGTGGCCTCGATCGCGGGGGTTGCCTGCATCACCTTGGTGCTGCTATCGACGCTCTTTCACGTGACGCTCATCATGTTCAAGACCGGGTCGATGTCGCCGACCATCCCGACCGGCTCGCTCGCGGTGGTGCGCGAGATTCCGGCCAGCGAGATCAAAATTGGGGATGTCGTCACCGTCGACCGCGACGGCGCGCTGCCCGTCACCCACCGGGTGACCTCGGTGAACGGATCCGGCGAGGGCCGCCAAATCACCATGCGCGGCGATGCGAACCCGGTCGACGACCCCACCCCGTATGACGTCACCTCGGTGCGGCTCGTGGTGGCATCGGTGCCGCAGTTGGCGTACACGGTCGTGTGGATGTCCAACCCGCTTGTTCTCGGGTCGATTGCGATCGCAGCCGGACTGCTCGTCACCTGGTCGTTCTGGCCGCACGGTGACAAGGCGGTGCCGCGGGAGGCTCCCCAGCTGAACCCTGCGTTCGGTCGCCCTCCGGGGGTGCAGCTGTGATCGCCGTGCGTGTGTTCGCCGTCACGCTGCTGGTGGCGGTGGTCGCGCTTGCCAGTGTGCCCGCCCAGCAGACCGAGGCGTCGTGGGTGCGCAACACGGCAGCTCGAGGCACGTTCACCGCCGGTGTCACCCAACCGCCGGGCGCCCTCGGCTGCAGCGGGGGCGGCACCTTCATCTTCGGCAACACTCCCCCGACCGTGACCTTCACCTGGGCGGCACCCGCCGCGCCCGCTAATGCCCTGCCCGTGACGGACTACGCGTGGACCCTCACCCAGGGCGCCACCGTCGTGACCAGCGGCACGACGGTGCCGCGCTCTGTTGCGGTCACCGGCAACCTCGTCGCCGTGGGCACCTACACCTTCACGGTCGTGTCGCGCGGGCCGAGCGGGTGGAACTCCGTGGCCGGCCCGACCGGCACCTACACGAAGACGGCGGCGATCCTCGGGATCCTGCTGGGCACGAGCGGCTGTACGGTTCCCTAGCTGGTCGCCAGAGATGCAGGCCTCCGCAGCACTAGCGCGTGCTGTAGAGGATCACGGCGACGACCACTGCCACGACTGCGAAGGCGCCGAGCACGAGACCGGCAACCGGCCCCGGGTTCTTCTCAGCCCAGTTGAGGGCGGTCGGCTCCAGACGGTCAAGCTCTGCGGCCTTGAGCGGATTGGCGAAGACGCTCTGCTCAACCTCGAGTGCGTCGGCTAGCGAACGCAACTGTGGCTCGCCCCACAGTGCGCCATAGAGGCGCATCACCAGCGTGGAGTCCGGGGCGAAGAGAAACAGGTGGGCGGGCGCTGCGGTGCCCGCGTCAAGTCGGAGCACGAGCAGGCTGCGAGAGACGGACTGTCTGGTCATCCATTTGGTCGCGAAGAAGCCGCGTCGACCGATCTGGTCGGGGGTCACGTAGATGCGCGCCCGGGCGATGTAGAGCAGCACTCCGCCGACGGTGAGCACGACCGCGGCACCGACGAGCACGCCGAAGAGCAACCGGTTGTCGTTCGACAGAAAGAGCGCGGCAATCACCGGCACGCCAAGCCCGGCGACCGCCAGAGTGCTCTTCGCGTAGACGCTGACGGAGGGCTTGAAGGCCTGGGTCGTCACCCGAGCAACTCTAGGGTCTGCCGCGCGATCTCGAGCTCTTCGTTGGTCGGGATCACGAGCACCTCGACCGCGGCACCATCTGGCGAGATTCGACGCTCGGCACGCGACTGGGCCAGGTTGCGATCGTCGTCCACGGCGATGCCGAGAAACTCGAGAGCTGCGAGCGCGCGACGGCGCAGCAGCGGGCTGTTCTCGCCGACGCCGGCGGTGAAGACGATGGCATCCACTCCCCCGAGGGTCGCGACGTACGCGCCGATATACCCGCGGATGCGGTGCGCCCAGACCGCGAGCGCAGCCTCAGCAGCCGCATCCCCCTTCAGTGCCGCCTCCTGCACATCGCGCATGTCGCCGCTGCCCGTCAGCCCGAGCAGCCCACTCTCCTTATTGAGCAGGTCGTCGAGCTCGTCGACGCTCAGGCCGGCCTGACGGTGCAGGTGCACGAGCACGGCAGGGTCGAGGTCGCCGCTTCGCGTTCCCATGACGAGCCCCTGCAGGGGCGTGAGACCCATCGACGTGTCAACACTCCGACCGCCGTCGACCGCGGTGACCGAGGCTCCGTTGCCGAGGTGCAGCACGATCGTCTTGAGCGATTCGAGCGGTCGATCGAGAAAGGCGGCCGCTCGCTCAGAGACGTATTTGTGGGAGGTGCCGTGGAATCCATACCGCCGAACGCCGTGCTTCTCTGCGAGGTCAACCGGCAGGGCGTAGGTGTATGCCTCTGGCGGCATGGTCTGGTGAAAGGCGGTGTCGAAGACCGCGACGTGCGGCACATCTGGGAGGGCGCTGCGCGCAGCACGGATGCCGAGCAGGTTGGCCGGGTTATGCAAAGGCGCGAGGGCAGAGAGCGCTTCAATCGCGACCTCCACCTCCGCGGTGATCACGGTCGCGCTCGCGAAAAGCGACCCCCCGTGGACGACCCGGTGACCGACTGCCGCGACATCGTGCCCCGCCAGCTGGTCGAGCACACCGGCGAGCGCCACGGTGTGGTCGGCCGGACCGCCGTCGCCGATGCGGTCGATGGTGCCCTTGAGCGCGACCTCGCCCGACTCGACGTCGATGAGCTGGTACTTGACGGAGCTCGAGCCCGAGTTGACGACGAAGATGGCGGTCATGCGCCGGCCCTTTCAGAAAAACCCTGCGCCTGAATCGCGGTGATGGCGACCGTGTTAACGATGTCGCGCACGAGCGCGCCGCGTGACAGGTCGTTCACCGGCTTGTTGAGTCCCTGCAGCACCGGGCCGACGGCCACGGCCCCCGAACTGCGCTGCACCGCCTTGTAGGTGTTGTTGCCGGTATTGAGGTCGGGAAAGATGAAGACCGTCGCCTGGCCGGCGACCGGCGAGCCGGGCATCTTCGAGGCTCCGACCGTGGGGTCCGCGGCGGCGTCGTACTGCATAGGCCCGTCGACGATCAGCTGGGGCGACCGCTCGTGCACAAGGGCGGTCGCGGCGCGCACCTTGTCGACATCCGCCCCTGCACCAGACTCGCCGGTGGAGTACGACAGCATCGCCACGCGCGGGTCGATGCCGAACTGCGTCGCGGTCGCCGCCGATGAGATCGCGATGTCGGCGAGTTGTTCGCTCGTCGGGTCTGGCACGACCGCACAGTCGCCGTAGACGAGCACGCGGTCGCTCAGCGCCATGAAGAAGACGGATGAGACCACACTGACGTTCGGCTTCGTCTTGATGACCTCGAAGCCCGGCTTGATCGTGTGCGCGGTCGTGTGGGCGGCTCCTGAGACCATGCCATCGGCGAGACCGAGGTGCACCATCATCGTGCCGAAGTAGCTCACGTCGGTGACGACGTCGCGGGCGGTCTCGACGGTCATCCCCTTGTGGGCACGCACCCGGGCGTACTCGACGGCGAAGCGCTCGCGCAGCTCTGGGTCGGTCGGGCTGAGCACCGCCGCGTCAGCGAGGTCGACGCCGAGGCCCGCAGCTCGCGCGCGCACGTCACCCTCGTCACCGAGGATCGTCAGCTTTGCGACGCCGCGGCTGAGCAGAGTTCCGGCCGCCTTGAGAATGCGATCGTCGGTGCCCTCCGGCAACACGATGTGCTTGAGGTCGGCCCTGGCCCGCTCGATGAGCGCGTACTCGAACATCAGCGGGGTTACGGCGTCGCTCTTGCCGACGCTGAGCGCCTGCAGCAGCGCCGCACTGTCGACGTTCTGCTCGAAGAGGGCGAGCGCGGTGTCGAGCTTGCGCTGCGAGTCGGCAGCGAGGCGCCCGCGGGTCTGCGTGATGCGCTGCGCGGTCGCGTAGGTGCCGAGGTCGGTCGTGATGATCGGCAGCGACTCGTCGAGCCCGTCGATGAGCCGCACGATGTGCGGCGAGAGGTCGAAACCGCCGTTGAGCACAATCGCCGACAAAGAGGGGAACGTATCGGATGCGTGGGCCGTCAGCACCGCCAGCAGCATCTCTGACCGGTCGGCCGGAATCACGATCACCGCACCCTCGAGAAGTCGGGGCAGCACGTTCTCGACGGTCATCGCGGCGATGACCACGCCGAGCGCTTCGCGGTTGAGCATGGCCGCATCGCCGCGCAGCAGCGTGCCGTCCACCGCCGCGAGGATGCCGCCGACCGTCGGAGCAACCAGCAGCGGGCTCTCTGGAATCGCCCACACCGGAACCTCGGTGTTTATCTCGGTCTCGGCCCCCGCATCCGCTCGGTTGACGATGACGGCGAGCAGGCTCGCATGGGCCGCGGCGAGCTCCGGGATGCTCAGCTCGGCGATCTGCCGCATCTCGTCGGCGGTGCGGCCGCGCGACTCGTCCATGCTGCGACCGGTGAGCACGAGCAGCACCGGGGCGCCGAGGTTCGCGGCGATACGCGCGTTGTAGCTGAGCTCGGTCGGCGAGCCAACGTCGGTGTAGTCGCTGCCGACGATGACGACGGCGTCACACTTGGCCTCGACATCTTTGAAGCGCTCGACGATGACGGCCAGGGCGGCATCCGGATCGTTGTGCACGTCGTCGTAGGTGACGCCGACGCACTCGTCGTACTCGAGGTCGACGCCGTCGTGGGCGAGCAGCAGCTCAAGCACGTAGTCGCGCTCACTGATGCTGCGCGCGATCGGACGGAACACCCCGACCCGGGGAACCTCGCGAATGAGGGTGTCGAGCACCCCCAGAGCGACGGAGGACTTGCCCGAGTGTCCCTCGGCGGACGTGATGTAGATGCTTTCGGCCACGGTGTTCAGCGTAGGGCCGTTTATGAGTGCGCGGCTGAGAGAAGCCCGCCTAGCATGGGCGCATGGACAGACCACTCACCGATCGCGAACGCGCGGTCCTTGACTGGATGCTGCTGGGTGATTTCGATGGCGCCGATGCGTATCGCGCTCAGGTAGCGGAGCTCCGGGTGCGGGGTATCTGCGGGTGCGGATGCCCCACAATCGACTTCGTGACAGATCACCCTGGGATGGCCAGCCAGCTGCCACGTGAGGGATGGTTACGTGATTCGTCCGTGCAGGTTTCGCTGTTCGCCCGCAACGGTGTGCTGACCATGCTGGATCTCACCGACTATGTGGGTCTGACAACCCAGTTTCCTGATCCGTCAGACTTAGTCGAGGCATCAGAAAAATAAAGGACCCCTCGCGCACCCGCCAGAGCCGGGTTACCCTTGCTGCGTTTCCGCCCTGGGGGAGTTGGCCTGGATGGCGCCACGCGAGGAGCCGGGGTTAATCGTAACGCACGAGTTCTCCACAGATTGCTTGTGCGGTCTTTCGAATATATGTTCGAATTTGAGACAATAGCTATATGAAGAACCGAGTGGATGTGGCGTCACTCAGCGACGACGCCCTCCTCGACGAGCAGCGCGACATTGCCGCGCTCAGGCGGCAGCTCGACGTGCGCGCCGCCCTCGTCGCGGGCGAGATCGACCGCCGCTCCACCCGCGCGCTCGGCTATGACGGGCTGGCCCAGCGGGCGGGCTTCCTCTCCGCTGCCGCGTTGATCCAGTCGATCACCGGCTCCGGGCGCGCTGAGGCGGCCCGGCTGGTCGCGGTCGGCTCCGCGCTCGATACCCCGGTCGGGGCGGCGGTGCTCTCCGGCGCGATCACAGTCGATGCTGCGGCGGCGATCGGGCGCGGCCTTGGCACCACGGGCGATGCGGCAGTGCCGCTGCTGGCGCATGCCGCCACCCTCTCCCCAGAAGAATTGTTCACCCGTGCCCGCGACCTGCGCGACGAACTTGACGCCGACGCGGTGGCCCGGCGAGAGAAGGCTCAGCGC
>Ga0247814_10002309_pt1 | contig 10574 bp, 7 predicted proteins | sample UWRJL179409R1_FD_179947 | JGI IMG/M metagenome (GOLD analysis project Ga0247814, IMG submission 179947) | Plant litter microbial communities from Arlington Agricultural Research Station in Wisconsin, United States - UWRJ-L179-409R-1 | ecosystem: Environmental > Terrestrial > Plant litter >... | reverse complement strand
CAACTGCAATGCCTTCCTGTACGGGAACATTGTATTTTTTCAGCAATTCTTTTGCCTGGTATTCATGCAAGTTCATGTGGTAAAAATTTTTTTAGTGCGGCGAAGATAAGACCACAACGTTAAAAACAGTACTTTATTAAAACGTGTTTTTTAAGGGTAGTGACGGGGTGGATTTTTTGGGTAAAAAACCTTTGGTTGATCAGGTGGCATAAAAAAATGATGGAAATGACTTGCGGATTTTTTAGATATTTACATAATTTAAATGGCAAATTGTGTCTGAAAATCTGCGTATTAATGACAGTGAGAATTTTTGTTGTTTAAAGCAATCCGGATAGGATAAGCAATGCTGCAATTGAAAAAATATTACCGGAGCTGGATTTGTAAAAAACTACATTTCAATTGGAATGTAAAGACGGTATTAATATTGAAGAGCCCCGTCGAAGAATATAATTCCAAAATTGATCAATTCTGGAAGTGTTAATTTGCCTGTAACGAAATTAAAAGGCAAACCAAAACTGATTACAGTGTACAACCCGCTCAGACGAAATCGAAATATTGGAACCTCCAGGCAAGGTCACGGGCAGGATAATAAATTGGTTATTCCCCACCCTTGTGTAAGCTCCTTGTCATTCCATGAGCGTCTTGGAAGTTATGACAAGTTTGAGCGTACAATTAATGACCAGATTTTTGTATTTGTTATAGAGAAAACACGTGAAGGTGTAAGCCATGCATGTTCTATAAATGATATTGTAAAAATTTTGGAGTTTGTTCCATGTGCTGACATTAAGGATTTGAAGCTCATTGTTCTTCGCCAGCCAAAACGAAAAGAAGAAATTCTTTCACCTGTGTGGGGCAGGCTTATTTATTCGTATGAATTTGAAAGGGACTATTATCCGGCAATCATCATGGAAGCTGTTGAGTGTGGTAAGAAAATGAAGTGGCCCGTAAAATTGTCTTTAGAATCGCAACGGGAGTTAGACAGGCTAAAATTGGATGGTCATATAATAATACAGGATACCCGGTTCACAATAATTCATTATACTTTAGAAAACGTTTGCAATACGCAACTTTACAGAACACTACTTCATGAGATTGGTCATTATGTTCATTATTTGAGAGATGTGAAGCGGCCCGGCTACGAAGGCGAACCATTTGAAGCCTGGGAATTAAGGAATGATCTGTACTTCAACAAGCCACAGATTGAACGGGAACAATTTGCGAATAAATATGCAGAAATTTTAAGGGCAGATATTATTGAAAAGCAAATCATTCCATTCGAAAAATTATAAATCAGGTGCACCATTTAAAGGAGAGGGTTTAGTTCCTCATATCAATTCTTTCAGCAACCCCAAAAAATCATCCCGGTCAATCATCCTGGCGCCGAGGCTTTCCAGGTGTGGCGTGTAAACCTGGCAATCGATTAGTTGGATGCTTTCGTTTATCATCTGGCCAACGGCCGTTATAAATGTGGCTTTGCTGGCATTGCTTACTTTACTAAACATGCTTTCTCCAAAAAATACCCGGCCCATTTTTATACCATAAAAACCACCCACCAGTTCTTTTTGCTGCCAGGCTTCATAGCTAACAGCATAGCCTGAAAGGTGTAATCGATGATAAGCCTGTATCACATCTTCATTTATCCATGTACCGTCCTGGTCTTTGCGCTTCGCATGTTGGCAGTTACGGATTACCTGTAAAAAATCCTGGTTGCGGGTGAAGGTAAAATCATTCCGTTTTAATACCTGTTTCATGCTTTTGCTCACCTTCAGTTCTTCCGGAAAAATAACAAACCGGGGATCCGGGTTCCACCATAGTGGCGTATCGCCATCGTACCACGGAAAGATGCCATTGCGGTAAGCCACCAGCAAACGCTCTTCGCTTAAATCACCACCCATACATAACAGGCCGTCTTCATCGGCTTCTTCCGGCGGTGGAAAAACGTTTTTGGAGGAGAGGAAAATCAACGGCGGGAGTTAAGAATTATGAGTTAAGAATTAAGAGTTGTTGGATTATGAATAGAATGGCAATAGGATGGATTGTGAATTGTGGTGGTGTTTACTGAAATGAACTCAACACTTATAACCCATCACTTAAAACATTGAAAGACTCGCATTCTACTTGAAAATTGAGCATTGTACATCGGATATGGAAAATTCAAAAAACAGCTTATACCGGAACAACTGCCTGAGTAATTGAGCTCCTAATTCTGAAACCTGCCCATTGTAAATTGTTCATTGTAAATTGGTTTATTCCGTGTCCTCTATCGTTGCATCAATGCCCCGGTCAATGATCGCTTCACACATTGGCCGCAGTTTCTCAAAGGTTCCTTCTTTTACGGCATATTTTCCGTTGGAATGGATGATCATGGCACACTGTTCTGCCTGTTCTGCACTGTGGCCACACACTTCCATCAGGGTTAGTATCACCCATTCAAAAGTGTTTACATCATCATTCCAGACAACAATCCGGCACCCCTTGTCGGTTTCCTCAATGGTCGCTGTTTCATCCTGCTGGAAGGGGTTTATGTATGGTTTCGTTGAAGACATAAGGCAAATTTATTGGAAAAATTCATATAAAAACAAGTTGGAAAGCTGGTCTTGTTTTTGTAAGTACAGCCCGTTCTTAACCATTTTCATCCGGATAAAAAACACAAAACCAGTATAGTGAGTAGCAACAAGATGTTAATATGTGAAAAATAGAATCTGCTTCGTGTAATCTTTGACCAGTACTTTGCGTTTAATCCATCAATCATTCAGCACCCCTTAATATGAAGAGACTTTTTTTATCGGCAATCCTGTTTACCAATGCCGCCTTTGTATTTGCGCAGCAAACACAAATCGTCACCGACCCCGACCAGGCATTTCTACAGGCAAGGACAGATTTTTACGGTCAGCGCTACGGTCTGGCTTACCCGGTATTCCAAAAAATAAAACAACAACAAACCGCTTCGGGGCTGGTTAATAATTACCTGCGCAGCCAGGAGCTGGAATTTTATAATATAGCCTCAGCGCTCATGCTGCGTGAAGAAGGAGCCGACCTGCAGGCCAAAACATTTTTAACGGAGACTAATAACACCGTATTAAATCCGCAATTAAGCTATTACCTCGGTAGTTATTATTATTCCAAAAGCAATTTTGGTGAAGCGGCAAAAGCGTTCGAAGGATCATCCATTGCTAACCTAACCAATGAGCAGATTGCCCGTAAAAATTTTGAAGAAGGGTATGCATGGTTTACGCAGGAGCAATTTGCAAAAGCTAAACCACTGTTGAATTCTGTAAGGCAAATACCCGATGATAAAAATTATGTAGATGCCAATTACTATTATGGCTTTATAGCATTCGCCGATAAAAACTACCGTGATGCCTTGCAGAGTTTTGAAGTGGTGCAGAGCAAAGGCCGTTTTCTCAATCTGGTGCCTTTTTATATTACACAGATTTATTATTTCCAGGGGCAGAAAGAAAAGGCGATTGCTTCTGCAGAAAAAGCCTTGCAAAACGGCGGTCAATACTACGACCTGGAACTGCGCCAGCTTTTAGGCCATGCCTATTTTGAAAAAAAGGAATACGCCAAAGCACTGCCATTGCTGGAAAAATATGTAACCAGTTCTAAAAAAGTACGCCGGGAAGATGTATACGAATTATCGTTTTGTTATTACCAGGCAAACCAGCTTAATAAAGCCATCGATGGGTTTAAACAACTCAGCAGCGGGCAGGATACATTAAGCCAGAATGCTATGTATTTGCTGGGCGATTCTTACCTGAAAACCGGACAGAAAAAAGACGCCAGAAATGCTTTTTTGTTTTGCAGCACCAATAGCAGTAACCAGAAACAAAAAGAAATTTCGACTTTTTTATTAGGAAAATTAAGTTACGAACTGGGCTATGATAACGAGGCATTGGCAGCCTTAAAAAAATACAATGAAACTTACCCCAAAGGTGAATTTGCTGATGAATGCCGTGACCTTTTGGTAAATGTGCTGGCAAATACCAACAATTATAAAGATGCACTGGCGCTGTATGAATCATTGGCCAGTAAAAGTGAAAACAACAAACGTATCTATCCACGCATTTTGTACAACCGTGCCCAGGAATTGCTAAATGATGGTAATGCCGGTGCTGCAGATAAATTGCTGGATAAAGCAGAGCGTATAGAATATAACAGTGCATTATTACCGCTGGTAAATTTCTGGCGTGGTGAAATTGCATTCCGCTCCGAAAGGATTGGTGATGCAGGTACGCAGATAAACGCCTACATGAAAAACCCGGTTACTGCTGGTAATGCCAATGTTTCTAACGCCAGTTATATATTAGGATATGTAGCCATGCGTAATGAAAATTACAAACAGGCCCTGCAATATTTTCAGCAGGTAAAAGCAACAGACCAGGCTATGGAACTGGATTTGCAAAACCGGATGGCTGATTGTTATTATATGCAGAAAGATTTTGCAAGGGCAAACGAAATGTACAACAATGTGATTAGCCGCAAAGGTGCAGGCAGCGATTATGCCACTTTTCAGAAAGGGATGATAGCCGGGGCACAAAATAAAACAGCTGATAAAATTTCACTGATGCGTTCCATTGAAACACTTTATCCAACATCCCCTTATTTTGGCGAAGCACAAATGGAAGTGGCCAAAACTTACCTGGCAGATGAAAGTTTCAGCAATGCCATTCCCGCACTGGATAAAATTATCAAAGGAAAAAATACCGAAAGTTTAAAGCCGCTGGCTTATTTAAAACTGGGTATTGCACAGTACAATCTTGATAAAGACAATGATGCCTTAAATACCTTCAAAACCTTGCTGAGCCTGTATCCGCAGTCGCCTGAAAGTGAGGATGCTGTGGATAATATCCGGGATATTTTTATTTCGCAGGGCAAGGCAGATGAATATGTGAAATTTATAAAAGCTTCCGGTAAAAATATTACCAACAACGAAGCTGATTCACTTACCTATACAGCTGCCAACCTTCAGTTAAACAATGGTGATAAAGAAAAGGCATTGGCTGGTTTTAATAAATACCTGGCAGATTATCCCAACGGACAATTTAATATTCCGGCTTCTTATTTTGCTGCGCAATTATCCGAAGAGAAAAAGGATATGAAAACCGCTATTTTTCTGTACAGCAATGTGGCCAATAAAGCGCCAAATAAATATGCGGAAAAAGCAACGCTGGTTGTAGCCCGCTATTATTATTTTGATGCAAAAGATTACACATCTGCTGCTACATTTTACCAAAAATTAAAAGATTACAGCACAACCGAGGCTAACAAGCTGGAAGCAAGCCGTGGATTGTTGCGCTGCCAATACCAACTGGCCCAGTGGAACGAAGCACTACCAAATGCACAGGAAATTCTGAACAACAAATCGGCTGCGGCTGATGATAAAATTTTTGCCAATATGATTATTGGTAAAAATGCACGGTCTATAAACGACTGTACTGCTGCAACAACAGCGTTTAAAAATGTAGCAGTACTTAGCAAAGCCGAATATGGCGCTGAAGCCCGCTACGAAATTGCCAGTTGTTTGTACGAACAAAATAAACTGAGTGATGCAGAAAAAGCAGCTTTTGAAGTGATTAATAAAACGGGTTCGTATGCAGACTGGGTTACAAAAAGTTACCTGCTGCTGGGGGATATCTACCTGAAACAAAAAGATTATTTTAATGCAAAAGCCACCTATAAAAGTGTAGCCGAAAATGCGACCTCGGAAACATTTAAAACGGCTGCACAGAATAAATACAAAGCTGCCGAAGAGCAGGAAGCGATGAGCAGTAAAGTGGGTGGTTAAGGGCGCTTTTGAAAGCATCCGTATTTTGTCAGTGATTTTGTTTCAATACAACTAATTAGTTTTACAATGAATTTGAAAATATTTATATCTGTTTCTGTTTTACTGGCTGGTATGGCAGCTGCAGCCCAGGACACAACCAAAAGAAAAACGATTGAAATTACATCGTCTTTTAAACCGGCTTTAAAGCCCTCTGCTAAAATAAATTTTAACCCTGCTGCCCTCGGGCAGGATACAAGCCGGCCAAGGCTAACATACCGTGTGCCGGTGCAAAATTTATCGTTTAATATTTTTCCGGCTTCGCTGAAACCGGCTGCCATGCAGCCTGATACCACCGTGCCTTATGCCAATGGCGGTTATGCAAAACTTGGGTTTGGTAATTTTAAAACACCTTATGGTGCTGCCGGTATATCTTTTGGTGATGGTAAAAATTCCTCAGGTTCTGTACAAGGTAGTTACATCAGCTCAAAAGGAAAATTACCTTTTCAGCAGTACACAAAATGGGATGTGCAGGGTAATGGTTTAGTAGCGGCAGGAGCAAACCACAAACTGGCATTAAATGCCGGTATTGACCAGTATACTACGCACAAATATGGCTACCAACCCAGCACCCTAACCTTTGCAAAAGACGATTTGTTGCAACGTTTCACAACTGTTGGGGTAGGAGCTGCATTCAGCAATAATTTGCCTACCGATCTTGGGTTGTCTTACGCACCGGAAATGAACTTCTGGTTGTTTAAAGATAATAATAGTGGTAAAGAAGCACACCTGCATTTTAATGCTCCCATCCAGAAAGAACTGGGCGAAAATTTTGTTTTCGGGTTAACACTGCAGGGTGATTTTGTAAATTATGATGGTTTACGTTATTCCGCTAAAAATAACCTGGTAAGCATTACGCCCTCGGTAACCTGGAAAAATGAAAACCTCGTTTTAAAAGCCGGCGTAATGCCATCCTGGAACAACAGCGATTTCAAAATTTTACCGGATATAGAACTGGAAGCACATATTCCTGATCAGCCATTTATGGCCATTGCGGGTTGGAAAGGATATTTTGATATTAATAGTTACCGCAATATGGCTGCTTTTAACCCATGGATAGCACAGCCGAAAGATGTATTTAATACCCGTAATACCGAAATATACGCCGGTATAAAAGGTAATCTTGGCGAACACTTTAGTTATATGGCAAAAGTGGGTGCCGTCGGCCGCCGCAACGTTGCGTTATTTATGAACGACAGCACGGATGGAAAAACTTATTATGTGCGTGATGAACCAAAGGTAAATTCTGTAAAACTGCAGGGCGAAATCAGCTACCAGCAGGCTGACCGTTTTTACTGGAACGCAGGTTTTAAAGCACAATCTTTTGGTGGTCTGAAAACCTATGATAAGGCCTACGGTCTCATTCCCCTTGAAATAAACAGCCATGTACGGGCCAGGATTATAAAAGATCTCTACTTAACGGCAGACCTTTTTTATTTTGAAGGCAACTGGTACAGAACACGCCTCATACAAGGAAAAACAAAGACCGCTTTTGATTTGAATGCCGGCCTCGAATTTAAAGTGGTGGATCATGTAAGTGTGTGGCTTCAGTTTAATAATGTGTTTAATAATACTTATCAACGTTGGCAGCAATACCCGGTTCTGGGCTTCCAGGCGCTGGGTGGTGTTAAGTTTACTTTCTAAATATTGCTGAAAATTATTTTAAGTGGAAATACATGACGTTGATCTGTGTTTCCACTTTTTTATTGAATGTATTTCTATTGCGCAGGCTTTCTATTCTCCGATATGATTTTTTTCAAAATTCGGCTAAAGCCGATACAGGTTGGGTTGCATTTAACCATCAGCTAAGGCTAGTGGCAGTTAAATCTAACCAGAAGTTTCAGAGCAAAAAAAGGTCATCCCAATGAAGAGACAACCTTTTCTCCTGCATACCGGACAGGACCCGAACCCGTCCCCACACTGCTGTGGGGATGACAGGACTGCCTTCAAGCCCAAAACTTCGGCGCATAAAAAAAGGTCATCTCAACCAAGAGATAACCTTTTTTTTCTGCGGACCGGACGGGACTCGAACCCGCGACCTCCGCCGTGACAGGGCGGCATTCTAACCAACTGAACTACCGATCCGTTTTCCTTATAACTTTCGTTATTTGGGATTGCAAAAATAGGGGAAAGCCCTATTCAAAAATTAGTTTGTAAAAAATATTTTCAATTTTTATTTAACCGTTTGATTTGAATATTTTACTTCAACAATGCTTCCACTTTTCCGAGAAATTGCTGCAGGTCAAAAGGTTTTGCCAAAAAATCATCAGCACCCGCCTCACGGCAACTGCGGTCAGCATCCGGGTGGGCGGACATCATGATAATTTTGATATGTTGTTTATCCGTATCAGCTTTTAGGGTTTTACAAATATCCCGGCCATCCATGCCAGAAAGTAACATATCCATTAGTAATAATTTGGGTTCTACTTTCTCAAGGCTTGGCAGTAATTTTTCGGCCACCGATGTGTACTGCACATTGTATCCTGCATATTTTAGTATCGCATTGGCCATTATGCAAATATCCAGATCGTCATCCAATACAAATATATCTAAAGGCTCTTTTGTCATATGATAGTTTTATGCATGTGTGGGCAATGAAAAGTAAAATGTCGTTCCTTTTTCCTTATCACTTTCTACCCAGATTTTTCCGTTGTGGAGGGTTATAATTTCATTAACAATAAACAAACCAATGCCAAATCCCGGAAAGGTTTTTTCATCTTTACCGGCTACCCGGTAAAATCGTTCAAAAATTTTGGTATAATCTTCTTTAGCAATGCCAATGCCATAATCCTTTACAGCGATCACTACAGTGTTATCCCCGGAAAAAATGTCCACAATAATAGCGTCTGACTTAGGTGAATATTTTATGGCATTGGTTAACAGATTGATAATAACCTGAGCAATGCGGTCTTTGTCTGCAAAGACCAATGGGTTTGCATGGCTATTGACCGTTATATGGTGGCTATTAACCGTAGTACTTATTTCGCCGGTTATTTCCTCCACAACATTGACAATAGAAAAGACTTCCTTATTGAAATCAAGGCTGCCGGTTTCTATTTTAGTAACATCCAGCAGATCTGTAATGAGTTTGGTTAGTTTTGCTATTTGTTTATCAATTGTTTGCAGGGAGTTTGCTAAAAACGGATCCTGGCCGTGCCGGTGCATTTGTAATAATAATTGCACATACCCTTTAATGGTTGTAACCGGGGTTTTAAGCTCATGGCTTGCCATTTTTATAAAGTCATCCTTCTGCTGGTCATGTTTTTTGAGTTCGTCAATATCGGTACTGGTGCCTACCCACATCTGTATATTACCGGCAGCATCTTTTTGGGGAATCGCCCTGCTTAACTGCCAGCGGTATTCGCCATCGTGCCGGCGAAAACGATGTTCCGTCAGAAAATTTTGACCTGTGTTCAGTGCCTGTTTCCATTGTCTGGTATTTTCTTCCACATCGCCGGGGTGCAGCAATAGTTTCCAACCTTCTTTCGAAATTGTGTCGGCACATGAGCCGGCGTACACCTGCATTGTTTTGTTTGAATAATTAAAAGCACCTTTTTCGTCGCAGGTCCAGATGAACTGGGGCATAGAATCAGCAAGCAGGCGAAATTTTTGTTCACTTTCCTGTAGTTCGTCCAGGGCTACTTTTTTCTCCGTGATATCCAGTACGGTTCCGGAAAAAACGTAGGCTGTATTATCTTCATTAAAAAGTGCTTTTCCTTTTGCATGAATCCATCGGGAGGTACCATTTACTGATGTTCCCAGCACCCTGTATTCTGTATCCAGTGGTTCTGCTATGCCAGGATCTATTGCCCGTGCCATCTGCGCTTTCACCTTGCCGCGGTCTTCCGGGTGCAGGCGCTGGAAAAACAGCTCCAGTGTAACCGGTGTATCAGCCGCAACGCCGAGTAAATCTTTGGTGGAATTATCCCACGACAACACGTCATTCACCACATCATAATTCCAGGTGCCCAGTTCGCTGCTGAAGGCGGCAATTCTAAGACGGCTTTCGCTTTGCTTTAGTTTTTCTTCAAAAATAATCCGGTCAGTAATGTCCATACAGGCACCAATAAAACCTTCGAAATGGCCCTCCGCCGTAAACCGGGGAATACCGTTTACTGATAACCAGCGGTATTCGCCATCGTACCGACGCAGGCGGTATTCCATATAAAAGGCCTGTTGTTTCTCAAAGTTTGTATGGTATACATCCAATACAAGTTTCGCATCATCCGGATGCAGACCATTTACCCAGCCATGGCCGGCTTCCTGTTCCAGTGTGTGACCGGTAAAAACGAGCCAGGCTTTATTAAAAAAATACCGGCCTTTATCTAAACCCGCCAGCCAGATAAAAACAGGTGCGGTATCTGCAATGGTTCTGAACCGTTGCTCACTTTCCTCAAGTTTATCTTTTGATAATTTCTGTTCTGTGATATCCATTAATGTGCCGAGCATACGCTGTGGTACCTGTTGCCGGTCAAAGATGACTTTACCTTGCGTACGTACCCAATGGATGCTTTTGTCCGGCCATATTACCCGTGCTTCATAGTGATAAAAACCTGTTTTTAATGCCTCGGCAAATGCCTTTTCTACAATGTTTTTTCGGTCTTCGGGGTGTATATGGCTTCGGAATTCATCAAACGTCAGCCTGTCGTGTTCAGTATGGCCAAAGTTGACCGACAACATTGCAGAATGAAAAATTTCTCTGGTTTGGATGTTTAAATCCCATGTGGCCAGCCGCGTACCTTCAGTTGCC
>Ga0247814_10002305_pt1 | contig 10592 bp, 5 predicted proteins | sample UWRJL179409R1_FD_179947 | JGI IMG/M metagenome (GOLD analysis project Ga0247814, IMG submission 179947) | Plant litter microbial communities from Arlington Agricultural Research Station in Wisconsin, United States - UWRJ-L179-409R-1 | ecosystem: Environmental > Terrestrial > Plant litter >... | reverse complement strand
ACCGGTGTTCGGACAATAACGCGGGTCCAAACCGTCTATATCAAAACTGATATACACCTTGTCGCCCAATTTATCCACCGCACTTTCAATCAATTTGGCAAACGGCGTTCCTTCTGCTTTACCGAAACCGATTTCGCTATAAAAAACGGTATGTACGCGACCTTTTGAGTTTTTAATGATGTTAGCCTCCGCTTCACAGAAATCGCGGATACCGACCTGCACCAAACGTTCGATGCCTTTTATTTTCAACGCGTTGAACATGATGGAAGCGTGGGAATATTCAAACCCTTCATAAGCATCACGCAAATCGGCATGGGCATCAATCTGTAAAACAGAAAATTTACCGTGTTGCGCCTCCAAAGTTTTCATGAAACCCAATGGCGTACTGTGGTCTCCACCCACCAAGCCAACCAATTTCCCTTCTTTTACGCGGGATGCGGTTTCTTCCTGTACGTGCGTAATCATTTCCTCGCAGCCGGCATTCACGGCCTCGCGAAGTTTCTCGGTATGCTTCCCTGTTTTTCCGTCAAATAGCAGATCCAAATATTTTTCGGTTTTCGAACGTAATTTGGTGGATAGTTTGTGTAGCTTCTTCGGCGTTTCGGCCATGAAAAAACCTTGTTTCCAGCCTTCGGGAAATTCCGGGTAATATAAATCAACCTGTTTGGATGCTTCGTAAATCGCATCGGGGCCGTTGGCCGTTCCCGATCCGTATGAAACCGTTACTTCCCAAGGCACCGGAATCAAAACCACGTCGGATTCATCTTCCGTAAACGGCAAGCCGAATACGTTGGTGTCGTTGGCCGCAAATGAATTGGGATCAAATTCGGCTATCTTAGTTTGTTTGGATGTGATGTTCTTGCTCATAGGCAGCAAAGATAATCCAATGCCACGGGCTTGTGAAATTTTAGCGAAGACATAACATAAGCAGTTAAATCCTCCAAACCTATTTTTGCGTTTGAATGCTTCCCTATTTTATGCGACATTTGTAGAACCGTGCGGGAAAAATGCATCTTCATCCTTCTGTTTCTATGCGTTTCGTGGAGCCATGCCTTCACACAAAAGCCGTATACCCTTTCCATCCGATCGGACTCGGCGGATTTGGCTAAGTTGCCACGAAAAGAACGCATCGTTTACGAAACGAAGTATTCATCACCACGCGAGCGGCACAAGGGCATTGCCCAAGTTTTGTATACGCTGTACGATAAAGGCTATTTCACCGCCGAAGCCGATTCTGTGGGTGGAGATTCGTTACATTTAGTCGCTTACATCAATCGTGGCAATAAATTCAAAAATACCCAAATCCGCCCCGGAAATTTGGACGAGGGCATGATGCCAAACGCTGTTTTCCGTGATAAGCTGCTGTACAACGAGCCCTTCAGTCCGCAACGTGTATCGGAATTATTCAAAAAAATCATCACGCAGTACGAAAACAACGGTTATCCGTTTGCTTCGGCCAAAGCGGATAGTGTGCACATTTCGGGCAATCAATTATCCATGAGCATCTTGGTGGACAAAGGCCCGGCAGTGACGATGGACAGTATCGTCATCCGTGGAAACGCGAACGTCAAGCGGGCATTTCTTCATGGTTATTTAGGCATTAGACCAGGCAGTGTGTATAGTGAAAAACAAATCAAGTCCATTACAAACAAACTGCGCGAATTACCTTTCATTACAGTGGAAAGGCCACACCAGATCATGTTTTCCGAACCCGAAAAAGCCAAGGTAATCATTTACGCAAAAAAGGTAAATGCCAGCCGGGCGAACGGTATCATCGGCTTTATGCCAGGCAGCGCCAATGGAAAATTATTGGTCACCGGAGAAGTAGATTTGGGCCTTTGGAACGCCCTCGGCTATGGCGAACAGGTTACGCTAAAATGGCGTCGCATCCAAGCCGGAACGCAAAGTTTGAACGCCTACGTTAAATACCCATATCTATTCGGTACGCCGCTGGCCGTAAACGGATCGTTCGATTTCTATCGCAGAGACAGCACTTTCCAGAATATCACCTTCGGCTTCGGGGTACAATATTTATTCATCGGGACGAACTACGTGGAATTATTTTACCGCCGGCAAATCGCGCAGGTAATTGATGCGGATAAATTCTCTAACTCGGCCCAATTACCCGAATCTATCGATTTTACGGCCAACAACATCGGCATCAAATTCAACTTTGAAAGTTATGATTACCGATGGAATCCCACAAGCGGATACCTGATCAACGGTTCGGTTTGGGGCGGGGCTAAAAACATGAAGAAGCGCTCGGATATTCCCGAAACCTTATACGATGGATTGCGATTGCAATCGTACCAAATCGGCGGTGAACTGAAAGTGGATTATTTTATCCGACTACATAAGCGGGTTACTTTGAAGCCGGGCCTCACGATGGCCCATTCCGAAAACCCGTACCGATTTCTGAATGAATTGTATCGCGTGGGCGGAATCAGCAATTTACGAGGGTTCGATGAAGATGCTTTTTTTATTTCATCTTATGCTTTTGGCCATGTGGAACTGCGTTATCTCATCGAAAAAAATTCGAATGTTTATTTATTTGTCAACGGCGGTTGGGCCGAGCGTAATATCGTCACCAGTTATTTCCGCGATAATCCGTATGGTTTTGGGGCCGGCATTAATTTTTTCACAAAGGCCGGATTCATCAATTTTGCCTATGCGTTGGGAAGTTCACAAGGCCAGCCGATCCAGTTTAGAAACGGAAAAATACACTTGGGTTTTACGGGCGTTTTTTAAGTACGTATAATTCCTCTTTATCCGATAATACTTCCCATTCCGGGCTATGGATCAGTGCATGGGTAAATTCCATGAATCTTTTTTTCTCCAAGGGATATGGGGATTCCCGATTCGAAAAAACCAAAAACTCTGCATCTTTGATGATGGGAAATTGGTAAATCCGATCCCTCAAAGCCAAATGGGGAAGGAAGGGCGATTGGGCCGATATAACAGCATCTGCCGGAATTTTGTGTAACATGTTATATACCGGTTTCACATCATAGCTTTTGGAGTAATGTTTATTTTGATACAAGCGAATGCGGGATTTATCCGTAAACATCACCGTGGAATCCATGGTATGAAACGTGACGCACAACCCAAATACAGAAACAATTACGGCGGCGGCATTTTTTAGTTTTTGGTTTTTGAAACCATCAATCGCCTCAAAAACGCCCACCGCAACTACCGGCGCAAACTCCGCCGCATAATGGAATCCCACGCCCCACATGGCCGGGTCATTGTGTAACATCTTTTGGAAATACAATGGGACGAGCATAAAAAAATATGCCGGGCGGAGTAAGATCAACGGTAGACCACAAAGCAACAGCAAGACATGAAATTCAGCTTTATGGTAATCGTAATGTGCGTGTCCAGAATGATTTATAAACAACAATTCCACACTGCGGATCGGGTGTAAAACCATATTAACCAATGCATCGTGTGGGCTATTTCCGACAACCGAATATAAAAATCCGCCATAGCTCCCATTGGATGAAAATGCGGGGATCAACCCGTAAATGACCACAAAAAAGTAGGCCATAGAAGCTACGGAAAACAATAACAAACGTGTACGCCAAACTTTGTTTTTACGGTACTCGAAAGCCAACCCCAGAAATATAAAAAACAACCATAGGCTGATGTTTTCTTTACATAACAGCATCAATACGAACACCGCGACCAAATGGTAAATCTTTTCTCTTTTTACCGACAAAAAAAGAAAAGGCAAGCACGAAGCCGCAATGACATTGGTATGGAAATCAAATGCCAAGGCCGCAAAAAGTGTAAAAAATCCCAGAAAAAATGTGGTAGCGCCCAATGATATAAATTTATTCGCCTCCCAGAAGTAGCGGTAAATAGACATACCGCCCCACAACAGAAATCCAATTTGTATAACAAGCAACGTATAGCTTCCGAATAAAAAAGAGCATGGTGCGAATAGAAATAAGATGGGTTCGAAATGGCCACCCAACATATTGGATGGATGATCAAAAATTGTGGTGGAATCATTCCAACGGAAGTTCCGATAATCGAACAGCGCATTGGTATAAAACCCTAAATCCAACGTATAAGTCCTAAATAAATAATGGTTTACGAAAGAAATAACGCAATAAATAATACCGAAAAACAATAACAATAAAAAAGCCCATTTTTTATCGGATAATATGCGTTTGTATGTTTGTGCTATACTTTTCATCTGCAATCAATTTCAGAAGGCCTATCTGGGCAACCATTCTATTTTTTCGCGGATCCTACGTGGATTTAATTCGGCCAGGTTTACACGGAAACGAATTTGGTTATACCATTTGATGTCGTTCATCTTTAAATAATCCCGTATATCTTTTGAGTGGTAAATCGGGAAATAAACCTCCAACACATCATTGATGAGGGAAACCATTACGCCGCCACTATAGCTGAAATTAATCGATTTGATTTGTTCGCCAGTATTGGCAACCGTTACAACCTGTCGGTAAACCGCCATATCGAAAAATGGCTTAATGGGAATGGGACCCGGAAGCGACGCCTTTAAATTGATGGCCGTGAGCCAACGATTAGTTTGGCCCAAAGGCGTCAACACCTTAAAGCCACCGTCGTACTCAAAAAATTGGCGAGACGAAAGTCCCGTGGTTTCCGAACGTCCCAAATAATAATTATCATACTTATAATCCCAATATCCAGGATGGCCCGACATGCGGTAGCGATAATCCAAAACAGTTTTTGAATTACCCAAAAATGTTCCACCGAATACGCGGATATCCAAACCTTTATTCGCGGATAGATAGGATAGTTTCTGACGGAACTCAACGGAAAGTTTCCCTGCGCTCCCTGGAAATAAACCCGGTTTCTGAAACCTGTTCAACTCTTGTATATATTCTAATGTAACCAACAGCTGGTAAGGATGCAACAGACGGTTATCCCGCATGGAAAAGCCCAATTCGTTTACGTTATAAGCCAAATGTTTTTTGCCGAATGCCATGCGGTATATATCCGTAGCTTCCAATACATTAAAAATATTGCGGATGTATAGTTGGGTACGCCTCTCGCTACGTGGATTGGGAGGACGGAGATTAACAATAAACTTGGTCAGTACACGATCCCAGTCCCTCGCTTTCGTATCAAAAATATAGGCAAAACGGGTATACCCCAATTTGTACGCAATGCTTTCCACGATTTTAGACTTCTTCATCGGAAACATGCCGCTGATACTTCCCACGAATGCAAAACCGACCGGATTTTGCGAAACCATGGGCGCCAGCAAATATTCAAACTTCTTGCGGATGGGGGTTTTATTATGTACCAAAATACCCAGCATGGTTTTGTTATAATTATTCCATAAGGGAAACGGCGTAAAAAACACTTGCCTCCGCGAGGCATATTCGGGCGGTCCGATGATAAAATTGAAAGCCACCTTTTCCGATTTTGGTAAATGTGCACCTATTTTATAGGTATTGTTTTTCCGGTTTACTTCGGGCACCACCTCATTTTTATCGATTTGGATGGTCCTATTCTTTTTTATGGGTAGAAATATGATTTCCTCTCCCGTAAAACCTTCGTGCCAAGTGGTTGGTCCTCCCACTTTTTCATCTTGGTAAATGGTGATTGGAAACGGACCGGCCACCGTGCCCAAATTTTCTATCACGATGCCCGTTTCGGTTTTATCCGTTTCTGGATTTATATATTTCCCCACGTGTTTGATGGAATAATCCAAATGACCATCTTTATATAACAAATCATCAAAAAACCAACTGAGTTCCTTTCCCGTCTGTAACTCGATGCTTTTCCTAAAATCGGCGGGCGTAGGTTTTAGGAATGTATAGTCTCGATAATAATTTTGGATGACGGAATCGAATTTTGCGGTTCCCAGGTATTGCTCCAGATAATAATATAACATGGAATTTTGGCTCCGAACCGCAATGCCATAACTTCCGTTACCGGCCGAATACTGATCGGCCGGTAAACCCGGTGCCTGATCGCTTCCCCTGCGAACCTTATATAGATATGGGATATGATCTAAAGTATAGCGCCTCACGAACCGTAAACCCAACACCGGTAATACCGGAATTGGTAAACCGTTGTAGGCCGGTTTTGTTTCACGCAGGTAACGTCTCATATAGTAGGCATTAAGCCCCTCACCCATCCAAGGTGATTGGCTTTCGTCAGGCCCCACGATACCGGTAAACCAAGTATTGGAGGCGGTGGTTACGATGATATCTTCCAAATCCAGTCTCGATTTTTTATACCCAATCACCGACAACATGGAGTATGTATGGTCCGCACCGGCATACTTGATTCCATCCACCACGTTGTACTGGTCGTATGGATATTCGCCCACATGCGTTGAAAAAAATGAAATCGCATTATTCATGTAGCGCATCCCATTCGTCCATAGAGATTGATATTTAGGGTTATAAAACGCATACATTGATACATTTCGGCCACTAGGCATCAATAAAGTATCCTTTTCCACCCAAAAATCCTCATCCGCAAAAAATGCGAAATTCCGCACGTTATCAGCGGTGTAACGAATGGTTTTTAATGACCTGTCCGTGCTTTTTTCGGGGGCCGATCCGCCATCTCGGTATGCTTTTACGTCTTTTACTTTCTTCTCTAAAAAATCCAGTTCGGATTGTGTTTCCAAGATACCGGTAGAAGCCACCACATAAGAAGAAGGCAAGGTAATTTCCACGTCGAAGGAACCAAATTCGGCATATAGGCTCCCTTGGTCCACAAACGGCATCGGGTGCCAGCCAGTGGCATCATAAACGGCTGGCATCGGATACCAATTTGTAATATAATAGTCGTGTCCGTTATGCCCCAACCGCGAAACCGTCCCTTCAGGGATGTAGGTGATAAAAGGGGTTTGGACCTTACATGCGCTATCCGGAGCCAGTGGTCTTTCCAATACAATGTAAGCCACATCCTTATGCTTAGGATGAAAATGCCAATCGGCTTTATTCCCATTTACCGTAAACATCAACGAATCTATGCTTCCGCCAAACCGGTTCGGCCTGAGTTTAAGTTTTTCGTTTCGTTTATCGGTGAGTTGGTTGGCCAACGCCGTGTTTGAACCAGAATAGGCATTGGGCCACAGATGTATCCATAACGTATCCAAGGTATTGGGAGAATTATTACGATACACGAATTCCACATCTCCATGAAGCGTATGTTTATTGTCATCCAACTTCACCTGGATACTGTAATCCACCTGCTGCCGGAACGGACGGATACTTTGCGCAAAAGCAATATTTATGGATAAGAATAAAAAAGCCGCAGACAGAAATCTGCGGCTGTATATTTTTGAATTGATCATTTTATGTAAACAAACCGAAACCTAAGGCATCAATTCACGCAATTTTTGTTCCAATAGTTCGCCCCTTAAATCGGTTGCGATAATTTTGCCCTGCTTATCCAGCAAAAATGATTTGGGAATAGAAGAAACATTATACAGTTTAGCCGCCGACGAACTCCAGAACTGTAGGTCGCTCACGTGGATCCAAGTCAGGTTATCTTGTTTGATGGCAGCTTCCCATGGAGCCTTTTCTTTATCCAAGGAAACACCGTAAATCTCCAATCCTTTGCTTTTGTATTTTGAATAGGCATTCACCAAATTGGGGTTTTCCATACGACACGGACGACACCAAGAAGCCCAAAAATCGATCAACACATACTTACCTTTCAGGGAAGACAACTTGACGTTTTTGCCTTCCGGGGTAGGCAAATCTATTTCCGGTGCAGCAGAACCGATGGACACACCGGCTTTGGAAGTAACCATCATGGAGAAGTTTTTCACGAATGGGTTATTGGGATAAATCGGAGACAGGTTTTCTGCCACCTTTTTATAGTAATCGTAAAATTCATTTTGGTCCAATTGGCCGGCAGCTTCCAACGAAACCAAGGATTTAGGATTATCATCGATCACTTTTTTGATATAATTCGTTTGCGAAACCATACGGTTATTGGCCAACTGCTGAAACTCCAATGCCTTGGTGGCTCGTGTATTGACATCCGTTATTTTTTGGAATTCCATATTCAGTGAATCATTGAACGCCTGCATGGATTTCAATTTCATGGAAAGCTCATTGAGTATCTGCGATTCCGCACTACCTTCCACGGTATACTTTTCCGAAAGTTCCTGTCCGGTAGATACAAATGTGATTTTTTCGTCCGGACCGGTGATGAAATACACCATACCCGCCGGATTTCCGCCTTGTACCGGGTTTGTTTTAGACCTCAGGCGGTAGTAGTTTTTCTCATTCGCTTTTTTAACGATATAAAAATCTCCTTTTTTATCAACCTGCGCACTGTCGATAAATTCACCGTTTCCGGCGACTACTTTTTCAAAAATAAGGGTTTGCCCGGCACCCGCCGGATAATTGCCTTTGATGAAATACTCTTTCGGTGCGGAACTTCCGCAGGCTGCCATAAAAGAGATAAATAGGATGGATAAATAGGATACCATTCGCATTGGAATAAAAATAATTTCACCCCGAAAGTAGGGAAAAGTTTACGAATGGAAAAAAGTGGAAACTACACTTAAAAAAAAGTCCGACCCAAGTAGGCCGGACTTACACATATTTCAGTTTTATTTAACGTATAGTCAATATATATTATGATCGGAAAAGTTTGTCTCCTTTGGGAAATTTATCCATCGACAAAATCCGTTTGGCCTGCTTGAAATGTCTTTCCTGGTGCAGCAGCGTAATTTCGGTCAAATCGCGTAGCGAATAGGTGATGTATTTGGAAAAGGGAGATTTTAGATAGAATTTCTCGTAATTCAATTCATCCAGTTCCTGTAAATATTTCACCACTTTTTCTTCGTGTTCCAAAAAATCATCCACGATAGATTCTCCCAACTTACTGGTCGTTGGTTCCAACATGGCCGGCGTGGTAATCTTTTGGGTCGATTCGGGTTTCAAAAGCGAAAGCAACAACTTGCCCCATACTTTTGATTTTCCGGGAAGGAAACTCCAGAAAGGTCTTTTGTATTTACCTTGGATGATGGCATCCAACTTAGGGAAGTAAGATCGATCAGCCAGCATGATGTGATCCAGGCATTGACCGATACTCCAAACTTCGGGCGTAGGTTTCCAATTTAATTGGAATGCGGTAAGATTCGAGAATTCATCGCGTACATCCTGTTTTACCATTTCCGTACGATATGTCAACTCTTCTAGATGCTTGTGCTTCATGTTCAATAATTAAAATCAGGCATCCAATTTTTCGCGAAGCAAACGCGTTGTCACTTTCGGATCGGCTTTTCCGCCGGAAGCCTTCATCACTTCGCCCATAAACAATCCCAATAAGCCTACTTTTCCACCTTTGTAATCGGCTACTTTTTCGGGCATTTTGGCCAATACTTCATCCACCCAAGCCGCCAATGCGCCTTCATCACTCTGTTGGATGAGGTTCTGGCTTTCGGCCACAGACAAAGCAGTTTGCGAAGGATTTTCAAGCAAGGCCGGGAAAATATTTTCGGCGGCCACGGTATTGCTCACTTTTCCGTCTTTTACCAGTGCGATGAGTTCACCTATTTTGGCTCCTTCCAATGGAAACTGCTCAATGTTCCAGCCTTTTTCGTTCAGATAGGAACGTATTTTCCCCATCATCCAGTTGGCGGCAGATTTATAGTCCGTAGTGTGTTGGATGATTTCCGCAAAATAAGCCACGGTGGCCTTGTTGTCGGTAATCCAATACGCGTCATATTCAGATAGGCCGTATTGGGATGTATATTTTTGGAATAACGCTTCCGGCAATTCGGGCAAGGCCAATTTTACGCGGTTGATATATTCTTCGCTCACGATGAGTGGCGGTAAATCGGGTTCCGGAAAATAGCGGTAATCGTGCGCCATTTCTTTGCTCCGCATGGAACGTGTTTCGCCCGAAACCGCGTCAAAATTGCGGGTTTCCTGATAAATCGTTTCGCCGTTTTCAATACAGGCACATTGACGTTTGAATTCAAACTCGATAGCGCGCTGTACGTTACGTATGGAGTTCATATTCTTTACTTCCACCTTGGTGCCCAAGGTTTTTTCGCCTTTCAGGCGCACGGAAACGTTGGCGTCGCAACGCATGGAACCTTCTTCCATATTACCGTCGCAAACATCCAAGTAACGCACGAGTTTACGCACTTCAGTCAGATAGTTATAGGCTTCTTGCGAAGAGGCCAAATCGGGATGCGTTACCATCTCCACCAACGCCACACCGGCGCGATTTAAATCGATTAACGTATCAAACGGATCTTGGTCGTGGATACTTTTTCCGGCATCCTCCTCCATGTGGATTCGCTCCAGACGGATGTTTTTATCGTTGCCGTTGAGGTCTTTGATTTTCACGAATCCGTCGTAACAGATCGGTGTATCAAACTGGGATATTTGGTAGCCTTTCGGCAAATCGGCGTAGAAATAATTTTTGCGGGCGAAGCGGTTTACCTCGCGGATGGTGCAGTTGGTGGCCAAGCCTAAACGCACGGCCAGTTCAACGGCTTTTTCGTTGAGTTTGGGCAACGTACCCGGATGCCCCAATGTAATGACACTGATGCAAGTATTGGGTGGCGCACCGAATTCGGTACTGTCGTAACTGAAGGCTTT
>Ga0247814_10002304_pt1 | contig 10600 bp, 21 predicted proteins | sample UWRJL179409R1_FD_179947 | JGI IMG/M metagenome (GOLD analysis project Ga0247814, IMG submission 179947) | Plant litter microbial communities from Arlington Agricultural Research Station in Wisconsin, United States - UWRJ-L179-409R-1 | ecosystem: Environmental > Terrestrial > Plant litter >... | reverse complement strand
TTCGCAGCTTTCGCTGCTGCCTCTGCTTTCAAGCGAGCTTGGTCCATGATCTGGTGATCTCTCCACCACATCTGAACCTCCAAGGGGTCAAGAGATACATCCCTGCCCTTCACCAGGGCGCATGCCCATGCCACGATGTTGTCGTTATCAATGGAGTCACTCCCCACGCGTGGGTGATGCCCCGCCCATTCCCTCTTGTTGAAAGGCGTCCCATCCTCAAGATAGTCAATCACGCAGGCCGCTTGACTTACGTGAATTTGGTTATCGGAAGGTGTAGTATCTGGAGAGACCCAATTTGAACATCCCATTTTCGTGTTTCCCTTTCAGTCCCAGAGAAGAGTGAGGCAGCCTAGCACGGCTCGAAAGTAGTCTTCGCCGTCAGTGTGCCCTGAATAGCCACCTTCGATCTTCTCTTTCGAGAGCGAGAGCATCTCACACATGGCTCGGGTGACGGAGTTGTTGGCGCAGACGCAACTCACCTTCAGAAGCAAGTTTGGATGCGCTGCTTCAACGTCTTCACGAGTCACGGTGCGAGGACCGATCTCAAGCAGCGGATAGGGTGGTTCAACGAAGTAGGCTTTGTCTCCAAGCTTCTCCATGTCCTTCTCGTAGTGTCTTGCCGCATCAATGTAGTCAGTGGTGCGAGAGAACGGGCTCTCGCCTATTCCATCCCATTCGGCGGACCACTCAAGGAACTCGCCCGACGTGCCATCGCTGTTGTAGTCGTCGTACTTGAAATTGTGCATGGTTCAGTAGGTCCTTTTCGGAGCGTTCATGCCAAACTCGGCATTGGGAAGATCGCAACCGAGACGTTCGGCCTCTTCCTGGAGGCGAAGCTTTTCATGGTGGTTGTTGCACTTGCGCCAGAGGAGTAGCAGCCGCTCTCGAAGCACTTCCACGGGCTCGTCAACTTGCTCGATCGTGATTCGGTACTTGCGGATTGAAACGGTGTTCACGCTGGAGGGCTCGGTGGAGACGTAAAAATGCCCTGGATCGGTAAAGCTCTCAACGACCCTAGGAAACCTAGGAACCTCTTGCGTAGTCTTTTTGCGAGTCACTTCGTTCCTTGCTGTAGCATTTCGCGGACCTTATCAAGCTCGGCTGCTGTATGCGGAGTACCGCCGCAGTTCAGGCTGAGGTAGAGGCGCATCGCATCTTCTTGGGTGTTGACCTCGACAACACGCCAGTAAATCATGGGCCCGAGCCCGACCATTTGAATCTCCTGCAGATACTTGCCGAACGCAGGTACTTCGCCCCGCATGAAACCTCGGATTGCGTTCAAGCGCTGCTTGCCGTCAACCAGTACGTAGTCTTCCGGGGCACACTCGCGCCACTTTCGGCAAGAGAAAATGAGCGTCTTTGCTACCTCGCCACCTTGGAGCAGATACTCCACGTAAGCGATCTGCTGTTCTTGCGTCCAGACGTGGGCGCGCTGGAAGTCGGGGTCCAGATCTAGGCCGAAATCGTCAACATGGGAGCATACATGCTCTTCAATGGAACGGACTCGTACCGCTACCTCGTACGTGGACGCAGGGAACTGCGGAATGTCCGTAGAGCGGACGATACCGTTGGCGAGTTTGATGTCGGGGTATGCGGTGTACATGTGGATGAGACGCGGCTCCTGGTGACCTATTCAAAGAAAACTACGACATGTGGACAATTCCATAGCGTACGTGGTAGCGTCGCACATGTCCTACAACGAGTTTCTCTCCCTACTGCCTCAAGTCCTATTCATTTACGTGGCAATGACGATCACAGTGCCCGGCTTTGTCAAAGCAGTGAGAACTCTGCCTTGGGTGCAGACTAAAGTGGTAGAGGGTACGAAGCCCTGGTCATGTAATATTTGCATGTGCTTTTGGTCTTGTGTGTTGTTCATGATCCCTGCAACATACGCCTTCGGCGTCCTGCCGGTACTTTTGGCTATCGGGCCCACGTACACAACCGCGCTGAGGCTGAACCTGCTTCTGGATAACGGGCACGACGCAGGTGTTTCATAATCCGCAGTGTTAGTGCTGCCCAAGAAGCTTCTGCACGGCTAGGTAGGTGTATGCGGATCGGTTTTCAGTCCAGCCGTCTTTGAGACTTCTCTCGCGGACCAGCATCGTATAGTGCGTGTCGTGGAGGGTCACCGTGTACGTACAGAAGTCAGCAGCGATTTTCTGAAACGAGGAGTCCGAGTTTTGAGTGTAGCCGGACGCCACGAGGCCTTCAACAAGGTGCGCCTTGACGTTCTTTCGATAGGTGCTGAGCTTTGTGGTGGGCATGTTAGGGCCGAAAGGATCGTACGAGGGTCTTCACCCAAGTCCAATTGAAAATGGTTGCTCGAAGGTCAGAGAGAATCAGTCTCCACGGTTGCCTTTTACAAGCTGACATCGGCACCTAGGGCGGTAAAGAGGACGCGAAGGTTGCGCCGAAACGCGAACTGGTCGTAGGTCTCGGTTGTGGGGTCGGGGAGCGCGGCAGCGATTTCTCTCATGGCCACGAGTTCGAACGTGAGCCGCGTCCTACGTACGTCCTCCACTTCGTCATATTCACGATCTTTGCGACCTATCGTGATTTCCAGGTCTTCAATCTCAGAATCCTTGCTCCTGATGTCGATCTTCAGGTCTCGGATCTCGACGTCCTTCTTTTTCAGTAGGTCTTCCAAGGCCCTAAGCCTGGCCTTGTCTCGCTCCGCTGAGGTCGCCTCAAGGAAACGGATCTCAGAATCCTTCTCCTGAATACGAAGCTCCAACTCGAAGATTTTACGCTTCATGTCCTGCACTTCATTCACCATCTCGGACTCCTAAAGCCACTGCCCGAGCGATTGCTGCCCGCTTCAGTTTGCTTATCGCATTTCGATTGTTCAAACAACTTCCACACAATGCGGGAGAACCTGGCTTCGCTCGGCAAGAGTCACACTCGACGAATGTCAATTCCGACTCTGACTCTTTGTCTAGTTCATCGACTAGTGTTCGAGTGGAAACGACAGAGGTCGCACTTTTGCGCGCCGTTTCCACTCGAACAGCGACGGTCTCTCCCGAACTGGACCTTGCGATGAGTGTAGCCTCTTCCTGGCTATACACTCCAGCATCGTTCAAGTCTGTCGTATAGCCGCTTCGACCAGGGCGCCACCAGAGTACGTAGCCTCCAGGGTTAGAAGTCGTATCTCGCAGGAAGAAACCGGGTTTTGACATATGGCTTGGACGTTCTTTGTAGAGGGCTATTCAAGAGCTTCAGAGGAATGCAGCCATTTCCAGAGAGTGCGGAAACATGTGTCTTGGAGCGAACCGTCTCGCATCTCGGTATACACGTTAGTCCCCCAGACAGCCACGAACTCTTCGGAGTCAATGGCGCTGTAGATCGTGAGCTTGCGGTGTCCATGCCACCACTCGTACACGTCCCCCTTGTCAAAATCCGAACTGGTGAAAGGGTCTTTCCAAGGCGGATCTTCGGACCACAAACCCGCTCGAAAGCCTTGAGCCCCCAATAGCAAAGCGGACCGCTCCTCCTGAGACATTGCTGCGGTGTCTTGAATGGACTTCCACACCTCTTCGGCATTTTGACTGTAGTCGACATAGAAGACCCACTCTTTTCCGTCGGGTGTCCGGCCTTTTTTGACGTGACTCAAGACCCGTCTCCTAGCGTAGCGATGATTGCTTTCGCCATAGCGATGGCATCAGAAGCGGGCATCTCGTGTACGATCTCTTCCACATTGCCGTATCGGAACTCGTGTAGGCGCACAAGAATTTTGTTGTCTTTACGGACAACACCGAGTCCCTCGCTCTCCATCACGACATAGTCGATCATGGAGTTGACTTCATGCTGGTAGAGTATGCCATCAGATGCGGGGCTCAATTCACCCTCTTCGCGTGGTAAGTCCAGACGCACTTCGCCGCAACCTTGTATTGGTAACTGAGTGCGCGGTCGTTGTCTGTGACAGTCACGTTGATGGTGCTTTCCTCGTTGACAACGTATGCAGAGACAAACGTTTCAGCAGCGGCTTTCGCTGAGAAAGCTTCAATGGCTACGCTGGGCTCGTCGCTATCGGTTTCGGACACTTGGTATGTGATCTTGGACACAGGGACTCCTTGAGAAGCTACTACCACAGAGCGGGCCAACGGCAAGTCAACCCTTGGAAGGCTACCTCGGCCCGAAAAGGTAGACTTGCGCGTCGACGTTTTGAAACGCGGCCTCGATTCTCACCTTCACGTCGCTCCATGCAAGGCCGCCTAGTCCACACCCAAGAGCCGGGATAGCGATCGTCTGGACGCCCTGCGCCTTCACCAAGGCCGCCAACGGTACAAGGCCCCGCTCCACGTACTCAAGCCGTGACGGGGCCTTCCAGTGCTCTTTGGTGGGAAAGTGCACGACCGGGCGGGACAAAAACATCTCGCCGATGCGGACCTCGCCCCTTCGGCAGGCGCTTTGATAGGCCAGGAACACGTCAGGGAACCGCTTTTTGAACTCCAGAGCCAGACCCGCACCCATGACACCAACGGTGTTCACCGGGTTGACTAGCCACTGCGCGCCAGAGTCAAAGATGCTTCCTTGCCCTTCCACAATGGGCATAGAGTTACCAACCTCCGAGGAGATGATCGACTCGCGGGCAGTCTTTACACGCCCCTGCGGACCACGGATGGTCACAATATCGAGCGTAAGTGAAGTATCGGCTTATCTGATGTGCTGGCAATCCAAACTGCTTGCCTAGGATGACATCACGTTTCGCAGGGGGCAGAACTTCGTAGCTACCCGGAAACTCTTTGCTAGGGCGACGGTGTTTTGCCTCCAGTGCGTCACTTGCCGCTCTCACTTTTGCAGCGAACTGCTTGCCCTTCAACGATGCCTCTTCAGATAGTTTCTGTGTGGTCATGAACGAGTTCCATTGGGTACGATCTGGCTTCTCATCCAGTGCCCATGCGTCTGCACATGGTTGGCACGGACGTATTTTGCCACAGCCCTCCGAAAGTCCCCATACTGAAACTCACCTCGGCGACGGACCACGAAACCTTCACACGCATCACCCGCAAGGCCCTCTTTGACGAGAGCAGGACCCAGCTTCCTAATGTCGATGTCTGAAGGCAGCATAGGCACGAGAGGCAAGTCTAGCATATTCGCGTACTCCTGTGTCTCTTCCCATCCAAGACAGCGGAGGCCATCCCAGATAGAGAAGACCAGAAACCGAGATTCAAGGTGCTCATAGGCAATGGAGTGCCTTGCGAAGAGATTCTCGCCGCAGATGCGCCATCCCTCTGGGATTTCGTGGGCGATTCGAGCATGAAGAGCCCGTACCCAATCTCGGGAGCCGTGGGCTTCATAGTCGAGGGAGCGGGCGTGGATCCCGTCCCGATACATTGTCGTGTTCTCCCCGTCCATCTTGGCCGTCACAACGACATCGCCCGCCAAGAGCGCCTCCAGCGCCTTGGGCTCCATGACACGATCGTCCTTTGTGACACCAGGCGACCACGGCAAATGGTAGGTTCGAGGGTACTTCACTCGGGCCGTGAAGAGATGAAGAACAGGCGCGAGAATCTTCTGCACCGACTCGTCATGAAAGAGTTCGCCTCTCATCCGGTTGCCATTGGGTAGAAGAGGGTTGCCCCACTTGTCGTAGGCTTGGTCTCGGTAGAGGTGCTCCGGAATGACAAGGTTCGAGATGCCCGCCCATTCTCGAAGGTCCGTGCACCCGAGCAGCGTCTGCTCAGCCTCAATGTGATGCTCAGGGCACACCGAAGCGCCGTTGTCCAAGTAGTAGCCCCCATCGGCCCACAAGCGGCGCTCTAGGATGTGGTGAGCGTCCGCTGCCTCCTTGTCACAGCGAGATCCGTCTGTGAGGCGTACCACGCACCGATGACCATCTCGGGCAAAGACGGAGGACCGGAACTGATCTCGTGTGAGAAGGGCGGGTTTCATCATGTTCTTCAGATGGTTACGGTGCCGCGAACTACGATGTAGTTGTAGGACTCGGGGTCTTGTCTGTCACCTCGAATGTGCCTAGTCTCTTTGGATGCTACAGAGTATCTGATCCCTTCGGAGGTGAGTGCAGAATCAAGAGAGTCCAGCACCACTGCTTGCATTACCCCCTCTGACATTTCTTCGGAGGAGAAGGAAATCTGAAACTGAGGGTAGCTTTTCTCCAGAGAGTTCTTGAGTTTGTCTTCCAACGTAGAGGTGACTAGTTCCTTGAACTTGCGGAGGGCGTTAGGTGCTGTGTTCAGCAGCAGGGCCCGCTCGGCGTTTCTCTTAGCGAGTTCTTTTTCGATCAACCATTGCTTGAGTGCCATTGATTTCAATCTTTGTTAGATGTTGCAGTCCACCGAATAGCAATGGAGTCGCCGACCGTCAGACGGTGGACGGATCCTGCTTCAGTGAAGGAGATGGCGGCGTCGTCGGGCACCTTGTGACCCGCATCGCGGCACAAGGCGATGAACTCGTCAAGGGAGAGTTCCAAGCTGAGGTGCTGGGTCGTGGAAGCGACGACAGAGGTTTTCTTGGGGCGTTCCTCAAGTGTGAAGTAGAAAGAGCAACCCTCCTCCAGCTTCTCAGTGAGGCGGCCTCTGCCGTCAGGGTGGTCGAAATAACCTCTCTTCAAGGCTCGCTTCATTGCCTTGTAAGTCACATTGACAGCAAGGTTCTCGTCGTCACCATCAGCAGTGAACTGAGCATGCGCGTCGATGAGTTTGAGATCGCTCAAGTCCTCCAGGGCGAGCGTTGTATCGTTGATACTGACGCCTGCACGGTGGGCGAGTTTGTTGAGGGAGAACACAGTCAGGTATGTCAGGACCTTGTCGTGGTTTGCGATCAGATCGTAGACCTTCAAAGCCTCGGTTTTTCGGTGATTTTCAAGGTTCGTGTTTTCGACGAGATGTCGTTTGCCGTAGAAGGTCATGCTCCCAGCACCTTTGCTCCCACTGCAAAATTCACGTCTTGAGGTTTCAAGTTCCAGTATTTCAGTGGGAACTGATAGCCGGTAGGGAGAGAGCCCGTACGGTGAAACTCCGCCAGGACAGCGTCTCGTTCAAAAGACGGGTCGAGAAGACCCCTTTTACCTAGCACGAGCACTCTGTGTGCAGAGATGATTGGTTGGAGTCCGAATCCGGTCCAGTCAATGTCCTCAGCCGTCAGAGTACGGCCGTCTGCTGTAGCGAATCGTACTTCCGCTGCGTACCCAGGCAGAGACGTACCAGTTTGAAGGGCTCGCATGGCGGCCCTCCGGTTCGCACCTACTAGGCGACTTTCGCCCCTCCAAACTCGCACGTCGAGAGTGGGCACTTTCGGAGCGATGGGAGCGGGACCATCTTCGCAAGAAGCACCCGTGCAAGGGCTCAAACTGGCCGCAAAACGATGCAGAAACGCGGCGGTCTGATCTACGTGAATGGCAGTTCCAAAATTCGCGGGTTTTGCTTGAGAGCGAAGATCTCGCTTCAATTCAAGATCCAAATTCTCTTGAAGAAGATCCTGGATCTTGGCCTGGCCAAGTTGGAGAAGAGCCTTTGCTTCTACGAGTTCCGCTTTCAGAATGCGATTTTCGTGTTGGACTTGATCGATAGTGCACGCAAAGCTTCGTGTAATATCGGCTCGAAACCGTGTCATCGGCAGTTCTTTGTGGTTCATCAGATAGCTCTCACTTTCACTCGAACGGTTTTCACAAGGGTCTTTGCGTGTTTGAAGGCGTCATCAGGGAGTGGTTCAATCTCTGCGCCGAGGTCGTCCAGCCAGCCTCGGAACGCTTTGTGGCGCTTGTCGCCCCGCCAGTCGATGGATTCTGGCATGATCTTGCCCAACGTACCTCGGCTCGCCAGCAGCGAGAACGAGTGGCGAAAGTGGTCGATCGCATCACAGCCCAATGTCTTTGCAAAGGGTGGATTGCCAACGATGTGAGTGAACCCCTTGCCGTTTGGCATGTCATCCAACTCCATGTGCATGAAGTTCTGCATGAGCACCTGCGAGTGCGCATAGGGGCTCTCTACGGCGATCTGCTGCAGAGCCTTCTCATGCTTTGGATCTACTTCCACCATCACCGTAGGTCCTCGCTGAGCCGCGAAACGGGCGATCGCACCGTTGCCTGCAGAAGGTTCCAAGATGTGGAGGTGCTCTCCCTTGTCGTCTCCGAGAACCCACTGAACCAAACTTTCCGCTTCAGTCGGATTGGTGGGAAAGAACTGCATGTCTGTGGCCGTTGACACGACACCTGTTGTGATGACCGAGTCCAAGGCCTCTTCTGCGTCCCCGTCAAACACATGCGTCTTTCGAGCGCGATTCCACTTGCCACCACAAGCAGTGAGAACATCGTTCACGAGCTTGTATGCCTTTCGGTCGAGTTGGTTCGCGATCGTTGCGGTGTTGTCCTGAAATGTGAGTAGGGCCAACTCGGCTCGGGTCGCGGCATCAATCTTCATGCGAAAGTCTTTCTGTGGTGTTGGTATCTGGCTCAAGGTGCAGCATCTCTGTTTGACACTGCATAAAGCTTTCAATGGGCTGGCTACCACTCTTCAGGCGAATGAAGGTATACCCTGATGTTTTCGAGAAGCCTTCAAAAACAGCCACAAACCAAGGTCCTGGTTTTGGATCTTTGTCGAGCGTAGTAGCTTTTGAATCCACGAGGCGTACAAGCACCGTCTGGCCGCAGACAAAGGGGCGCAACTTGGAGTCCTTCAGTCTCACATCGTAGTCTGGAGGACTGTCAGGTCGAAGAGGTGCAACACGATAGGAGCCTTCTGCGATGGAGGGCGAGGGGTCGGAAGGAACCTCAACAGGGGGTGTAGGCGAGCCCTCAACAGGCGTAGGCACCCTCAACTTACGGAAAGTTGCTAGGAGGTCACTGATGCCAATGTAGAAAACAGAGGCCAACATCGCAGTCAGGAGGATTTCGAATAGTAGCGGGTAGGTCATGTGTACTCTGACGTGGCGTGTCACTCTTTATTCACCAAAACGACGAACCCTAGAGCTTACGTTTGATGCGAGTGCCCATTTGACGGGCTGTGATCGCTCTGTCAAGGTCTTCTTCGTTCTCTACCGTCAGCGGCGCTGCGTCCGCGCGAACGTACGAGGCTGTCTGAAATGCATAGGCATGTCTCTCGTCGACTTCGTGGTGCGTCTCTTGTAGACGAATCCACTGGCTCATGTCGATGTCGGGGAAGAGCACGTCTCCGTCTATATCTGCTCTCACGTGGGTAAGTTCTAGTCGAGTCGCGACGGGCATGAAGAGCGAGTAGATTTGTGCGCCGCCGATCACGCAGAGTTCCTCTGCTTGCTCTTTCTCGGCGAAGGCTATCGCCTCCTCTTGCGAACACACGTGCACGAAGCCGGGTAGGGTGATGGCGCCGTGTGAAAGCACCAGGTTAGTGCGCTTTGGGAGCGGCCCTCGCAGCGACTTCGCCGTGGTGTGGCCCATAACGATAGGCTTGTGCAGAGTCAGCTTTTTGAAGTGCTGAAGGTCGTCAGGCAGCGACCATGGAAGGCCTCCATCTTTGCCAATGACACGGTTTTGAGCAAGTGCGGCGACGAGTGTGATTTCCATGTGGCGTCAAATCCTCTGAGGGTCGAACACTCTCGCATAGTACACAATGTCTGGATAGTCCTTGGCCAATTCAGGGAACAACTTAGGGAACATATCGGCTATCCACAAGTACGCAGCACCAAAGGACTTGCAGTCTTCGCTCTCCAGCAAGGTCACATAGTGACTAGCGAACTCGCCAGGCTTGCCCATGTTCAAAGCAGGATGGCTGTAGACACTGAGATGTGTCAGTTCCCATTTCCTGTCGTTCGGTATCTTGTCGTTGAGTGTCATGACGCCTACCAAGTACGCTTTAGACGAATTTTTGAAAAGGGACGGTGTAGTTCGTAGAAGGCGAACCACAACGGACACAACGACTACTGTCCAGAGCCCAACCAGAGAAAAGTACAGTATCAAGAGGAGACTCTTTCGCTAGAAGTTGAAAACGTGATGTCCCAGCGTCAAAAACCGTGGTGTGGCCTGCTATCAAAGCCATAGTTCATCCGCTCCGAGTGCCTTCCAGTCAAGGTATTGGATGTTCTTTTTACGTGCGTCTTCGAGTACCTCGATCCAGGGCCACCACTTGTTGATGATTGCGACACCCTCAATAGCTTGTCCTGTCGTCAAAGGCCCTCCAGCAAAGAAGCCTTCATTATCCGTTTTGAAAGCAAGCAACCCCTCTAGGAAATGCGCTGCTATCAACCACCGACTTGCCTCTTCCTGATAGCAACGTTCATGCGCCTCCACTTTTTCAATCAGCGGGTCTACCGAGATACCTGCAGCTACTTCGGGATCCGCCACAGGCGTTAAAGTCGCTACGAACGGTTGATAGCCCTCTTGATTTAGAGCAGCCACAGCAGCAAACAAGCGACAGAGGTCTACATCCCGACCGCCCTGTTGAAACGAAGAGAATACACTCGGACAAAGGAATTTAGCAAGCTTTCTGGCTTTGGCCAGAGCTTTCTGCCCTGCTGCCTCCAAATTGGCTCTAGGGTAGTATCTGAGGGAAGGGTTGATCAAAACCCTAGGAAGGGTGCTTCTGATGTCCGAGAAGCTAGCGAGCATATGTGGCTAGTATTGCACGGCAACGTAATTGCCGTCGGAGTTTCGCATTTCAAGCACAAT
>Ga0247814_10002302_pt1 | contig 10608 bp, 10 predicted proteins | sample UWRJL179409R1_FD_179947 | JGI IMG/M metagenome (GOLD analysis project Ga0247814, IMG submission 179947) | Plant litter microbial communities from Arlington Agricultural Research Station in Wisconsin, United States - UWRJ-L179-409R-1 | ecosystem: Environmental > Terrestrial > Plant litter >... | reverse complement strand
GTTTTAGAGCATTAGTAAAGAGGGAAGCTTAGTTAGTTATATATGATATATAACTAGTATTTATAATTGCTAGAATTATAGGAATCTTACTTTGCTTTTTTTAACTAATATTTATAAACTTATTATTTGAATCTAAGCTGCTCTCTTTTGCTATAAATACAAATTTCTAAAATAATATATTCTTATTAGAAACTTTGGCTAGATTATTTAGTGCTTCTTTCCCTTTATAGAGGTAGAATAATCTTTAGTAATATAGAGATAATAAGTATATATAAGATAATAGTTATACTTTTGATAATAAGGGAAATCTATTATTTTTACTTTTTATAATTATTAAGTTATAAATTCTATTTTTTTTATTACTTTTAGGTTCTTTTATCTTAATATAAAGTTTCTTTATAAATTCAAATCTTTATTAGATATAAATATAAGTGATATTTAGATATTTGCTAGAGTTATATTTGAAGTATTATGAGGTTCCTTTTATATATTCTATTTTCTTTATATATGCTATAAATAATGCTTTATTAAATAAGCTAATATTACTTTTGTAAAGGGATGTCATAAAGTTCTTTTCTTTTCTTTGGCATATTATAAGCTTTTTCTATTTTTTATTTAACTTCTAAAGTTTAATAATTTCGGCTATTTAGTAGAAGAAATTATTAGTAATTATATCATATACTTCTTTAGGGTGTAATTCTAATATAAATATATTCTAAGTAAATATATTATTAAAGAGCTTAAAGTTTATTTATTTATAAATGTTATACTTTATAATATATAATTTAATTTAATTATTATTAGAATATATTTTTATATTTATTATTTAGCTTATAAAAGCTTGAATAATTTTATTGCTTATTTAATATATTATTGTGAAATATTTAATATAAAGTATTTTAATTACTTTATTGGCACTTATATAATATTCAATTCGGGATCTATTAAGGTTACTAATCTTAAGCTTAAAGTTTAGTAAGAATGTTATATTAGATTTGTGAAATTCTCTTTCCTTTTTTAAGTTTTATTATTTTTGCTTTAAGAATTATATTTTAATTTATCTTAGTATTTATATTGCTTTTAGGGATATTTCTTCTTTTGTTTTATCTACTTGGATAATATAATATTATCTCTTAGTTTACTTAATAATAAATAGGATATTTATTCCTATAATAATCTGGTTTAGTTTTCTAAATTAGTTATTTTTATTTTTAATAGTAAATACTTCTAAGGTCTGCCATAAGCTTAATCCCTTATATTCTCTCTTTTTATGATCTATTATGATTTCGAATATAATAATAGAGAATATTAGTAATAATTCTAAAATGCTAAATTAAAATTTTAATTTAGAAAGTAAATTTTCCTTTTAGAAGCTTAACTTTAGTTTATATTATATATTATATATTATATATTGCTCTTTTGCTATTTAAGCTTATAATTTATTAGAAATGATATATAGGTGTAGCATATAGAGAGAAATTAACCATATTATATTAACTTAAAAGGAGAACTTAGTATAAATTCTCTATAAGCTCTAGATATTATACTAAGAGCTTGGTGCCTCAGGCTACCATGCTCTTACTAAGTTTATATGGCTAGAGCATGGCACTCAGCCACATGCAGCTCGGTAAGGTTGCTAACCCCTATCTTAACAATTATTTCTTATAACTAAAATAAGTATATAACTATACTTAGCCTCTTTTATAACTTATATTAAAAGAAACTTCTAAATATTATATATAAAAGCTTATTTATTATACTTTATATATTAAACTCTAGTAAAAAAAACATTAAACTCCAGGCACTTTTATTTTCTCTAAATAGAATTACTACTATTTTCTTTATTATTACTTTTAGTTTATTTAATTAGATATATATAATAACAAATATAAAACTTTGGACAAAGCTTTAAAAAATAAAGAAATATTAGTAATATATAAATAAAAAAGTCACGTGTTTGACATCAAACTCCAGTTTTACGCCAAACTCCAGGATATAAGTTGTTAGGTGACCCTGCCCGAAGCCTTGTACGAAGCTCTGACAGTAACTTTATAATTATCAATATACTAGCGTAGCGACTTTGATAGTATGCTCCTACTCCTCACTGGGCTTATATAACCCTATTATAAAGAAAGCTAATAGTAATATATTTATTTGAGCTAATTATAGTACCGGCAAAGCAAACATGTACTAAAACCGTGCATGCCTTTTCCCTACTAGACAAGCTTTAGGTCCCGTTGCTGGGCTTTTGCAGAATAGGCCGGATCAAATCTAGCGGAGTGATGGTTATCCAGTTAGATTGGCCATTACGCAAGGGGGGTGGAAAGAAATAAAAGACGTTACAAGACTATTCTTCTCTCGCAACTTCCTCCTTATTATTCCGCTTATCGCTTAAAGCGTCTACTCCGAAGCTGTCATGTTTACCTTTTAGTTACTCTAGTTCTCCGTACACGCAAGAGCCTTAGACTCCCTTCTTTCTGGGATTATTGGTATAATATCTAGGAATCTCCTCGGTGCGTATCTTAATTCTACAAGAATCAGTATTAAGACTAGAGCGAGAGGAGCTTTTATGACTATTCTTAACTTCTATGGAATATGGCAAACTTTGGCCACTATCCTGGTTATGGATTTCCGATCTAGTAAACCAACTTACGATTAGGTGGACCCAGGTTTTGGAAAAGGGTTTATCTTCTTTTTATTCTGGGTGGCCGGCTTTCAATTGAACTACATGTTTTTTTATTTTCTTGTGGGAGAACTGGAGGTTATATAAATACGGAAATAGTAAGAATTAAGGGATTATTAAGAGCGACAGAGTCAGCGGTACAAGCTGTGAGCGTATGTTATCCGCCTCCCTCTCTCATTTGTGACTTTGATTGTCGAATGTTCTTATTGACAAGGCGTAGTATGGTTTAAATAGTATCCCAATTTTCGCGAGCGTTGGGGGTGTCTATTTGAATTTTGGACTTTAGGCATTCGCTCTCCTCCCTGGATAGTTAATTGTCAAGGAAATAGGCGTAACCTTGGGTGACCGAAAGGTCTAGAGCGTTGTGATGGATCTCGAAATATACGATTTCTAGTTGGCAGTGTTGAACGGTATACCCAGTGTTCATAATCTAAGAGGGAACTCCCATGACCATATAGACAAAAACAGGAAGGTTCGTGAGCCATGGTATATCCGCCAAGTTTCACAGCAAGTTAGATTAAAAGTTCATAGACAACAGAGCATATATTAAAGGACCACTCTCCAAGTTTATCACCATAATATCTCATGAATTCGATCACCATCCGGCAACTCCGGCACCCAAGATCAAATTGTCGACAACCGCTCCTCCAAGAAGCAATTTTACACTCAAACCACCAGTTATTTTCTCTCCAATTTCGTATACAGCTGTACGCAATACAAGTCCGCCCCTAATTGTAGACTCCGGAATCCAAGCAGCTTGACCGGTTTTAATCACAGGCGCAAGTGTCAGAGGCTGTGGGACAGGTGCAGCCACTGTGGCTTGCAACTGATCAAGAATGTCTTCTCCACTCGGTACTGCGACAGTAATATATACAGTCTGATTTGTAAAGTGAGTCAGACTTGGCACAATAAATGACCTCTGGATCATGGGGAATGTTGCCGCTCTTTCGTAGGGAGCCGATACGTCGAACGAGGAACTTCCATAGAGGTATTCCGCACTAATTTGGAACGAGTAATATTTTGTGATGCCATAGATTTTGTTTTCGCCAGCTCCGGTACTTTGAAAGACCGAATAGCCTTCCTCGGCATCAGGCGTTAGAGTAACGGTATAGCCATTTGAAAAGCTCAGATTCACGTCGGAACTGACCGTTGGAGCACCCCAAAGTACCTTAAGTATAGTTAGTCAAATATTGGCACTGTTCAGAATATACTAACTCTTATATTCCCTTTGAAAACCAACTTGCTTTCAGGCCCAAAGTCCAAGGTGACATTGATCGGTTTGATACTGATCGGGCTGATTGGTTCTTGCAGTTTCACGTGTGCAGGGACAGTGTTCATCATCTGACGCATGGTTTCTACACAAGAATCTTGAAACCCATCTCCTTGTTCATACAGCTTTTGCATCGTGGCGTTATTGTCGCTTCCATACAATCTCAGATCTGACCTTGAGGTTACGTTGAAACTCGAGACAAGTGGGCCACCCTGATTGCCAGTCCCATTTAGATACTCTCCTACGACGAGCGTATCAAAAACTCCTCTGGTAGAATCAAAATTAACACCACCATTCGTATTATTAGGCGTCACGGCTGACTCTGGGCTGACTTCAGGGAAACCACCATGATGAACACTACCCATCGTATGTCCACAAGCCGTCAAAGTAATTGAGTCTTCTTGATTGAGGCCTGCTCTTTCAAAGAGCGCGAGAGTTTCCTCAAGACTTGTTTCTGGTTCTGGGACTCCAGTAGTTGGATCTGCGCCCGTGGCATCGATGCGACCTGGTTGGTACGGGATGTATTTCCCACCACACAAGTTAACGCTCATTACAGTTCCAAGCGCGACGAGATCGGACACTTAAGCGATCGCTGATTAGAATATCATACTAAAATGTAGGGATTTTCACATACTTGAGATATATTCATTGACAAATGGTCGCCAGAAGGTGAAGCTGTCATTAAAAGCACTCCCTTTGTTTTCTTCTCGGAACGTTTCAAAGCCAATACTGGCATCCACCCCACCGGTACCCGCCGACACATTTGCAGTTATGAAGTCGTGGAATATTACACGCATCCATTGCGCAGCGCTGGTACGTCCAGAATTCAACGCTGCTTCGCCAGTCTGTGTCACGTAGTTTGTGCATGGTGTGATGGCCGAGGAGAAGTTGGATGCATAGGCGCCCCAATTATCAACCAGTATATGTTCTAATAGCGAGATCTGTGGTGAGGGATAGTAAAACATTGCGATCGCTGCGTCAATCCATGCAAGGATATATAATAGATACCATGGGTAGTGCATGGTGCTCTGCTTATTGCGCGAATATATCTAATCCTCAAAATCATTATGATGGCGATCAATCAATACTAAATAACACCTCGCCTAGAAGCTTGCAGTGACTAAGCAGCTTACGCATGTAAATATTGAAAATGTATGGTCATTGCAACCTTTGTGGCCTTATTCGGTGAAAATGATAATAGGGTTGCAGTGCGTTAAAAGAAAGCTGCAGTGTCACGATATCCCTGCAACTTACACACTGATTACTTATCTGAAAGTTACTGTTCAAGTAGCTTCACTGAACTATAAGCCGCGTAAGTACTAAGCTGGGATTTCTATCCCACAGATAATATGTCACGAGTCTGGTAGTCGAGAACTAAGGGAAACAAGTATATGTGATCTCTATTTGAAGTTGAAGTACGAGTTTAATCAGTCTATGCCTGACGGGCTTAAAAAGGAATTAAGAAGAAAACATCAAACACTCCTTTTACCTATCCAGCAAGAGCCCTTTAGATACTCAAAACTCGAGCAAAGAGATCATTTCTTAAATACGCCACTGGTAAGAAACCGAAAAGTTTGTTCAGAAGGTTCTGCGTAATGTCCTTTGACAAGCAGCCGTAAGAAGGCTTCGAGGTGATATTGAAGCGGTTTGGACATGGTATAATTACTACATAATTGCGACTTGGCTCGAGAAGAGGGAATAGTCACTTTGTAATAGCCAAGTTGTTTGCCACCCAAGTGAAATTTTAGCGTAAAACTTGAAGTTAAATTGTACCTGGTGTCCCTAATGATCCAAGCTTCCAAACTGAGAGCTTGGGTGATACATTAAAAGTATTGTAGGCAGAGCATTTGTTGACTACTAGTTTGGGAACAATATCTGGTGCTATTCTTTAAACATTGAATACACAATATAGAGCCAGTTGTCAGGTGAATCTACATGGGTCAAGTATTGATTTTAATCGCATCAACATGAACTTCATATAATCGCCAGTGGCAGGCCATCTTTCGTGATATCTTCGCATCAATTTTGAACTCATTTCCTTCGGCACACCCCAGAATGTGATCTTCCGTATCCTGCTTAAGTCTGTCATCTAGAAGGTCATAATTTGGAAGAAGCTCGGTTCTGGACACTAGTGATACGCCTGGTACCATCGAGTTGACATCTTGAATAATTACACAGAAGTCGGGAAACCCATTGATGACTTAAAGATGAAACGATGGCCGCATGCTTTGGGCATGAAGGCAGAAACTGTTAGAATTTGAGTCGTGGCATTAACCCCACCTGCTCATCCGCCTCCTGCCACCTGTTCCGAACTTTATGATATAGCGAGACCAAGTAACCATTTCCTGAAGTGACGTTGACGATGTAAAGACAAATTTACGAACCTCCCATAAGTTGTGGGTCTTTCTTTCGGTTCCCTTGATAACAGTGATTCTGGTAGAAGTCCCTAATATTGAAACTCTGGCACCCACAAACATCGTATTTTTCACTGTAAATCCATCAATCCCATAAGGTGCTTCATGCACAATCTCAACTCGCTCAGCTTGATCATCTGTCTCTATCCCGGTGATAGTAAGATGCCCACAAGTTCAGTATCGCTTTCGGTTCTACAATTGAGAACGCCAATCCAACCCTTATTCTTTTCATATCCTGTGATTGAGGACATTGGCACGATCTTGTCATATCATGCGAGTGAATATAGTGGCACGAGATGTAGCTCAGTCCGAAGACTAAAGTTGGTTATCATAAATAGAATTCTCGGCTTCTTACAATGGTAAAGGCGACGGCAATTCTGGAAGTCCCTGGGCGATACCGCTAAGATAGAACAACTAATATTATATATTAATATAGACACTATTGCCTTATGGGAAGATTCTATATCATCTTTAAACTCTAAATCTAAGCTCTACGCGAAAATAGATTTATTATCTAAACGCTTGACAATTTCTTCTTGAAGACGAGTGAAGGCAGCGATGTCTTCTCTATATAGTAAAGGCATGCTTATATTAAATATACCCAAAATTGAATATACAATATCTTCTGTCCTTGTAGTTTCTCTATTTGACGCCCAGGATATCCGTTAAGTAACACAAAAAGACTCAGGCCAGTGTTGCGGGTCGCCGTAGTTCCGAAGGGCATCTTCGTCAATCCCTGTGATTTTTGATATCTGAGATACACGCTATAATTTTTCAAATAGAAATTTCCAGACCCGATCGAAAAAGATAACTCGATAAAGTGCTATTAGCTCTTGTAGTGTCCATCCTCGTCGAAACTATCGGCTTTGTACAGTACAAAGGTTACATTCAAATAATTATTAGTAACGTTAGATAGATACGCATAATAGACCTCTATATCTCGACAATATTGAAACATCGAGTTAATAGCTTCAGAGAGGTCTACATTGAAGCTTTTGTTAATATAACATGTATCAACCAAAGTGTAGCTAAGCCCGTCCTTGAGGGCTTGTTGGCATATAAATCGTATCTTTTGGTATCCTTCTTCAAATTCAGGCGATAATATCTCTGAGTTGGTTACAAAGGAATTAAACCGAGCAAAGGGGACTTCCTGCTTTCCCCACGTATGCGATAGAATGGCATATTGAGGGAGAGCATTCTTAAAGAACTCTTCCAAACGGAGCGTCTCGTAGTTGATTAGACGCATCGTTAACTACGCGATCTAATAATATGACCGCCAGTCTACTACTCTTGGAATGTATTATGCACTAATAATTTTTTCCATTCAGCTGCAACCTTGCCTGGCGCGGTAGTCTGTAAAACCTCACGAATAAGAATTAGCCACCACAAACCGAGCGACCCATATAGTGTTCTACTTACGGATATTCATCTCATATATAGGCGAAGAAGAAGAAGCTTATTGTCTGGTGTCTAGGGACTTCCTCAGGAGGTTCGACGAGCGGTGGATCAGGAAATGGCCGGTCAAATAGCACGGTGACAACGGGTAGTCCTCCTAGTGCAAGTCAGCCAACGGGTGCAACTGCGGGAGTTAGCGCAACAGCGACAGCGTCGCTGAATAGTGCTGAGCGGGCAGGCAAGGGATTGTTTTTTGCAATTACACTTACGCTTTTGGCTGCTCTCTTTTTAACCTAGACTACATTAATTACAATAATAAATGATCCATATGTATTGAAAGCACAGAAATTGATATTATGACGCTGAAGGCCCACGTTTAACTATACTATTGTCTACTGGCGGAGGCTAGTCAACATGAAAATACTTCATGAATAGAAGAGTATGGAAGCGATAACGTTCGCGCTAAATCTTGACCATAGTGCTCCAGTCAAATAAATCAGTACACTTAGTGAAGCAAAGCAAAAATCAGACCGCCGTGAATTAAAAATTAGCTCGATGTCTACTCAGCTCTTCACTGTCAACCCGGAAGATGCAATAAAAACCCAGCTTCTGTATGGTGGTGAACAAGTAAGCAAATCGACATATCACGTGCTGTGCTTCCCCAAATTCGCAAGTAAAACAACTTGAGTGAATATTGATCACAGTTTTCATACACATCGACAGTGTAAAGAGTAACACAAACAAATACTGTGTCATTTTTTTTTACCAGTCGTGTACTCGCTTAATGTCAACTGCAAGAAGGATTACAGTTTGCATCCAAAAATCTTTGATCCCTCATCCGGTGGGACGATCAAGAAGAGTCACTCGATCGCAAACTACAATCCAAATAAGCTGGTGGGTTGATTGTCCACTCTATAGAATCAAATCAGTAGAAATCGATCGTATAACTCAATTTATATCAATCTGAAGAATGATGGAATACAACGAGTTTGAGTTGTTTGGGGAGCCGAATGCATTCGGCTCGTTTCGCAGACTTAATCAGCATCCGCTTAATAAGCGAGCTTGCATCATCCTCAGATGCTCCGTACGGCGGTAGTTCTTTCACATTACCAGACGAACTCTCTTTGTTCGATTGGGATACTGCATTTTAACTCTAAGTGTAGTGCAGTAGGTATGAAGCACATAAAAAGCAAATACTTACATATACTATAGTGATCGGCTCATGTGCCGAATAGCCAAGCCGGCATTGGCAGGCAGAACAAGTGGCTGAAGCTGAGCTCCGCCACAAAGGAAACAAAACCAGTTCTTGGATTATATGACGTCGGAATCAAGATTGTTTTCAAGATTTGCTTGTCGCCCAAACGCTACAAGTCGATGATCGCAACAACTACTAGCAACACTAAACCGATAATACTGTACTGGTAGAACATCATGTTGCATAAGTCTAGAAGGAACAACATGGCGCCAACAACATCTTGACGTCTTCACAAATGGCTTATATGAGTCAAGTCATGACATATAAACTTCTTCCAGAAGCCAACCGTCAACACCTGGATCCTACTAAAAAGCATCCGCAATCCGTAAACTTCAGGTGCAGAACTCCTTTCTAGCGGAATCCAGACAAAAGGATGGAGACGGGCAAGACTAATACCTAAAAACCCTATTCAGTGGATGCGATAATATATGTGCACGGCTGAGTGATCGTCAACCCCATATATTCTACGACACCCTCCGGGGCACATAACTAGGATCGTTATATCAGTGTCCTTTCTAATCTTTAGAAGTAAAAAATGTGGTATGGAAAATCCCTGTTTCCAAGTTGTGCATTTCACCCAGTCAGTGCGACACCTAACTTGATAAAGCAAAACCGGACCGACCATAAAGATCCAGGTCGTTAACCTGTAGCACTTGAGATCATACTCCACAGAATAAGAGGTAATCAATTTAACAGTAGGTGATCCTCCCGGACTCACCATAAAGATTCAGGTCGTAAACCTATAGCACTTAAGATTAGGCTCGGCAGAATATAGAGGTAGTCAATTTACCTGTGGGTGATCCCGGATATCGCGAGCCTGCGCCTTTGTAACACTTATCCTCCAAAACAGGACAGACTGATCTACCAAGGATCTGGTAGTCTCGACTCCACCCATAACATCCAGGATCATTTGAATATTGTCGGTGTTATTACGATCCACTGGCCATACTACATACCAGAGTTTCGGGTTTATGATGCCCGAGCGCTGCAGACGTGCCATTTGAATTCCTTCCTGTGTGGGTAATTTGTCGATTCGATCGAGCAGCTTATTTTCATAACTGCTCTCGTGCTTATGCTCAAGTTGCATTAAGGTCAAGAGGAATACCTCAAAGAACCGAGGATAAAATCCAGCGGTAGCCCAGCCAAGAAGACAAACTGACCCATCTGTTCCCCATACCATATTCCGCAGCCCTAGATCAAGATGACATAAGCTCAAAGGCAGCCCCGTCAAGCTCAGCTTATATTCATCATTAACAATTCTTTGATTCAGAGAGTCTTCCATGTCCTGCACAGTCTCAAGGATAGGACATCCGTTATCCCAATTCTCTATCAGGGTTGGCTTTCGTTCTCCACCCGCTTCCCAGAGTAATCCATGACTAACACCGCCTTGAACTAGCGGCCCGGGTGTTTGGCTCTGCACAGTCGAGAAATGACCCAGGATGTGCACGACCCGGTTGAGCTGGGCATCATCAAGCGTTGTCAGGCTCTCTCCGTGTATACGCTCCATCACCAAATACCCCATTGGAGGCTCTCTTCCACCAGTGAGATTCCTGAAGAAGCGAAAGATACGAGGGACACGAACAATTGTCTG
>Ga0247814_10002301_pt1 | contig 10608 bp, 9 predicted proteins | sample UWRJL179409R1_FD_179947 | JGI IMG/M metagenome (GOLD analysis project Ga0247814, IMG submission 179947) | Plant litter microbial communities from Arlington Agricultural Research Station in Wisconsin, United States - UWRJ-L179-409R-1 | ecosystem: Environmental > Terrestrial > Plant litter >... | reverse complement strand
ATCGAAGCGATCCGGACGGTTTGCAATGGCACCAGTGAGGATATCATTAAAATCTCTCGCAACTGCTATGGAATCTGCTGGTTTAAAATTCTGAACCCCGGGTGACGGCAAGGACAACACCTGAACATCAATACCGGCATCATCCATTGCCTGAATGCGAATCTCTTCCAGATCTTCCAATTGCCTGACATATTGATTGCCATTCATTGAGACCGTAAAGTCCTGTATCGCAGCAGTTGCCTCCCAGGCTTCGCGAACCTGACGAGGTACAAAATGTTCTTCTAAAGCTATTATTTTCATTATTCTCTTTTAGATATTTTAGTTGCGTACATTAACCAATATGTTCCGCTAAAAATTGAGCAGTACGTTCGTCCGCTACCTTTGCCGTGGCTTCTGATCTGCGTTTGCCAAGCGCACATGCAAATCCATGATGTTGTCCCGGATAGTCGAAGATTGTAATTTGCTCATTACCATCAAATGCAGCATGAATCTGGTTTTGAATTTCCTCACCAACATGCTCATCAAACTCAGGCATATGTAACAGGAGTGGATTTCTGATGGCATCTTTTTCACCCAACATACGCTCAATCTGTACTCCATAATAAGAAACTGCTGCATCGATATCCGTACGGGCTGAGGCAAATGCGGCCATTCGCCCCCCAAGACAATATCCGATCAGGCCGATTTTCGCCTTATTGCCTACAATCTCACGGGCTTTGTTAATTGTGCTCTGTACATCATGTACCCCCTTATCTGTATTGAAGCGAATAACCACATCCACAGACCGTTTCATGGCAGACTTTATGTCCGGGTCTAATTCCATGCCCGGATCGAGACGCCAGAATAGATCGGGCGCAATAGCCAGATAACCGTTCTGGGCTAAAAGATCGCAGCGCCAGCGAATGTCTGTATCTACCCCGAAAATCTCCTGAATAACGATAACCGCTCCCCGGGGTCTTCCATCGGGCTCCGCTACATAGACGTTGAACTTGCCTACGCCATCGTAGGATTGTATCTTTGTTGTAAAACTCATCACTAAATTGTTAAACCGTACCACATGGTACGGTTTAACAAACGTACTACATAGTACGGTAAAAAACAAATAAAATAGATGTCAAAAGAATTGCAACAGGAGGCCCGCCGTAAAATGATCATAGAAATAGCTGGAAAACACTTCCTTGACTATGGTTATGGTGCTACTACGATGTCTGCAATTGCGTCTGCTTATGGTGGCTCAAAAGAAACCTTGTGGCGCTACTTCCCTAATAAAGAAGTTCTATTTGCAGCCTATATTGAGCATGCTACAGCTTCTTTTCGTGGAAGGTTAGCACCACACTTAACATCAGACAAACCTTTGGAGCAGTCCCTTAGAGACTTTGCGAAGCACTATATTGAAGAAATCTGTTCCTCGGAATCGATTGATTTGCACCGGCTTGCAATTGGTGAGAGTGCGCGTTTCCCGGAAGTGGGAAAGTTATTTTATGAACGTGCGCCTAAAGCTACTGAGGAGTTACTTGAAAACTTTTTAGCAACACAAATGAGCATTGGGAAATTACCTTCCAAAGATGCAGGCAGAGCTGCCAGAACACTTATTCAACTCTGTATGATGGCACGATATCCGGTAATTTTTTGTATCGATAAAGCTTCAGCTATTGATTCGACCGAATTAGCGCGCATGAGCGTCCGGGACTTCATGGCCATTTATGGACCATCTTAAAAGTATCTACAAGATAGTGTATGCCAGAGGCAGAAGCGAGATGGAATAATATTTTTGGGAACAGAATACTTAAACAAATTTTCTGATGCCCATCATATATCCCAAATGCATTCCCTCGTGATAATTATTACATTCGAATGCATCTCGTACTGATTCCAGGTGAAATCCTATTCCTGTTATTCTTTCATTATAGGAAACGAAAATATCTTTTGCAACGTCCATTTCAGTTTTTTCAATCAGTGAAGTTAAGAGTGCTTTCAAACTATTGGCTTCATTTTCAGAAACAGGTGCGGTTGGTTTTGTGCCAGATTTATATTGATCAAATAAGTCATCTGAGATATATCCTTGTAAGTTTGCGCCTTTGTAGATTAACTTTTGCTGGGTGACAATAACATGTCCGATGTTCCAGATAAGATTATTGTTAAATCCTTTGGGGATTTTGTTAAGTTGCTCCAAAGAATATTTGTCAAAGAACTCCATGTACAGCTTTCGGCTTGCTTTCCAAGTTTTGAGTATAGTTTCCATTTATTTTTTTTTATTTTATTTCTTAAACAACTTTTATAGGTTCATTCCTCAATTTTCTTCGGACGTCTTTGATGGTTCACTACAACCAGAGAACATCATCAGGCCAAAGGCCAGGAGTTTCATTGTGTTTATTTAGGGAGGCTAAACCAAAATGTAGTCCCCACACCCTCAACGCTGTCAACTCCAATATCTCCACCATGACGCTGGATAATGTCTGCACTGATGTAGAGACCCAATCCTAGTCCGGAAACCTGCGCACCAGATGGGTCTGCGCGGAAATAACGGTCAAATAAATGCGGTAGCTTATTTTCAGGAATACCCGGACCAGTGTCCCTTAGTGAAAACTTTACTGAACCTGCAAGTTCTTCAATACTCAAATATATACTCTTGCTGTCCGGTGCATATTTTATGGCATTGTTGATGAAATTCATCAGCACCTGTTCTATACGGTTTTCATCTGCATTAATCTGAATATCTTTCGGACCTTCCACAATCAGCTCGTGCGTCCCCTTTTGCAGTGTATGTGAACAACACTCTTCCAGCATATCTGCTATTACAAAATCCTTTTTTTGCAGCATAACATGCCCTTCCTTTATCCTGGAAACATTCAACAAATCATCCACCAACTCGCTGATCTTTTCCATACTCCTGCTGCATTGTTCTACTAACCTTGGCAACATGGCTGTCGGATTTGCTTTCATTCTTTCTAAAAGCTGTAATGAAGCTTTCAAAGTAGTGATCGGTGTTTTAAGTTCGTGACTTGCAATGGAAATAAAATCATCCTTTTGCTGCTGCAGTTGCTTAAAATCAGTAATATCAATCACAGTACCCAGTAGTTTTTTCAGATTGCCATCAGTGTCATAATGTACGTTTCCCTGTACCCGTATCCACTTCAGCGAACCATCTGCATTCATAAAGCGCGATTCATAAAACAGCTTCCCGGTTTTTTTGGCAATAGCATGCGCCTGATCACTCAGGTGAGCATCAAGAGGATGATAGGCTGCAAGTATATCTGCCCTGGAAACAGGACCTTTTATTCCGAAAATCTCGTTGAAACGCGCTGAACCCTTAAGTGACTGATCGGCATATCGATATTCATAGGTGCCGATTTCTGCAGCTTCAATTGCCAAACGGCTTCTTTCTTCCATATCTTCGATCTGACGCCTGGCCATTACTTTAGCGGTAACATCATTCCCTAATACCATAATGGAGCTTACTTTACCCCGGGCATCTTTAACGGGTTCATATACGAAATCGATAAAAACTGTCTCAGCAGCCCCATTTCGGATCAACCCGACTTCATGCTCAGTTGCATAAAAGGCAATTCCGGTATCAATCACCCTTTTCATCACTGGGGCATATACTTCAGCAGCTTCAGCTACTCCTTCCCAAATGGTACGATTTTGTATTTGCGGAGCAGTTTTACCAACTAATTCCAGATAACTATCGTTAACATCAGTTACCATGAGATCCCAGGCACGGATCACGCAGATGGCAACCGGAGCCTGTCTGATCAAGTCGCGGAACCTTTTCTCACTCAACGCCAGCTCTTCATTTAAAGTAGCGAGTTCTTCATTAGTCGTAGCAAGTTCTTCATTGGTGGTGGCAAGTTCTTCGTTAAGGGCAGTAAATTCTTCATTCGAGGCGGCCAAATCTTCATTAATGTCCTGAAGGCGCTGTTCATCCAGTTTCCTCTGGGTAATATCAATACACGAATTTATAAATCCCGCAAAAGTTCCATCAGAAAGGAATCTGGGCGTACCTTTTTTAAGCAACCAGCTATATTTCCCCTCAGCAGATAATACCCTTAATTCAGCCGTATAAGAAATTCTCCTTGCAAATGCCTGATGATGAATTTCAAAAAAATATTGCTTGTCCTGATCAGCAATCAAATCATGCCATCCCTTTTCGAGCAGTTCAACAGCAGTCCTTCCGCTCAGCCCGGACCATGCTTTATTGAGATAGATCCACCTTCCGAACTGATCAATTACAGATATCAAGACGTCAGTATGATCAGCCATTGACCTGAATCTTTCTTCGCTCTCGGTAAATTCCCTTACCCGGTGTGCGACCATTGATTCCAATTCAAGGTTTATCTGTGATAGTTGTATCTTGTTAGTATAAAGTTCCTCATTGGTCGCATTGAGTTCTTCGTTAGTTGCCGCAAGTTCCTCATTAGTTGTAGCAAGTTCTTCGTTAAGTGCCTGCTCGCGGATCAGTAACTCCCTGTTCTGATTTGCTTGTTCCAGTTCTTTCTGGTTTAAAAAACGTTCTGTAACATCAATTGCGGTATGTAAAACAGCCACTACCTTATCATTTTCGTCTTTTATAGCGCAGTACTGGAAATCGAAGTAAAACGTGTCGAGTTTTCCATCAATCAGTATTTCAGCAGCTGTATCTTTTCCTGAAATGATAATCCCATCATTCCACACCTGTTTAAACATTTGTAAAAATGGCTGCCCTGATAACTCAGGCATAGCCTCTAACAGACTTTTACCAATCACCTCAGTTCCCCGGCCCCAAATGGCCAACATAGCTGCATTAGCAAATTCGATTCTGGCATCTTCCCCGATATGTACAGCGGTAGCCGTAGGTGAGAAAGAAAGCACATGTTTAAATTGTTCAAAATTCAAAGGTGTTACCGGATCGTTCATAGGTTATGCTCAGTTGCGGCGACTAAAATAGCAAAATGAACTGAATGTACAATTAAGTCGCTATGACCAGCACAGGCAGCCCTGCTCAAACTCTACCCTACTTTTTACAGACGATATACCAAAATTTTTGCGCTGGCTTTTCACCAGCCACTATCATGGGTTCACTTATGGGTTGAGCGTCTATTAAGCCATAATTGTTAAATTCTGATTGAATGGAGTCGGAATCGTAAAAATAGAGATTAACACCAGGCCAGGTGGCAAAAGTGTCTTTGTCTATCTGCTTTCCTTGTCCGTATCTGAAATCCGTTTTTGAAATAGATACAAAAACCATATACCCACCTGGTCTGATTTGATGATAACAATCATTTATCAATTTTATTCGTTCTTCAGCATTTAACAAATGTAGTAGCGCATAGCAGAAGACACCATCATAGATCTCCTCGTCAAATGGCATCAAATCAACCGACCCGTGATATATCTGAAGGCTATCCCCGAATTGTTTTCTTGCAAAATCGATCGCAGTCTGAGAAATTTCAATTCCGCTTACCTTGAATCCACTAGCAGTGAATGGCTTTGCATTTCTTCCGTAACCAAAGCCCGGAATCAGGATTTTATTCAATTGATGTTTTTTGAATAGTTCTACCGTGGCAACAGCGGAATCAGCTGGTTCCCAGCCCCACATTTCTTGTTTATCTTTAAAACTTGCTTCCCAAAATTCTGTCATAATATCCTGTTAATTTTCACACACAACTAGCTTACAATGCAATAACGTTGCATTACTCAAATATGCATAGAAATTCCCTGAGTTAAGCTCAAATTGAAAAATACCATTGATATTTCTGGCGATATGAATTTACAGGTAATGGCTGATGCAAAACGGATAGGAATGTAATAAAAGCAAATGATTATTGGCCCTGCTGACATACAGTTGTCATCACCCCCTGATAATTTTGTATCTCACTTAAACAAGAACATCATGACCGGTATCAATTCACACCAAATCAAAACTGTTCCCGACAATTATACTTCCGTTACACCCTGGATCGTATCCCCATCCTCAGCCGATTTGATAAAGTTTTTAGCAGCAGCATTTGAAGCGAAAGAAGTCCCGAATAGCAGGATTACAAATGAGGAAGGCATCATTATTCATGTGGTCGTACAAATTGGCAACGCCCCCGTGATGCTTTTTGATTCGAGAGCAAGTTGGGCGCCTACCCCAGGCTTATTAAATTTATACGTGGAGAATATTGAGCAGACCTACCAAAAGGCGATCGAAATGGGGGCTACATCAGTAACTGATATTACCCAACTCTGGTTTGGGGAAAAGGTCTGCAGGATTCTGGATCCATTTGGCAACCTATGGTGGTTAAACGAACGCGTGGAGGAAATTGATTTTACTAAACCAGAGGAAATCGCACAAAGAGCATCCAGTCCGGATGCAGTGGCGAATATCAGCTACATTCAGAAATCACTTGATGAAGCCCTAAAAGCACAGAAAAACTTTTTTAAATGAGCCCTGCAATAAGCAGGGCTCTGGCATTTGGAGGGACGATCTTTCTGCCTATTATGAGTATTTTAAAATATGCCCTGCATTGCTGCAGGGCATGGTACTTATATGTACCTATCTCGCCTATGAGAATATTTTATATGTATCTTGTATAAATTGCGCTATCATTCTGATGCCATCAGGCATCCTTACCTGTTCTTTTATTTTAAAAGCTTTGTCATATCCAGCGTTTGATGATGTAAACATAGCAATAACAATTATGGTTCTGCAACCATTAATCACCTGCGTAGTAGCATTTTTTTCAACACTTCTTAAGAAGCAACCTGCCCATACATCTTGCAGACCAACAGATAGTTATAGTGAAATAGAAATTATATTAATCTGTTGCACACTAAAAGGATTAAGTAAAATTCCTGATTTGAAATAGGATTGATAAGGATTCAAAATGAGTATGTTGAAAATGAAAGAGAAATTCGCTACATAATGTGCAGGAAGTTTTTTTGTTCGTCCTGCAGTCCATTTCTGCTTGACGGACACAACGGAAAAGTAAGCGCAAATTCAGAGCCTTTTCCTAAAGTACTTTTGAAGCTGATCGTACCCCCCTGCAATTCTGTGAATTCTTTGCATAACATTAATCCTAATCCCACACCTTTTTCATTATTGGTACCGTAAGTTGATTCTGCCCCTACAGAAAATAATTGCGCTTGTTTATCTACTGAGATCCCAATACCATTATCTTCAACACTGAGCGTAATAAAATTACCATCTGCTTGTGATTTCAAGTTTATTGTGCCACCAGAAGGTGTAAATTTTACTGCATTGCTGATGAGATTACGAAACACAATTTTAATCATCTCTACATCGGCAATAATGCAAATATCCGGATTAATTTCATTGTTAATTGTAATCACTTTCTCTAAAGCGGATATCTCTAAAATCTCAAGGACCACCTTTAGTTCCTGGAATAAAGGTACAGTAGTTAAGGAAACCTGCAGCCCCCCTTCCATTTGTGCTTTAGTCCATAGTAATAAATTATTGAGCATAATCTGTGTATTCTTCGTCTCCTTCAGCAATCCGGCTTTAATGGTTTGCCTTTCATTCACATCGATATCGTATTCCAGTAAAAGCTCTAAAAAACTCTGGATGGAGTTTAGCGGGGATCGAAGATCATGTGACAAAATAGAGAGCAATTGCGTTTTAGATTGATTTGCTTGACGTAAGTCTTCTGATATGGCTAATACTTTGTTTTTTTCGCTGATTAAACTCTTAACGATATAACTTAAGATAATGAGGATGCAGGCCACCGATCCCAGATAAGTGAAGATCAGATCAAGAAAGGCAGCAGACCTGCTACTGTAGCCATTGGTTACCTGTGAAGGATAAATGTATTCAATACATAATAAACTAACTATAGTAAGTATATTTAAAGTAATCCAGAACGGATACTGTTTCTTTGGCATCACCGCTAAACTAAAGAAGAATGAAGTAATGAAAAGCAAAAGCGTTGGTCCGTGATAACCTGAGTTAATGAAAAAATTCACTACCAGTATCAGGTTCAGCGCCAGACAAAAGATTGTGGCACTGGATTGTGTACGATTATAAAGACGTGAACTGATATATAATACGGCTGTTAATGCAAGTGTAAAACTTAATATCAGTGCAGCATAAGGTACCTGAGTGATTAAATTTACCAGCAACGATATAACCAGGGAAGCAATAGTGATTAAACTAACTTCATGAAAGATTCGCGCCTCCATGCTCACCGTATGGTGACCAACGAGGTTTTTGTGTAGAGCGAAGATTCGGTTTAGCATACTATATTCAATATCATTTATGATGCCACAATAACAGCATCTGCAGTTAATACAACTTCAAGGAGTTTGCGTTTCTTATAATTTACAATCAGGCTATAATAAAAACCGGTGTCCCTATGGGTACCTGCATAATTCAACAGCAAATTTGTAAAACAAAAAATAGCTGTTCAGGTTACATTCAAAAATAGAAAATATGCCGATATTACTTTTGAGTGCGATCTTCGCCAATGTATTTACAATAGGTTTCGTATGGTTTGATATTTACTTATGGCGTGAATGGTACTTACATAAAGACCTGGTACAACCCGAATATGGACAGGAATATGCACAACATTGCCTGATCGGCGCCATCGCCATACTTGTTTTATTTGCGCTGGGTAAAATAGTTATTCGTTCCCTTTTCAGCGGAAATGGTAAAGGTATGCAGGATGAACCTGTAGCTGAGCGTTATCCTGAGCAATACCAGTTACAAAGACCAGATGGTAGCATCATCAATATAGAACAGGGTGGTGTGAAAGGGAAACAGGCGATCATCTTTATCCATGGATGGAATTCTAACAGCATGCAATGGTATTATCAAAAGAAATATTTTGAGAAAGATTACCATTTGATCCTGATGGATCATGCTGGCCTGGGTAAATCTAAAAGACCTGATAACAGGGACTATAGCCTGGAGAAATTGGCGGCCGATTTGAATGCGGTAATTGACTATTCAAATGTTAAGGATCCAATACTCTGGGGGCATAGCATGGGCGGCTTTACAATATTGACCTTTTGCAGGGTATATTTTAATAAAATGGACAGGATTAAAGGAATTATCCTGGAACATACCACCTATACCAATCCCACTAAGACATCAATCATGAGCGGATTGCTGCAAGCGATTCAGAATCCCGTATTAAAACCGATTTGCTGGATCATGATCGGCCTGTCTCCCCTGCTATGGATTAGTCGCTGGATGAGTTATCTCAATGGAAGCAGCCTGATCATGACCCGTTTGCTCACCTTTGCAGGAACACAAACAGCAAAACAGCTCGACTTTACAGCTTTACTTTCAACGATGGCTCCACCGGCAATTACCGGCCGTGGGGTATTGGGCATGTTTGAATATGATGCTACTGAGGTATTAAGCCAAATCAATATTCCTACACTTGTGATAGGGGCGGATAAAGACCGCTTAACAAAACTGGAAGCCAGTGTTTTCATGAATGAACGTATTCCCGGTTCGCAGCTACTGGTGCTTTCCAGTGCAGGCCATATGGGGTTTGTGGAGCAGCACAGACATGTAAACGCAGTTGCTGGTAAGTTTTTGAACTTTAAGCCTAACCATACAGATCAGGTTATAGCGAATGAAAGAATACCCCAGAAAGTATAACACAATGAATGATTATAAAAAAATAAGGATAGCAGTTAGCTGTTCTTTAGCCCTTGCAGGAGCGCTCCTGCAGGGGCTATTTCTTTTTACAGCATTATTTCAATTGATTGCACAAGAGCAACAGAGGAAATCTTTAATCTGCTACAGGCTACATAAAACGTTAATCTCCGCAGCCAGTTCAGCGGGCTTTCTAATCAAAGTCGGGTGATCCCAATTGACAATTGACAAAGGCATCCCCTTCACTTCTGCTGACTCCGGATCCTCCACAATTACATTGCCTCCCATATGATTCATTTGTAATGATCCTATTAATCCATCCTTACCGCCACCAGAGAGAATGATACCTATAGCCTTTTCTTTGAAATCATTGGCCAGGGAAGTGAAGAAGATATCAATTGCATCATTTTCTATTTTGATATCTCTTTTTTTTACCCTGATCCAGCCCTGCTCCAATTCAATGGTAATATTTTCTGCCATCACATAAATGTTTCCGGGTATGATGCGGATATCATTTTCTACACGCAATACAGGTAGCGAAGTATGTTCCGATAAGATTAGGTTCAAAATACTTTTACGGTCACGCATTAAATGGGTTACCACAACAAAAGCTACGTTTTTACCCACCTTGATGTGGTTAAAAAATTCGCTCAAAGATTTCTGGCCACCTGCTGACGCACCGATCCCTACTGTAAAAAATGAATTATTCATATAATGTGGTGTGATAGCATAAAATAGTAACGAAATAAAAAGATGCAACAATAGATTGACACTAATGTTTGATCGCGGAGACTTTATGAAGGCGAAAGACTTTGAATTTCCCGTTCAATGCTGAGGGTTTCCTCCACAGGAAGCCCGAACTGCTGACCTAAACGGATGATGGCACCAGAGAATAAAGCTAATTCTGTATGTTCTTTCCCCGATTGTACATCCAGCTGCAGCGAGGTTGGCGTAGCATAGGGGAAAGATTCGGCCCTTTTAAAAGTTTGATGAATGATATCTGCAGGAAGATTGATTTT
>Ga0247814_10002300_pt1 | contig 10613 bp, 8 predicted proteins | sample UWRJL179409R1_FD_179947 | JGI IMG/M metagenome (GOLD analysis project Ga0247814, IMG submission 179947) | Plant litter microbial communities from Arlington Agricultural Research Station in Wisconsin, United States - UWRJ-L179-409R-1 | ecosystem: Environmental > Terrestrial > Plant litter >... | reverse complement strand
CCTGCACGGTGGCCAAGCTGCTCTTGGTGGTGAAGGTGAGGGCGATGAGCAGGTCGTTCCAGATGCTGAAGAACTGCACGAGCGCGAGGGTCACGATGGCGTTGCGCATCATCGGGATGCCGATGGAGAAGAAGGAACGGATCATGCCGGAGCCGTCGAGGGTGGCCGCCTCGAAGATCTCGCGCGGGATCGCCCGGAAGTACGCCGCCATCAGGAACACCGTGAGCGGCAGTCCCATCACGGTGTAGGTGATGATGAGCGGCCAGAGCGTGCTGGTGAGGCCGGAGCGGAAGTAGACGGTGAACAGCGGCACGAGGATCATCTGCCCGGGGATCATGATGCCTGCCACGAAGGCGAGCAGGATCGTGTTGCGGCCCTTCCACACCATCACCTCGAGCGCGTAGGCGGCTGCGACGCCGAGCAGCAGCATGAGGAACAGCGAGGGCACGGTGACGGCGACGCTGTTCCACAGGTTGGTGGCGATGGAGCCCGTGGTCCAGGCCGCCACGTAGTTCTCGAAGCCGATGCTCTCGGGCAGCGACCAGGTGGGCTTGGAGGTGAACTCGCTCTGGCTCTTGAAGGAGCCCATCAGCAGCCAGAACAGCGGGTAGAGCTCCACGAGAACGAGCACGGTGAGGAAGACGCGGATCGGCGCGCGCTTCACGAAGCGGATGAGGGAGCCGGGTCGCAGGGGACGCGTCGGCTTCGAGGGGGTCGTCTCCCCGCGCGGGGCGGTGACGGGAGGCAGGGTCTGGGTTGTCATGGTGTGTCCTACGCAGTCGTGTTGTCGCGTCGAGCCGAGCGGAAGATGAAGAGCGTCACGAGGAAGCACATGATCGTGAGCACGAAGGCGATGGTCGAGCCGTAGCCGTAGTCCGAGTAGCTGAAGACCGTTCGGTACATGTACAGGGTGAGCGGCGTGGTCTCGCCGCCCGGCCCGCCGTTGTTGAGCGCGAGCACGGTGTCGAAGACCTTGAGGGTGTTGTTCGCGCTGAAGACGACGCTGGAGAGCAGCACGGGCAGCGAGAGCGGGATCACGATGTGGCGCACCAGGCGCCAGCCGCTCGCGCCGTCGAGCCTGGCCGACTCGAGCGTCTCGTCGGGGATGTCGAGGAGGCCCGCGTAGAGCAGCACGGCGAAGAAGCCCATCGACCGCCAGAGCTCCATGATGATCGCGACGGTGAAGGTGCCGTCGCCGGTGGCGAACCAGTCCACCGATTCGAGCCCGATGATCTGGAAGCCCGCGTTCACCGGCCCCTGCTGGTCGCCGACCGCGAACAGGCTCTTGAACAGCAGCGCGACGGCCACCGTGGGGAGGATCGTGGGGAAGAACACCACGGTGCGGATGAAGTTGGACGCGTTCTTGAGGACGAAGACGTAGAGCAGCGCGAGACCGTAGCCGAGCAGGATCTGTCCGACCGAGATCACGATCGCGTACTTGAGGGTGAAGCCGAGGGCCGACATTGCCTGCGGGTCGGTGAAGAAGCGCACGAAGTTGCCGACGCCGTTGAATTCGAAGCCGCCGAGCGGGTTGCCGGTGAAGAAGGTGAGCCCGAGCGACCAGAACACCGGGACGAGCTTGACGAGGGTGTAGACCAGCAGGGCGGGGCCCAGCAGGATCAGGATGGCTTTCTTGTCGCCGAGGACGTTCTTCACGTGCATTCCCTTTCGGATCGTGCGCGGTCCACGCAACGGCGCGTGGACCGGTGAGCGGGCGGCGGCGTCCGTGCCGCCGCCCGCGGGGGAGTGCTGGTGGCTACTGCGCCTGGTCCAGGTCGGACTGCAGCTGGTTCATGTAGTCGTCGGCGGTCATCTGCCCGGTGATGAGGAGCGACACGTTGGTCTGCGCGTCGGAGGTCGTCTTCGCGTCGAAGAGCGCCTCGAACCAGAGCACGGTCTCCGAGGCGTCCGTCACGATCGTCTGGATCTCGGCGGTCAGCGGCTTCACGTCGGCGACGTCCTCGTTCACCTTGAAGCCGGAGACGACTCCCTGGTTGGCGAGCACGCTCGAGCCGTAGTTCTCGGCGATGCAGGTGAGCCAGTCGCCCACCTTGGGGCCGTAGGCCTTGCTCGAGACCGCGGTCGCGGCCCCCGCGTTCGCCGGCCACTGGCTGGAGTCGCCCGCGCCGCCCTCGACGTTCGGGAAGGGCATGAACCCGACGTTCTCCTCGCCGATCTTGTTCTCCTCCTCGTTGTTCAGGTTGGCGAGCAGCCACGAGCCCATGTACATGGTCGCGGCCTCCCCGGAGAGGAACTGCGCGTAGGCCGTGTCGGTGTCGCGCGAGGTGATCCCCTCGCCGAAGTAGCCTGCGGTGCCGAGGTCGGCGATGGCCTGGGCGGCCTCGACGTACTCGGGGTCGGTGAGCTTGGCGTCTCCCGACTTGATCTTCTCCATCGCGTCGGGGCCGACGCTGCGGAAGATGTAGTTGCCGATCAGTCGGGTGATCGGCCAGCCCTGGCTGCCCGGCTCGGTGATCGGGGTGACGCCCGCCTTGTCGAAGACCTCGTAGGCGTCGAGCAGTTCGTCGTAGGTCTCCGGGACCTCGACGTCGTTGTCGGCGAAGATCTGCTTGTTGTACCAGATGCCCTCGAGGTTGTACTGGAACGGCAGGCTCGCCATGTTGCCGCCGTAGGCGGCCTTCACGGTGGAGACCGCGGCCGGGAGGATGTTGTCCCACACGCCGAGCTCCTTGAGGGTGGCCTCGTAGTCGAGCGCGAGGTCGTTCTTGCCGAGGTCGCCGTCCGGCTTCACCTGCGCGGTGCCTGCGACGAACATCACCGGCAGCGCGTCCTGGCTGGCGAGCAGCGTGATCTTCTGGTTGACGTCGGCCTGGGCGACGGTCTCGCTCTCCAGCGGGAGCGCCTCGTCCTCGGCGACGCACTGGTCGCCGGCGAGCACGCCGAGCTCGTCGCGCACGATGGAGTTCTCCGCGGGGGTGAGCAGGGAGAAGGCGGTCGCGGTGTCCGTGCCGCCCCCGCCCTCCGAACCGGATCCCGAGTCGGATGCGCAAGCCGAGAGCAGCAGCGTCGCTGCCCCCATGCCCGCAATGACGGTGACGATGGCGCGTTTCCGGCGCCCGACGAATGCAGTTGACACATTTCCTCCTTGAAGATGTGGCCGTGGTTTGACACGTTTCAATTGCCGAGGCTATTCCGGGGCAACCCCACTGTCAAGCGCAATTCCGAGTCAATACCGAATCGAGTTGTGATCGACCACGCGAGTTCGAAGGAACTATTTGACACGTTTCAAGACAGTGGCGACAATGATGGAGACCACGGGCGGCACCGACGCCGCCCGGCAGCGGAGGATTTTCAGATGAGGCTCAAGGGAAAACGCGCGATTGTCACCGGGGCGGCCGGCGCTCTCGGACGGGTGATCGCCGAGGCGCTCGCGGCAGAGGGGGCGGATGTCGCGGGGCTCGACCTCAACGCTGCGGGGCTCGAGGAGACGGCCGGGCTGGTGCGGGCGCACGGCGTGCGCGCCCTCTCGGCGACTGCGGACCTCACCGACTTCGACGCCGTGCAGGAGGCGGTGGCCGGTGTCGTCGACGCCTGGGGCGGCGTCGACATCCTGCTCAACGGCGCGGGCGGCGGCGCCGTGAGCTTCTTCCACGAGATGACCCACGAGACCTGGACGACGCAGATCGACCGCAACCTCACATCCGTCTTCAACGTCACCCGGGCGGTGCTCCCGTCGATGCTCGAGCAGGAGTCCGGCCGGATCATCAGCATCGCGTCGATCGCCGCCGTCAGCGGTGGCCGGCTGGTGCGGGGAGCCACGGCCTACGCCGCGGCGAAGGCCGGCGTGGTCGGGCTCACCAAGGCGCTGGCGATCGAGGTGGCGGAGAGCGGCATCACCGTGAACGCGCTCGCGCCCGGCGCGCAGGCCACCCCCGGCCGCGACAACGACACCCCCGAGCGGCGCGAGGCGCTGCTCGACCAGATCCCCACCCGCCTGCTCGGCCGGCCGGAGCACCTCGCGCAGACCGTGGTCTTCCTCGCCGCCGAGGAGTCGGTCAACATCACCGGACTGATCCTGCCGCTCGACGGCGGACACTCGATCTAGGGGCGACCATGACGAAACGACTGGACAAGGGCAAGCACTGGTTCAACGAGGTCTACGGCGAGGGGAAGGCCGACGGCCTCATCGAGATGCAGACCGGGCTGGCGCAGGACCTCGCCCGCTTCGGGGTGGAGTTCAACTTCGGCGACATCTACTCCCGGCCCGGCCTCTCCCTGGCGCAGCGGGAGCTGCTCACCCTGGCGTCGCTGGTCACGATCGGCGGCCTCGAGGCGCAGCTGCGCGGGCACACCCGCGGCGCCATCCGCGTCGGCTGCACGCCCACCGAGATCATCGAGACGGTGATCCACACGGTGCAGTACTCCGGCTTCCCGAAGGCGCTCAACGCCATCCGCGTCGTCACCGACCAGCTCGTCGAGCTCGGCATCGAGATTCCGCCGGCGCTCGGACCCGACCCCGACGTCGAGTAGTGTCAGCACAATCCGCTGGCGGCGGACACAAGAGCGTCGAGTAGAAAGCATGAGCGTGTCGAGGGTAGGAATCCGTGAGGTCGCAACACTGGCCGAGGTGTCGCTCGGCACGGTCTCGCACTACATCAACCACCCCGACCGGGTGTCGCCCGAGAAGCAGGAGCGCATCCAGCGGGCGATCGACCAGCTGGGCTTCGTGCGCAACAATGCGGCCTGGCAGCTGAGGCTCGGTCGCAGCGCGACCATGGCCTACATCGCCCCCGACGTGAGCAACCCCTTCTTCGCGACCATCGCCGAGGGCGTCGAGCAGCGGGCGGCCGCGGAGGGCTTCTCCGTGTTCATCGCCAATTCCGGGCGGTCGCGGGCGCGAGAGGACGCCTACCTCGAGCAGTTCGAGGCCCAGCGGGTGCAGGGTCTGCTCGTCGCATCGCACGATCCGATCGAGGAGCGCCTGCTGCAGGTGCGCCAGCGCGGCACCCCCTCCGTGCTCGTCGGTCAGCGCGCCGTCTCGCCGCTGCAGCCGTCCGTCTCGATCGACGACGTCACCGGCGGCTACCTCGCGGCGCGCCACCTCATGGACTGCGGCCGCACGCGCATCGGCTTCGTCGGCGGGCCGCTCGGCATCCGCCAGGTGGCCGACCGGCTCGAGGGCGCGAGCAAGGCGGTCGCGGAGGACCCCGCGGTGACCCTCGAGGTCATCACGGTGGCCGACCGCACCATCGCCGAGGGCCGGACCGTCGCCGCCGCGATCGCCCAGCGCCCGCCCGCCTCCCGGCCCGACGCGCTCTTCGCCGTGAACGACCTGCTCGCACTCGGACTGCTGCAGGCGCTGGTCGTCGACCACGGCGTGACCGTGCCGGAGCAGATGGCGCTGGTCGGCTACGACGACATCGAGTTCGGCGAGTCGTCGATCATCCCGCTCACCTCGATCCGCGCCCCGCACGAGGAGTTCGGGATCGCGGCCGTCGAGCTGCTGCTGGCGGAGCTCTCCGGCGAGAGGACCGACGCGCCCCGGCACGTGGTGTTCCCGCCGAGCCTGGTCGTGCGCGAGTCGACAGTCCGCACCCGCCAGGCCTGAGCGCGGCGGTATCCTCCTAATCATGAACCGGCGCGAACGCCCACACCGTGGCCCCCGCTAGCCTGCGCGACGTCGCGCTGAGGGCGGGCGTCTCGGTCGGCACGGTCTCCAACGTGTTCAACCACCCCGAGAAGGTGTCCGCCGCGGTCATCGCCCGGGTGCAGGCCGCCATCGACGAGCTCGGCTTCATCCGCAACGACGCGGCGCGGCAGCTGCGCGCCGGGCGCAGCAAGACCATCGGCCTCGTGGTGCTCGACGTGCGCAACCCCTTCTTCACCGACGTCGCCAGGGGAGCGGAGGACAAGGCAGCGGATGCGGGCCTGACGGTGATCCTCGGCAACAGCGACGAGAACACCGACCGCGAGTCCGCCTACCTCGACCTCTTCGAGGAGCAGCGCGTGCACGGTGTGCTCATCTCACCGTACGGCGACATCACCGGACGGCTCGATCGGCTGCGGCAGCGCGGCATCCCCGCCGTGCTCGTCGACCGCTCGAGCGGCGACCTGTCGTTCAGCTCGGTGTCGGTCGACGACCACGCCGGCGGGCGACTCGCCGTCGAGCACCTCATCAACCGCGGACGCCGCCGCATCGCCTTCGTCGGCGGTCCGATGCAGCTGAGCCAGGTGGCCGACCGGCTGGACGGTGCGCGCGTGGCCGTCGCGGCGCATCCGCTTGTCTCGCTCGAGACGATCGAGACCGACGCGCTGAGCGTGCTCGCCGGGCGCGCGGCGGGCGTCGGCATTCTCGCCAGGGCGGTCGAGCACCGGCCGGACGCCGTCTTCGCCGCCAACGACCTCGTGGCTATGGGCGTGCTGCAGGCGCTGCTGATGCAGGGCAGCGCCGTGAGCGTGCCCGAGCAGATCGCGCTGATCGGCTACGACGACATCGACTTCGCCAGCGCCGCCGTCGTTCCGCTGTCGTCGATCAGGCAGCCGAGCGCGCTGATCGGGCAGACCGCCGTGGAGCTGCTGCTCGCGCAGGCCGCCGACGCCGAGGTGGCGCCGCGCCAGGTGGTCTTCGAGCCGCAGCTCGTGGTGCGGGAGTCGACCGGCGGCTGAGGCGGCCACCGCCAGAGCCGCTGCGAGATCGGCGACACTCCCCGCTGGTTGAGTAGCAGGCGAGCGAAGCGAGTTCGCGTATCGAAACCCGCTACCGCCAGAGCCGCTGCGTGGCCAGCTCCGCGCCGGCGGCCAGCGCCTCGAGCTTCGCCACCGCGATCTGCGGGTGGATGCGCCCGCCGAGCCCGCAGTCGGTCGACGCGATCACGTTCTCGCGGCCCACGGCCCCGGCGAAGCGCTCGATGCGCTGGGCCACGAGCTCCGGGTGCTCCACGACGTTGGTGGCGTGGCCGATCACCCCGGGCAGGATCAGCTTGCCCTCGGGCAGCGCCACGTCCTCCCACAGCTTCCACTCGTGCTCGTGGCGCGCGTTCGCGGCCTCGAAGGAGTACGCGCCTGCGTTGATCTCGAGCATGAGGTCGACGATGTGCGACAGGTCGATGTCTGTGGTGTGCGGCCCGTGCCAGCTGCCCCAGCAGAGGTGGAAGCGGATCTGCTCCTCCGGGAGCCCGCGCAGCGCGTAGTTGAGCGCCTCCACGCGGATGCGGGTGAAGGCGCGGTAGTCCTCGATCGACGGCTCCGGGTTGATCTGGTCCCAGTTCTCCGCGATCGAGGGGTCGTCGATCTGCAGGATGAGGCCCGCATCCGTGATGGCCTTGTACTCCTCGCGCAGCGCATCCGCCCAGGCCCAGATGTGCTCCTCCTCGGTGGCGTAGTGCTCGTTGAGCACCCGCGCCGCGCTCCCCGGCGCGATCGAGGTGATGAAGCCCTCGCCGAGAGCGGATGCCTCGAGGCCGTTCCTGAGATTGGCGATGTCGTTCGCGATGGCGGCGTGCCCCACGTAGGAGATCGGCCCCGTGGTGGAGGGGAACGGCGTGGCGATGGAGCCCGACTCGACGCCGTCGGCGTAGGCGTCCGCGAACAGCCCGCGGTCGCGGCGGTCGGTGAAGGAGGTGAGCTGCACGTTGCCGGGCGTGGAGCGCACCGGCGGGGTCGTGAAGATGTTGCCGCCCTCGAGCGACAGCCCCGAGACGCGCTGGAAGGAGTACGACCACCAGGCGCCGTAGTCGACCGCGCTCGACATGGCTTTGCCGTACTCGCCGTCGCCGGGGACGGTGATGCCGATCGCCTTCTGGCGGGCCACGAGGTCGGCGACGGCCTCGGATTCGAGCCGCTCGAACTCGGCCGGGCGGGCGAAGGTGAAGCCGTCCGCCTCGAACTCGCGCGCCTCGTTGGCGGCGATGAGCTCCGGGGTGCGGGGCAGGCTGCCGGCGTGCGTGGTCTGGATGCGGTCGGCTGAGTTCAACATGCCCGCCACTGTACTTATCGGCCGCCGGCCGGGAGCGGCGGCAGGTCACGGCGCGTAACGCGGGTCGTCAGCCGAGCTGCCGCAGCACGGCCTCTGTGCGCTCCGGGGGCAGTCGTCCGTTCACGTACAGCAGGCGAAGGCCCTCGACCGCGGCCGGCCGGTCGAGCTCGCCGCCGCGGGCCGTCGCGATCGCCCGCGCGGTGTCGCGGCGCAGCCGGGCGGCTCGGCGCACACGCTCGTCCTCGGGTGCCGAACGGCTGGCCGCCAGCGCACGCTCCGCGGCCTCCGCGCGGTTGCTGCGCGCCGCGAGGAGGCCGACCAGGTAGACCGCCAGGGCCGCGCATTGAATCAGGAGGCCGATCCACGCCTCCCCGTGCACGCTCTGGTCCCTGAACCGGAACAGCACCGAGCCGATCGCGAAGCAGGTGAAGGCGATGGGTACCAGGTAGAACGCCCAGCCCCAGATCCCCGTGCGGCTGCCGCTCCAGGGGTTCCGCACGATCTCCGTGCCGGTGAACCACACCGCGGAGACGAGCAGCACGATCCCCGAGGTGATCGCCGCCGTCTGCAGGTCGTCGACGAAGTATTCGCTCGACGAGCGCACCGACCGCGTCGCACGGGTCACCCCGACGGCGAGCACGATCACCCCGACGAGGGCGAGTGCGAGCGATGCGGGGGAGTGGGCTGGGGCGGAGCGGGCGGCACGGGCGGCGGACCGGCGCGCGCCGGACCGGACGTGTCGCGCCCGGGCGGCGGTCAGGCGCTGTCGCAGGGCGCCGCTCGCGGCGGCGGTGAGCAGGGCGAGCGCGATCTCCGGATCGGGAGTGGTTCCCGAGAGCCGTGGGAGTATCCGCCGAACGCGATCGGAGGCGTCGCCGCCGGATCCAACCGCGGGGCGCACCCCCGCACGCGCCACCAGCGCGTCCCAGTCGAGATCGTTCAGGGCGTACTCCTCGGGTTCGTGCCCGGCGGGCGGTCTCCACCCTACCGAGCGACGTGGCTGGGCGACTCGGCCACGGACATCCGCTGCACTCGGCGCGTAATGCGGGCGATCGGCCCCGGAAACAACGTCGCAACATGGCGGGTTTAGAGTGGGGCCATGGGCGACCTGTTCGATGACTATGGCGCCACGACCACGCGCAGGACTGGCGCGGTAGCGTTCGATGAGATGTTCTCCACGCCGGGAATGGCGCGGCCGCCGTACAAGGCGCTGCACGCCGCGCTCGCGCGTCTGACGCAGGAGGAACTGCGGGGCAGAACGGACGCCCTGGCAAGTTCCTACCTGGCGCAGGGGGTGACCTTCGACTTCGCGGGCGAGGAGAGGCCCTTCCCGCTCGACGCGGTTCCGCGCGTGATCGAGCAGGCCGAGTGGCTCGAGGTGGAGTCAGGCATCAAGCAGCGCGTACGGGCGCTCGAGGCCTTCCTCGCGGACGTCTACGGCAGGCAGGAGGCGATCAAGGACGGCGTCATCCCCGCCAAGCTGATCACCAGCTCCAGCCACTTCCACCGCGAGGCCGCGGGCATCGAGCCGGCCAACGGCGTGCGCATCCAGGTGAGCGGCATCGACCTCATCCGCGACGAGCAGGGCGGATGGCGCGTGCTCGAGGACAACGTGCGGGTTCCCTCCGGCGTCTCCTACGTCATCTCCAACCGCCGGGTGATGGCGCAGACCCTGCCCGAGCTGTTCGTCTCGATGCGGGTGCGGCCGGTCGGCGACTATCCGAACAAGCTCCTGCAGGCACTGCGTGCATCCGCTCCTGAGGGTGTCGACGACCCCAACGTCGTGGTGCTCACGCCCGGCGTCTACAACTCCGCGTACTTCGAGCACACCCTGCTCGCCCGGCTGATGGGCGTCGAGCTCGTCGAGGGGCGCGACCTGTTCTGCTCCGGCGGACGGGTCTGGATGCGCACCACCGCCGGCCCGACCCGCGTCGACGTGATCTACCGCCGGGTCGACGACGAGTTCCTCGACCCGCTGCAGTTCCGCGCCGACTCGATGCTCGGCAGCCCCGGGCTGCTGCTCGCCGCGCGCCTCGGCAACGTGACGATCGCGAACGCGGTCGGCAACGGCGTCGCCGACGACAAGCTGGTCTACACCTACCTGCCCGATCTCACCCGGTACTACCTCGGCGAGGAGCCGATCCTCAAGAACGTCGACACCTGGCGCCTCGAGGATCCTGGCGCCCTCGAGGAGGTGCTCGACCGGCTCGACGAGCTCGTCGTGAAGCCGGTCGACGGCTCGGGCGGCAAGGGGCTCGTTGTGGGGCCCGCCGCATCGAAGAGCGAGCTGGAGAAGCTCCGCAAGACGCTGATCAAGGATCCGCGCGGCTGGATCGCGCAGCCGGTGGTGCAGCTCTCCACGATCCCGACGCTCGTCGACGACGGCATGCGACCGCGCCACGCCGACCTGCGGCCCTTCGCGGTCAACGACGGCAAGGACATCTGGGTGCTGCCAGGCGGGCTCACCCGCGTGGCGCTGCCCGAGGGCGAGCTCGTGGTGAACAGCTCGCAGGGCGGCGGCTCGAAGGACACCTGGGTGGTCGGGCTCGACCCGTTGCAGGTCTCCCGGCACAGCATCCAGGGGCTCGTCGCCGACCAGGCCGCGAACACCCAGTCGATCCCGATCATCTCCGGCGAGCACCACCACCAGGACCACTCGCCGCACGACGGCCCCCGC
>Ga0247814_10002299_pt1 | contig 10614 bp, 8 predicted proteins | sample UWRJL179409R1_FD_179947 | JGI IMG/M metagenome (GOLD analysis project Ga0247814, IMG submission 179947) | Plant litter microbial communities from Arlington Agricultural Research Station in Wisconsin, United States - UWRJ-L179-409R-1 | ecosystem: Environmental > Terrestrial > Plant litter >... | reverse complement strand
AACCAACCGTTTCCATGACCTTCCAGGTAAACGACTCGCCTTTCTGCGGTAAAGAAGGCAAGTTCGTCACCAGCCGTAACATCAAGGAACGTCTGGACAAAGAGCTGCTGTTCAACGTTGCTCTGCGCGTTGAAGAAGGCGACACCGCTGACAAGTTCAAGGTTTCCGGCCGTGGTGAGCTGCACCTTTCGGTTCTGATCGAAACCATGCGTCGCGAAGGCTTCGAAATGGGCGTTGGTCGTCCGGAAGTGATCATCCGTCTGGTAGACGGCGTGAAACACGAACCGTACGAAAACGTCACCATCGACCTGCCTGAAGAGTCGCAGGGCGCAATCATGGAGCAGATGGGTAACCGTAAAGGCGACCTGACCAACATGGTTCCGGATGGCAAAGGCCGTGTTCGCCTTGAGTACAACATCCCGGCTCGTGGCTTGATCGGTTTCCGTAACGAGTTCCTGACTCTGACTTCCGGTGCTGGCATCCTGACCTCGATCTTCGACCGTTACGACGTGATGAAGTCCGGCGACATGTCCGGCCGTCAGAACGGCGTTCTGGTTTCGGTTGCTACCGGCAAGGCACTGACCTACTCCCTGGAAACTCTGCAGGCACGTGGCAAGCTGTTCCTGGGCCACGGTGAAGACGTGTACGAAGGTCAGATCGTCGGCATCAACAGCCGCGACAACGACCTGGGTGTAAACCCAACCAAGGGCAAGAAGCTCGACAACATGCGTGCTTCCGGTAAAGACGAAACCATCGCTCTGGTTCCGCCTATCCGTTTCACCCTGGAACAAGCGCTGGAATTCGTTCAAGAAGACGAATTGTGCGAAGTGACTCCAAAGTCGATTCGCCTGCGTAAGAAAATCCTTGGCGAAAGCGAGCGCACCCGCGCTGCCAAGAAAGGCAACTGATTAATCAGTTAGTCGGCTAAAAAAAACGCCCCCGATCGCAAGATCGGGGGCGTTTTTGTTTGTGTGTAATGCGGCACTGATTTTTGTGGGAGCAAGCTTGCTTGCGAAGGGGCCAGAGCATCCAGTGCATTTTTCAGCGTTCAGGTAATTGTCTTCGCGAGCAAGCTCGCTCCCACAGGGTGTGAGGCGTTGTGCCCTCATTCAAAACTTCGGAAACGGCACGCTGGTGTTGTTCTTCAGCGTGCCACTGGCCTGACGCACGACATCCTTGGGCTTGTAAGCGCAGTAGCCTGGGCGCGGACCGATCTTGGGATGGTTGCGGCAGGTATCCGGGCGTTTATCGTAGATGGTGCACATGCGGCTTTTACGATCCAGATACAGGCAGTCGTTGTTGCTCATGCGCTGCAACGTGAAGATCTCGGACTTCTGGTTATAACGTTCGACGATGCCTTCTTTCTGCAAGCGCTTGGCGATGTTCTTGGCCGGCTCGCCGCGTTCGAAGTCATCAACAATGCCGATGCGGATCAGATCCTTGATCTTCACTTCAACAGGCAGCGTGCAGCAGCTGGAGACACAGCCCCCGCACATATGGCTGGAGTATTTGGCCCAGGTATCGATACGGTCGAGTTCTGCGGCGGCGATCAAGGTCGGTTTCATGGGGAATACGGTTCCGGGTGTATCGGGCGCGCGATGATACCGGTGTCCGGGGAAATCGAGTAATCAAAAATTACCAATGCGACTGGTGGACATGGATCTGGGAGGAGATTACTTGTGGGAGCGGTGCTTGCCCGCGATAGGCTCAACTCGGTCTCGAGCACCGAGTTGAACCTATCGCGGGCAAGCACCGCTCCCACAGGTATTCACAGATCACGATTCGAATATAACCCGCGCCAACTCCTCAATCTGCTCCTGCCGCTCCGGCTGGTTGAGTTTCGCCCCTGGATTGAGAGATGACCACTGCGGGTGCGCGCGGGCCTTGTGCAGGGCTTCGGGGAGTTTGCCTTCGCGCCAGGTTTTATCTTGCGGGGTGGTGAGCTGGATGCTCTCCATCGCCGCATGGCCCCGTGCGCCGAGGGCCTGGAGCAAATGGCGCTGGCGCAGCGCAAGCAGGCGCAGCACGGCATCATCAACGGTCAGCTCCCGCAGGCCTTTGAATTTACCCATCAACCTACCGCCGTAGCTGCGCGCGGTCTGCAAAGCTCCGCCGGCGATGGCGCCGACCAGCGCTGCTGCGCCGAGGGTTATGCCGCCGACCAGCAGGTCTACACCAGCGCCCGCCGCCGCTCCGGCAGCGATGCCGCCACCGACTCGCACGCCAAGCTGCTTGAGGGTTTCCGGGTTGAACAAATCGTCACCCCAGCGCCCATCCAGCAACGGTAGATCGCTGGCCGCCGCATCCTGGATACGGAAGGCATACAGCTTGAGCAGCTCTTCGACACAGCGCTGCTCTCGCTGGCGCACGGCTTTGCGCAGCTCATCGATAGCCTGTTGCTCATGCCCGGCCTCGGTAGAAACGCTGCGTCGGCAGGCGGCGCAGTCGATCAGCAATTGCGCAATCAGGCGAGCGGCGCTTTGCAGGCGCGCCTGGCGCTGGGCTTCCTGATCAAGGATCAAGCGCTCAAGTTGGCCTCGTGAATTTTCCAGGAGCAGGGCCAGGCTTTCATATAAGCGTCGCTCGCCGTCTTCCGGTGGTGCGACGCTGTCAAAGCGCACCAGTGCATGAAGGCCCAGCCGCGCCAAGGCTTCGCGCCACGCCGGTTCCCGGTGCTCGGCGCTGCTGACGAAATTGAGCACCGGCAGCAGCGGTTTGCCGCAACTGGCAAGGATCGACAGCTCATCCCGGTATTTGGCGAGCACTGGTTCGCGGGCGTCGATCACGTACAGCCCGGCATCCGATGCCAGTAACTGGCGCAGCACTTTGGCTTCCTGTTCGAAACGTTGCCGTGCCTCACTGCTTTCGAGGAAGCGGGCCAAACGCGCCGGACCATCCAGGCGCTCGCCGGGGCGATCCAGACGCTCAAGGTAATCCAGCAGCGCAATGGCATCTTCCAGGCCGGGTGTGTCGTACAGTTCGAGCAGGGCTACGCCATCCACCGAGAGCCGTGCGCCCTCCACATGCCTGGTGGTGCTGGGGCGATGGGAGACCTCACCGAAGCCGACATCCCGAGTCAGGGTGCGCAACAGCGAGGTCTTGCCAACGTTCGTGTGGCCGACCACTGCCAGCTTCAGAGCGCGAATGTCGTGCGGGTCAGTCATTGCCGGTCTCCAGCCAGTTCAGCGGCGGGTGTGCGCTGCCAGGTAACTCCAGCTGATGCAGTGCGGTTCGCCAGTCGCCGACACGTTCTGCGTCCAGATGCTGACCCGCGGGTGCGGGTAACAACCAGACGCGAGTCGAGCCAGCGCAACGGGCCAGCTCGGCAATCAACGCGAGGCTGCCCCGATCAGGTGAGCGCTGCGGATCACAGGCAATCAGCAGACGCGCAGGCGGGAAACGGGTCAGTTGGTCCAGCAATTTGAGGCGCGATTCGCGGCTGTCGAGAATGCCTGCATTGGCCACTGTCTCCGGTAACTGCGGCGGCCAAGGCTGTTCATCGTCCAGTTCAATCGCCACCAGCAGCGCGCCATTGCTGTTTTGCGCGCCGCTATTGGGTAGTACTTGGTGCAGTTGCTCGGGCGCAGCATCACTGACCCCAAGTCGCTCGCTGCTGGGCATCAGGCGTTCACGCAATTGGTTGTAGCCGGGCAGGGTCAGATCGAGGCTCAGTGCATCGCGGCCCTTTCGCCAACGCCATAGGCAGATCAGCGCGAGGATCATGCGTGGCGCAATGCCGTATACCAGGAGCACACCCACCAGCCATGCCGCCCACGCCTGACGACCGGTTTCCACCAGCAGGGCGCTGTCACCACTGGCGCGGATCATCGCCTCGCTCGGCACACTGAAGCCCAGTAAGGCGGGTAGAGAGCCCAAGGCTTGAGTCAGGCTGACGAAGGTGTCGCTGCCCAGAATCGTGGTTTCCCAGATGAAGCCGTAGCGCCGCGTGGCCATCAGCAGCAGCAACAGCACCAGCGCGCTGACCAGCGCCAGAAGCCAGAGGCTATGGATCAGTGCACCCAACGCCCAACGATTCAGGCGTTGGCGCTGCAACAGAACAAGCAAGGCCGGGGCAATCTGCGCCGCCTGGGCATCGCGGGCGAGCTTTTCGCTGAGCCAGAGCCAGATACGGCCCAGGCTCGCCGTGCTTTGCCCGGGGACGCTGAAGCTCAATGCCCAGCTGATCAGCAGAATGAGGTTCAGCCCCAGCAGACTGCCCAGCGCCCAGAACACGTTGACCGGTGTCTGGCCATCACCAAGGGCGGCAAATGCCAGGCCTGCGCCACTGATTACCGAAAAAATCGCCAAGGCAATCAGCGCCAGGCGGGCCCCTTGTTTCCAGTGCCGCAGCGCGCCGAGCATGCCGTCGCGTTCGGCCAGCCACAGGGCGCGGCTTTTGATGCGGCTTGATAGATCACCAGCATCGGCTTTGGCGCGGCGGTTGGCTTCAAGGTCTTCCAGTGGGCCAGCCTGTTCTTCGCGCAGACGCACGGCTTCGGTCAGCCACAGGGTGTCGAGGGGAGTCAGAGCAGTCACACGGTGTCTCGTTGATTGAATCAGTGGGGGAGCATAACCTCTGCGCCCTCTATTCGAGCAACAAGCCTGGTACGAATTCCGTGTCAGCGTCTGTTATTCTCGCGCCATGAAAAATCAACTCCCCCTCAGCCTGATTGCCGCCCTTGGTGAAAACCGAGTGATTGGCGTCGACAATTCCATGCCCTGGCATTTGCCGGGGGATTTCAAATATTTCAAGGCGACGACCCTTGGCAAGCCGATCATCATGGGCCGCAAGACCTGGGATTCGCTGGGCCGACCGCTACCAGGCCGCCTGAACCTAGTGGTGACCCGGCAAGCGGGTCTGCAGCTGGAAGGTGCCGAAGTGTTCACTTCCCTGGAGTCTGCCGTGGCGCGTGCTGAAGACTGGGCACGTGAGCAGGGCGCATCCGAAGTGATGCTGATTGGCGGCGCGCAGTTGTATGCCCAAGGTTTGGCACAGGCTGATCGCTTGTACCTCACTCGTGTGGCGTTGAGTCCCGAGGGCGATGCCTGGTTTCCGGAGTTTGATCTGGCTGAATGGGCGATGGTGTCCGAGAGTGTGAATCCGGCGGTGGATGATAAGCCCGCCTACACATTCGAAGTGTGGGAACGGAGGTAGGAGCCAACTTGTTGGCGAGGAGGTGTGTCAGGTACGCCCCCTCGCGAACAAGTTCGCTCCTACCGGGAATCAACTGCCTCTGTCATGAAAGTGTCGCAATCGGCGATCCCTGTCGCGAACTGTTCTCGGCATGACGCCATCTGGACGAAGGCAGTCGCAGACATCGCCAATCAGTCACAGCAATTTGTTACGGTCGGACCTCTTATTTTCGGAGGGGCACCACTATGAAGATCGCGTCAGGATTGCTTGCCGCTGCATTCTGCCTGGGTATGGCCGGTCAGGCTTACGCGGCCACCGAGCTGAAACACTGGCCTGAGCCTGCCGCCAAGGCCCTGGACGCCATGATCACCGCCAATGCCAACAAGGGTAACTACGCGGTTTTCGACATGGACAACACCAGCTACCGCTTCGACCTCGAAGAGTCGCTGCTGCCGTACATGGAAAACAAAGGCCTGATCACTCGGGAAAAACTCGACCCCTCCCTGAAGCTGATGCCGTTCAAAGACACGGCCGAACACAAGGAAAGCCTGTTCAGTTACTACTATCGCCTGTGCGAAGTTGACGACATGGTCTGCTACCCATGGGTGGCGCAGGTGTTCTCCGGTTTCACCCTCAAGGAACTCAAAGGTTACGTCGATGAGCTGATGGCTTCCGGCAAGCCGGTTCCGGCTACCTATTTCGATGGCGACGTGGTCAAGAAGCTCGATGTGGAGCCGCCACGGATCTTCACCGGCCAGAAAGAGCTGTTCAACAAACTGATGGAAAACGGCATCGAGGTCTATGTGATGACCGCCGCTTCTGAAGAGCTGGTACGCATGGTCGCGGCCGATCCGAAGTATGGATACAACGTCAAACCGCAGAATGTCATTGGCGTAAGCATGCTGCTCAAGGATCAGAAAACCGGCGAGCTGACCACCGCGCGTAAACAGATCACTGCCGGCAAGTATGACGAGAAAGCCAACCTCGGCCTGGAACTGACACCGTATCTGTGGACTCCGGCGACCTGGATGGCGGGTAAGCAGGCGGCGATCCTGACTTATATCGATCAATGGAAAAAACCGGTCCTGGTGGCAGGCGATACCCCCACCAGCGATGGTTACATGCTGTTCCACTGCGTGGACGTCAGCAAAGGCGGCGTGCATTTGTGGATCAACCGCAAAGACAAATACATGACCCAGCTGACCGGCATGATCAAAACCAACGCCGAGGCCCAGGCCAAAGAAGGTTTGCCGGTTACAGCGGACAAGAACTGGGTGATCGTCAAGCCGGATGAGATTCAGTAGGCGCATCATCCCGTAGGAGCGCGCTTGCCCGCGATAGCGTTGGATCAGGCGACGCATATGTCGCCTGCATAATCCAATCGCGGGCAAGCGCGCTCCAACAGTTCGCGGCGTTAACAAAAAAACCCGGCATCGCTGCCGGGTTTTTGGTGTTCGCTGAAAAGCTTAAGGCACCAGCTTGTCCAGCAACGCCTTGTCGCGCACCGCACCTTTGTCGGCGCTGGTGGCCAGCAGGGCGTAGGCCTTGAGCGCGGTGGTCACTTTACGTGGGCGCGCTTCAACAGGCTTCCAGCCCTTCTTGTCCTGCTCGGCACGGCGCTCGGCCATTTCCGCATCGTCGATCAACAGGTTGATCGAGCGATTCGGGATGTCGATCAGCACCTTGTCGCCGTCGCGCACCAGACCAATCGCGCCGCCAGCGGCAGCTTCTGGCGAAGCATGCCCGATGGACAAGCCCGACGTACCACCCGAGAAGCGCCCGTCCGTCAGCAGGGCGCAGTCTTTGCCGAGGCCTTTGGATTTCAGGTACGAGGTCGGGTAGAGCATTTCCTGCATGCCCGGGCCGCCTTTCGGGCCTTCATAACGGATGATCACGATGTCGCCAGCTTTGACTTCATCAGCAAGGATGCCGCGTACCGCGCTGTCCTGGCTTTCGAAGATCTTTGCGTTGCCTTCGAACACGTGGATCGACTCGTCTACGCCTGCGGTTTTCACCACGCAGCCATCCAGCGCAATGTTGCCGTACAGCACGGCGAGGCCGCCCTGTTGCGAATAGGCATGCTCGACACTGCGGATGCAGCCGTTTTCGCGATCATCATCCAGGGTTTCCCAGCGGGTCGACTGGCTGAACGCCGTCTGCGTCGGAATGCCAGCGGGGCCTGCTTTGAAGAAGGTGTGCACGGCTTCGTCGTCAGTCTGGGTGATATCCCATTTGGCGATGCCTTCAGCCATGCTCGCGCTGTGCACGGTCGGCAGATCGGTGTGCAGCAGGCCGCCACGCGCCAGTTCGCCGAGGATGCTAAAGATCCCGCCCGCACGGTGCACATCTTCCATGTGGTACTTCTGGATGTTCGGCGCGACTTTGCACAGTTGCGGCACTTCGCGGGACAGACGGTCGATGTCGCGCAGGTCGAAATCGATTTCGGCCTCTTGAGCGGCAGCCAGCAAGTGCAGGATGGTGTTGGTCGAGCCGCCCATGGCGATGTCCAGCGTCATGGCGTTTTCGAAGGCCTTGAAGTTGGCGATGTTGCGCGGCAGCACGGCTTCGTTGTTTTCGATGTAGTACTGGCGGCACAGGTCGACGATGGTGCGGCCAGCTTGCAGGAACAGTTGCTCGCGGTCGCTGTGGGTCGCCAGCGCGGAACCGTTGCCGGGCAGGGCCAGGCCCAGAGCTTCGGTCAGGCAGTTCATCGAGTTGGCGGTGAACATGCCGGAGCACGAACCGCAGGTCGGACAGGCGCTGCGCTCGTATTCGGCGACTTTCTCGTCGCTGGCAGTATCGTCAGCGGCGATCACCATGGCGTCCACCAGATCCAGGCCGTGTGCGGCCAGTTTGGTCTTGCCAGCTTCCATCGGCCCACCGGAAACGAAAATCACCGGGATGTTCAGGCGCAGTGCGGCCATCAGCATGCCAGGGGTGATCTTGTCGCAGTTGGAGATGCAGACGATGGCATCGGCACAGTGAGCGTTGACCATGTACTCCACGGAGTCGGCGATGATCTCGCGACTCGGCAGGGAATACAGCATGCCGTCGTGACCCATGGCGATGCCGTCATCCACCGCGATGGTATTGAATTCTTTCGCGACCCCACCGGCACGCTCGATTTCACGAGCAACCAGTTGGCCCATGTCTTTGAGGTGCACGTGGCCCGGTACGAACTGAGTAAACGAGTTGGCGACGGCAATGATCGGTTTCTTGAAATCCGCGTCCTTCATCCCGGTGGCGCGCCACAAGGCACGAGCGCCGGCCATGTTGCGACCGTGGGTGGACGTTTTCGAGCGGTAATCAGGCATGGAGCACTCCTGGCGGCTAATCAGGTAAATAAAAAGGGAGTGAGCTTCATGGTCTGTACGTAAAGTGGCTGCGCTCGGCCATGCTGCGTTAAAAACAGGCTCGGAATGCTCATTTAGGTGCCTAAACTCCGCTTCCTCGCCTGTTTTTGCCTTGCCTGACCTTCGCTCGCCGACTTTTCGTACAGACCATCGTGTCTTCACGGGCAAGCGGCAGTGACCGAATGCTGCGAGGGAAACCGAAACACCACGGGATCACCGTGCGCTCGGCCTGAGCTCATAAACCCGCCGGGGATGACTGGCGATGAATAGCGTCGATTCTACACCTGTAGAGGGGAGAAGGAATGTTGATGGGGGATTTATGGATGAATGAGGTTTACAGCCAGATGGCATCCCACAGCGGGTAGTCGCCGTAGCGATTGACCAGGCCAGCACGCAGTGGGTTGGCGATGATGTAGCGGGCGGCGGGAAGAATGTCGTTTTCTTCTCGTATGGCTCGGTCGTGGTAGCCTTTTTGCCATAGCTTGAACTGTTCTTTTTTTGCTCTTGTTATGGACAACGCGCTACCGGATTTAACCCTCCGCATCAGTTGGGGAAGCTGGCTGCTCTTGAGTTCAACCAGCCAATGAAAGTGGTCCGGCATGATCACCCAAGCCAGCGAGTCGGCCATTCCTTCGCGTCGTACGCCACGAAATTCATCTACCAGGAGCCGCCCCAGTTCCCAGTCGGAGAAGATCGGCTGGCGGTTATGCGTAACGGAGGTGATCAGGTAGATACGATCGGTTTCTGAGTAGCGGCCGCGGCGTAAGTGAGAGCTGCGAGGTAATTCGGACAATCCTTTGCCCTCCTGCGTGTTTTTAATGCGAGAAGGTTAGTCGTTCGGGCGTATATACGAGTCCGGCAATTGGCTCCGCATGTGTCTGTAAGCACGTCATCGCGGGCAAGCGCGCTCCTACAGGCGCATGACCGTAGGAGCGCGCTTGCCCGCGATGGCGTCATTGACGGGTATACAAAACCAACTGAGGAATAAGAACCATCCATCATGCGGGATGCGTTCGATCCCGTAGGAGCGCGCTCGCGAGCAATGGCGTCATTGGCGGTTATACAAACCCGCCTGACGAATCAAACCCATCCATCATTCTTCTTACGCCCACGGGTCAGGGCCGGGATGATCAGGCCGACCAGCAGGCCTGCGCCGGCGATGCTGCCGCCGTAGACCATGTAACGCATCAATACGAGGTTGTTTTCATCGCCCAGCTTGGCCTGGGTGGTGCGAAGCTCTGATTGCGAAGCGCTGAGTTGTTCGTTGAGGTCTTTGCTGCGGGCTTCGAGTTCGTCGATCAGCTTTTTGCGGGTGTCGAGGGTTTCCTGCATGCCTTGCACACGGGTTTTCCAGCTGTCGTCGATGGTTTTCAACTGGCCGCTGAGGTCTGCCACTTGCTGGGTCAGCTCCGGCAGACGCTCTGCCTGGCCCGGTTCGCTTTGCAGGTCGCTGGTGGGGATCCACACCGAGCTGCCGCCTTCGCCGCGCACTTGGCTGTAGTCACCCTGAGTATTGATCAATTCGACTTTTTGCCCGGACTTCAGCGTGCCCACGATGCGGTAGCCATCAGTCGGACCGCTGCGCACGAAGGTATTTAGGCTGTCGCTGACCCAGCGGTCGTTAGGTTTGTGTTCGGCGGCGCTGGCGGTGCCACAGACGGCGATCAGTAAGGCGGCGCCCAATGTGCGACGGTTTAGCAGGCGATGAGAAATGAAGGCTGAAAGATGACGAGACATAGACATGGTTATCTTCGATAAAAGGAAAGATAAAGGCGCCGATGGTCGGGCCGGTAAAGATGGTGCAGTGACATGCAGAACAAGCTGCAACGGCTGCGAAAAAAGCGGCAATGGGCGGGGGGAACTGCTTGTTGAGCCCTTTTCAGGGTCTACGCCTGATACGCCATCCGTTTTAATCCCAACTCACAGACCGTAGGAATCGTTTCAGGTTCATTACCGAGCGGTACGGGGGAGGGAATTCTGACTTGCGGTAGGAAGGGGTGTGTAGTGGTCCAGTTTTTTTGGACCATTCCGTAGGAGTCTAGGCCGCCAGGTTTTCAAAAACGGCTGGCGGCAGGTTGTTCGATGCAGAGTGACAGCGTCGATGGTTGTAATGGGCGATAAAATCCA
>Ga0247814_10002296_pt1 | contig 10618 bp, 8 predicted proteins | sample UWRJL179409R1_FD_179947 | JGI IMG/M metagenome (GOLD analysis project Ga0247814, IMG submission 179947) | Plant litter microbial communities from Arlington Agricultural Research Station in Wisconsin, United States - UWRJ-L179-409R-1 | ecosystem: Environmental > Terrestrial > Plant litter >... | reverse complement strand
TTGAATAGCTTTTTATTTACGTTTCCAAAACGGTAGTGACTAAAACCAGAGGCTCCACTTGAAAACATTTCTGCAGTATGGATACTTCCAGAAATCACGGCAGGATTTAGGCCACCAGAAAGCAATAAGGTAGTAGAGATCACACCATAACCCATACCCAAAGCTCCGTCTACAAGCTGTGCAAAGAAACCAACTAATAGCATGTAGTAAAATTTATCATCCAATTGTGCGATGAAGTCTTTACTTATAGAAACAGCCATATCGTAGGATAAGTAGGTGTAAGCAGCGATGCCGAGAAATAACACTGCTAATATAATCAGGCAGATGTAAGCAACTTTCCTCCATTTGCGTTCCTGAGAAACGTTTTCAATCGTAACGGTGTCATTGCTATTATTTGTCGTCATATATAAAGCCTATAGAATTAGTAGGCAATATTATAAGAAGTTATTGGATTAACGAAATTTAATATGCAATTAAGTTAGGTTATTTAATGACCTCTTCCAGTAATTTGGTTTTGTGTTGAAACCTAAAGAATAGTAAGATGGATGCAGTTAATAAACCGAAAGTTAGTCCATACCAGATGCCATTTACGCCTAAGTTCAATACAATTCCAAGCAGGTACGCTAAGGGGATTCCGATGATCCAATAGGCTATAAAAGTTATTATAGTTGGGACATTTACATCACCTACGCCTCTTAGTATGCCAAGTCCTACAACCTGCGTCCCATCAAATAATTGGAAGAAACCAGCTATGATCAGCAGCTGAGCAGCAATGGTTATCACTGCCTTATCTTCCGTATAAATGTAGGGTAAAAGGTTGTTGGCAAATATGAAGAATATTGCAGTGACCGACATAAAAACGATGATCACATGGTAACTGGCTATTGCAGCTCTTCGTAAATCTAGTAAGTTAGATTTACCAAGATTGTTTCCTGTTTTGATAGTTGCTGCTGAAGCGATTCCGCTAGCCATCATGTAAGTTACTGCAGCGAGATTTATTGCTACTTGATGCGCCGCCTGCTCTATGGCTCCTATAGTTCCAATTAAAATAGCCGCACCACTGAAAGCACTGATTTCAAAGGAATATTGCAGGGCAACCGGAGCACCTATTTTCAAAATTTGTGCAGAACGGATCTTGTCGATAAAGGTGACCTTAAAACTTTGGATGTATTTTTTGAAATGGACTGAGCGTAATACGTAAGTTGACATTACTATAGCCATAAGTACTCTGTCTATCAATGTACTGAGGCCAACCCCTTTAACTCCCATTGGAGCAATACCAAACATACCTTTTACGAAAGTGATCCCAAATATTACGTTTATCACATTTCCCCAAATTGAGATATACATCGCTTGTTTTGTAAAGCCAAGTCCTTCGGTAAATTGCTTGAAAGTTTGAAAGATCATGAGTGGAATTATTGAGATTCCCAAATAGGCGAGGTAGGGCTTAGCATAAGCAACAACTTCAGGCGACTGGCCAATATGGTCAATTACTAAAAGAGAGCCAAAATGAACAAGTGTGTAAAGAATGATAGAGGTAATAAAGTTAATGATCAAGCTGTTGGAGAGAAGTTTTCCGCACTCATCGTAATTTTGACGACCGTTTTCTCTAGCGATTAAAGGAGTGAGACCATAGGACAATCCCATTCCCAATACGAGAATGAGCATGAATACGCTATTGACAAGGGATACAGCTGCTAACTGAATGGTACCTGCAAAGTGGCCAACAATGACACTATCTGCCAGATGGACAAGGGTATGACCAAGTTGAGAAACAACTATTGGTAAGGCAAGTTGCAGGTTATCTTTATAGTAAGGTTTATATTTATTGTAAAAGGCAGTCAACATCTGGGCAAAAGTCGGATATTTTGCTGATGCAGGCAAGGGGCTACGTTGCTACGTAGTACTCTTCTTTTTCAGATGTTACTGGTTTAATGATACCACCCAGAATTAGACTGACTAAAACTTTTTGCGCTTGTCGATAGGAACTGCGGGTTAGTTTGCTGAATTGTTTCAATGTAATCCGGCCTTCTTGCGTTAAAAACTCAAAAAGCTTTTGTTCCTGTTCTGTATATTGAATCACATTTGGAATCGCCTCACTACTTCTTTTAATCACATCAACAATCACCTTACTAGCAAGGATACTTTTATCATTTACCCGATAATAAACCCACCAATTTTTCTGTTCATCTAATGCATAGTGCGGTTTAATATCACTTGGAGCAATCTTCACAACCAACACCAATTTGTCGTCAACATATATTTCTTCAAATTCGGGTTCAATAGCAGGCTTGCAAAACTGATGCGCTGATTTGGTAATCATGTAGCGCTCTTCATCTTCAGATTTTACTCCACGAATCACACCATCGTCTGACACTCCAATCAGCAATTGTCCGCCTCTGTTATTCGCAAATGCAACCAGGCTTTTTGCGATTTTCTCCACGCTGGTAATCGTTTTTTTAAAATCTAGCGTAGTACTTTCACCTTGTAGAATAAGTTTTTTAATATTCAATATATATTCTCCTATTCATTAATAAGCAATTTTGGACTGTTCACCCGTATGGAGGTTTCTAATGTAGACTTCGTTCATGACGGTTGCACAAAGCTCACCAGATTTATTAATTATGTCCATTGGATAAGCTTTGATAAATTTCCCTGATGTATTTAACGCCAAAACAGCTTCGTTCAGCATATCATCACTAATAGTTATGGTAAAGAAAAGATCCGTTCGTCCTGGTTTTAGATATTGAATCGATGCGCTTTTGAGCCAGACTCTTACTTTAAATCCTTGTCTTTGAAGGAGTTGGTCAAATAGTAAGGCATAGAAAGGATCCGTGGCTGCATAAATGGTTCCACCAAAGATTGAGCTGTTGTAATTTTTATTGAAAAGACTCTTATTAATTTTGACATCTACACCTCGAAATCCTTTATGGAACCTTTTAACCCAGATCCTTTGGAAGAGAAGAGGAGGGTAAAGGCATAAGGCCCATTTTAGGGTTCTTTCGGAAACGATCATTGTGTTTAAATATCTGAAAGTTTATCGAAGTTGGAAACTTTTAGTTGTAGAATTTTAAATTCATGATAATTGGCTAGTTTTTTTGAAGATGCTCGCTTCATAATTATAAACTAATTTAAATATTTAAAACTATTTGAGTTGAATTGTGTTAAACTGGCAGAAAAACGTTTGAAAAACCCCTAAATTATGAAAAAGTTAATTCTAAGTCTTGCATTTGCAGGATCTATAATGATCGCTGCATCAGCATGCAACTCAACCAAAAGTGTTACTGGCACATCAGATAGCACAATGACAGATACGACTGCAGTACCAGTAGATACAACTGCCGTTCCAGTTGATACTACTACTACAGCTCCACCGGATACTACGATTAAACCGATGTAGTCAGTCTAGTCTAAAGACTAAAAATGAGCGTAAGTGAATAAGGATCATATTTGATTGTTATTGCTTGCGCTTTTTTTGTATTTTCATCAGCCAAATAAATAGCTATGCTTGCTGCTGAAAACAATAAAAATCTATTTTTCCTAATTCTGGTAGCCTCTCTTGGTTACTTTGTCGATATCTACGACCTTCTGCTATTTTTAATTATAAAAAATAAGAGCCTTGCTTCGCTTGGGGTTCCAGCAGATAAAATTACAGAAACAGGCCTTGTATTAATGAATTGGCAGATGGCTGGATTACTTATAGGAGGTATTTTCTGGGGAATTTTAGGTGACAAAAAAGGTAGACTATCAGTTTTATTTGGTTCAATCATTATGTATTCAATCGCGAATATTGCCAATGGTTTCGTCACCAGCATTCCGATGTATGCAGCCTTTAGGTTTATTGCAGGAATCGGTTTAGCGGGTGAACTTGGGGCAGGAATCACATTGGTTAGCGAAAGCATGAGTAAAGAAAAAAGAGGTTATGGGACCATGATGGTAGCCGGAATAGGACTAATGGGTGCTGTTGGAGCATATATTGTCGGAGACCTTTTTGAATGGAGAACTGCTTTTTTTGTCGGTGGAGGTCTTGGGATTTTCCTGCTGTTGTTGAGATTTGGAGTTTTTGAATCTGGAATGTTCGAAAAGATGTCTAAGAAGGATGTTGTAAAGGGCAATTTCTTTATGCTATTTTCTTCCAGGAAGCGGTTCTTTAGATACTTGAATTGCATACTGATTGCGGTACCGCTATGGTATGTAGTTGGAATACTAGTTGGAATAGCACCAGTATTTGGAAAAGCCCTTGGAGCAGTTGATGTGCTTGACAATGGAAAGGGAGTAATGTTTACTTACATAGGCATTTCACTCGGAGACTTTGCTAGCGGCGCATTAAGTCAGCTATTTAAAACCCGTAAGAAGGTTGTTTTTGTATCAATTACGCTGACGTTCATTGCGATGTTGGTTTACTTACTAAATACAGGATGGACCGCAAATCAATTTTATATTCTGTGTTTATTTTTTGGACTGTTCACAGGATATTGGGTTGTATTTGTAACCATGTCTGCCGAGCATTTTGGTACTAATCTGCGCGCGACCGTTACAACTAGTGTTCCAAATATGGTACGAGGATCTTTAATTTTGGTAACGCTATTGTTCCAGTTTCTCGCCAGCAAGTTTGGCATAATTAATTCTGGACTAATTGTGGCGGTACTCACGGTATCTATCGCTTACATTGCTTTATATAACCTTGATGAGACCTATGGAAGGGACTTGAACTTTGTTGAAGAATAGTGTCAAAAGATTGTACTATCTATCTATTTCGATTTTTTAAAATTCCATAAAGGTTAACTTTGAGTTCAATCAAGATTATGGAGTTTAGAGATCAGGTAGTAGCAGCATATCAAAGAATTCAGGATGATATTTGCCGGGATTTGGAGCTTGCTGATGGCAAGTCGAAGTTTGAAGAAGAGATATGGTCGCGCGATGGTGGCGGAGGTGGCCGTACGCGAGTTATGCAAAATGGAAATGTTATAGAAAAGGGTGGAGTTAACTTCTCTGCTGTCCATGGAAAACTTCCAGAGAGCATAAAAAAGGCATTTAAAGTTGAAAGTGATGAGTTTTTTGCTACTGGAGTTTCTATAGTTATGCATCCTTCGAGTCCGTTTGTTCCAATTATACATATGAATATCCGGTATTTTGAAATGGATGAGCAGACCCGTTGGTTTGGCGGAGGCATAGACCTAACACCGCATTATGTTGTTGATACAGATGTAAGATACTTTCACCACTTATTAAAGCAGACTTGTGACGAGTTCGATGCTTCCTTTTATACTAAGTTTAAGAAGCAGGCCGATGATTATTTCTTTATTAAGCATCGTGAGGAAACAAGGGGTGTTGGTGGGATTTTCTATGATAGATTGAAGCCTGATAATACAGGGCTAAGTTATGATCAGATCCTTGATTTTTCTGTTGGTGTGGGGGAGACCTTTTCTCCTATATATACCGAATTGATTGATAGAAACAGAGAATTGGAATATACGCCAGAACATCAGGAATGGCAATATTTACGTAGAAGTCGATATGCAGAATTTAACCTTGTCTATGATTCAGGAACGAAGTTTGGTTTAGAAACAAATGGCAGGATCGAATCCATATTGATGAGCTTGCCTCCAATGGCCAAATGGGTGTATAACCACCAGCCTGCTACTGGGAGCCGTGAATCAGACACTTTAAGCAAGCTGAAAAAGGGTATCGACTGGGTTTAAATTTTTTCAACATTAGGTCTTGTTGGCAGTTTTTTTAGTAGATTCGCAAGGTTACAGTAAAACCAAATTTCAACGTTCTTAAGGAACATTAATATTTATGGCTGAAGATTTAGATAATCAACAAAACGACAAAATAATAAGAATTGATATTGACGAGCAAATGAAGTCGGCCTACATCGATTATTCGATGTCGGTAATCGTATCAAGGGCATTGCCTGATGTGCGCGACGGATTAAAACCGGTACACAGGCGTGTATTATACGGGATGCTTGATCTGGGTTTAGCAAACAATAAACCCTATAAGAAATCTGCCCGTATTGTTGGGGAGGTTTTAGGAAAGTATCACCCCCATGGTGACTCTTCTGTTTACAATACTATGGTAAGGATGGCTCAGGAATGGAGTCTAAGGTACTTAATGGTAGAGGGACAAGGAAACTTCGGTTCTGTGGATGGTGATTCACCTGCTGCGATGCGTTATACTGAGGCACGTTTCCAAAAGATTGCTGAAGATATGCTTGCTGATATCAACAAAGATACTGTTGATTTTCAATTAAACTTTGACGACTCGTTAACAGAACCTACGGTATTGCCGTCTAAGGTTCCAAACCTATTAATAAATGGTTCTTCTGGTATTGCTGTCGGTATGGCTACAAATATGCCACCGCACAACATCACAGAGGTAATCAACGCTACTGTTGCTTATATAGACAATAACGAGATTACGATTCCGGAACTGATGAAATTCATCAAGGCACCGGATTTTCCAACGGGAGCCATTATCTATGGTTATGCTGGTGTACAGGAAGCATTTGAAACTGGTAGAGGACGCGTAATGATGCGTGCGAAAGCAGAGATTGAAACCCATAAAGACCGTGAAACGATTATCGTTACTGAAATACCCTATCAGGTAAATAAAGCGATGATGATTGAGCGGACCGCTGAGCTTGTTGGAGAGAAAAAGCTTGAAGGTATTTCTAACATTAAGGATGAATCCAATAAGGATGGTATCCGTATTGTTTATGAGATAAAAAGAGACGCAAATGCATCAATTGTATTAAATAATCTCTTTAAACAAACTGCGTTACAAACATCGTTTAGTGTCAATAACATTGCTTTGGTGAAAGGTAGACCTCAGATGTTAAATCTGAAAGACCTGATTCATTATTTTGTTGAGCACAGACATGAAGTAGTAGTAAGACGTACGAAATTTGAGCTTTCAGAGGCGAAAAAACGTGCACACATCCTTGAGGGTTTATTGATTGCTTTGGATCATATTGAAGAAGTAATTAAATTGATTCGTGCTTCAGATACCCCGGAAGCTGCGAGAGTTGGATTGATGGAGAAATTTGGTCTGAGTGATATCCAGGCAAGAGCTATCCTTGATATGACTTTGCGCAGGTTAACAGGACTTGAACGCGATAAGATTAAAGATGAGTACGATGAGTTGATGAAGACCATCGACTACTTGCAATCTATTTTGGATGATGAAGGTTTGCGTATGCAGATTATCAAAGATGAGTTAGCTGAAATGCTTGAGAAGTATGGTGATGAGCGTAGAACTCAAATCGTACATTCTGCTGAAGATATGAGCATGGAAGACTTCATTGAGGATGAAGAAGTTGTAATCACTATTTCTCATGAAGGCTATATCAAGCGTACCCCTGCAACTGAGTACCGTACTCAAGGTAGAGGTGGTAAAGGATCAAAAGGAAGTGATTCAAGAAATGAAGATTTCATTGAGCATTTACTAATTGCATCGAATCATAACTATATGTTGTTTTTTACGGAGGCAGGTCGTTGTTTCTGGTTAAGAGTTTATGAGATCCCTGAAGGCTCGAGGTTGAGTAAAGGAAGAGCGATCCAGAATATCATCAATATTCCTAAAGAAGAAAAAATTAAGGCGTTCATTAAAGTGAAGAACCTTAAGGATCAGGGATACCTTCAGAACAATTTTATTATTATGTGTACCAGGAAGGGTACTATAAAGAAAACTTCTCTTGAGGCTTATTCGAGACCTAGAGTAAACGGTATAAATGCGATTAATATTAATGAAGGTGACCAGTTAATTGAGGCAAGTTTAACCACAGGATCTAGTGAGATTGTTATGGCTTTACGTTCTGGAAGAGCGATTAGGTTTAACGAATCTACAGTTAGACCGATGGGTAGAACTGCAACAGGAGTGAGGGGTGTAACTTTAGCTAACGATAAAGATGAGGTAGTTGGCATGATTGCTGTAGAGGATTCTTCGGCAACAGTGTTGGTAGTTTCAGAAAAAGGATACGGTAAACGTACTGATATTGATGATTACCGCGTTACTAACAGAGGTGGTAAAGGTGTTAAAACCATTAATGTTACGGAGAAAACTGGTAACCTGGTTGCCATTAAAAACGTTACAGATGCTGATGACTTAATGATTATTAACAAATCGGGTATTGTGATCCGAATTGTAGTAAGTCAATTGAGGGTTATGGGTAGAGCGACTCAGGGAGTTCGTTTGATCAATTTAAAAGGCAATGATGCAATCGCTTCTGTAGCTAAAATTGAACATGAGGACGATGCTGAAATTAATGAAGATGCAATAGTTGCCAATCCTGAAGCTGAGGAAAATGTCGTTGCCGATGCTGAAGAAGCAGATGATTCTGTAGATGAAGTAGAAGGAGATGATGTTGAAGATGAAGAAACAGAGGACGACAACGAAGAGGAAACTGAATAACATATATAACTGTAGAACAAATTATAATTAAGATGAAGAGAATACTTTTAAGTATGATATTTGCTAGTACAGCTTTACTTGCAAATGCGCAAAAGGCAGAAGTTGAAGCTGCAAAAAAAAGCTGGATGGATTATGCAAACAGCCAAAATGCTGTTAAGATCGATCTGGGAGCTCTTGCTAGCAAGATGAAGGTTAGTGACAAAAAGAAAGAAGAACCTGAGAAGCCTAAGCCTACTTTGGCGGAAGATCTTGCAATTTTAAATACTGGGTTCGGACATACTGATCTGGCTATTGCTCACGAGAAAACCAAGGAACTTCCTACGACCTGGGCTATTAGAGCGCTGATTGCTTCAAGAATTGCTTTAATCGATACTGCTGATATTCAAAATTCTGTTGCAAAACAACAGATTGCTACTGAAGCGATTACTAAAGCAGAAGCTTTAAATGTAAAAAAAGATAAAACTGTTGAAAATGATGTAAAAGATGCAAAGGACTTTGTAGATAATGCTTTATCTAACAGAGGAATGATCGCCTATAAAAGAAAAGATTATGCTACAGCATATACGGCATTTAATGCGATGACTGTTAAGAATCCTCAGGATACTTCAATGTTTGTAAATGCTGGTCTTGTTGCGCGTTTATCAGAAAAATATCCTGAAGCAGTAGCAAGCTATAGAAAGGCAATTGATTTAGGCTTTAAAGATTCGTATTCACTTTACAGTCAGATTATAGATATTACTGGTACAAATCTAAAAGATAGTGCTAAATATCTTGAAGTGTTAAATGAAGCTTCTGCAAAATATCCAGATAGTACAGCTTTTATAGGTCGTATCACTGACTATTATACTAAGAAAGGTGATGTTGCTAAATCACAGGAAATGTTGAAAAAGCTAGCTGAAAAAGATCCTAAAAATGCTGTTTACCAGTATTACATTGGAGAAACTTATTTCAAACAAGCTTTAACACTCCAAGAGAAAAGAAACGGTATCGATCAAAAGAAAAAGAAAGAATACGATGATATGAGTGCTAAAATGATGAGTAACATTGATCAGGCATTACCATATTACAAGAAAGCTTTAGAACTTGATCCAAAATATGCTGATGCAGTTGACAAATTGAAGTCGATTTATGGCTTTAAGAATGATACGCCGAACTATGAAGCGATGAGTAAGCTTCTGGTAACGCTAGACAAAAAATAAGATTGATAGAAAAGAGGGACATAAAATCCCTCTTTTTTTTTAGATTTGATATATGAAAAAGACATCTCTGTTAACCATCGTATTTCTGGTAGTAGTAAGCACTAACATTGCTTTTTCTCAAAAAAGTCAACTTCAGATTGCACGTAATAGTATTGGAAAATTACAGGTTGCCATCAATAATAAAAAAGACAATAAGGCACAATTAGATATACTAGGAGAAGGAGTGAAGGCCGCAGAGGCTGCCCAGAATGATAGGAAGACTAAGAAATGGCCTGAGACATGGGCTATCAAAGCTTATCTTAGTTCATATATTTCGATACTTGATGGAGATGAAGGAAATTCAGACCGTTTTTATGGGCTGGCAGTTGATGCGATTGACTCTGCAAAGCGGTTAGATAAATTTCAAGACAATGCACGTTTAGTAGAAGCATCCATCTATAACATCAATATTAAAAAACAAAACAAGGCGAATACCGCATTTAAGAACAACGACTTCACGGCAGCTTTTAACTTATTAAAAGAAGTAAGTGACTTTTTTCCGAAGGACACATCTTTGGCAATCAACACCGCATTGTCAGCTCAGAACATTCGTGCATTCGACAATGCCCTAATTTACTTTAAAAGAGCGAAGGATAATGGTGCCAAGGACCCAGCGATCTTCCAGACCTTGTCAAAATTATACACTTCGAAATTTGAGCATGAAAATGCGATCAAATCTTTAGAAGAAGGGATCGCAGTGAACCCTTATAATGCAAACTTGACCAATGATTACATTAATCTACTTTTAGATAGCGAGAAATATCCTGAGGCTATTCGTACCATTGAGCAAAATCTGAAAGTTACTACCAATAATAAATTACTATTCTTTTTATACGGCTATCTGCAACAAAGAGCTTCAGTATATAATACTGCGGAACTTGCGTACAATAGAGCTTTGGAAATAGATGAGAATTATTTTGATGCATTATATCAGCTGGGATTAGCTTATGTAGATTCTGCTAATG
>Ga0247814_10002295_pt1 | contig 10619 bp, 6 predicted proteins | sample UWRJL179409R1_FD_179947 | JGI IMG/M metagenome (GOLD analysis project Ga0247814, IMG submission 179947) | Plant litter microbial communities from Arlington Agricultural Research Station in Wisconsin, United States - UWRJ-L179-409R-1 | ecosystem: Environmental > Terrestrial > Plant litter >... | reverse complement strand
AACGCGGTATAGGTATCGAATCCGCTCGCGGTGAGCGTGCCGACGTAGCTTTTTACGATCTGCAGGACCATGTCGCCTGTTTTGACTTCGTTATTACCGTACTTGAGCTGGAGTTCCGCTTTGGCCGGAATCGAGTACGACGTCGCAGCGGTCGCGCTAGACAGTGCTGCCGTCGCCAGCACCAGCGCTACGACGCGTCGAAAATGATGCTTCATTAATCTTCACCTTCCTGAATGGCATGTAAAACGTCGGCGCGGCTGGACAGCAACTGCTCGAGTACTTGACTGAGTGAATCGTCATCTGCGGGAGGCGCTGTGAATGCGCCGGCATCGTCGGCTGGCAGCTAATCCATACAGAAGTAACTCTACCAGTTCATTGACGTACGATCGCCTGACACGACTAACCTAACCTGACCCGAACCACTCGGAGGTTGTCGGTCAGCGCCCTGTCAGGGTTGTAGACGAATCGGCGGTCAGACGCTACAAACGTGGCTCCTCCAACAGACCATGCAATTTGCTCATCCAACGTGATGAAGATAGCGCGCGGCCTTGCAAGGGTGGCGGTACCAGTTAAACTCGACTAACAGCGAAAGTAGCATCCTCATGGTATCGTTGCGGCAACCTGATGACACCGTTTAACAGCTGAAGGATAACAAGTGAAGAAAAAAAACCATTCGAAAATCTTATTTACCAACCGATCCGGCGGACTCGTGACATCTGGCTTATTTGCTTTGCTATCAATCACTGCCGCTTTCGCTTGCGCAGACGAACAAGCTTCTGTCAAGCCACGTAGCGTGGTTTTACCCGATGGAAATGTCCGCGATCAAACTCCTACGCCTGAAACAGTCACTGAAATCGGACGTCAATCGCTGAAGAACATGATACTTTTTAAAGCAGGGAGCTTCGAGATGGGCGATTGGGGTGAACAAGTCTCCGCATCCAAGCTGCCCTTTGATGGCAGTGCTGACTCCAAACCTGTTCATCAAGTAAAGCTGAGTAGCTTTTCGATCGGAAAATTTCCTGTAACGTATGCGGAATTCGATATCTTTACTGCCTCGCTTGGATTGCCAAAAATAAATCAGGCGACCGCGATCCAGAATTATCGGAAGCCAAACAATCCAGCTGGGGTGACTTGGCAAGGAGCGACTGATTATTGCAAATGGCTGGCTGATATCACCGGTAAGCCCTTTGCATTACCGACCGAAGCCCAATGGGAGTACGCAGCGCGCAGTGGTGGCCAACGTCATGTTTACCCTACTGATAACGGAAAACGGGAGTTAGGCAGGAATCTTCCGGATGCCGACCAAACTAAATCTGCAGGTGGATTGACAGAGGTGAGCGACTTTCCGCCGAATATGGCGGGGATTTACTATATGGGTGCAAACGTTCATGAATGGGTAGCGGATTGGTACGATCCAAACTACTATGCATCCTCTCCACTGCAGGACCCCAAAGGACCCGCTACTGGTTCGAAACGCGTAGTTCGTGGTAATTTTGGTACGGGCGGCACGGAAATGACATTCAAAAGATGGTCGTGGGACGCTGAAAACCGAATGAAACCGTGGAAAAAGCGCGGCACGATGCCAGGTGAAGCCACCCGAGAGATTCCGGTAACGAAGTACTCGGCGAGTCCCGAGAACGCTTTTCGTTGTGCTCAGAATTAAATACTCTTATGCATACATAACATGCTCTATTCCAATTTTTGACCTTAAAAATTCTGGATCTGTATTCCATATAAATGGATCACTCATACGCGGTTCTACACCGGCAAGGCGAGTTTGGGTCATCTCAAGTGCATTTCCAAATTTTGATCCATCCAAGGTCTGCTGAATCATGGCAAAACCAGCGCTTGCGTCCTGTTTTCCACCCATAACAGGCGTCATTCTCTCTGCGATCGTGGCCAGTTGGTTTTGCGTCTGAGGAGCGCCCAATGCCATTTCCATTACATCCGGCGCGGCTACTTGCAACGCCTGATTACCGCCTGAATTAATTTTTTGGATTTGCCACAATATCTTGCCCACCACCTCGGGTGGAGCGTAACTAAACCATCCTTGGGATTTTTTCTGAATTTCTTTTTTGACATTTTTCAGAAATTCGTTCGCCTCATTGGAACCATTTATGATTGCGCTGTCAATACTATCCACGAAATCGTTAAATTCTGACTCAATCTCGATGAGCGTTTTATCGACGAACTCTTCAATTTTTTTGCCCTCAACAATAACCAGATACTTTATTTGACAATATATTTCATACGTTCGCTTGTCGATCGCATCTTCGATTTTATGAAAATCAGCACGCTTTAACTGGTACGAAATGCATTTGAAAAACTCATTAATCGTATCCATACCAGTTTCAAACTTCAGCGATCCCTCGCAACCCAAGCCGAGACACGCTCCTACTCTCGCAAAAATTATAAATTTTCCGCTCTCATAAGCGATCTTGAAGGCGCCCTTAACACCGATACCCGCGTTCCCAGCAACGCCGGAATCGACTTTTGCGACATCCTTATATTCGCCCATTGCCTTTCCCGCTTTGACAGCGGTAGATTTGCCATCCTTACTCGTTCCTTCCGGGTTAAGCCACTGGAGAGCACCTTTCAAGTCGACACCTGCTGCCGCACCGGCGAACACATTTAGTCCAGCATTTGCACCGACTTTAGTTCTCGCGTAAGCTCTTTGAGACAGTGGTCGTGGAGTACCACGCAAACGTTGCACGCCGCCTTCCAAAGTGATCGCAATGTCGGCTTCCACCGCCAAACTTGCACCCGCACCTGCAGACAGTTCGATATTAGCAAGAACTCGCCAATAGCCGAATTCAAAATACTGTCCTCCAACATCTGCGTTTGCGTGATAGCCAGCAAAATGCGGCAGATAAATGACCGTACTTACCTTACCTTCCGCAAGTGATAACGATGCTTCTGCATTTGCCTTTATGCCAAAATCGGCCGTTCTAGCCCCCCGTAACAGGCGTTTACCCCAATCCGTATCCCTGCGATCAGACGTATTACCCTGAAATCCTTTGAAATTAACAGCCAGACCGGCACCCGCGGTGTATCTCATCAATTGAGCATCTGCCGAAAGGTCAACCATTCTTTCTGGATCATTGGGATCAAGGTTGAAACGTGTTTCGATATTGCCTTTTTCGCGCTCCAGAAACTGACTAATGTTGCCGTTCATGTGCTTTGCCCATTCTGACAGGATTCCCGTAAAAGCCTCGGCATCATCAGGTTTGAGCTTCCATTTTTTTTCGAACTTTGCTTTATCAGCGACGTGATCCGCAATGCGGTGCTTGATTTCTTCACGATTTAACGTACCATTATGGAAAATCTTGTCTTTTTCCCTCTTGGTTTTCTCATTATTCATCATGTAGATGCGTCTGTCAGCCAACGCTCTGCTCAACGCTTTGCTCGATGTATAAATCGGCACGCCCTTCTTGTCATAGTCTTTCGTTTTTCTACCCACCAGCTCAACCATCTTCACACCATCCTTGGCGCTTAACTTTGACAGTGGCTCAAGCTTCTTCTTCACTTCTTCGCTAGCCGATGTCATTTCGCTGATTGCCGCTTTAAGAGCTTCTTCCGCCTTTTCGACGTCTGCTTTAACGCCACCTATGTGTGCGTGTCGCAACTGGACAGATGCTTCGGTTACCTTCTTGTTTGCCGTCTGTAATGCTTCGATTTTCTTAGTGTGCTCATCAGCGATCATGCAAACTTCCCGCAACTCCTCTGGATAAAGGGCGAGAAAGGCATTCTGCCCTGGCCAATAAAGGAGGCCACCATCACCGATCGACAGAGGAACCTGTTTGAATGTATCTTTAGGCACCGTCGTCATCGCATCAGCGGCAGAAGGATCTTTTGGCGGACGATCAGGCGGCATGACAGCACCATTTTTTACGAAAACGGGCTTTGTTCCCGGCTGCGTCAGCATTTCAGATGTGACTGGATGCAGATCAAGCTCGAGTAGAGTCGCAGGTTTTACTGGATCGGTCATAATAATTATCTTGGCAGTTCAGGTAAGTATCGGAAAATGATCAATTGGGCATCTACCATTCGTCATGCACATATAGTTGCAGTTGCTCCGGCTTAGGCGTAAACAGCCTCTGCGTATTGCCATTTTGGTCAGTTCTTCCGCTTATTTTCAAGCCGCTTGCAGACTCGATCGTATAAGGGACATTCACCATTGGCTTTCCGGTTTCTTCATCTACCACTTTGAAAGCCTCGTTGTAAATTCCCTGCGGCTTTGGCATCACAATCGGAGGAGCGCTCCCGTCAGCCGGCCCTGTCAACTCCTTCATGCTCGCCTTGAACTCCATCACCCCCGGCCCATGAATCATGATGTTCCCGCCTTCGAGCTTCAGATACGCCCCCTGCGCCGTCAGCATCACATGCTCTTTGGCCGCGATGTTCACACTCTTGGTCACGCTCGCAACCGTAATCGTTTTATCTGCGGTCACCTTCACCACATCCGACTGCGCCTGCACACTCACCTTGCCGCTGGCCGCATGCAGTTTGATGCCCGTTTCCTGGTTCGGCTTGTCCGGCTTGGTCGCTTTGCCATAGGTGAACAAACTGATCCCACCCTTGACGGTCCCAAACCAGTTCCCCTGCGACGCAAAATTGATGTCTTGCCCCGCTGTGATGCTGCTCGTATTCCCGCTCACAAAAATCGCATCCGCTGCCGTGGTCGCAGTAATCCCCGCCGGCGACGACAACTGAAGGTGCGGCTCGCTGTACGCCGTCGCGCGACCATGCCCGCCACCCGCGCCGCTGCTGCCCTCACCCGCGGACTTGACCACCTCGGCGCTGTGCAGCATCTGCGTGATCGCCGGCAGTTTCTCGGCATCGGGTTCGTCGAGCATGCGCGCGTTATGTTTCTGCGCCAGCGTCGCCATGTCCAGCTGCAGTTGATGACTCTGCTCGATCTGCGCCTGTGCCTCCTGCGAATCGAGCTGACCGCCGGTGGCGTTGGAACGCGCGTCGCTCGACAACAGCATGCCCATGCCGGCGCGCAGCGCGGCGCTGTGTGCCGTCTTTAACTCCGCCCCAAAACCCACCGTGGCCAGTCGCTGATTATCGGTCTGGTGGCGCAAGTGGCCCAGGTTCAGTTCCGCCGAACCTTCATGCGCCTTGGCGTGGCGTTGCAGCGCGACGCGCGCCTGGCCCGGGCTATCGTCAAAGACCAGCTGGTTGTAGGCGCCGCCACCGCTCTGGCTGGTGCCCATCGACTGCGTCTTGATGCCGGACAGCGCAGCCGGATGCGCGTGGCCGCCGCTCTCGCCAGGGAACCACGTCGGTGCGTTGCCGGTAGCGACGCCGGCGCCTTGCGCGACCTGGTTGTACTGCGCATCCTGCTGGCCGCGGCCGTTGTACAGGCTGCCGATGACGACAGGACGGTCGATGTTTCCTTCGATAAAATCGACCAGCACTTCCTGCCCGACGCGCGGCAGCATGTTGCTGCCCCAGTTGGCGCCGGCCACAGGTGTGGCGACACGCACCCAGGTGCCCGCGGTGTCGTCAGCCGGGGCGCCGGTGTGGCTGTCCGCGGCAGGGTGATTAAGGCGGCTGTGGCTGGACGCGCCGCGCTGCCAGTGGAATTGCACCTTGATGCGGTGGTCGCGGTCAGTGTGAATCACCGCCCCCGGTGGCCCGACGACGATGGCGCTTTGCTGGCCAGATACGGTCGGGCGCGGATGGAGCAGGTGGCCGTGGCCATCGACGCCGCTGCTGCGGTACGGCACGCTGTCCGGCAACACGTCGAGGCGGTTGCGGTACAAAGGGCGCTGGCCCATGTCGGTGCCCACTGCATGCAGGCTGATGTCGTCCGAACCCACCAGCGCGTGCAGCTTGAATTCCCGGTCGCCGGCGGCAGCCACCGCGCCCTGCCCCAGCAACTTGATGACGCCGCCCAGCAGGTCGGCGCTGAGGTTGTTGTGCATCAGGTGCACGGCGCGCACGATGGCGAACGTCTCGCCGTCGAACTGTGCGTGGCCGTACAGGGTGAACGTGGTGCCGGGCGACAGCGTGCGGACGGTGCCGGCAGCGACGTGGACTTGGCGCGCGGCGGCCAGGGCTTCGACCTGGCGGTCGGCGATGCGCTGGCCCTGTTCGCGGCTGGAATAGGCATACGCGCCGGGGGTGTCGCGGCTGGTCAGCACCGGGGCGTCGCCGGCATCCAGGGCGGAAACCGGCCGGTCGTTGACGGCGCGGTAGTCCCAGCTGCGCAGTTCGATGGCATTGGTCGACCAGCGCGTCTCACGGCGCCAGCGGTCGATCGAATCGACCTTCATGACGGCGCCCGGCTGTGTGAAATTGACCGATGCCTGGGCATTCGGTTTGAACGCGCCATTGTGGTCGGCGATCACCATCGTGTGGCTGCCAAGCGTGGCGCTGCCAGCGTCGCCAGTGTGCTCGAAAAAGTAGAACAACCCTTCTTCGTGCAGCAGGCGGGCGATGAAGGCCAGATCGCTCTCGTGGTATTGCGTTGTCAAACTGCGGCGCGAATACAACGCTTCGTCCGCCACGTCGAAGCGCCAGGCCGGGACCAGCGTGCCCTGCCCTTGCCAGGCTTCGAACACCGCGTCGATGATGGCAAAGACAGTCATGTCCTGAAAGATGCGGCTGTCGCTGGTGTGCGCAAGGAATGCGGTCCAGGGTTCGATGGTCAGCGTGTAGCGCGCAAAACCGCCGTTCGAGCCGTTCATGGCGATCTTGGTGATATGGCCGTGGAAGGGGCGCAGGTCGTCGCGGCTGGTGGCCGTCAGCAGTTCCAGCAGGGCCGGTTGCCCCAGCAGCGTCTTGAGTTCGATGTGCGCGTCGGTCGAGAGCGCATCGATTTGCAGCGCATAACCCTGGCTGATGCCCTCTTCGGCCCGAACGCATTCGGCCAGCAAGTCGGCGCCCAAGGGCGTCGTCAGGCGCAGCAGCCGCGTGTCCTGGGTGAAACGCGTCAGCATCGCCTGCACATTGGGGACCAGGGCATTCAGGTCGGCCATCTCGAACATGGGGTAGGACTCCAGTAATCTGCTTGCAAAGCTGCGCTTGTCAAATGAAAGACTGCAGCATCCAGCCACGACTGGTCACTGCGTTTGCGCGCGCGTCCAGTTCTGGCGGGTAAATTATATTTCTATTGTTTATCAATGCGGAATATATCGTGGTTGCATGAAAGCGGGCTGCCTTAACAAAATCGCACGACGCATTTACTGTATTGCAACGCACTAACCTGCGGCGCCCGCGAATTGCGCAATCGCCCCGTTTTTGGTAACGCCATTAAGCCGATAGCGCTGGCATTCGATTAACTTTACCGGCATGCGGCAACGCTGCGATCCTGGCCGAGACAGGCTTCTTCGCGACAGTCGCGCGCCTTGGTGCCCGTCAGGCGCTTGCACGCCTTGAGTTCATTACGCAAGGCGCGGCTACCCTCGTTGTTCCCGCGCGAAGCCTGCGTGTGGGCGACCAGCGCCGACAGCAGCGCGACATCGCTGTCCGGCGCGGCGCGCGCGGGCGTCTTGCGCGGCGCTGGCTTGGGCGCCGGCCTGGCGGCCGGTTTCACCGCAGGTTTAGGCGCCACTTTGGGGCTGGCAGCAGTGGGCTTGCCTGGCGGCGCTTTCTTGACCGCCGTTCCCTCTTCGAGCGCACTGCGCAAGTCGTCGGGCAAAGCTTTGGCAAGTTTCGGTTCAGGGGTTTTCGCGCCGACTGTGCCTTCTTCAAGGGCGCTGCGCAGGTCGTCATGCGCGGGCTTGGCGCCATCCGGTACCTCGTGAATGGTGGCAGCGGGAACAGGTTCCGGCATGACCGGGCTTGCCGGCATGACGGCAGCGGCGGCCAGCGAAGCAGGCGCCGCCTCAGGCTGGTCGCCCGTTGCCCAGAATGCAGCGCCGCCAGCGACCGCAAGCGCAAGCAGTCCGGCCGCGCCCCACGCGAGCGGGCGGCGCGGCCGCCTGGTACGCGCCGGTGGCTGCGTCTTGCCGTGCTCGAGCTTGGTCAGGATCCGATTGCGGTCCGCTTCAGCCTGCTGCGCCGGTGTCAACAGACTGGGCCTGGCCGCACGCTTGCTGCTTTCTTCACTGCTTTGCAAGATTCAACTCCTGGTCAAAATTGGTTTCTCTACTCTGGCATGCTGCATGCCACCGGCCAGCGGCTTGCCAACAACCGCTACCACAATAAGTCACATTCTATAGTGCAACATTGAATATGATGCATTATCAGACTCAAAATAAACTATTCCAAGGATTATTTTAAAAAACGTTTCCACAGGACATATAATTGTCAACGCGCGTGATATGACCTGAATTGGAAGGGATGATTTTGTTACTGGCAGTGGCGCTTTATTTTGTATTGGCCTGTTTCTTGAGTTGGGTCGCCTTGTTTCCCGCTGGACGGGAATGGGTCGCCAATCTTGCTGCGCGCGCAGTCGCCGGTATGCAATCGGGCGCGCGTAAACTGGCACGCCGCGAAGGGGCTCGTGCCGAGACCATGCGCCAGGCCACCAGCGGCCACGCCGGGAGTGCGCTTGACTTTGTCCGGCGCCATTTCATATTCTTCATCGGCGGCGCACTGATCATTTGCATTCCCCCCATGTTGGCCCTGATAATTGGTAACAACGCAACGCTGGGCGGGTACGAAGAATCGACGCGGGAAGCCAATACGCAGGTTGCTGCGCTGTTGCAAGGCGAGCAGCTGGTGCCGCCGGTGGCGCTGCCGCCACTGGTATTTGCAACGCAGGAGGTGGAAGCCTTGCGGCCGATGCTGGTGTCGGCCAGCCGTAATTGGGCCCTGCTCAATCCGGACTTCACGCAACGGCTGCTGACGGTCTTCAAGATCATGAAAGAGCAACACGGTTACGACATGGCGATCCTGGAAGGCTACCGCAGCCCCGAGCGCCAGAACCTGCTGGCCGGCATGGGCAAAAGCGTGACCAACGCGGCGGCTTTCCAGAGCTGGCACCAGTACGGCCTGGCGGCCGACTGCGCGTTCCTGCGCGACGGCAAGCTGGTGATTTCCGAGAAGGATCCCTGGGCCATGCGCGGTTACCAGCTGTACGGAGAAGTGGCCGAATCGGTCGGCATGACATGGGGCGGGCGCTGGAAAATGATGGACTTCGGCCACACCGAATTGCGGGTGGCCGGCGTGATGAAAAAACCGTAGAGGCGGACATATGGCAGGTGCTTTGATCAGGCTGGGTGACAAGACGTCGCACAACGGCGTCGTGCTGGAGGCGTCGCAGTTGAGCGACAGCGGCGGCGTGCCGATTGCGCGCGTGGGCGACAAGGTGTCGTGCCCGCGCTGTGGCGACAACACCATCGCCAGCGGCGACGCCACCATGATCGTCGACGGCAAGCCCGTTGCACGCCATGGCGACAAGACTGCCTGCGGCGCGACGCTCGTCGCCGGCCAGCAGATGTCGGTGGACCGGCTGTGACGCGCGCCCTTCACGGAAGGCCTGCCTGATGCGGCCCTGGCTCAAGAATATCCTGCTGGCCGCGGCGGTGTTCACGCTGTGCTGGGGCGGCGCCCTGTGGTACTGGCGCAGCCATAACACGATGCCAGGCAGCGCCGACGTCGTGCTGTACCTGGTCCTGCTGCCGGTCGTCCTGCTGTTCCTGCTGTGGTTTGCCAAAAAACTGATCCTGCTGGCCAGCGCGGCCCCGGTCGCCGCTGCCGCAGCGCCGGCCGCGGCGGCGGCGCCCGCGGCTCCTGCTCCGGCTCCGGCTCCGGCGCTGCACCTGATGGCCGGCGCGCTGCGCCTGCCGCACGGCCAGTCGGCCCAGGAACTGCGCGGCGCCATCGAGGCCGGTGCGGCGCGTCCCGCGCTCGACGCCGAACTGATGGACGACCACGGCTTTCCCGTCATGAGCGCGCGCGTCGACGGCGTCGACACTGCCGCCACGCAGGAATCCTTCACCGCGTGGCTGGACGCACAGGCGCTGCCGGATCCCGGCTACAACGATGAACAATGGCGCGCCCTGGCGCTCGGCGCCGAGGTGGCGGTCGAACTGGGACAGGCTGCCAGCGCACACCAGCATCTGTATGGCTACGACGACGCCACGCCAGCCGCCCGCGCCGCCAGTGCCCTGCCGACGTTGCAGTTGCTGCCGCTGCTGCCTGCGGAATGGGACCTGGCCCAGCGCGCCGCGGCGGCCCGCTGGCTGCTGCAACTGGTGCACGTGCAAGGCTGGCCAGCCGACCGCCTGACGCTGTCTTCCGCGGCCGAGCGCGGCCCGGCCGAGCGCGGCCCGGCCGAGCCACTCGCGCTGGTCAACCAGCTGGCGCAAAACAGCCGCACGGCGGCGGCCCCCTGCGTCGCCATCGTGCTGGCCTGCGCCTCGCACATTGGCGAAGACACCATCGACGCCTGGTCGCGCCAGGGCCTGCTGTTCACGGCCCGCAACCAGCGCGGCCAAATTCCCGGCGAAGGCGCCGCCGGCCTGCTGCTGGCTGACGCGCACCAGGCCGCACTGCTTGATGCGGACCCCGCGCCGCAACTGCACGCCACCGCCCACGGCGCGCATGGCGCCTCCACCGACGGCCCCGGACTGGTCGACCCGGGCGTACTCGCCGGCCTTGGACAGGACGCGCTGCGTGGCGCTGCCAGCAACGCCGCCGACGTGCAGCTGGTGGTTGGC
>Ga0247814_10002294_pt1 | contig 10620 bp, 4 predicted proteins | sample UWRJL179409R1_FD_179947 | JGI IMG/M metagenome (GOLD analysis project Ga0247814, IMG submission 179947) | Plant litter microbial communities from Arlington Agricultural Research Station in Wisconsin, United States - UWRJ-L179-409R-1 | ecosystem: Environmental > Terrestrial > Plant litter >... | reverse complement strand
TCCTGGTGCCTGAAAACTTTCTAAGTTACGTGCTTGATAATTAAATATTTTGTTGCCGTAACTACCATAAAAGAAGGCGTTAAAATCAAAGGCTTTGTAAGAAAGATCCAGGTTAAACCCTCCATAAAATTTCGGAATAGGACTTCCTAAACTTGTCCTATCGTCAGCTGTGATCTGCCCATCACCGTTTAAATCCCTGAATTTACGGTCCCCAGGTTGGGTTTTCTGAGCATCATTACCCTGATAATGTCCATCTGGTGCGTTAGCGTTTAAGGCATCAATTTCAGCCTGAGTTTGGAAAATACCAAGGCTTTCATATCCATAAAATTCACCTACTCCCTGTCCTAAATTAGTTTGACTAAATTCTGTCCAACCGTTTGCTGGTGTCGTCAGAAGGACTAGATTTCCTATGAATCTTTTGGTTTGTGTAATACTCAATAACTGATTTTTAATTGTAGTAATGTTTAAACCCAATCCATAAGTAAAGTCGCTCACGGTATGTTTGTAGTTTAAAGCGATCTCAAAGCCCTGATTTCTGATGCTACCAGCATTCTGAGCAGATCTTTTTACACCAGATTGAGACGATGATGGAATTTCCAATAAAAAGTCCTTAGAATCTTTTCTATAATAATCTACTGTTAAGTTAAGGTCGCCATTTAAAAATGCTGCATCAACTCCTATATCTGTCTGTTTTGATGTTTCCCAGGTTAAATTCTTGTTGTCAAGGTTGATATAAGCTAAGCCAGTTTGATAGGAGCCTCCAAGGGGATAGCCGACATTGGTTGGTGAAGTTGCAGGTCCCCCTGAAGAATATCTTGCGAGGTATTGGAATGGACCAATACCTGCCTGATTACCAACCTCACCATAACTTGCCCTAAACTTTAAATCTGAAATCGCCTTAACGTCTTTCAAGAATGACTCTTCTTTTGCTCTCCAGGCAACTGATCCTGAAGGAAATACACCATATTGATTACCTTCGTAGAACTTAGATGAACCATCCCTTCTTACCGTAGCAGTAAAAATGTACCTGTCCATAAATTTATAATTTAGTCTTGCAAATTGTGAAGCAAGAGTATAGGTCTGCTGGTCTCCATAGGCAACAAGGTTCTTCACGTTGGCAAGATCCCTCATGGCATCACTGAGTAGGTTATTACCGTTACCACCAATCCGACGAAAGGTGTTATCTTGTTGTGAAATACCACCAACGAAATCTATAGCATGTTTGTCAAAAGTCTTCGTGTAAGAGATCGTATTTTCCCAAAGCCATTCAAAAGTATTATTAGCGCTTTGTGAATATGTATTTAGAATGTTGGGACTTGCAATACCATATTGATCCAGGGAACGTGTATCTGATGGCGTGAAGAAATAGCCTGAGTAATCAGTTGTGTTGATCCCTAGATTGGTTTTGATCTTCAGTCCTTCAATTAGTGTCGCTTCCAGGGAAGTTGTACCAAGGAAGTAATTGGTTAAGTTTTTCGCATCCTGACTTTCAATCGTATAAAGTGGATTATTCCAGCTTTTGACATAGGTATTTTGCGGATCGTAAAAACCATAGTTGCCGTTCCCGTCTTTAGCCAGGTTGGTCAATTTATTGCCGCCAATGGTTGGAATCAACTCACTTAGCGTTGCCAATGCACCTGTACCAAACGGGTTATTGGCATTCTGCCTCGAATATTTGGCTGTAGATGAAGATTTCAGCCATTTAGTTGCACTGTAATCGACGTTTAAGCCTAAGTTGATCCTTTTGAAATAGGAGCCCGTTACTACACCTTTTTGATCGAAGTAACCCGCAGAGAATGCTGACTGAACTTTTTCACTCCCGCCACGAACCGCTAAATTGTAATTTTGTCTTACACCGGTACGGTAAACTTCGTCTTGCCAGTTTATATTCTGCAGTGCAGCAGGGTTAGCCCATTCCGGTAAGCGGTCAAAACCTGGAGTTTTATTTGCCAATGTAGCCCATTGCTCAGCAGTCAGCACATCATATTTCTTGGGTTCAGTTTGTACGGAAGAGTAAGCATCTATTGCTACATCAACCCCATCTTTTCTGCCTTTTTTGGTAGTAATAATAACTACCCCGTTTGAAGCCCGCACACCATATATGGCAGTTGCAGAGGCATCCTTTAAGATATCCATCGTAGCGATATCATTTGGATTGATGTTATTCAAACCACCAGTAATGGGATACCCATCTACTACATAGAGTGGATCGTTACTACCTAAACTACCAATCCCGCGGATCAATACAGTAACACCGCTTCCAGGTGCACCATCATTGTTGGTAACCTGAACACCGGAAGAACGGCCTTGTAAAGCTTGGTCTAATGCGGTAACCGGAACCTTTGCTACCTGCTCTGCCGTAACGGAACTAACTGAACCAGTCAGGTCTTTACGTTTTGAGGTTCCATAACCAACTACCACCACATCGTTTAATGTGCTAACGCTAGTTATCATTTTGATTTCATAGTTGTTTGCAGTCCCAATTACCAACTCTTGTGAGTCGTACCCTACAATGCTGATCACTAATACTGCATTTGGCGGAACTGCTAATTTGAATGTGCCTTTAGGGTCGGTTACGACACCTGTAGTAGTCCCCTTTATGAGCACGGTTGCGCCGGGAACTGGTCCGTCAGCAGAGGTAACGACACCACTGATTTGCCTGGTTTGAGCCGAAGCATTAATACTTATCAAAAGCGATAAGCTTAGCGCGATCAACCCAACAAAATGTCTAATTGTTAGTTTTCTCATCATAGTTTATATTTAGTTCAATTGGTTAGATAAATTGAGATAGACATGATCTCCAGATTTATCAAATTAAAAGTACGGGACTACTTTTAGTTCAGGTAACACAAATGTTAACATTTATGCAACAAATGTTAACCTGAGTTATAACGCTGTTTATGAACTATTTAAACTATTTTTTCAAACCCACTAGACGGCAGACTCGACTTTTTCCTGCTGATTCTTACGATATTTGTTAAGGTATTCAGAAGGCTGAAGTCCGTACTCCTCTTTGAAAACTTTCGCGAAATACGTGGGATTGTTAAAGCCTACTTCGTAAGCGACACTGGCGATACTGAGCTGGCTCTTCTCTAACAACTGAACTGCCCGTTTTAAACGGATGGTACGGATACAGTCTACGGGTGTTTTGCCAGTAAGGGTCAGCAATTTTTTATATAACGATACCCTGCTAAGATTAAGAAGTTTACTCAATTCCTCCACCGAAAAATTGACTTTGGTGATATTCTGTTCGATATACTCGAATGCGTTTTTTAAAAACTTTTCATCTTCTGAAACGACATGAACATCCTCTGCCGTCACTTCAATTTGTTTTTGATAGGTTGTCTTAAGCGTTTGCTGCATTCTCAGCGAATTATGAATCTTCGATAGCAAGATTTCAAAATTGAAAGGTTTTAAAATATAATCATCAGCACCACTCACTGCTCCCAGCAACTGATCTTCTTCTGTAGTAAGTGCCGTTAATAAGATTACCGGGATAAAAGAGGTCCTGGGATCCGCTTTTAGTTTCTTACAAAGGTCTATGCCATTCATTTCAGGCATGCTAATATCGCTTACTATGAGCTTCGGGTGCATCGAAAGTGCCTTTCGCCAACCATCTTTTCCATTGACAGCTTCTATGATGTGAAAGCTGTTTTTCAAATTGTCTTTTAAATATGACCTGAGGTCGTCATTGTCTTCTATCAGCAAAATCGTCGCCTTTTTACCGGCACTTAATAAATTAGGCATTGGGTTCATAGTGGAAGGAACCGACAATTCAGCTACTGGATTAAAAGAGATCTCCTGCACATTGTTAAGCTCTTCGCACTGCTCAAAAGGTAAAGTAACTGTAAAACAGCTGCCATAATTTGGTTCGCTTTCCAGTTGAACAGACCCACCCTGCATTTTCACGAACTCTTTCGTTATAGAAAGGCCTATGCCGCTCCCCTGGTTAAGCAGATTTTCCGGCATTTGATCCTGAAAAAACCGATCAAACACTTTTCCCTGATTTTCCAGTGAAATACCAATCCCGGTATCTATGACCTTTATTTCCAGCTGATCCAGCGCTTTGGGACTCGCATTAGGCAACAGCCTCAGGAGGACAGATATCTGCCCGCCGGATGGAGTAAACTTAAAAGCATTAGAAAGAAGGTTAAAGAGTATCCGCTCAATTTTGTCATGGTCAAAATTGGTTACATAGGTATCTAGATCGCTTTCAATCAGGAATTTAATCTGTTTCTGCTGCGCAATGTCCGCAAAGGATGCCGAGACATCTTTAGTAAATTTGATAATATCTCCTGATTTTAAACTCAACTTTAATTCATTGTATTCCATCTTCCTGAAATCCAGCAATTGGTTCACAAGGTTCAGTAATCTTTTGCCGTTTGTTTTGATGGTGATCAGTTGATTTTGCTGATCAGGGATGCTTATTGCTTTGATCAGGTTATCAATCGGCAATAATATTAATGACAGTGGCGTTCGAAACTCATGACTCACATTCGTAAAGAACTTTATCTTCATCAGGTCCAATTGATGCATCCTAAGCGCCTCAGCACGTTCATTTTCTATTTTGCGCTCCGATTCAATTCCTGCCTGGGTACTTTCAAACTCGCGCCTCAATTTAAGTATACCTCGGTGTCGGATGTATAAAAGAACGCCTACTAACGTGAGGAAATAGCATAAATAAGCAATTGTTGATTTAAAAAACGGGGGCAAAACCTTGATTTTCATGGAGATTTCACCTTTATGAAGTTCATAGGGGTCCTTAATCCGGACCTTGAAAACATAATCACCCCCATCGAGATTGGTATAGGTAGCTTTACGTTCGGTGCCAGCAACCGTAATCCATCCATTATCAAAACCTTCCAGTCTATATTCCAGTTTTGTCTTTGCCGGATTAAAATAATCACACGCTGCAAATTCAATATCGAAAACATTCTGATTGTGTTTTAAGGTAATTTCTTTGGTCTCAGAAAACGCCTTGGTTAACACGCCCTTGCCATTCACGCTGTCACCCGCAGTCACACTTTTATTGAATAGCTTTAGATCAGTAAAAAGAAGATTAGGTTTCGGTTTAAAGATATTGAGCGTTTGTGGGTCGAAAAGGTTGAACCCATTCATGCCACCGAACACCAACTCACCACTCCTTAAACGCTTAGCAGAATACAAATTGAAAGCCCTGCTCTGTAGCCCATCCAGTTCGTTGTAATTGTTTATCTCTACTTTGTATTTTCCATTAACTTCAGTAAGGAGGATGCCCGAGAGGCCATTTGTTGTACTTACCCACATCCTACCTGCATAATCTTCCACAATATTTGACACATTGTTCGCGGGCAGATTTAGTCCTTCTTCAATATTTAGAAATTTATTTGTTTTGGTATTTAATATGCTTAGTCCATCCTTTGTACCTATCCACATCAGTCCTTTTCGATCCTGAGTCACTATATTTACATCATTACCTATTAGGCTATTTGGGTTATTGGGCTCCGACAAATAGTTTTTTACCTTTTTATCTCCCTGAAATATTACACCTACCCCTTTGTCCCTGCCAATCCACTTGTTTTGATTCCGATCTATGTAGATATCAGAGGTATACTCTGATATACCAGGACTTTTAGGATGTCTGAAGCTATTGGTAGCCGGGTCGAAAATATTCAAGCCACCTGAAAATGTGCCCACCCAAACATCCCCTTTTGCATCTTGGGTGATGTTATACACCCGATCGTCGGTTAAGCTAGCTGGGTCATTTTTACGATGACGATAGTGTGTAAATTTACGACCATCAAAGCAATCCAGGCCTCCAAAATAGGTGCCTATCCAAAGTCTTTTCTCCTTGTCGATAAACAGGCGTATAATAATATCACTCGATAAACTATTTGGATCATTCGGATCGTGTTTGAACTGGGTATAAGTGTTTGTCGTTCTATTGAAGTAAATTAAGCCACCTCCGTTTGTTCCTATCCATAGATTCCGTTTATCGTCCTCTTCAAAGCTGTTTACATCTTCAAAGGGCAAGCTTCGAGGATTAACAGCCAGCCTCTTATACAATGGAAACTGCATGATACCGCGGTGGTAATAACTTATTCCTTGTTTAAATGTTCCTGCCCACACAATACCGGTATTGTCTTTATACAGGTAAACACTATTGCCACTTAACGATTTTGGATCATCTGCTCTACTTAGAATATAACTCACTTTGTTAGTTAAGGGGTCAATCACATTGATACCCCCATGGTCTGAACCGACCCATATTTTCTGATCATCAGTTTGAATGATGCTGGTGATCACATTTGAATTGAGCTGGCCTATTGAAGTATCCCTTGCGTAATGTACAAGGCTATTAGTGACTGTCTTATAGCAATAAACTCCTATAGGACCTTCATCAGAGCATATCCACAGATTTTGTTTATTATCCATGGTCATAATAAAATTACGTGGTTTGTTGTAGAGGGCCTTGGAAAGCCCATCAAACCTAGTTACGATTCTATCTGCTCTTGTATCCAACTGTTCAAGAACACCGTCACTGTAAATCAGCCACAGGTAACCATGCTTGGAAGCAACAATATCAATCACGTGATTCGCATGCAAAACTGCTGCTGAATTTTTAGAGTTGGTGTAAAAAGCAGTCTTCCCATTTTTAGGATTGTAACGATATAAGCCCTTATTGTGGGTAGTAAACCAAAACTCACCTTCCAGATCTTTTTCTACTCTTGTGATGGAATTCTCCGGTATTTTGTAGCGGGACAACTCTTTCTTAATATCACTGGAAAATCGCTCCACCGTTGGATCATATATGCTGATATCACCATGGGTAAAAATCCAAAGCTTTCCTCCCGGACCTTCGGCGATGTTCATTACATGGTTCCCCGAAATTGAGTTGGGATCTTTAGCATCATGCTTGAATACTTTGAACTTATTACCATCATAGCGATTTAAGCCAGATGTGGTGCCGAACCACATGAATCCCTTGTTGTCTTTATAAATACAGTTAACCTGGTTATCAGAAAGGCCATCAGTAATGTCAAGATGGGAAAACTGGTAGTTATTGTCACTTTGTGCAAGCAGATAGGCGGGCAAGAGGAAAGTCCATATACACAGAAGATATACTTTGAAACGCATAATTATATTTGGCAAACAACCAATTCATAAATAGAATCGCCTGTTCACTAAAGATAATAATAAAAGCTATTGATGCTTTATATATCCAAAAAAAGTACAAGTTTCGGTGGTTATAGCCCATGTGTCGAAATTAAAACAAAGCTTGCAGTTGGAATAGATTGGATGATAAATTAGGTTTACTCATCAATTCTGGTGGTCCACTCGCTTATAATCCCTGTTCATAGCATTGCCAAAAAAAGGTGAGGAAAAGAATTTCAAATTAGGAGAAAATTTAAATCAATTCTTTATGAAATCTTCAAAACTAATCACAATTATTGTTCTGGTATTCACTTGCGGCTCAGGCCTTTTATATTCTTGTAAAAAACAAGTAGGTCTGCAAGGTGAGCCAGGTAAAACAGGCATTCCTGGTCCAGCGGGAAGCACTATCCTCAGTGGCACAACTGCCCCTGTAGCGACAATCGGTAATCCAGGCGATTTTTACCTTAACTTAAGCAACAGTAGTTTTTATGGCCCTAAAAAAGTCGATGGCACATGGGGAGAAGGGTTTTCGATGTTGGGCGCAAACGGATTAAAAGGTGCTGCGGGTCAAAATGGTACCAATGGTAACAAAATCTTAAACGGTTCTGGTGCACCTGCAGCAGATCTGGGGTTAACAAATGACTACTATCTTGATAAAGACAGCTATACGCTCTATGGCCCCAAACTAGACGCAGGATGGGGCATTGGTGTTTCCTTAAAGGGGCCGATAGGGTCTTCAGACGTTCTTTACTCAGGCTGGACTTATGCAAAGGCTTTCAGCGATACGACTGTAGACAACAGTGCGTTGAGGGTAGGATACATTACGGCTAAATCGTTAACCACTCCCATCTTGAATTCTGGAACTATATTAGTATACCTTACCTATGGCGGAGGAGTTTTCTCATTGCCCTATACAAACTATGCTGGTGGCAAGAACAACACCATCAATTATATGCCGCTATTTAACAGAATAGTAATCACCAGGTTTACAGCCGACAATTCTAAAAGTGTTGCTTTATCAACGTTGCTGCAATACAGGTACGTTATCATTCCTGGAGGAAAATTAATCTCCAGCATGCCGAAAAAAGATCTGGATAACTATGAACTCATTAAAAAAACATTTAATATTCCTGATTAATGTTAAACTTATTGGAAGGTAGGTTACAGTATAACACGCTGTTACCTTTCTTCCAATAAGTATAACTCCTTTTCCCATTTATATAAAGCCTGAATGGTTTGATCGGCAATCTCTCTGAGCGCTTCAATTGTGAGGAAACCTTGATGAGGAGTAACCAATACGTTCGGGTGTCGAATTAAGCTGCTCAGCAAGTGATCACGCATTTGATCCGCTCCATGGTCCTCAAAAAATATCCCCCGTTCATATTCGTAAACATCTGCGCCATAATAGCCCAATTTTCCTGTATGTAGTGCATCCAGTACATCTTTAGTATTCACCAATCCCCCTCGGGCAGTATTGATCAGCATCACCCCATCTTTCATTTGTCCAATGCTTTCTTTATTGATCATATAGGCAGTGGCTTCATTTAAAGGCACATGAAGAGAGATCAAATCGCTGCGCTGAAATAGTTCAGCGATTTCGACTCGTTTTATTTCCGGCGCCCAGCTCCTGTGATCTACATCAAACCCGAGAACCTGACAACCAAATCCATGAAAAATCTTGCCTGTCCTTTCTCCAATACCGCCTACGCCCAAGATACCGATTGTCTTGCCGTGAAAATTAAAGCCAGTCAACCCATTGGGGCTGAAGTCATACTGCCTGCAATTGCGGTTGGCCTCAATTAAATGCCTGTTTAAAGCTAGTGAAATCGCTACCGCGTGTTCGGCCACTGCATGGGGCGAGTAACCGGGAACATTCTGTACATGAATGTGATATTTTGCTGCTGTATTTAAGTCTATATGGTCTGTTTCTGCGGTACGCGTAAGTATATACTTTACCCCCAGCTCTGCGAGTTTACCAATTATAGAACCGTTAACTTCATCGCTGGTGCAAACGATCACGACCTCATGGTCGGCAGCAAACCTAACAGTCTCGGAGTTGAGGGGCGCCATCTGCCAGGTCAATAGGTGGTGATCAGCATTAACATCGCACAGCGTTTCCTTCTCAATTTTTTTGGTACTATAGACTATTGCTTTCATGAGCTTTGCTTTAAACATTAAGTTAGGGTCAAATTTATCCGCTAACCTACTGGCATCTAGTGACAAGTATCACAAAGCATAGTGACTTGCATCAACACTTTCAACAAGGTGATCGGCTAAATTTGATCAATCAGTGTAATCCCTGATCTATACGACATGAAAAAATCAATCCTTATCCTCACCGACCTGTCAGATAACGCGCAACATGTTGCTGAGGCAGCTTTGTTGTTAGCGGGGCCACTACAAAACAACCTAATCTTACTCAATTGCGACGAACTCATTACTACGGTTGCCTACTACCCTATTGTTCCGGTGATGTTTGATACTCAAACCTGGCATGAGGATAGGGAGAGAAGCCTAAATCTCCTTTCGGAATATCTACAGCATAAATTTCATAATTTATATCCCCATACAGAGGGCCTAATTATCAAATCAATTATTAAAGAGGGTGATCTTTTAACCAGTGTTAAAGATGTCCTAAAAAAACACCCTATCAACTTCATAGTGATGGGCGCAAAATCAGGGTCGTCTACGGAACATTTCCTTTTTGGCAGTGAGACTAAGACAATCGCGGACCACGTACCTGTGCCGATAGTATTTATACCAGAAAACATGACCGGCAGACCCATCAGACACATTACCTTCGCCACCAATTTTTTAACCCAAGACATCGATGCTATTGCCAGTTTATTGGTATTACGGAGAAACCTTGGAGCAATCTTAGAAATTGTCCACATCAGACAATATGGTCAAAGTGACCAGTTAAAGAATGAAAAAGTCTGGAAAGCGATTGATGAAAGCTGTAAGGATAATCCAAGCCTCGTATTGTACCATGAGGTGTATGGAAAAGAAGTTACATCACGCCTCCAACATTTCGCGAGCGAACATGATACTGATTTAATGGTTTTAAGCCACGAGCACCATTCCTATTTATACCGTACCTTCAGGGAAGGGATAGTTCAAAAATCACTTTACGATCAAAAAATTCCACTACTAGTTATCCCTGAACTGAACCCCGAATCTCACTTTTTTGGTTTTACCTCAGCAAAACCATCGTTAATAGCGTCAAAATTGCCATAACAGGAGTCACAACTACCTCATAAGCGGTATGAGTCCATAATGTTCATCGTCCACCGGTTCCAGCTATTCAGGCGTACCGGCTGTGATAGCCAGGTGCTCAAACCAACTGTCTTTCGCAGCGCCGTGCCAATGCTTAACGCCATCATGGGTGATGATCACATCGCCTGCTTTCAGCCGTTGTGCGGGTTTTCCATCTTCCCGATACCATCCTTCGCCACCTGTTACTAATAAAATTTGGAATCCACCTTG
>Ga0247814_10002292_pt1 | contig 10621 bp, 17 predicted proteins | sample UWRJL179409R1_FD_179947 | JGI IMG/M metagenome (GOLD analysis project Ga0247814, IMG submission 179947) | Plant litter microbial communities from Arlington Agricultural Research Station in Wisconsin, United States - UWRJ-L179-409R-1 | ecosystem: Environmental > Terrestrial > Plant litter >... | reverse complement strand
TTGTGTACGGAAACGGGAAACGGGCGCTTTTGCATTGTGTAAACGGCAGTTTTTTTAGGAGTTGAGAATGTACAAAGTAAAGGTATACGTAGAGCACGGATACTTCGAGTATTCGGTTTCTCAAATGTCAAGCGCTCTTGAGCACGCTCAGGTGATCATGGCAAGCGGGGTTTACAGGCGGTCAAACGCTTCAGGAGACGTTGAGTTCTATAAGCCGGCGAAGGTAAAGGTCTGTGGAGAGGGCTTAGCTTCTGAGTATCCTGATGAATTCAAGAGAACCTGAATAAATAGGTTGACCTGCTGAAAATGCAGGTCTAACCTAATACAAATTAACGAGTGAGGCGGGTATGAAGCAAATTATTTTAGGGTTTTTGTTCTACGCAATTGGGGTTGCATGCTTGGTTACTTCCGGATCAGAATTTTGGCTTGGTTTAACAGCATTCGTGATGATTGCAATTGGCGGGAAATATGAAGATCGCGGTGTGAGGAGTTTGAAATGATAAACGTCGTGGTGAAATGGCAAGACGGTGGGCCAGCACACTTCAAACCCGGCCAATTCCTCCTATACGAATCCGGAGCATACGCGCTGGTAGGCAGCAATACCGCTATAACTTCAATGCAGAAGATCGTAAAGCACACTACGCTGATTGAGGCGCATGAGTTGGAGTGGTTGCAGTCGATGGCTGTAGACAGGTCGCTAGGGGTGTTGAAATGAGCAAGCCTGATTGGAAGGATGCGCCAGAAGGTGCAACACATAGACACTCAAAGTCGATGGCTGCTCACTGGTACAAAATTATTGACGGTGTCTGGCATTATCACTACGCCAGAAATGTTTGGGTTCGCTCAACTAGCCTTCCCGACATTACTGATTATCTGGAGCCGCGCCCATGACAACCCTAATCCTAATCTGGCTAGCAGTAGGCTTCTTCAGCTACTGGCCTTTGGTATGGCACTACAAGATCGCAGAGCAGGGCAAGTGGTACGAATGGTTATGCGCATGGGCAGTATGGTCCGTATGCTGGCCGTACCGCTACACAATGGATGCTTGGTATTGGTGGAGGGCGAAGAAGTGAGCTTAGTATTCGATGATATTGATGAGTTCAATAGGGCGGTTGAGTATTTCATAGCGAACAATCTAGTATTCGAAGCCGAGACTACTAGTGAATACGTTGGCGATATGGGTGATGGTGGTAATCTTTATGAAGACTCAACAACCGTCCGAGTATTGCTTAGGGATAAGCAGATAGGAGCATTTGACGTATGACCACAATCAACGACCTAGAACAAATCAACACAATGGCCATGATGACCATGTGCGAGCTTGGGTATGCGCGGTATGAGAGGTTTTTGTCGAAGCTGAAGCTGGACGACAATGCCGGCGACATCCTGCGCAAGTTCATCCATGACAACGTTGAGAAGGAGCACGAGCTAGAATTGCGAATCAGAGTGGCGCCGAAGTACAAGTCGCATTAGTAGCTTGTGATATTATTGGTTCGCGGCTAGGGAATGCAACCCGAAAGACCCTTTAGCAAGGTTTGCCGCAAATCATCAAGCTAATCAAATGGTCGCTAACCCATGTCAGAACAGATTTATCTGCACCTAATTTCGTACAAACAAGCAAAATTCGCAGGACACCAAAAATACTTCGACGGTTCTCCTTGCTTCAAGGGTCACTTATGTGAAAAGACCTTGAGCGGAGAATGCTTGACGTGTCGATCAGAAGTAAAGAAAAAGAGAGTCTCTAAATACAGCCCAAATAAGGCGCCGCTAACAGAAGATCAAATCGCAGCAAAGAAGATACGAGCGGCGAAATATAGGGCTGCGCATCCAGAGCAAAAGAACGCTGACAACGCAAGGCGCAGAGCTAATCGCCTTAGGGTAGACGGAAAATTCATAGGGGAGCACATCCTCAAGATGATTGATGTGCAGGAAGGAAAATGCAATTCATGCTTTAGCTATCTAGTGATCGAAGGTAAAAACAATTATCACGTAGATCACATCATGCCTCTTGTGCTCGGAGGATCTAACTGGCCGGATAACCTACAGCTCCTATGCCCGCGATGCAATATGAAAAAAGGATCGAAACATCCAGATGAATGGCGCACAATCGTTGAATCTGGTGTACACTTAGCTCCGTAGAAAGTCACATGGTCCCCCCTCCCATTGTGATGCTCCAAACCCTTAGCCAATCGTGAACCGTCCGATTGGCTTTTTTTATGCATGCTTTTCTTAAGAATGCGCATTAAATTACAGTTTTCGTTAATTTCTTATGGAATATTTGCACTTTGGTGCAGATGTGCTACATTTTCTTAGCGGCGTTATAGCTACCCAAGCAAAAACACGGCCCATCTCGCATGATTCAGTGATCCTGATAGTGTGCTGAGGGGTTTTTTGTGTGCCCGCGAAAAAGTAATATCACAAAGCCACCGAACTCAAACTGCTACAATTAGGTCAAACTAGGTACATTCCCCCTATCAGACCCATCCCATGAAGAAGTCACCAATGAGCGACCCTACTAGCGACCCAAGCGTAATTGCTCAGTTTTGGGCGAGTCTTCCGGAGCCAATCAAGGCCGCAATAATGAACGTTATCCTCTCGACAGTGATGGCTTTCCGGAACAAAGAGCGCACCTTCTGGACTTCTTTTTGGGAGGTGACTAGCGGCGGTGTAATTACATTCGTCGTTGGCTCGACGGTTGAGGCGTTCGGATTCTCTAGCGGCTGGGGATTCGCGATTGGTGGCGCCATTGCAGTGTTCGGCATTGACCAGGCGAAGGCATTTGCGGCTAAGTTTGCCACCAAGAAGGCCGATATAAGCGGTTAATGGTAAGATAAGTCCTCTAATGGAGGGCTTTTTTATGGCTAATAAGCCAGTAGTACACACCGGGGATAAGACTTCTGCTGTCGGGCGTACTCGGATGTTTGAGACGCCGGATGATCTTCAAAGCGCGTGCGAGGAATACCTTGCATGGAACGAAGCCAACCCGCTGATCGAGGAAAAACCATTCTGCTTTCAAGGCCAGATCATAATGGCCGAATTGCAGAAGCCTCGTGCGCCATCAATTGTCGCCCTCTGCACACACCTTGGCATTCATCGGCATACCTGGCAGAACTATCGGATCTCCGAAGAGTTCGACATGGTTTGCGAAGAGATTGAGGCCCGCATGCGAACGTTCAAGTTCGAGCGTGCGGTTGCTGGCCTGATGAACTCGACGCTCATTGCCCGCGATCTTGGCCTTGTTGATAAGCAAGAGGTCAAGCACTCCAGCGACGGCACTATGCTGCCTAACCGCATCGAGCTAGTAGCAGGCAAGGAATGACTACTGCGCAAATTCGGCTGCCTCCTAAGATGCTGGAGGTATTCAGCCATCCTCGCGGGACTGTGCGCTATCGTGGCGCAAGGGGCGGAAGGGGGTCGGGCAAATCATTCTCCTTTGCGAAGATGGCCGCGATTTGGGGGGTCATTGAACCTCTGCGCATCCTCTGCACTCGCGAACTCCAGGCATCGATCAAGGAGTCATTCCACGCTGAGCTGAAGAACGCCATTGCATCCGAGCCGTGGCTTGAGGCTGCCTATGATGTAGGAGTCGATTATCTGCGAGGGAAGAACGGGACCGAGTTTCTATTCAAGGGTCTGCGCCATAACATCGGCTCTATCAAGTCGCTTGCTCAGATAGATTTGTGCATAGTGGAAGAAGCTGAGGATATCCCCGAGGCTTCTTGGCAAGCGCTGGAGCCAACCATTCGTGCGCCTGGCTCCGAGATTTGGGTCGTTTGGAACCCGAGATTAGACGGTAGCCCCGTCGATCAGAGATTCGTAAAGAATCAACCGCCGCGATCCTGCATCGTGGAAATGAACTATTCCGACAATCCGTGGTTTCCGCTTGAGCTTGAGGAGCAGCGACTACACGCACTCAAGACGATGGATAGCGCGACGTATGCGCATATTTGGGAAGGCGACTACCTTAGCCGTACTGATGCCCAGGTATTCGCCGGCAAGTCACGCATTGCCGACTTCGAGCCGCAGCCTGATTGGGATGGCCCATACAACGGCCTCGACTTCGGGTTCGCGCAAGACCCTACAGCCGCTGTCAAGTGCTGGATTTATGATGATCGGCTTTACATTGAGTACGAGGCTGGTCGTATTGGCCTGGAGCTTGACGATACAGCCGGTTACGTCAACGAGCGCGTGCCGGGATTCGCTGAACATGCCGTTCGTGCTGACTGTGCGCGTCCTGAGTCCATAAGCTACCTGAAGCGTCATGGAATGCCTCGAATCGAAGGCGTCACCAAGGGCAAGGGCAGCGTAGAAGACGGCGTAGAACACATCAAGAGCTATCAAGAGGTGGTCATTCACACTCGCTGCGTCAAGGTGCAGGAAGAGTTCAGGAAATACGGTTACAAGGTTGATCGTCTGTCTGGTGACATCCTCCCTGTGATCGTCGACGACTGGAACCACTACATCGACGCCATCCGTTACGCGCTTGAGCCTGTCATGAAGCTGAAGAACTCTGGTGGCATCCTTCTCCCTGCCCGCATGCGCCGGTAACAATTCTCCGGAGAACAGTTGACGCTGAGCCGAATGAACGCTACATTCAGCTCACAAACAAACGGAGGGTGGAAAGTGGAAGCTAAATTCAAGATGGGTGATCGTGTTGTTGTGTCGACTCAGTGCGATCACGCGCTAGGTTATGGAAAATCTGACGAGTTCCATGGGGCTAGCGGACACATTGCAGGAGTATGGACTTACGAAGGTGATGTATCGACAGACTATGACGTAATTATTGATGATCACGCATCACAGAATGCTCGTAGCTGCCCTGGATTTGAAGAAGAATGGCTGACATTGGAGGTCGTGTAATGGCTACTGAAAAAGAACGGAAATTGATGGGCGAGATCATGAATCTCGCGGTTGACGTGACTCTTGCTGGCGGGTTGTATACGGTCGCCGCCAGTTACATTGCGCACATTCATGCGTTCGAAGTTCGTGTGCTCAAGGGTGTTATCCAGATCAACGAAACTGCCGAGTGGGCGCATCTCTCTGGCCGTCACGATATCTGGACAGCCAAGGAATCAATCGAGCGACTTGAGCAGATGCTCACAGAAGTAAAACAATATCACCCAGCATTCGACGCGGACGGGGTTAAGTTATGAGTATTCCAGAAGGCGCAACACATGTAGTTGCAGATATCTACAGTCTACGAGATGCGCAAAAGGCAATGAACAATAAGTATCCGTATCGCAAGAAGGATGGAGATTTGTGGTTGGCATTCGTTGATGACGAGTGGGTTAACGTATGGCTTCCTGATCCTTCTCGCTATCAGAAGATCGAGAAGCAATGGTCAGGCCCGCAAGATGGGTTGCCGCCGGTTGGTTCTATTGTAGAAGTATTCGAATGTACGCACGACTACACAAAGCGATTCAATGGGCAGAAGGTTCGCATTCTTTGCCATGAGAATGATGTCGCTGTGTTCTCGGCAAAGAACTTTGAGTACCATGCGCTAGTCAAGGATAAGTTCAGGCCTATCCGCACAGAAGAACAACTAGCCGCCGAACAACGCGAAACCGCAATCCGCGAGATCATGGATATTGCCGATGTGGATTCCCGGGTTGCTGCGGCTAGACTGGTTGATGCTGGGTTTAAGCGGGAGGTGGTTTGATGGGTTGGCTAATTCTTGCGGTATATCTGGCTGGATATTTTGCCAGTTACAAATCAATCATGGCATGCCATAAAGGTGAGTTCCCATGCTTATGGGAAGACGAACATGAGCGGGCAGGATTTGTTTTAGCATCTCTTGGCTTTTCTATTGGTTGGCCTATTGCCTGGCCTGCTTTCGTTTCTTTGTGTGGCTGGCACGGATTCAAATACAAGTAAAACAAAAGGCCCTCTAAACAAGGGCCTTTTTCTATTTCAGCTTGCGCTTGGCTCGCTCGATGATTCCAGGCGATAAAGGCTCGCCTTTTTCATTGACGATCACCTCTATTTGGGCGCAATAACAAAATATCGCGTTTGGCACAATTGAATACCAAGTAGCAACTTCCTGAATAGTGAACAACTTTGCATGACGATCTCGGTGTGTTTGGCGAGTTGTGCTCTTGAGTGCAGACAAGTGCAGCAGCTTTGTCAGGATGCCTAGATCAACCTGCGCCTGCTTAGCCTCTTCTCGGCGAGCCGTACGCATGGCGTTGACGATCTCTGTTTGTGCAATACGCCGGGCATCAAACTGACTAACGCCAATCCTTGCCTCAATGTTCTCTGCGATCTTCCTTGGGTTAAGACCTTCGGTCATTCCGCGAGCAAGAGTGGACGACAGATCGCCCTTCATGCTGTCGGCAATCTTCTTCATTTCATTGAAAGATCGCGCTTGCTGAAGGCTTAGGCGTCTACGGTATACGGGCGTATTCAGCAGATAGTCAAGAGTCGGCCTGCTCATCTCGTATTCGACAGACTGGATAGATAGGTTTGACTGAACTAGCGCTGTGCCCTGAACATAAGCCGGAGTCACGTACGAGGAAAGCATCCAATTCGATTGCGGCGTTCCTTCGTCGATCAGCGTGTCGATCAGCCTGGAGATCTGGTTATCCATGTCGGCTAGGATGAAATCGTCTAGCTCAAAAATGTATGTCTTCTGTTCGGCATTAACCGCGTTCAGGGTGACGACCTTGTACGGAATTCTGTTGAATATCGCCATAACGCCTTTCTGGACGGCATCGATTCTCCTGGCGAAATCTTTCTCTGCCTTTGCAACCCTTCGCTGCTGGCCAGTCAAATCTGTACTGCTGCTTGGAAGAACTGGCTGCTTTGACATGTTGTAACCTCATAAATATTCGTCAATTTTAGCACTATGGTAAAATAGATGCGCGGCTATCCCGGCCAGGAGAAAAGGCTTAACGCTGAAAGCTCTGCCGCAACATTTCATCAGCGAAACCTTCAGCGAGGTTTTTAGTGATTTCAATCGGTCATCAGTGGTCTTGCAGCAACGGCGCAAAACTCACATTCATTTCAGAGTCTGCACAGATAAACGGTCATCGCGTAGCCGTGCTGAGGTGCTCTATCTGCTCAAAAGACAAGCAACTTTGGCCTGATGGCTCCATAAGATCGAAGATACTGCATATGAATCAAGGAAAGAGGCCTTGCGGATGCTCTGTATCTCCAAAATGGTCTGCAAGTCAGCAGAGGCTTAGGGCATCAAGGGCATTAGCCGGTGACGGATATTTTTTTATAGCATGGGAAAATGAATTCAAAGGCAAAGACTCGAAGCTAATCGCTCACTGCCCGAAGCATGGCAGCTTCACCGTGGCGATGGGGCACTTGATGACGAGCGGCACTCGATGCCAGTTGTGCGGCAATCTTAGGAAATCATTCTCCGAGCCAGAGATTATGGATAGGATCAGCGAGTCAGTTGGCGGGCGCGACTGGTCGTTCTCTAGATTTGTTGGGAGTTTCATTGGATACGCATCGAGAGTAATGATGGAGTGCTCGCATCATGGAGAGTGGGAAGCGTCAATAGACACCATTTATCGCCATGGATGCGGATGCCCTTCATGCGCAAAAAGAGGGTTTCAGAATAGCAAGAGATCTGTGGTGTATGCGCTTAGAAGTGATTGCGGTGCTTATCTAAAAATAGGAATATCTGGACAGCCAAAAAAGAGATTGGCCAGCTTGGCAAGAGATACGCCATTCAAGTTTTCCGTCGAGAGGATATTCAGGCGTAGCGGTAATTCAGCGATTTCCATAGAATCTATAGTGCATAGATCTTATGAATCTGCCGGATTCAGAGGTTGGAACGGAGCAACAGAATGGCTTAAATACGATCCAGAGATAATCGAATACATACAGCAACGGGCCATGTAGGCCCGTTTTTCACTACTCCTGCTGCTCTGGCGGATCTTGATCTGGAAGGGGTGGCAGATCTTCGGTATTGTCGTAGCCACCGACCTCTCTAATCTCTTCTGGCGTAAACACAGCCTCGCCAAAACCAGCCATCTTCTGATTGACCGTTGCCATCTTGTCGGCAATCGTCATCTTCTCGTCTTTGCTGGCTTCAGTCAGATCGTCCCAACAAACCGAATATTCCAGAGTCAGCAGCACACCAAGCCGCATCAGATGATCAACAAACGTCTCAATGTCAGAGGACAACAGGCTAACCCGACGCCCCTGGCAGCGCTTGTTGAACGTCTTCTGGTCTTCGGTAGACGCTCGCTCACCAGTCTGATTGCCAACGATGATCTTGGATGGGATGCGGATAGACGCGCAGAAGGATTGCAGGGACACGTCGAAGGCTGGGATTGGATCCGGAACGTTAGCTACCAGAGGCGTTACAGTGGCCCCCTTGGTAATTACCGTCTGATCCTGCCCACGGTTCATGCCGCGAGTTACTTCGTCGAAGATGTCTTGTAGTTCGCCTACAGCCACACCGTGCGCACGAGCAATTGCGTCAAGGTCTACATCCTTATCGAAGTTGATTGCCAATTGACGGCTAGCGTTCTTCAGGAAGGATTCGCCAGACCCGCCGAGCACCTTCTCCATGTTCACGCAGTCATTGAAGCCGGCTTGCAGGAACGGAATCCCGTTGCGCATATCGCCAATGACCACAACGCGATCAGGGTGAACGGTAATGATCCGACCTGGCTCAGCATTAAAGTTATCGTTCAGCGCGTTTTCGGTGTAGATGAACTCTTTTGGCTTTCCGAAGTTGGCATCTGCCGGGTTGTCGTACCAAGACGAAACGCGGATCTGTGCCTCCCATGCCGGCAGGAGGTTAATCAATTGCGCTTCGGAAGCCTTGCCAACTGGCTGATCCCACTGCTTAGAATCCTTGAATTGCAGAAGGATGCACGAATAACGCCCAACCAAACGGCGCATATCAGCATCGCGGAACTTCTCCCACAGCTTCAGGCGTTTTGCTAGCTTCTTGAACTGCTTCTCCCAAGCAGTAGGAGCCTCTGCGCGATCTTCCTCGTCACCCTCGATAACCTCTGGATCTGTAGACCAGCAGTTCTCGTTGAGCGTCATTACCGCGCCGTGAGCAATGCCGCCGCGCTCAAACAGGCGATAGTAATCATTGAAGCAGAGATCCGGCTTGTAACCATAGCTGCACCAGGCATCAGGCCGTTTGTTATCGATTCCGTCCATTAGCAGCGACTGACGGCTAGCCACAGCCTGCCGCTCGCTCAGTGCCGAGTTAAGCGCCATCTCTAGTGCAGGCGTGCGTTTCACAGTCATAAAATAGGGCCTCGTAAATTATTTACATTATACCTTGCGCGGAAGGTTGGATTCGGCTAAGGTTTGTGGACATTAATAGGAGGGTGGACAGGATGAAATTGGTTGAATTGTTGGCTAAGGAATTGAGCAAGTGGCCAGTCGGCGAAGGGTATGCAGTTCAAGATAGTGACGGAGAAGTAAAGTTCGGTTTTGGCAATGATCCGGAAAAGAGCGATGGCGGTAAAGTTTGGCTTCGCGCACAAGCTGCATCTGCGGTCAGGATGGATCTTGCATTGGCCGAAGATTGCGCGACCGCTATCGTCACCCGCGAAATGTGGCAAGCCGAGCGCGACCGTCAGAAGGGTGGCGAGTGGAAGCGGCATCGCGGGGGTAAATGTCCAGTTCCAGCTGGTACCAAGGTAAGTACTCGCCATCGCAACGGTGAAGTGGTTGATGTGCATTTCCACACAGCTACAACCGGATCTGGCCCAGCGACAATGAACACGATCTGGAAGCATACAGGCGATGATCACGACATCATGCAGTACAAGGTAATCAGCCAGCCACAAGCGGAGGAGGTAGAGACCTTTTCTGAATCAGTCCATAAACCAATCATTGAGGCTCTGAATACTATGGCATCAGAATGGCACGAAGACCAAATCGACGGCCCGATCAAGTGGCGCGATACAGTCAACGAGCTAGACGCCTACATTGAGGAATTCACCCGTCAGCGTGAGGCGCTGATTAACCGTCTTGCCGATGAAGGGTTTGCGCTGATTGGCAAGATCAATAAGAATTTGGACAAGATCGATGCGACTCTTAATATGACCGATTGGCGGAACTGGAAGGCTGGGGATATTGTTGTGTGTAAAACAGATAATTCTGGACAATTTACAAAAGGGTTTAGATACGAAGTCGAAAGCGTTAACAATGATCGCGCCTATCGTCGAGTGAGTATTTCTTGCGACGACAATCAAGAAAAAAACGGATGGGGTGCTGAGCACTTCAAGTTTCATCATCGACCATAAATACAAACAATCAACAAAGGCCCTCCTAGCACGAGGGCTTTTTTGTGCGTGATAGAATAACGGCTATCTATTGGAGGGTTAGCCCTGTGAAAAAAACGCGTGTAAATATCCTGTCGGCGGTTAACGCTGACTCGATCAAGATTGAGCGCACGGAGATTGACGGCGAGAAGTATGCCGTGATCAAGAATGTGTTGTGGATGAAGGACAATATCGTTTTAAACGATGGTCTGTACTCTTCCTCTGAGAACGCCAAGGGTTACGCCTCGATGGATGGCCGCGTGATGCCATTCGGGCACCCGGAAGTAAACGGTCAGTACGTCGCTATCAGCTCTCTAGACAACGCTGATGTAGCGGTGGCGCTAGGCAAGCACTATGGCGGTGTTCACGCT
>Ga0247814_10002290_pt1 | contig 10626 bp, 6 predicted proteins | sample UWRJL179409R1_FD_179947 | JGI IMG/M metagenome (GOLD analysis project Ga0247814, IMG submission 179947) | Plant litter microbial communities from Arlington Agricultural Research Station in Wisconsin, United States - UWRJ-L179-409R-1 | ecosystem: Environmental > Terrestrial > Plant litter >... | reverse complement strand
CAAATTGCCCAGGTGCGTCTTTATAAGTAAAAGCCGGTTTAGAGGCGGGATTGTGGATGGTAAAATAATAATCATTATTGCTAACAGCCTTTAACTGCCCTGCCAAAACCGGATTGCTGCCTGCCTGCGAAGTATAAAGTTCCTGTGGTGATGCTAATTTTGTAGCATCTCCGGTTTTTAGTTTTGCCCCGGTGGGGAATGTTCCTGTTAGTAGCTTTTCTTTCAGTACCTTCGCTTTCTGAACAGAATCTTTCACACTGTAATTTCCGTTTATTACCTCTAAGCCGGTGCCGTATTTTAAGGTAAAATTGCCTTTATTTATGGTATAAATATTGTCTTTACAGTTTTCGGGTTTAAGGTAAAAGTTCGATTCCGGGTCGGGTCCCATGTCGCCATTACGGCTAAAATTTTTACCCGATGCACCGCCAAAAGCCCAAAACAGCATAACCGGACCTTTTACATCCTGCATGCGGGCTTTTACAATAAAACCATCGGCATTGGCCATGGCAAGTACTTCCAGCAATAGCTTTCCGCTGCCAAGCATTGGGTCTTCTATAGTATAAATCATAGAGCCTGCCCTGTATTTTGCGGTAATTGTTTGTGCCTGGGTAAGCCATTTACTGTTAGTACCGCTGCCTAAACCCAATTTAAAATTGCCGCCCATTCCCGGCATGTATAAAGCAAACTCCGGACTGTCTCCGGTCTCTACCCTAAAGGGGGTATTGGTACCGTAAAGTGCACGTGTAAAAAGGCGGTTGCCGTTAGTAATAACAAAGTCGGTACCATCTGGTTTGTAGCGCAGTTCCCGCTGCTCGTTGTGCCATAGTCCATCCGATAGCTTTACAGGATAAAGTTCTTGTGCTTTACTATGTGAGGGTAAAAGCAATGCTGCCAAGGTAAGGCAGGCCACGAAGTTTATCTTAATTGCAAACATTTTCATAAGAGGTAAATGTATTTTTTGGCAGAATTTATACTATCAATCCTGCCGGATATTCTTTACTAAAATCAAAGATAACCGTAATATTTAAAAAATTTCAATCGATTGAAATTTTTTAATCCCTAATTAATAACTATTTATAATTACAAATTGCATTGCTTTTTTACCTGCAAATACTGTTTGATATTTTATTGCCCGTGTTATATTTGTGCTAAATTTTTATTGAGGTTCTATCCTTAAAAAACATTCTCGTTACTTTTATAAAAGAGGTTAACATAAATCTCTGTCAAATACAATTTTATGGCTTCAGGTTTTTTTGCGATTTTAGATGATATAGCGGCACTAATGGATGATGTAGCGGTGAGCAGTAAAATTGCTACCCGCAAAACTGCCGGGATCCTGGGCGATGACCTGGCCGTAAATGCAGAGAAGGCTACGGGGTTTTTAGCATCTCGGGAGTTGCCTGTACTTTGGGCTATTACTAAAGGATCGCTGCTTAATAAAGTTATTATATTACCTGTTGTATTTGTACTCAATTTTTTCCTGCCGGTAGCCATTAAATACATCCTGATATTAGGAGGGTTTTACCTGGCGTATGAAGGTGTAGAGAAAATAGTGGAATACTTTTTTCACCGCCCGGCGCCTAAAGCCGAAACGGCAGGACAGGAGGTTACAGAACGACCTGCTGAAGACGAAAAAGCTAAAATAAAATCGGCAGTTACTACAGATTTTATTCTCTCGGTAGAAATAGTTATCATTGCTTTAGGCAGTGTTTTAGATAAAGACCTAACCACACAAATATTAACGGTTTCTGTTGTAGCCTTACTGGCAACTGCCGGTGTTTATGGCCTTGTAGCGCTTATTGTAAGGATGGACGATGCAGGCTATAAACTCATGGAACGCAATAAGAATTCCGGTATTTTATCTAAACTGGGTCAGTTTTTAGTATTCCTGCTGCCCCTTATTATTAAGTTTTTAGCGGTTATAGGTACTCTGGCGTTATTGTTAGTATCGGGCGGGATATTTGTTCATAACATAGACTACTTGCACCATTTCCTGCCGCAAGTACCATCTACTATAAAAGAGTTTGGCTTTGGTTTAATAGCAGGGCTTTTAGCTGTTGCGGTAGTTACGGTAGTAAAGAAGATCATTTCTTTATTTAAATCTAAACCTGCAAATGGCCATTAATTATTTACAGCCCAATCTGCCTGTATAATGCTTTTACTTTTATAGTTGCATTTATAGGTGTTGCAGCTTATCTATATTAGCTACACTTGTAAACTGCTTTAAAATAAGCCTTAACTTAGGGTTAATGTAGCTTTCGCAAAATGGCTTTTCGGGATCGCTAAAATAATAGTTAAGCGATTCTTCGCGGTTAATCTTAAAATCGGCAAACGGAAGTACCTGCGTTATAATGGGTTTTTCAAAGTCTTTTTGCAACAATTGTATAGCGGCGTATGATGCCTTACTGTCATTATCATTAAATGTATATATTCCCGATCGGTATTTGCCCCGCATAGAATGTTGTGCGGTACTGCTATGGGTGTGTAAATGTACATCGATAAGCACTGATAAAGTAATATGCTTGGTATCATATTCAATTACAACACCTTCAGAGAAAAACGTGTTTTCCCCGTAAGATGCTATCCATCCCTGCTGTACCGATAATACACCTTTTAAGGAAGAAAAAACTGCCTCTGTACACCAGTGGCAGCCCCCTCCAAATCCTGCTTTTTTAATCATTTTTTTCTCTTTAAGTTGCAGGCACTTCTTTTAGCCTGTCTTTATAAAGCTCCCTGAACTTTTTAAGCTTGGGGTCTATAACCGCCTGGCAATATCCTTCGGCACTATTATTTATGTAATAGTCCTGGTGGTACGCTTCGGCTTTGTAAAACTGCTCAAAAGCCTTAACTTCGGTAACAACAGGTTCAGCGTAATACTCCTGCATTTCACTTATAACATTTTCAGCAGCTGCTTTTTCTTCATCGTTACGATAAAAAATAATGCTGCGGTACTGTGTACCCATATCGGCCCCCTGCTTGTTTATTGTGGTAGGGTTGTGGGTGCTTAGGTGAATGCGCAACACATCACTAAACGATATTTCGTTAGGGTTATAAGTAACCTCAATAACCTCTGCGTGGCCGGTAAGGCCGCTGCATACCTCGCGGTAGGTGGGGTTATCTATTTTGCCGCCACTGTAGCCGCTTTCTACTTTTATAACGCCTTTAAGCTGTTGAAAAATTGCTTCGGTACACCAAAAGCATCCTCCGCCAAAGGTTATTTTCTTTTCGTTGCTCTCAACCTTTTTTAAAGCAACGGCATTCATGCAGTAGCGCAGGCCTGACGGCTTGGGCCCATCGGAAAATACGTGGCCCAAATGTGCACCGCAGGTATTGCATAGTGCCTCTATGCGCACCATGCCATAGTTGCTGTCTTTGTGGTAAGCCACGGCATTATCCTGTACCGGCTGTGTAAAAGAAGGCCAGCCCGTGCCGCTTTCAAATTTTTCGCTGCCGTCAAATAATAACGTACCGCAACAAACACAGGCATATTTACCAGGCTCGAAAAGCGAGCACAGATCTGAGCTATGGGCGCGCTCTGTGCCTTTAAGGCGTGTAACCCTAAATTCTTCGGGGGTTAATATGGCATGCCATTCTTCGTCGGTTTTTATAACCCTGTTGTCCGGCATTAAGTTATGGGTACTTGCAAACTTAATTACATCAATCCATTTCAACATGGTAATTTCCTTTCTTTAATTGTGACCGTCCCTGACATTTCCGCCTAAATAATAAAGCAGAAATGCTTATTGTAAACGTTACCCTATACCTATAAAAAGCGTGCCAAAGTGTACTAAAATAAGGATAGGTTTACCGATTAGTAATTAAACTCGTCACAATAGATTGCAATAACAAATTCATGATGTATTACCGGTAAAATAGTACCCGGTTTTAACGACTGCTAATAATCACCTTTAGGGATATTTCGCGCTTAAAACAGCGATATTGCAATGTGCTTTATATTAAGAGAAATTTGCGTGCTTTACCATTATTAATTTTGATGAGCATTAATTAATAGTAAACATCTGTATTTCAGTGTTTTTTATTCTTTTGTTAATGTGTTTTGCCGATTTTGCAATTTGATGGCGCAATATGTGATAATAACTCAGCGAATATATATTTAATGAAAGTGAGAACAATAATAGCTGTAATGGCAGATGAACCGTGGACGAAGATAACAGATATAAATTTCGCATTGCAATTGCTGCTCATAATGGTATGTAGTATAAGCCTTTTACTTATAATAAGTTATTACAGGCTTAAACGAAAAAGTGCAAAGGTAAGGGATTTGCAACAACTGGAAATAGAGACAAAAGAAAAGGCGCTGCAAATAGTTGCCCATCAAAAAGACTGGCTGTTAAAAGAAATACACCACAGGGTTAAAAATAACCTGCAGGTAATTAGCAGCCTGTTACGCCTGCAATCAAATTATTTAACAAACGAAGCGGCCTTACAGGCCATTAATGATAGCAGGCAGCGAATACACTCTATGTCGCTTATACATTTGCATGCGCTTGGCGCTAACGGGCTTTTGTATGTTAACATGCAAAATTACCTGCACGACCTTGTAAACAACCTGAAAGATGATTTTGAGAATAGTAAAACAGTTGATTTTATTATAGATGCGGGCACTATAGAAATGGATGTACCTTATGCAGTTCCTATAGGGCTGATTATAAATGAGGCCGTTACCAACGCATTAAAACATGCATTTCCTGATAACAAAAAAGGAAAGGTTACAATAAGGTTACAGCACAGCGAACAGGATAATTTTTTGCTTAGCATACACGATAATGGTATTGGGCTGCCGGATGATATAGATAAGGTATCGGGCTCATTAGGCATTAGCCTTATAAAAGGGCTTACCGGCGATATTGATGCCCGTTTTACCATTAATAATAACAATGGCACAAAAATTACGGTGGCGTTTGTTTGTAGTGAATCGGTATATAGCGAGCATGTTGTTTAGTGCAAAATCACACAATAAAACACAGGTGTAAATTAAATCGGCTACCTTTATAGTAATTTAGCTTCATTACTTTAGTTTAAAGTTACCAAATCACCACTAAATAGCAGCTGTTATGAAAAAACTAATCTTATTGTTAGCAATTATAGCAACAGTTGTTATAGTTAGTGCATTTCAAGATCCAATTTACGGTAAACGCTATTTAATTACCGAATTTGGCGCCAAAGGCGATAGTACCACGGTAAATACAAAAGCTATACAAAGTTGTATAGACCGGTGCAGTGCCGATGGCGGGGGCACGGTGGTTGTACCTAAAGGAGTTTTTATTAGCGGCTCCTTATTCTTGAAAAAAGGTGTAGACCTGTATGTGGAAAAGGATGCAAAAATAAAGGGATCTGTAGCCCCGGCTGATTATCCTCAAATAGCGACACGTTGGGAGGGAATAGAATGTATGTGGATAGCATGTTTAGTTAACGCTATCGATCTTGAAAATTTTGAAATTAGTGGTCCGGGTACTATTGATGGTTCTGGCGATGTATGGACTCAACGTGGCATTGAGTTTCGTAAACAACATGAGGCTGCAGCACCCTCGGCAAATCCGGCTGCATATTTACCTAAGCCACGTTTAATAGGCATACAAAATTGCCATGTAAAAGTTAGCAATCTAAACCTGCATAACGAGGCTGCCTGGGGGCTTTTTGTGTTATACAGTACCGATGTAGATATAGCCAACCTTAATATAACTGCGGCGCATAATATTCCAAGTTCTGACGGGATAGATATCGATTCGAGCAAAAAGGTGCATATTACAGGAGCATTTATAGATGTAAATGATGACTGCATTTCTATTAAATCAGGCAAAGATGAAGATGGCCTGCGCGTAAACCGCCCCGCAGAAGATATTTTGATCGAGAAATGCCATTTTGCTTATGGCCATGGCGGGGTTGCTATGGGCAGCGAAACATCGGGCGGCATTCGCAATGTAGAGATAAGGGATTGTTTGATAGATTCTCAAAACTGGGCTCCCATTCGGTTTAAAACACAACCCAGCCGTGGCGGTGTGGTAGAAAATATAACCTACCGCAATATTACACTTAATAATACGCGTAAGGCTTTTGAGTTTAATATGGCCTGGCGTATGGTAAATCCTAAGCCGGCAGCAAAAGTGCTGCCTGTTGTACGAAATATAAAGATCATCAATGTTTCTGGTACGGCAGATGCCGTGGGCGACTTGAGCGGCCTGGAAGCCAGCCCCATCCGGGGGGTGCAATTTAAAAATTGTAAAATTGAAGCTAAAAAAGGTTTTACTATTCAGGATGCAAATGATGTAGATCTTTCCGGGCTAACTATTACCGGGGTAACGGGTGAAGCTATAATGCGTAAGAGTGTTACGGGTAATTAACATGCTTGTTATGAGATGAATAGTAAAACGTTAATTTTAACCATCTAATTCATACTATCTAATTCACTCATACTACCTATAAGGCTGGTTGATTATTTTATTTCTTGTTTAAGCTAGAAAAGAAAAAGTTACAGCAAAATTACTTAGTATATTATGTTGCGGCTACATTTCTACATAATTCGGTTACTTGTAATTTAAAAAAGTGAATTTTTAAACAATTATCAGGACACAGCAGGATAGATATTTAAAATTTTAGCTTGTCAAATTTGCGTTTTCTGCTAATTTTTATCAAAATTTAGAGTGTTTTCGAGCATTTTCGGTTCGTTTAACTTTAAAATAACCAAAATAAATTACGATAAATGTAATTATTGTGGTTTATTTTTATGTACTATGCTTTTTTTTTGTTGGTCTGAAAATTAATATTTAGGTTTGTAATCGATTGCATAAAACGTTTTCGTTGATTGCCTTCTGTGCACAACCTTACTAAATTCAAAGTTTTAGATGACCATGTCAAAATTTCTTAAAATTCTGTTTACGCTCCCAATATTTTCGGTGCTCCTTATTTCCTGTGCTGCAAAAGTTAGCAAATCAGAATTATTTACAGCCGATTGGAGTAAGATGCAGCAAATTATAAATAGCGTTAAAGAGCCTATTTTTCCTGATAAAACTTATTCTGTAATTGATTTTGGCGCTGTTGCAAACGGTAAGTTTAATAATACAGAGGCGTTTAAAAAAGCTATACAAACCTGCTCTCAAAAAGGTGGTGGCACTGTTTTGGTTCCTGCGGGAAAATATTTTACAGGTCCCATATCACTTGAAGATAATGTGAACTTTCATTTAGCAGAAGGTGCCGAAATTTTGTTTAGTACAAATCCGGCAGACTATCCGGTGGTGCATACCTCTTTTGAAGGTACCGAATTAATGAATTATGCACCTTTATTATCGGCATACAAAAAAAATAATGTAGCCGTTACGGGTAAAGGAACCATAAATGGCCAGGCTAATAACGAAAAATGGTGGTCTTGGTCGGGCGGCAGTTCTTATGGCTGGAAAAAAGGTATGGTTAGCCAGGCTGAATCTCTCAATCGATTGCGTACAATGGGAGATGAGGGCATACCGGTTGCAAGCCGAGTATTTGGCGACGGACATTATATAAGGCCAAACTTTGTAGAGTTTTTTGAATGTACAAACGTAATGCTGAAAGATATTAAAATTGTTGACGCCCCTTTTTGGGTTATCCATCCCATAAAATCGGTAAATGTTATTATAGATGGGGTTACAGTTACCAGCCACGGCCCTAATAACGACGGCTGTGATCCTGAATATTGTAAAAACGTAATAATTCGCAATTGCAGCTTCAATACCGGCGATGATTGTATTGCCATTAAATCGGGGAGGGATGGAGATGGCAGACGGGTAGCTATACCAAGTGAAAATATTGTGGTGCAAAACTGTAAAATGTTCGATGGGCATGGCGGTGTAACTATAGGCAGTGAAATATCTGCCGGGGTTAGAAATGTATATGTAGATAACTGTGATATGGACAGCCCGGAGTTAGACAGGGCTATAAGGATAAAAACCAATACGCGCAGGGGCGGGCTGGTTGAAAATGTATTTGTAAGGAACGTTAGGGTAGGGCAGGTTAAAGAGTCGGTACTGGGTATAGACCTGTTTTACTCGGTTCACGGCAACCAAACGGGGAACTATATGCCCGAGGTTCGCAATATATTTTTAGAAAACATCACGGTTATAAACGGGGGGAAATATGGCATTCTGGCAAAAGGCCATAAAGAGCGGCCTATTAAAAATATAATTTTTAAAAATGTTACAATAGATACAGTTCAAACTAAATACTCACTTCAAAATGTAGAAAAATTACAATTTATAAACACCAAAATTAACGGGGCTGCTATTGAAAACCCTATAGATTAAAAGTTAACTTCTAACCAACCAAATTATTATGAGTAAAAAATGTTTTTATAACAAAGGGGCAAAGTATTTATTTGCCATTACAGTTTTTTTACTGTTTACAAGTTTTGATGCCCTGGCCCAAAAAACGGTAAGCGGCACTGTATTAGACCAATCCGGGGTTAGTGTACCGGGGGCTAACGTTAATGAAAAAGGAACATCTAACACTGTTGCTACCGATTTAGACGGAAAATTTACTATTACAGTTGCAGGGGCAAAAAGCGAATTAGTTTTTTCTTTTATGGGCTTCGAAACAGTTACCCAGGCAGCAGGCGATGGTAAGCAACTAAATATTGTAATGAAAGAGTCGGTTTCACAGCTGGATGAGGTTGTGGTAATAGGATACGGTACAGCACGTAAGCAAGACCTTACAGGATCTGTAGCTACTGTTTCGGGCGACGACCTTAAAAAATTATCTATAGCAAGTGTAGCCGAGACCCTTACAGGGCGTGTGGCCGGTATGCAGGTAACATCTTCCGAAGGGTCTCCCGATGCAGATATCAGGATTAAGATCAGGGGAGGTACCTCACTATCTCAGGACAGCTCGCCGCTTATAATTGTAGACGGCTTTCCCGTAAATGCCATTGGAGATATTTCTCCGTCTGATATAGATAAGATAACTGTGTTAAAAGACGCATCGTCTACTGCAATATACGGTTCAAGGGGAGCCAACGGGGTTATAATTATTACTACTAAGAGCGGTACAAAAGACAACAAGCTATCGGTAAGTTATAATGCTTTTTTTGGAGCAAAGTTTATAGCTAAAACTTTTGATGTACTTAGCCCACAGGATTATGCCGACTGGCAGTACGAGTATGCCATACTTAATAATGAACAGGCTTCTTACGATGATGTATTTGGGCCAAGAACCACAAATAACCAGTATGCCGGTGTAAAAGGTACTAATTGGCAAAAAGAAATTTATGGCAATATGGGCGAGGTGCAAAGCCATGACCTGGGCTTACGTGGAGGGTCAGAAAAACTTAATTATAGTTTTAATTATACCCGTTATGACGAAAAAGCGATCATGATAGGTTCTAATTTTAAAAGAAATAACCTGTCATTTAGTTTGAAAAATAAGGCGAGTGATAAGGTAAGCCTTTCATTTACGGCACGTTATTCTGATACAGAAATAAACGGTGGCGGTGCTAATGACCTAAGAGAATTTTCGGCAGCCGATTCGCGTTTAAGGCACAGTGTGGGCTATGCACCAATAGACCTGCCTGGGTTAACAACAGATAATACAGACGATGCAGTTGCAGGCTACCTTGTGCAGCCCTTTGTAGCCGTGGCAGACAACCAGCGTTTACAAAAAAGGCAAAATATAAACTTACTGGGAGGCATTACCTGGAATTTGGTTAAAAATCTTCAGCTTAAATCAGATTTTGGCCTTGATAGATACAATTACAATACTTACAGGTTTTATGGGCGTTCTACTTATTATGTAAACAATATGCCTTTAGCCGACTATCAGGGTGACCCGGCACTTATAACCGAAACGCGCCAGGATAAAAGGTTCAGGAATGCCACTACGCTTAACTATGATTTTAAAAGTATACTGGGCGATAACCACCATCTAACTTTAATGGCAGGCGAAGAGATAATTAACTATGGCACAGCCACTGTAACAAACACCATGCACGGTTATCCTAAACTGTTTGATTTTAATAGCTCTATTAACTTGCCGTCAAGATCAGAACGTTCTTATGTAGAAAACTTTGTAAGCCCGGATGATAAACTACTTTCATTTTTTGGCCGTGCCAATTATGATTTTAAAAATAAATACCTGCTAACGGCTACATTTCGTGCCGATGGTTCCAGTAAGTATTTAGGCGATAACCGTTGGGGATATTTCCCATCGGCAGCTGCTGCCTGGAAAATTTCGGAAGATTTCCTGAAAGATGTTTCATGGGTTGATTTAGTAAAACTTAGGCTGAGCTACGGCCAGGCCGGTAATAACAATATTCCTACAGGTCAAACCATTCAAACATTTCAGGCATATAACTCTACCTGGATAAACAATGTTTCGGGTTACCTTTCGCCATCAAGCGTTATGGCAAACCCCGACCTGAAATGGGAAACTACCGTAACCCAAAATTTAGGTGTGGATTTTGAATTTTTTAAAGGAAGGTTATCGGGTACAGTAGAAGCTTATAAAAATACTACTAAAGACCTGTTGCTTAATTTCCCTATTTCAGGTTCTGCATACCTAACGCAATACAGGAACATGGGTGAGAACGAAAATAAAGGTATAGAGGCATCTTTAAATGTTACAGCTGTTAATACTCAAAATTAT
>Ga0247814_10002289_pt1 | contig 10627 bp, 10 predicted proteins | sample UWRJL179409R1_FD_179947 | JGI IMG/M metagenome (GOLD analysis project Ga0247814, IMG submission 179947) | Plant litter microbial communities from Arlington Agricultural Research Station in Wisconsin, United States - UWRJ-L179-409R-1 | ecosystem: Environmental > Terrestrial > Plant litter >... | reverse complement strand
AGCCCCGATGGGCGAGCACGACGAGAACATCAGCTTCGAGCGCACCATCGAGATCGTCGGCGAACCCGCCGCGATCGCCCTGCGCGACCTGTCGCTCGTGATCTTCGACCGCGCATCGGTCATCGCCGAGAGCAAGGGCATCATCCTCGCCGACACGAAGTTCGAATTCGGGATGGACCCCGAGACCGAGCTCCTCACCCTCGCCGACGAGGTTCTCACCTCGGACAGCAGCCGGTTCTGGGATGCAGCGCTCTACGAGACCGGCGAGAGAACCGCGAGCTTCGACAAACAGATCGTGCGCGACTGGCTGTCGGCGAACTGGGACAAGACCGGCACCCCGCCCGAGCTCCCCGACGAGATCGTCGCGAAGACCGCAGCCCGGTACGCCGAGCTCATTTCTCGCCTTACGGGTGTCGGCACCGCGTCTTAGAGTGGCCGCATGAGAATCCGGCAGGTCGAATGGGATGACGCGGACAGCGTTTCCCTTCGCGCCGCCCAGCGCGCGGAACTGACCGAGCGCTACAACACCCCGAACTCCGAGCCGGGGGTCGCCCCGTCGGCAAGCGACATCACGGCATTCTTCGTCGCGTACGTCGACGAGGAACCCGTCGGCTGTGGCGGACTCCGCGAGCTGTCCGGCACCGAGGCCGAGATCAAGCGCATGTTCGTACACCCGGGCCATCGGGGCACGGGTGTATCGACGGCGATCGTGCGGGAGCTCGAGAGCTTCGGGCGCGCTCGCGGCTGGGCCCGCCTCGTACTCGAGACGGGTGACGAACAACCCGACGCGGTCCGCTTCTACGAGCGGGAGGGCTACACCCGCATCCCGAACTTCGGGTACTACGCGGAGTCGGACCGGTCGCTCTGTTACGAGAAGTCCCTCTTCGCCCTCGACCCGCAGGGAGATCTCGTCTGCGAGGGCTGTGAGTGACCATCACCCTTGCTCCGTACGAGAGCACCGACATCGCGCTGCTCTATCGCTGGAACACTCCCGAGATGACGCGCTACCTCGGCGGCCCCGAGTCGGACGAGAAGATCATCACGCGGCACGAGAAGTATGTGCGGCTCGTCGCCGAAGGGGTGTGCGGGGTCAACAAGATCCTGCTGGACGGGGAAGCCGCCGGTGGGGTCAACTACTGGCCCGATGAGCAGTGGTACGAGATCGGGTGGGCGGTGAGCCCGGAGTTCCAGGGACGCGGAATCGCGTCATCCGGAGTCCGTCTTGCTCTCGACGAAGTACGCAGCAAGCGGATGTTCCGGTTCGTGCACGCGTACCCGGGCGTCGAGAATCTCGCCTCGAACGGCGTCTGCAGCAGGACGGGATTCACCCTGCTGGGCGAGAAGGATGTCGAGTATCCGGTCGGGCACACGATGCGAGCGAACGACTGGGTCTTCGACCTCGACCTCTGAGCCGGATACCTGGGTCAGGCCGGGGCCGCGCGAGACGCAACCCCGACCGGGCTGAGCCCCTCGCGGTCGCTACTGTTCGGGTTCAGTGACGAACGCGAACGACCGGATGGACCCCGCATGCTGGGAGCGCGGAATCCACCCGATCATTGATGATTTCGGAGCCCGCCCGGGACATGGATTGCTTCATTTCCTAATTTATTCTGCGGAATAGTTGTAGCGGCAACTAAGTTGGTACAGATGACAACGCTCCGGAGGAACCATGCCTGACCTGCTCGCAGCCGATACCGCCATGGGCGCAGTGACCCTGCGCGTCGGCGACCTCGACGCCATGACCGCGTACTACCGCGATGCCGTGGCCCTCGAGGTGCTTTACGCGGAGGGCTCGACCGTCACCCTCGGCCGCGGCACGACGCCCGTGATGATCCTCGAGCACGCTCCCGAGCTCAAGCACGCATCCCCGAGCGATGCGGGACTGTTCCACACTGCGATCCTCTTCGACACCGAGGCTGCCCTCGCCGCAGCGGTCTACTCGGTCGCCCAGCGCTATCCCGGAAGCTTCACCGGCAGCTCCGACCACCTCGTGAGCAACGCCTTCTACTTCAACGATCCCGAGGGCAATGGCGTCGAGCTGTACTGGGATCGCGATCGCTCCTCGTGGAGCTGGACCCACGGGACCATCGAGATGTCGACCCTGTTCCTCGACCCGAACAAGTTCCTGCAGGAGCACCTGACCGAGGAGACCGTTCTCGACCCGAGAGTCGGCGGCGCGCAGGTCGGCCACGTGCACCTCCAGGTCGGCGACGTCGACACCGCCCACCAGTTCTACGTCGACCAGCTCGGCTTCGAGCAGACCACGAACTACGGCGGCACCGCCCTCTTCGTGAGCGCGGGCGGCTACCACCACCACATGGCGATGAACGTCTGGAACTCCCGCGGCGCCGGCCCCCGCCTGCCCGCGCTCGGCCTCGCGCAGGTCGACATCCGGGTACCCACGACCGATGACATCGGCTCGCTCACCGAGCGCCTCAAGCACTTCGGCGTCAGGACAGCGGATGACGGACAGACCGTGTCGTTCGACGACCCGTGGGCGAACCTCATCCGGGTGACCGCGGGGGCGTAGCCTTCCCGGAACACCATCCCTAGGGTGGTCGCATGACCAGACCCCTCGCGATCATCACCGGCGTCGGCCGCGCGGCAGGCATCGGCGCCGGCATCGCCCGAACCCTCGTCGCCGACGGTTGGGACGTCGTCCTCAGCCACTGGACGCCATACGACGAGAGGGTGAACGACGGTTCCACCGGCCTCGCCGGCCTGCTCGCGGAACTCGGCGAGCACGCGATCGCGATCCCGGTCGATTTGGAGCGATCGGATGCCGCAGCAACCCTGTTCGCCGCGTTGAAGGGCCGCGGCGCGGCATCCGCTCTCGTGCTCTCGCATGCGGAGAGCGTCGACTCGGGGATCCTCGACACGACGATCGAGAGCTTCGACCGGCACTTCGCCGTCAACACGCGCGCGAGCTGGCTGCTCATCGCCGAGTTCGCCAGGCAGGTGCCTGCGGACGGAGGCGCGATCGTCGCCCTGACGAGCGACCACACGACGTTCAACCTGCCGTACGGCGCGAGCAAGGGCGCGCTCGACCGCATCGTCATCGCGGCGGCCCGCGAGCTCGGTCACCTGGGCATCCGGTCGAACGCGCTCAACCCGGGTCCCGTCGATACCGGATGGATGACGGATGCCGTGCGCGCGTCCGCGATCGAACGCCAGCCGACAGGGCGGCTCGGCACGCCCGCCGACGTGGCCGATCTCGTCGCGTTCCTGGTTTCTCTGAAGGGCAGATGGGTCACCGGGCAACTGCTGTACGCCGACGGGGGATTCGCGGCGCCGTAGCTACACGAAACCGCCGCGGGTCAGCTCGAGCGACCGCGTGATGCCGAGCCGGTCGAGGAACGCCCGGTCGTGACTCACGACGATGACCGCTCCGCGGTAGGCGGTGAGCGCATCGACGAGCTGGTCGACACTCGCGAGGTCGAGGCTGTTGGTCGGCTCGTCGAGCATGAGCAGCTGCGGCGGCGGGTCGGTCAGGAGCAGGCGCGCAAGACTCACCCGGAACCGTTCCCCGCCCGAGAGCTGGCGCGCGGGTTGTGCGACAGCCCGGCCCCGCAGCAGGAACCGGGCGAGTTGCGCGCGAATCTCATTGGGTGGGGCATCCGTTACCGCCTCGACGTTGGCGAGCACTGTCGCATCGTCATCGAGGATGTCGAGCCGCTGCGGCAGGTAGCCGACCTCAGCGACCCGGTATGCGACATCGCCGCGCACGATCCGCTCGAGCAGCGTCGTCTTGCCGACGCCGTTGTCGCCGCCGAGGGCGATGCGTTCCGGGCCGACAACGAGCAGGTCGTCGACCTCGAGGATCCGGCGGCTCGACGGCACCGCGGTTCCCGGAAGATCGATCCGGATGCGGGAGTCGTCCCGCAGCGCCGCCTCGGCTTCGTCGACGGCCGAGTTCGCTCCCTCGAGCCGATCGTCGCGGAGGTTCCTGGTCTTCGCTGCCGTCCGCTCGGCCTGTCCCCTCATCTGGTTGGCGAAGATCTTGGGCATGCTTTCCGCCGCCTTCTTGCCCGCCCGGTCGCGGCGGGCGATCTTGGTCTCGGCCTCGATCCGCAGGCGCTTCTCGACCTTGAGGTCGTGCTCGGCCACACGGACGAGCCGCTCGGCGGTCTCCTGCTCGGCGCGCACGGTCTCCTCGAAGAGCTCGTAGTTGCCACCGACGATGCGGATCGTCGAGTTCCGCAGCTCGGCGGTGTCGTCCATGAGCCCGAGAAGTTCGCGGTCGTGGCTCACGACGACGAGCGTCCCCCGCCAGGTCGCGATCGCCGCGTAGAGCGCATCGCGGGCACGACGGTCGAGGTTGTTCGTCGGCTCATCGAGCAGCGTGATGCCCGCGCCGCCGAGCTGGAGACCGGCGAGTCCCGCGAGCACGGTCTCGCCCCCGCTCATGGCCGTCACGGTGCGGGAGAGGCCGTCGATGCGTACCCCGAGCGCACCGAGAGCCGCGACCGCCCGCTCCGCGATGTCCCAGTCGTCGCCGACGGTGTCGTAGTCGGCTTGCGACGTGGACCCCACGCCGATGGCCTCGAGCGCCGCGAGACGCGGGGCTATTCCGAGGAGGTCGGCGATCGTGGTATCCGGAATCAGGGCGAGGTTCTGCCGCAGGTAGCCGACCGGCGCGGTCGTGGCGACCGTACCGGCGGTCGGCTGCAGCTCGCCGGCGATGAGACGGAGGAGCGTCGACTTGCCGGCGCCGTTGAGACCGACGAGTCCCGTACGGCGAGCGCCGAAGGTGGCGGTCAGTGCGTCGAGAACAGGCGTTCCGTCGGGCCAGGAGAAAGACAGGTTGTTGAGCGAAATTGATGCGGGCATGGGAAACCTCCGTCAGCGAGTGGAGCGCTGGGAGGTCTCGAGGAGACTCGACTCAGCGCGTGGGAGCTGCGGAGGTGTAGGTCATCGGCTCATCAATCGTGGGGGAACAGGGCCGCGGGCAATGCTGCCACGGGCCTGCGGGAACGTCAAGCAATCAGGCGCGGCGACGACGCCGCGCGACGAGCACAATGACGAGTGCCGCGATGAGCAGCAGCACGACGATGGCGCCGACAACGACAGGAACGATCCAGTCAGCGGATGACGCGGGCTCCACCACGGGCGCTGGTTCGGAGGTCGCTGTCGCAACGGGAGTCGGGGTCGACACCGCGGCGGCGCACTCGACGTCTGTCGCGATCGTGAACGACACCGGATCGAACTCGGTTCCGGCCTCGTAGTTCGGGAAGGTCGAGTAGCCCTCGCTCGTGATCGCGGTCGGTACATCGGTCGCCGTGATCACGCCGTCCTTGCTCAGATCGACGTTTCCGGCGGCGAGGTCGAGTTCCACGAACGACACCGCCTTCTCGTCGACGGGGTCGCCGTCCATCGTCGGTCCGGAGACGTCGAGCAGGATGTACGCGGTCGACTCGTCGACGAAGAGGATCTGCGGGTTCGCGACCGTCGTATCGAGGATGCCGTCGTGGCCGGTGAAGCGGATCGAGCCCTCGAAGGTCACGAGCCCGGCGAAGGTCGACGGGTCGAACGAGCCGGTGCCCGCGCTCCAGCTGAAGTCCGGGGTCTCGTATGCTGCGCCGTCGGCGACGTCCCACTTCCCGTTGGCGATCGCCCCGGAGATGTACGAGCGGAACGATTCCTTGAAGCCCCAGGTGAGCGTCGCGTCGGAGATCGCGCACTTCTCCTCGGTGGCGGCGGCTACCTCGACGACGGTTCCGCGATCGACGCTGCCCTGCACGGTGATCGTGTGGTCGCCGTCTTCGAGATCGATGGGGATGATGCCGTTGTAGTTCACGACGCCCTCGGCGTTCGCGGTGACCTCGGTCGACATCACCGTCGGGCTGGAGTAGATCACGACGGCGATATCGATCTCGTTGGGCTCGAAGCCGCTCGCGGTCGCGGTGAACGCGTCACCGGGCGCGTACTCGGAGAGATCGGTCTCGACGCCCTCGGTCGCCGGCGCTTCTGCGGGCGGCGTGAACGTCGTGGAGGTGAACTTCGCGGCCGTCGTGTCCTTGGGCACCGTCTTGGCGGGCGAGCCGATCGTGAACGAGACCGAATCCATCGGTGTACCCGCCGAGTAGAAGCGGCTGCTGCCGTACGCGAACGCGTCGGCACCGGCCTGGGTCAGGCTCACGGGGGCACCGGCGTACGAGACCGCCTTCCCCTTCCTGGTGCGGTCGGCCGCTGAGAGATCGACGGACCCGAACTCGATGCGCGAGCCGCCGTTGACGCTCACGAGAAGCGTCGCCTTCTTCGCGGAATCGATCCTCACGACCGGGTTCGACAGCGTGAGATCGAGGATGCCGCCGTGCCCGGAGAAGTGCACCGCTCCGCGATAGAGGGCGGTACCCGTGCCCTTCTTCGCCGAGAACGTGCCGCCCTTCTTCTGGCCGAACCAGTACGTGCCCGACTTCGACGCCGCACCGTCGCTCAGCACGATGCTGCCGTGCGCGATCGAGCCGACGATGTAACTCCGGAACGACGACTTCACTCCCCAGTACAGGGAGCCGGCGGTCGTCTTCGTGGTGATCTTGTCGGGTGTGGTGGTCTCCTCGTCGTCGTCGCCATCATCATCAGTCGGCGTCGGCGTGGGAATAGTGACGGGCACAGTCACGGGCACATCCGGCAGCGGCGATGCTGCCCCGACGATGCTCACCGCGAACGGGCTCGGCGCCTTGTACGCGTCGAGCGAGCCACCGGAGCTGTACCAGTACGACGACAGGCCGGACCCGACGTGGAAGTCGACGAACGACTGCGGCCACGCACCCCAGCCGGCAGCCGTGCGGGACTGCGCGGTCTCCCCGGCGGGAACGGCGACCGGTACGCCTGCGTATGCCGGGGTCACCGAGAAGCCGGTGGCGAGGTCGGCCTTCACCCCGGTGAAAGTCGCGATCGTCACGCCGGCGACTGCGGGAATCGGTGTCTTGATCGTCGGGTTGGCCTGGTCGCTCGCGTAGCCGCTGAGCCGTCCCGTGAGCGTTCCGGCGCCGGCGGCGTTGACCGTGAGAACGGGGTCGCTGATGGTGAAGGGGACCATGCCGCCGTAGAAGTTGACCGACCAGGAACCGGTCCAGGTGACCGAACCGGAACCATCGGACGCGAAGGACGCGTGCCCGCCACCGAGCCTGACGATCTGGGCGGACCGGCCCGCACCGGTCACGTGTGCCGCCCGCGTCGCGTAGGCCGCTGTCGCCTCGGTGCCGTCGGCTGCTCGCTGCACGATCGTCGTGTTCCCGCTCGTTGCGGCGTAGCCCGCGACCGAGCCGTCGGAGACCCCCGCGGAGAAGTAGTTGCTGCCGCCCGCGAACGGCATCTTCTGCATCTCGGCGTTGCCGGTCCACTCGAGAACGACCCCGTCGACGACGGTGTTCGGCACCGCGGTCTCCGTCACGGTGAGCGTCGCGGGATCGGTCGTGACCGTTCCGGCCTCATTGGAGATTGCCGCGCGGTACTGCGTACCGGTCTGCGAAAGCTGCGCGTTCGTGATCGACAGGCGCCCGGCATCCGTCACCGTTGTTGCCGAAGCGACCACGTCGGTCCACGCCTCACCGGCGAGCGACTGCCACGTGATCGTCGGCGCGGGATCGCCCGATGCCACGACCGTAAACTCCGCCGTTGCCCCGACCGCTACCGAGACGGACGCGGGCTGTACCGCGATGACCGGGGGCGTCGCCGCTGCCGCGGGAGTCGCGATCGCGACGAGTCCCGTGAGTGCGAGGGCGAACGCTACGGTGGCGCTCGCCAGTCGTCGAGACAGGGGCAGGGCAGACTTCATGACGTCGATTCGTTGGGGGAACACCCTACGAAATCAGGTAAGCCTTACCTAAGTCAAGTTCGGAAGCGTCAGAGCCGTTCGTCGATCTCCGTGATGACATCCCACGCGCCGTCCTCGGAGTTCGACAACACGACGACGTCGATGTCCTCCTCGACGTAGTGGCGCAGGATGCCGCTCGCGCCGGCGTTGAGCCCGTCCTTGTAGTACGACCGGACGGTGCCGTCCTCGTTCATGTCGAACTCGAGCCCGAAGCCGTACATCGTCTCGTCGTCGAGCTCGACCTGCGGCAGGAAGAACTCCTCGGTGAACTCCTTGTTGAGGAGGCGTCCGTCACGTAGAGCGGTGAAGAAACTCAGGAGATCGGATGCCGTCACCTGCGCTCCATCGGACGGCGATCCGATCGGCGGGTAGCTGAACACGTTCGAGAACCAGGTGCCGTCATCGCGCTGGTCCCAGCCCTCGGCCAGGCGCGGAGCGGCCTCGCGGCGGTCCCAGAAGCCGGAGTCGGACATGCCGGCCTTGGCGAAGATCTCGTCGAACACGTACTGGCGGTACGGAACATCGGTGACCCGCTCGAGCGCGAGCCCGGCGAGGATGTAGCCCGCGTTGATGTAGTTGGTCTCGACTCCCGGGTCCGCGAGCGATTCCTTCTGCACGAACTGCTGGAGGTAGTCGGCGGTCTGCGTGAACGAGTAGCTCGGCACCTCGCTGTAGAGGTCGTCGTAGCTCTCGCCGGACTCTTCGTCGGCGTCATCCGCTATGCCGCTCGTGTGGGTGAGGAGGTGGAGCAGGTTGACCTCGATCGGGATGCGGGTGCCCGCGAGGTCGACGTAGTGGTGGATCGAGAGCTCGAGGTCGAGATTGCCCGCCGCGACCTGCTGGAGGACCGCGACCGAGGTGAAGAGTTTCGTGATCGACGCGGAGTCGAACCGGGTGTCGAGGGTGTTGGGCACGTCCCACTTGCGGGTGGCGAGGCCGCTGGCCCGCTCGAAGACGGTGGACGACCCCTTGCGGATGAGCACGACCCCGTTGAAATCGTTGTCGCTGAGAAACTCGGAGAGGCCTGTCGTATCCATGCTCCGAGCTTAGGTGCGTACCCTTCAGTCGTGAGATTCAGGACTGTTGCCGAGATCGCCGCGTTCTTGCCCGCCGGGCGACAGCTGATCGGCATCGTCGGCGCTCCCGGAGCAGGCAAGTCGACGATCGCTGCCGCGCTTCAGTCCCTTCTTCCTGAATCGGCTCTCCTCCCCATGGACGGCTACCACTTTCCCCAGGCGCGGCTGCGCGAGCTCGGTCGCCGCGACCGGATGGGTGCTCCGGACACGTTCGACGTCGACGGCTTCGTCGCCGATCTCTCTGCTGTAAGCGCAGGTCGCACGGTGCACGCGCGCGGCTTCGATCGCGAGATCGAGGAGCCCGTGCCCGGTTCCGTCGTCGTACCGGCTGCGGCGACTACCGTCATCGTCGAGGGCAACTACCTGCTGCTGGATACCTTCGGGTGGGAACGCGTCGCCCCGCTGCTCGACGCGACGTTCTTTGTCGATGTCGACCCCGGCATCCGTCGACAACGCCTCATCGATCGCCACGTGCTGTTTGGAAAGAGCCGAGCGGATGCCACGGCCTGGGCTCTCGGACCGGATGAGTCGAACGCCCTGATCATCGCGGAGACGGCACCCCGCGCCACCCACACGATCGCCCTGCTCGGTTAGACTTGAGTCTCCACCCGCTCGCAATCTGCAGGAGTTTTCGGTGCCCACAATCGTCGTCGAGGTAATGCCCAAGGCTGTACTTCTTGACCCCCAGGGCAAGGCTGTCGCCGGCGCCCTCCACCGCCTCGGCAAGGAGCAGTTCAGCTCCGTGCGGATCGGCAAGCGCTTCGAGCTCACCGTCGACGGTCCCGTCGATGACGCGCTTCTCGCAGAGGTGCAGGAGCTCGCGGACGACATGTTCTCGAACGCTGTCATCGAAGACGTCGTGAGCATCACGGTTCTCGACGAGGTAGCTGTCTGATGCGCGTCGGCGTCATCACGTTCCCGGGCTCTCTCGACGACCGCGACGCCCAGCGCGCCGTGCGCATCGCCGGCGGAACCCCCGTCGCCCTCTGGCACGGCGACCACGATCTCCAGGGTGTCGACGCGATCATCCTTCCCGGCGGCTTCAGCTACGGGGACTACCTCCGTGCGGGCGCCATTGCCGCCCACTCGCCGATCATGGCCGAGGTCATCGCCGCGGCGAACGCGGGAACCCCCGTACTCGGAATCTGCAACGGCTTCCAGATGCTCGCCGAGGCACACCTGCTCGACGGCGGACTGGTCCGCAACGATCACGGCTCGTTCATCTGCCGCGACCAAAAGCTCCAGGTCGAGAACATCGACACCGCGTGGACGAACGGTTTCAGCGAGAACCAGGAGATCACCATCCCGTTGAAGAACGGCGAGGGTGGCTTCATCGCCGACCAGGACACCATCAACCGCCTCGAGGGTGAGGGCCAGGTCGTGTTCCGCTACGTGGACATCAACCCGAACGGCTCCGCGAACGACATCGCCGGCATCTCGAATGCCCGCGGCAACGTCGTCGGCCTCATGCCGCACCCCGAGCACGCTGTCGAAGAGGGCTTCGGTCCCGACACGCGTGCCGCGATGCGCTCGGGAACCGATGGCCTCACGATCTTCGCGAGCGTCATCGAGCGGACGCTCGCTTCGGCCTAACCCCTAGTTCGCGCCGTCCGCCGTCGGCAGCGTCATCGTGCGGGTGGGCGCCGCGGTCGCGGCCGGGTCGTCGCGCCAGACGTCGCCTTCGGCCCCGATATCCAGCGCCGCCTCGTCCTGCACGGGGATCGACGACGTG
>Ga0247814_10002287_pt1 | contig 10637 bp, 7 predicted proteins | sample UWRJL179409R1_FD_179947 | JGI IMG/M metagenome (GOLD analysis project Ga0247814, IMG submission 179947) | Plant litter microbial communities from Arlington Agricultural Research Station in Wisconsin, United States - UWRJ-L179-409R-1 | ecosystem: Environmental > Terrestrial > Plant litter >... | reverse complement strand
TCATACTCGCCACAAGCATAAATGAGGATGGATAAGTAACTGTAAATCTTGCCCTTGAAATGGTTACTTCACGATCTTCGAGCGGCTGACGCATTACTTCGAGTACTTCACGCTTGAATTCAGGCAATTCATCCAGAAACAAAACACCATTGTGCGCCATGGATATTTCTCCGGGTTGCGGATAACTGCCTCCACCGACTAAGGCAACATTTGAAATCGTATGATGCGGACTGCGAAAAGGCCTTTGGTTCATCAGCCCCACTTCTTTAAGCTTTCCGGCAACACTATGGATTTTAGTAGTTTCGAGTGCTTCGCGCAGCGTCATCGGCGGTAATATGCTCGGAAGCCGTTTTGCCAGCATCGTTTTCCCTGAACCTGGCGGACCAATAAGAATAATGTTATGTCCGCCAGCGGCAGCAATTTCCATACAGCGCTTGATACTCTCTTGTCCTTTGACATCACTAAAATCATGCTCAGGAAAATCGAGCGTTTGATAAAATTCACTTCGTGTATCTACAACAGTAGGCGCAATTGTCCCTTTTCCTTCGAGAAAATCAACGACTTCCTTCAGGTTTTCAACACCATAGACATCGAGTCCGGAGACAATCGCTGCTTCTTTTACGTTCTGCTTCGGAAGGAAAAAACCCTTAAAACCTTCTTCTTTGGCTTTGATCGCAATTGGCAATGCGCCTCTAATGGGTTGCAGACTCCCATCAAGTGACAATTCGCCCATAATAATATACTGCTCAGATTCTTCCGTCTGGATTTGTGATGAGGCGACGAGAATGCCGATGGCTAAAGTCAGGTCATAAGCGGAACCTTCTTTCCTTAAATCGGCCGGAGCCATATTGATGGTGATTTTTTTTCCGGGCATAGCATACCCGTTATTTTTAAGGGCAGCCGCAATGCGGTAACTGCTTTCCTTGATGGCATTATCAGGCAATCCAACCAGATGGTATCCGATTCCTTTATCCATATTGACTTCGACGGTTATTGTCGTGGCTTCGACCCCGAAAACGGCGCTTCCAAAAACTTTCACTAACATGGCGTATATATTTATGAAGTTAAAAATAGTAAAAATTGGAATGAACAACGCATAATTTAATTTAATTTTGAACCTATTAACCAATTACATAAAATCATGGGATTATTTAATGCTATTTTAGGCAATGCTTCAGAAGTAAGCACAGAAGATGTTTCAAAAGAATTTGAACCGCTTTTAATTGACGGGGAAAGAATTGAAAAAGCATTCAAACTCATACGTGACATGTTTGTTTTTACCAACAAACGCCTGATTTTGGCCGAAAAACAATTGGTTGGAACCAAAGTCGATTACCTTTCCATTCCTTATATCAACATCATTAAGTTTTCTAAGGAAAGTGCCGGGATTTTAGATCTTGATGCCGAACTTAAAATATGGATCAAAGATGAAGAACTGCCTATTAAAAAGCAATTCGGCAAAGGCGGTAACAATATAAATGAAGTTTACAGGATATTGAGCCAGCATATATTAAAGTAAGACTATACATATCAACTTTATCCCATTCGAAAGTCTGGGATTTTTTATTTAAAAATTGAATCTTAAAAAGATATTGGGTGTCATTCCGAGGGAATAATAGTCCTGCATCGCATATCTGGGATTCAATAAATCCTGTAAAGAAGCATATTGCCGCTCATATTCCTTACTAATGATGGTGTGCTGATTGTAAATATTATAGAACGAGCATCCTACTTTTCCCGACCACGACTGACGCTGCGCAAATTGATAAATGGCGGAAATATCGAGCCGATGGTAAGAAGGCAGCCTTTCTGTATTAAATACTGCGACATTTCCGGATTGGTCCAGGACACTATAAGGTTTTCCTGAATGCCAAAACCAGCCCAAAGCCACGGAATATTTATCCCATTTTTTATTGAATGACAGATTAAAAGCATGCCTGCTCTCGGAGTTAATAGAAAAATACCTGTTGCCATTGATTTCGTCAAATTTATTTTGAGAATCCTGATAGGTATACGTCATCCATGCACGCCAGGTTGCCGCACTTTTCCTGATTAAAATATCGAGCCCTTTTGTAAAACCACTTCCGTTACGGATGGCTGAATTGTTTTTTTGCAGCGATCCGAAGGCGATTGAAGTAATTCCATTAATCGTCTTGTAATAGGCATCGACATCTACTAACCATGACTTGGTTTTATAAATTAGTCCGGAAGTATACTGGTCGGCTTCCTGTACAGGATAATCGTCTTTATCTGACAGTACCCAAATGTAGTTCTCAAGGCTCAGATCGTTGGTAACACTTTCACGCACCTGACTTGTGATCTGGGTTTTCCTTTCATAAGACAATTGTCCGATGAAGTTTTGTGTAAAACTTCGCTGCAATAACAATCGGGGTTCAAAACTTTTATCACGTATTTTAATAAACTCGTTGTATCGCGCGCCAGCCTGTAAATCCCATTGTTTCCAAAGATATTTGAGTTGGATGTATCCCGAATGCGTTATATTAAACAATTGCCGTTTGTCCAGATCCACTTCAATATCACGGGTTTTATTGCTAAACGAGTGCGAAATATCATTTCCCGACAGTTGGTAACCAAATTCCAACATGAGGTTTTCAGTAGCATTGAAATCATAATTGAGTTCCAGTCCCGAATCAGTGATCCTGTTTAATTTTTTAAAAAGCTCAAAATTGTCTGTATTTTGCTGCCTTTTTTCATAGTCAAATACATAAAATGAATAATGAATGAGTATATGCTGGTTCCATTTACTGCCATATTTCTGATTCCAATGAAAGCTGTAGCCATGATTCCGGATGTCCATCTTCTGGCTTTTGGATTGTGCCATTCCCGATGGATTATTGTAGTTTAAATAATTATCGATCAAAATTCCGGTAAAGGAGAAATCGGTTTTGGGATTCAGTACGAAATTGAGTTTTGCCGAATAATCTTCAAATTCAAACCGGCTATCGTTATTGAAATCCTTAAAATTGGTATTTTGAAATACCTTTTTCGCGAGTGTATTAAAAGTAGGCGACTGCATCCATTCGGTAAATGATTTCCGTGCGGCAATTTGTAAGCCGAGTTTATTTTTCACCAATGGTGCCTGAACATACACATCTGCATTGAGCGCATTGATTCCTGCATTTATTTTGAGTTTGTCTTCAATTTTATCTGTTGGACGGATGTCAATAACGCTTGAAATCCGCTCTCCAAATCTAGGATTGGTGGCTTTATTGTAATAATGAACGGTTTGTTCAACATTGGGATTAAAGCCAGAAATCATACCAAACAAATGCCCGGAATGGTACATTCTGATGCCGTCCCACAGGATAAGATTCTGGTCGGATGTGCCACCACGAATATGCAATCCGCTTGCGGTTTCATTCGGACTCTTGACTCCCGGCAATTGCTGAAGCGACAGCAAAATATCGGCATCTGTAACACCTGGCAGGGCTTGGACTTTCTGTGGTGAGATCACTACTTTTTCGGTAGATTTACTGATTCCTTTGGTTAAAAAACCTTCTACCAGTACTTCCTGTAAATGCTCTTCTATTTCTTCTGACGCCTTAAAAACCGAATAATAACGTTTATTAATTTGTATTATCGTTAAGGAAGTCTGCAGTTCAATTTCAGTATTCATTTGCTCCAACGTATAATCAGCCCGCTGCAATGTTATCTTTTTTGACGCAACAATATTGTCTGCATAGGAATACCTGATGTGAAAATGTTGTTCGATATCCAAAAGTACTGTAGCCAGTTTTGTTTCTGAATACGCGCACGAAAACGGCTCTTTCTTTTGGGACAAAACCGACTGAACGATGAAGATTAAAAACAGAATTGCAATTGGCCTCATTCCGAAATAACGATTTTCCCTGTTGATGTTTTCCTATATTTCAGTTTCATTGGAATGCATATCGATTGCAATGCAATATTCTCATCTTTATTAGTAAAACTTCCTGAGAATTTGATTTGGCCATAAGCCGATGGGAATACAACTTCACGATCGTATTGGGTCTCAAATTGCGCGATCACAAATTGCAGCGGCACATTCCTAAAGGCAGACTCACCATCCAGCCAAAGTGGTTTCCTGTCAGCGGAATTGTCCCATTTTTCTGATTGGCTGTCGTAAAATCGGATGCTATTTCCCACTGTAAGGATAACCGATTGATCATTGGCCATTACTTTTACTTTTCCTTCGTAACAAGCGACTTCAAAAAATCCGGGACGCGAAATTACATTAAACTTTGTCCCCAGAACCTTCACATTTCCCTGTGGTGTTTCAACTGTAAAAGTGCTTCCTTTTTCCACTTCAAAATAAGCTTCACCATTCAGTCTGACTGTTCGGTTACATTGAAAAAAATTCGGGAAATCAACTGATGATTTCGCATTTAATGTCACACGGGAATCATCGGGCAATGCAATACTTTCAAGATTTCCGTATCCGGTTTTGATTGAATTGGAAAAGACAAATGTCTGGTACAATCCGATGAAAAGTACCAATATGGCAGCGGCGGCATATCCGTAAAATGGTAGAAAACCGGAAGGTTTTTTGTCATTCGCAGCAATGCGTTTGGCTTTGACCGCAGCATAATTCTTATCCATATCCGGTTCGGAAACCTGCATTTTTTTCAGAGAATTCCGAAGGGTTTGGAAAGCTTCAAAGTCTGTATCGGAAACCAACTGCTTCAATTGGTCATCGTTTATTTTGCCAGCCAGCCAGTCGGCCAGAAATGTATCATTTGGTAACTCTTCCATTTTAATTTCATTATACATTTTTAATTACTTTTCTGAGTGAAACCAAAGCCAGATGCATACGCTTTTCTACCGCTTTCACTGATAAATCGAGTAACGAAGCGATTTCCGGATAAGACTGGTTTTCCAATCTGTTCATTAAGAAAACCGTTCGCTGTTTTTCGGGTAAATCCTGAATGGCTTTTTCCAGTTGCCGCTGCAATTCGCTTTCTTCCAATAAAAATTCCGGTGTTTCGCCATGTGCTTCTTTTGGTTTCAACTGCAAACCGAAATTGATTACTATTTTATCATGCCTGATCAAATTGAGCGACAAGCGGATTGCTGTCGTAAATAAGAAACTTGCGGCTTGTTCCGGCTGTAATTTACCGCAATTCTCCCAAAGCACAACAAACGCATTTTGAGCCGTATCTTCTGCCCTGTCGATACTTTTGAATTTGAAAACCAGAAAATTACGCAGCAGTTTAAAATTCGAATCGAAGACCGATCTAAAAACCGCTTCCGAACATAAAAGTGCATTTTCTTTGTCTGATGAATCCATATTTTTTTTAAAAGCCATTACCACATAATCTTTGAAGAATATGTGGCAATAGCATTACTATTATCAAAATCAATTTATATGCTAGTTACAGGATAAGGCGATTTGGGCTTGAAATTGCGCCTGGTTGCCGAGTGTGTACGTTGTATTCCCGAATGTAGCGGTAATCGGATAGATTATATTGGGTATTGGTGAAACTGCCGGAAACCAATATTGCAGCAATTCACTATCGTTTTGCACGAGTACAATGCCACTTTGTGTTTGTACTTCGATAGGATATTGCAGGTTAAAGCAAGTTCCGAGGCGTGTTCCGAAATTCGAAGGGCCAACTATTCCGCAATTGACAAAATCATTTGGCGTATATCCGAAACAGGCAGCCCTGCACGGATTTACAAATGTGATGAATTCGTTGTTAGGAGAGATTACACAAACCATATCCTCCTCGCTGCCACAATTACAGCCAGCACAGTTTGGGACTGTCCACGTTACTGATTCGGCACAATTGACTCCGATATCAATATGAAGATAGTCTGTTATTCCCGTTGTAAACGGATAATTGTCAATCGTTAACGGTAACTGACTAAGCGCATAAGTTCCGATGTAAACGCCGCCGCTGGAACGGACAATGAATGTTTCCCCTTCAGGATTGCTGTATTCGAAGTTAAGCGTCAGCTTGTAATTTCCGATCGCATTACAATCTCCAACAGTAACCTGCGGATTGCTGATATCGCAATGCACCGTTGGATTGCATTGTACAAAATCATTTGCCGTATAACCTTCGCAAAGCGCGTAACATTGATTGCCAAATTCTATAATTCCGATTGGCGTTTGTACGCAAACTGGCGCGTATTCATTGGTACATACTTCACATTGATCACAATTGCCAATCATCTGGTACAGTTCATATACATTATGAATGACCTTTATTTGTCCCTGATAATTTACAGAAACCGGAAATATAAGTTCTGATGCACCAACCCCATTCCCATACTGATTGATATGGTCGACCAATTCCTGCTGTGAGTTGATTTCAAAAAGCATATCTCCGCCATAGGCAAATAAGATAGGAAATACAAAATCAAAACAAAAAGTATTGACCAGGTCATCATTATAGCTGTCAAAACCACATGCAGTCAATAAAACCGTGAATTCGCTTTCTGAATTGATCGTAGTGATCTGACCGGATTTTATTACCTGAAAAGGAAAAACAATGCCTTCCATGTAAAATGTTGGCGATTCATTACCAATTAAATCGACCAATCCTGCAAAAGTTGCTACTGTGATCATCGTTCCGTTATTGTAGGAAAATGTCACCGGATAAACAAAGTCGAAACAAAAAGGATTGGTTACCGTATTGTTTTGATTGGCCGAATTAATTTCACTGAGCGCTGTCCTTAAAGCAATGCTCTTTTGTGCAACTGCCGTTTCGTTTTTAATCGGATTGTCATCAGAGCATGAATAAAAAGTCGTTGCTGAAAGAGCGAGAAAAAGGAAGAAAAGTTGAATCGTTTTCATATGGTTTGGATTTAATGTTCAGAGTTAAGACAACTGAAAACACAAACACCCTACTTTCTTTTTAAAAAAAAATCAGAATGGATTGTAAGTATACAAAAAATCCCAACCTTACGATTGGGATTTTGTTATTTTTTGAAGTTTGCTATACCGTTTTTCAGCCATGTTTCATATTCTGTAATGCCAACATAACTGATCGTTGGTGATGCAATATTAAGACTGTTGCCTTCCAGATCAGTTAAAACATACAAGGGCTGCGTATTGGTTTTGTACTTGCTGATCATAAAATCTGTCCACTTGTCTCCGATAGTTTCAATTTCAGAATCTGTTGTTTTGGAAATGAACTGCTCGTTTTTTGGCAATGGCCGTTTGTCATCGACATACAAAGAAATCACAACAACATCATTTTTTAAAACGGATAAAATGCGTTCATCAGACCAGACATTGTTTTCCATTTTCCGGCAATTCACACAGGCAAATCCCGTAAAATCAAGCATGATCGGTTTGTTAATAGTCTTTGCGTAAGCCAAGCCTTTGTCATAATCGTCAAAAACAACGATACCATGCGGCCCGCTTTTCGCCCCATCTAGTAAAACTGCTGCATTATGTGAAGATCCGCCAACACCAAACGGACTCTCACTATATTCCATTGACGGCAGATAAGCGCTTATCAATTTAAGCGGCGCGCCCCAAAGTCCGGGAATTAAATAAATGGTAAAGGTCAGTGCCAACAAACCCATCATTAATCTTCCTACAGATATATGGCTCAGCGGACTGTCATGCGGCATGGTTATTTTCCCGAATAAATACAAGGCCAGCGTTCCGAAAATAGCGATCCATATCGCGATAAAAACTTCTCTTTCCAGCAGATGCAATTGCAAAACCAGATCGGCATTGGATAAAAATTTAAATGCCAGTGCCAATTCCAGAAAACCCAAAAACACTTTAACTGTGTTGAGCCAGCCACCAGATTTTGGCAGTGAATTAAGCCAGCCCGGAAACATCGCAAATAACATAAATGGCAAGGCCAAAGCCAATGAAAATCCAAACATACCAACAATGGGTCCGATAACGCCATTAGATGCCGCTTCAAACAAAAGTGTTCCTACAATAGGTCCGGTGCAGGAAAACGACACGATTGCCAATGCCAATGCCATAAATAAAATGCCAATAACACCACCTCTATCGGCCTGTTTATCTACTTTATTTGCCCATGAATTGGGAAGCATGATTTCAAAAGCACCCAAAAATGAAGTCGCGAAAATGACAAGTAAAATAAAAAATATAATATTGAACCAGAAATTTGTAGCCAGGCTATTCAAAGCATCGGCTCCAAAAATAGAGGAAACCAAAAATCCAAGTACAACATAAATGACAATAATTGATATGCCGTAAGTGATTGCATTGCTGATTCCCTTTGCGCGTGTTTTGCTTTGCTTGGTAAAAAAACTCACCGTCATGGGTATCAATGGAAAGACGCAAGGCGTAAGCAATGCCGCAAATCCGGATAAAAAAGCAATAAAGAAAATAGACCATAAATTACTTTTGGGAACAGTTTTCTCAGGTTCGGATTGTGGTTTTGTTGCGGCCTGAATGATTTCCGGTGGTTTTACATCTGTATCACTTGAAAGGGTGTTTTTTGTTGTATCAGGAATGGTTCCAACTGGCAAGAGCTGGCCTTTTGATGTTGCCGGAATGACAAACCGGAACTTTTTTTCAGCATTGATACAGGATTCTTTACACACCTGATAATCCAATGTCACTTCAATTACAGACAATTCCGGGTTGACAACGGTAATTTCCTGTTGGATATGAGCCTTTCCTTCAAAGAAAGTTTCGTCTACTCCAAAAACATCATTAAATACGGTTTTGGTTTTGCCTTCAACTGCTTTCCCTACCAGATTATAATTGCCTTTTTGGTCCTTAAAAATGATTTCAAGCGGCAATGGTCCGCCATCGGGAGTGTACTGTGAATAAACGTGCCATTCTTTTTCGATGACCGCATCGAAATTCAGTATATAATTGGTTTCAGATTTTTTTTCGATTCCGGAGGTCCATTTTACAGGCTCTAATATTTGAGAACTCGCATTGGCAAAAGCCAGAAAAGTAAGTATTGTAATTATTATTTTTTTCATTGGGATAGTGCTATTTGTACAATTTCTCTGGTTGTATCGGTTACTTTAAAACGTTCGTCCTGCCTGATTCCAACAATCCAGATGATTTCATTCTCAGAACATAAAAGCCAGCTGTTTTCCTTTTCGATCAGCGATAGTTTCTGGTCCTTAAAAAATTTGCTTACCTTTTTTGATTGTCCTTTCATTCCTAATGGCTGAAAAACATCGCCTTCGTTCCAACGGCGTAAAAATAATGGAAACTTCAATTTTTCCTTGTCGACAAAGATAACAGAATTGGAAGTCTGCATCATACCGCTTGCATCAGAAAACGAAAGTTTTATAGGAAAATTAACTTCTTGCTGATCCCATTTTATGCTAAACGAGGTGATTTCATTTTTCTCCGGTAACGGACTTAAAATTAAAAATTCCCTGTTTTTCAGCAGCCTGTAGCCGGTTGAAAAAACTTGTTTTCCCGATTGGCTTTCCGCTAAACTATAAACCGATTCCCAATCAGAAAATCCGAATTCCTTCAGCCACGCGTATAGATAAGACCGATAATTAGGCAATTGCTTCAATTTTTTTAGATTGAAATGGATTTCATCATTGGCTTCCTGTGCTACTTGCTGATAAATCATGATGGAAGCATCTTGTGCCATGGCCTGAGTTTCCAGCAAATAGTTTTGTGTTTTTTCGAATGAGGTCAGGAAGTTGGCATTAAGTTCTTTTAAAACCGGAATCAGATTGTGCCGAATTTTGTTGCGCAGGTAGTCGTCTGAAGCATTACTGCTGTCTTCACGCCACGTAATTTTATTCGTCACTGCATAGCTTTCGATTTCATTTCTGCCGAATGCAAGCAGCGGACGTATCAATTTTTCATTGTGTTTCGGAATACCGGTCAGGCCATCTAATCCTGTTCCGCGCGACAAATTGATCAGGAAGGTTTCCAAATTGTCATCTGCATGGTGCGCAGTAAGAATATAATCAAATTTTTCTTCGGTTAAAAGTTCGTAAAACCAATTGTAGCGCAGTTCTCTTGCCGCAACCTGAGTGGATAATTTGTAATCTTCCGCGAAAGCTTTGGTGTCAAATTGGGTAATAAAAACCGGAATGTCATGTTGTTGGGCAAATTCCTCAACAAATTGCTGATCTTCGAAACTTTCTATGCCGCGAAGCTGAAAATTACAATGGGCAATAGCAAATTCATACTGAAATTTTAAAAATAGATCAATCATCACCATGCTGTCAATACCGCCGCTGGTGGCCAATAATATTTTTTTCCCGTCAAGAAAAGGGAAATTTTCGGAAAGATTTTTTTGCAATTTTTCGAACATATCCAAAAGTAAGTATTTCATTTGAATCAGCCCAACACTTCATACATCGCTTTGGCTTTGAGCAGGCATTCCTCATATTCTTTTTCGGGAATGGAAAGTGAAGTGATGGCGCTTCCGACAGAAAATGAGACATATTTGCTTTCGCGGTTGTACAAAATACTGCGAATGACCACGTTAAAATCGAAATCGCCATCCGGTGTGAAATAACCAATAGCACCGCTGTATAATCCACGTTTGGTTTCTTCGAGTGTTTCGATAATCTGCATGGCGGAAATTTTCGGCGCTCCGGTCATGCTTCCCATTGGGAAAGTGGTTTTCAATGCATCGACAGGAGTACAATTTGGATCCAGTCTGGAAGTAATTGTAGAAATCATATGGTGCACCTGAAGGAAAGAA
>Ga0247814_10002286_pt1 | contig 10638 bp, 7 predicted proteins | sample UWRJL179409R1_FD_179947 | JGI IMG/M metagenome (GOLD analysis project Ga0247814, IMG submission 179947) | Plant litter microbial communities from Arlington Agricultural Research Station in Wisconsin, United States - UWRJ-L179-409R-1 | ecosystem: Environmental > Terrestrial > Plant litter >... | reverse complement strand
CTGCAAAATGCAGATGGAGAAGAACTTAACCCGATAACAGGTTCTGTGCAACAAGATTATCTACCTGAAAATGAGGAAGAAAACAATGCTGTTGCCGATGATGAAACGACTGTTACCGCAATACATGAAACCGAAGGACAGCTGCCTTTTGCCCCGGAAGAGGTAATAAATGGTGGTAAAGAAACTGCTGAAGAAACAGAGGTGACTGAAGTTCCTGCTGCTATTGCTGAGGAGGTTGCCGAAGTTGAAGTTGCCCCGGCAGAAACCGCATCGGAAGTTACACCATCTGAAGAACCGGCAAATGAGCCTGCTACCGAAGAATCATCGGCATCTGAAACAGATGTGCATGATGGTGATGAGGAACATGCTGAAGAAGTGCCGGATTACAGCACCCTTTCGATGGAACAGCTTACTGATGAACTTGAAAAGCTTGCTGTTGCAGACAAAGTGATGTCGGTTAAAAACCATGTAGAAGAACTTCGCAGGGAATTTTATGCTAAATACAACCACCTTATTGAGGAGAAAAAAGACGAGTACAGCCATGAAAACAATGGCGATACCACGGATTTTGAATATCATTTCCCTCTAAAAAATAAATTTGATGCGCTGTACAGCCAGTACAGGGACAAAAAAAATACGCATTTTAAAAAGATCCAGACCGACCTTAAAGGCAATTTTGAAAAAAGGCTTGCTATTGTTGAGGAGCTTAAGGCCCTTGCCGATGGCGGCGAGAATATGAAAGATACCCTTAAGCAGGTTAATGAACTGCGTGAGCGCTGGAAAAACGCCGGGCCCATACCCCGCGATAAATACAACCATGTATTTAATAATTTCCACTTTCATATAGAGCGTTTTTATGACCACCTGCACCTTGACAGGGAAGCACGCGACCTGGATTTTAAACACAACCTGGAGCAAAAACAAAAAATTGTTGCCCGTGTTGAAGAACTGGCTAACGACCCTGATGTAAATAAGGCTTTCCGCGAATTGCAGGCACTGCACAAGATCTGGAAAGAAGAAATAGGCCCTGTATCCCGCGATCACCGTGAGGAGATATGGAACCGCTTTAGCGAATTTACAAAACAGATACACGATAAGCGTGAGGCTATTTTTGCTAAAACGCGCGAACAGGAAAACGAAAATTTAGAGAATAAACAGGATATTATTGCCCGTATAAATGCAATAGCATCTGAGAAAATAGCGGTACACAGCGCATGGCAGGGACAAATTGACCGTATTGAAAAACTACGCGACGAGTTCTTTAAAGCCGGGAAGGTACCTGCAGAGGTTAATGAAGATACATGGGCTGCTTTTAAGGCTGCTGTGCGTAATTTTAATACGGTAAAAAACTCTTTTTACAAGGATATTAAAAAAGACCAGCAAACTAACCTTAACCGCAAGCTGGAGCTGGTAGAAAAAGCTAACGCACTTAAGGACAACGAAGATTTTGAAGCCACTACCCCTGTAATGAAACAAATTCAGGATGAGTGGAAAACCATAGGCCATGTACCAAGAAAGTACAGCGACAGTGTATGGAAAGACTTTAAGGCCGCCTGTAATTATTATTTTGACAGGCTGCATGCTAAACGCAACGAGGCTAACAGCGAGGAAATAGAGGCTTTTGAAAAGAAAAAAGAATATCTTGACAGCCTTAAGGATTTTGAGCTTACCGGCGACCACCGTACCGATCTTGACGCTATTAAAAAGCATATAGAGAACTGGAAAACCTTTGGCCGTGTGCCACAGGCAAGAAGGCATATTGAAGGTAAATTTAATAAGATACTCGATGCCCTGTTTGATAAGCTTAGCCTTAGCAAAAAGGAAACCGATATGGTTAAATTTAATAACAGGCTGGAGCAGCTTTCTGAAGGTGATGATGCCCGTGCATTACAAAATGAGCAATTGTTCATTATGCGCAAGATAGACGAAATTCAGGGAGAGATATTCCAGCTGGAAAATAACATACAATTCTTCTCAAGCTCTAAAGGAAATAACCCTTTTGTTAATGAGGTAAAGAAAAATATAGATCGCCACAAGGAAGACCTTAAATCCTGGAAAGACAAACTTAAGCAAATAAGGAATGTTAATAAACAACAGGAATAAATACACAAAACCAGCTTTACAGCTGGTTTTTCATTATAAACAAACTGTAATTCAACAGGTTGTATTACTATAAAGCATTTAAAACACTGCATCCCTGTAATGGCGCAGCATGTTGCAAACACCAATAGCTACTAAGAGTGATTTATTTTTTAAAAAATGAAATGATTGTTTAATATAAAACATTATATTTGCACCCGCTAACAGCAGCCATCTTTACAGATAATGCCTTTAGCTAAATGGTCGCGTAGCTCAGCTGGATAGAGCACCTGCCTTCTAAGCAGGCGGTCTCAGGTTCGAATCCTGACGCGATCACAACATTTAAAATCCCGCATCACTTGCGGGATTTTTTATTTCATACAGAAGCTACCTGATTTAATTCTTTCCCACGATATAAAAATTAACGAAATTTTTATTTAGACGTCATACTAATTCAATTCTTTCTTAAATTTATGGAATATGAATTAAACTATACGGACCATGGCAACTAAAGGTACATCCAGCAGGCGTGATGCAATTCAGCAAATTAGCTTATTATCTGCAGCAATGTGTTTTTTGCCTTTAACCTCCTGCACTAATACCGAGAAGGACAAGGAAAAGCAAACAGCGCCTGCAAAAGTTAAAGCTCCCCTGCCCTTTTTAATCCCACCAAAAACACCGTTAGAAGTTGGCCCTTTGGGCAGCAACATGAGAACATTAATTCATAGCGCCCAGACTAACATGCAGTTTTCCTGTGTGGAAGCCGTTTTGGCTCCTAAAAAAATTGCAGGCTCTCCCCATAAACATGACAATTTAGATGAGCTTATGTATGTTATGGGAGGCACAGCTTCGGTCTTAATGGGTGAAGAAGTGGTTGAAGTAACTGCGGGAAGCTGGCATTTAAGACCCAGGGGGATTATTCATGTGATCTGGAATTCGGGAAGTGAAAATTTACGCCTTGTTGACATGTACTTTAGTCAAAACTTTGAAGATTACTTAGAAGAACTATATCATAAGATCATACCCGAAGTTATTGAACGTAAAATATCCTTTGAAGACCCCGAAATTGCTAAACGCGTAGCAGCACTTGATAAAAAGTTCGGACTTACCTATTACCCTGAAAAGAGCCAGCCTTTGATTGAAAAATATGGTTTGAGTTAACCGGGATTTACAAGAAGCTTTTGATAGTAGTTGATTTGCTTACATCATAAAACAATGCACTATTTAGCAGCAGGTTATTTTTTATACTACCTTTACAGCTTTATAAAATTTATGTATGAATAATAACGACGTATTTAAAAAACTGCGTGTAGCCCTGCAACTTCGCGACGACCAAATTGTAAACATTTTAGAGCTTGTAGATTTCAGGATCTCTAAAGCAGAGCTCGGTGCTTTTTTTCGTGCAGAAGACCATCCTAACTTTATGGAGTGCGGCGACCAGGTATTGCGTAATTTTTTAAACGGGCTTATTATTCACCTTCGTGGTACTAAAGACAACCCTACAAATGCTGCCGATGTTTTAGAAAAGAACAAGGAAGCCATTAAACAGCAACAGGCAGAAAACAAGCCTGCACAGGGCAAACCGGCTGCACCAAGGCCAAAAGCCAAGAACCCGGCAAAGAAAGGCCCAAGCCAGAACAAAAAATATGATAAGCCTAAAAAACCGGCACCTGTTGTAGAGAACGTTAAGTTTAATAACGGGAAAAACAAAAAGGGCTAATAAGTTATAATGTATATAAGCTGTTCTTAGGAGCAGCTTTTTTATGTCTTTATTTTTGTATTTTAACCAACAGATATGGAATCAAACCAGTATAAATCTGAAATTGAAATTAACGGCTTCACCATTATTAACAGCATATATACCGAAGAAGAAGTTAGCCGGCTGCTGTACGTTATAGAAAACACCGAGTCATCAGGCGATACCTTCCGCAAGTCTGCCGACCTCTTTGCCATAAGGCAGTTTTTAAAAGAAGCACCTGCCACCCTACCTGTTATTTTAAATAACAATCTAAGGCAAATAATCACATCGATTTTTGGCAATGATTATTTTATTGTAAAGTCTATTTATTTTGATAAGCCTGAAGTTTCCAACTGGTTTGTGGCTTACCATCAGGATCTGACTATATCTGTAGACCGTAAAACTGAGATAGACCATTTTGGTCCATGGACAGTAAAGCAAAATCAATTTGCAGTACAGCCTCCCCTGCACGTTTTAGAAAATATTTATACCATCCGAATCCATTTGGACGAAACCAATCAGGACAATGGTGCGCTTAAAGTAGTTCCGCAGTCGCACTCCAAGCACATTTACAGACCGGAAAACATCAATTGGGAAACAGAAACCGAAACAACCTGTAATGTGGAAAAAGGCGGAATTATGATTATGAAACCTTTACTATTGCATAGCTCCGGCCGTACAATAAATAATAAAAGGCGCAGGGTAATACACATAGAATTTAGTTCGGCATTATTACCACAACCTTTGCAATGGGCAGAGAAGACAGATATAAACCTTAATTAAAACATGACTGTTTTTAATACTATAGATTATTTACAGCATGGCAATGCCCGCCAAAGGGAAGCTTATAAAGTATTATGTGATAATAACATTATAACAAATCTTGAAGGCTATACTCCTTTTCTTGCCGGCACCATACCTATAAATATTGATGTAGAGAATAGTGACCTTGATATTTTGTGCCACTATACAAATTCAGGTTCATTTATTAAAGTATTACAAAAAGGCTTTAGCCACCACTCCGGTTTTAAAATATCTCAAAAAATAATTAACGGCGTAAACACTGTGCTTGCAAATTTTTATTGCAACGAATTTGAAATTGAGGTATTTGGCCAGCCGGTACCTGTTAACCAACAGGCGGGCTATTTACATATGATAGCAGAACATCAGCTACTTATAAAATACGGCGAAGCCTTCAGGCAGGAAATCATTTCTTTAAAAAAAAGCGGATACAAGACCGAACCTGCATTTGCTAAACTTTTAGGCCTCACCGGAGACCCTTATACTGCTATTTTAAACTACGCTATAGATTGAACCACCAATTTTAACGTTACAACCCCCACTTAACAAGCTATAAACCATTTGTTTGCGCTTAAACAAACGCTGCCTTATCTAAAGCCGGCCATTGTAACCCCTATTTTTTTGACTAATACGCAAACGTTATAGACTAAAACGTTAAAAAAATTAACGTTTTAGTCTTTTTAGTGATAAAACTTAAAAAATTACATTAAGTGTAAAAATATACACTTAAAAAAATGGTATGTATAAAAAAGTCTGCTATATTTGAATAAGTGTAATACACACACTTACAACCTAACCAAAACTTTTATACCCATGAAAAAAAAATTACAATCTAAACTTTCTTTCTTTGCCCTTTGGGCGGTATTCCTCGGAATTTCCAATTACAGTAATGCCCAGACTTACGACTGGACAGGTGCAGTAAGTTCTGACTTTTATAATGCTGCAAACTGGACAAGTACCCTTGGCCCTGTAGCTTTTGATGATTCTTCTTTTAAATTTGTAAGGACGCATCAAACTTCGGGAAATGCACCTATTATTGGCGGAACTATGCCATGGCAGCCGGGCGTTTTTGACAATACAGGCGGCAACCTGATCATTAACGCAAACTTTAATGTGTTTTATAACGACAAGTTAAATGGCACCGTTACCGTAAACCAGGGAGCCAATTTTACCTGCCGCAATATTATGCGTATAGGCCGCGAGGGTGTTGGAATACTTAATGTGAATGGTACAGCATGGTGTAATAACGACACTACTACATGGCAGGGTATGTTTATTGGCGCCCTTGCAGGTGGTAACGGCACCGTTAATGTTAACAATGGCGGTTTAGCGAGCGGTGGTTACAATCTTGAGGTAGGCACCCGCAATAACTACCCTACAGGTACATTAAACGTTTATACAGGCGGTACAGCCGATGCATATTGGGCTACAGTAGTAGGGCCTAACGGAACAATTAATATTAATGGCGGGGTACTTAATACCGGACAGGCATTTTTTATAGGCGACCTTACTGTAGACAACGCGGGAACAGAAGGAACTTTAGGTGCAGTAGTTGGAAAGGTAAACATTAATTCGGGATCGGTTGTTGTAAACCATAACGATCTTGCAGCGCCCGACCTTAGAATGCATGCCAACTCTAAAATAATAATAGACGAGGGATCTTTTGCTATTAAACGTACCGGAATTGACCTTAGCGCTATACTAAACAACTTTATAAACAGCGGCCAGATAGCGGCGGCACCGGGAAAAATACTTGTAGTAAATTTTGATGGAGCATTTACAACCATTACCACAAGAACAGCAGCAGGTATAAATAACAACGCTAAAAACAACTTTAGCCTTTACCCTAACCCTGCTACAGATGTTGTTACTATAAGCCCAGATAATGATTTTAATGGCAGCCTTAACATAGCAGTAGTAAACATGCTTGGCGAAACGGTTATGCAAAACAAATTATCAGGCATTAACGGTTATAACTTAAATGTAAGCAACCTGGCAACAGGAATGTATGTGGTTAAAATAAATAATGGCACTACTACAACAACCTCTAAAATAATAAAAAGATAGTTTTTTCATACAGTTAGTTAGTTAAAAGCGCTTTCAGGATAAAACCGAAAGCGCTTTTTTTTGTACTAAAAATATTTATCATAAATCGTCCTAATCTTCTTTTGTAGTATCCAGCAACTCTACATTACCTTTAATATCCATTAAAAAGCTGTGAATATTAAACTTTCCATTATATTTTATGGCGTGTTTGTTTACATCACGGTTATCACTTGCTGCAATTTTGGCACCACTTTCCTCTACATATTCAAGTATAACATCCCTAAGTTTAACCGCATATTTTAGATGCGACCTGTACTCTGCATTAAAGCCATCTTCCATTTCATCAAAATCGCCTTTATGATCTTTTAAAAAACTTTTATATGCACCACAATTTCTATGTTCCATTATATAAAAATCTTTTACTTCATGTAATTGTATTGCAAGGTCTATATGGTGTTTAAGGGTATCGAGCCATACTCCATATTCAGGAATAAGCACCAGTTCTGCCTCATCAAGATCGGCTACAAATATACCTATAGATGTTCCGGCAAGTATAAAATGGTCGTAGCGGTTGGTTAAGTTATCATGATCCATAAACTGAACAATATTATCTGTAAGACGTAAATCTATACAACTAATAAGCAGCACATTATAATGGGGTACGCGATAACCTGTAGGGTAATTTTTGGCCATAAATAAAGTTTTAAGTCTAAGATATTAATTTTAACAATACATAAATTTAAAATCGCGTATTATCTTACAAAAATGTTAAAATGCTATTGGCAAATTGCAATAATTATAACACCGTAAGTATCAATACCATAAAACACCCCTAAAAATATGTTAACTAACATTTTGTAAACCCCTTATAACTCAAGGCTTTTGTAATTTTATAGAAATAGTTGAGGGCCTTACTCCCAAGACGAAAACATATTTCATGAAAATTATTACCGTTTCTTACAGGTTGCCCCTGTCTATAAAAACGCAAAACCGAAAAACTACAATTACACAAAGTGCCGGCGGGCTTGCCACAGCTATACTATCGTATTCAGAAAAAAGCGAGGCCAACCTTACCTGGGTAGGTGTTGCAGATTTTGAGAAAACTACGTGGGAAAAACACAAAGACAGCTTTCCTAAAACTTTTGATGTAGAGCCTGTTTTCCTTGATAAAAAACTGAACAAAAATTTCTATAATATTTTTAGCAACTCTGTTCTTTGGGCATTGTTTCATTACTTCCCTTCTTTTGTAGAATATACCGATGAAGCTTTTGAGGCTTATGTAGAAGCCAATGCTATAGTGGCGCAAAAAATAAACGAGATATATGAACCCGGCGATGTGGTGTGGATTCATGATTATCATTTCCTGGGGCTTGCAAAACTGGTAAGGCAGCAACACCCTGAAGCTAAAATTGGCTTCTTCCTGCACATTCCATTTCCAAATTTTGAACTCTTCAGGATCTTGCCTAACAAGGCAAAGAAATACATATTAGAAGGTATACTGGGCGCTAACCTTGCCGGTTTTCATACCTGGGATAACGCCATACACTTTACCGAATGTGTAGAAAAAATACTCGGCCTGCCGCAGCGCAGCTTTTTATTTAGCCAGGAAAGCCATCAAACTAAAGTAGGCTCCTTCCCTATCAGCATTGATTTTGATAAGTTTTACGATTCGTATAATAAAGATAATGTAGTAGCCCTGCGCGACGAGATTAAAGGCTTGTACCAGGACAAGAAAATTATATTCTCGGTAGACAGGCTGGATTATACAAAAGGAATTAATAACCGCCTTAACGCCTTTGAGCGCTTTTTAATAAAGCACCCTGAATGGAAAGAAAAGGTAGTATTCCTGCTGGTTATTGTCCCGTCACGCGAAGAAATAGGCAAATACGGCGAACGCAAGCGTATAATAGAGCTTAATGTGGGCCGTATAAATGGTGCTTTAGGGAATTATAAATGGACGCCCGTGGTGTACCAATACCAATCAGTAGATTTTGACAGGCTTATAGCCCTGTATACCAGTGCCGATGTTGCCCTTATATCGCCCGTGCGCGATGGTATGAACCTTGTAGCTAAAGAATATGTAGCCTCACGCCAGGATAAAAACGGGGTTTTAATATTAAGCAGCATGGCCGGGGCAGCTAAAGAACTACAGGAAGCCATTACTATAAACCCTTTTGACACCGAACTTACAGGCGAAAAGATTGCTCTTGCTCTTAACATGCCACAGGATGAGCAGCAACGCCGCATGGAACGCATGCAAAAGTACCTTAAAAAGCACGATGTGTTTATGTGGGCTAACCGCTTCCTTTCTGAAATTGAGGTTGCGCATGCTAACGACACTAATGCTGTACCTTTTAAATCGACAGAGAAAGCACTTGTGCTTGAAAAGTATGAAGCGGCTAAAAAACGCCTCCTGCTGTTAGATTTTGATGGTACACTGGTAAACCTGCAGTCAAGGCCGGAACTTGCTGTACCCGATCATAAACTGCTGAATATGCTTGCTAAACTTGCCGCCGACCCAAGAAATGAAGTATGGATAATTAGTGGCCGCGATAAGGTGTTCTTAGAGAAATATCTTGGGCATTTACCCATTGGCCTTGTGGCCGAACACGGGGGGTATATTAAGCGTGATGATAACTGGGACTCTATTATACAAGGGTTTCCGGAATGGAAAGACCGCGTTATTGAGGTGATGGAGGAATATACCGACAGGAATGAAGAAAGCTTTATTGAAGTTAAAGAGTTTGGCGTGGCATACCATTACCGCAATGTAGACGAAAAACTGGGTTTCCTTACATCCCGTGAGCTGCTTACACTGCTTAAAAACCACTTATATAATACACCTGTACAAATTATAGACGGTAATAAAGTTATAGAAGTTAAGCATTTTATGGCACATAAAGGCACTACATGCCGCGACAACATACTTTGCGGCGACCATGATTTTGCACTTGCTTTTGGCGACGATAAAACTGATGAAGATTTGTTTGAACAGCTTAACGGAGAGAACCAGTTCTCTGTAAAAGTGGGTAAAGGCAATACCGCTGCTAATTACAGGATAAAATCGGTTGAAAAGGTATTAGAGTTTTTACACGAACTGGAAGAAAGTACACCGGTACTAAAATAACAATATTATAAACGATACGTACTGAATGCGTATCTATGATAAACAAAAAAATCCTGAGCTTTCGCTCAGGATTTTTTATATATAGAATGGTCTATGTAATAATTATGCTAAAGCAGCTTTAACCTGGTCTGCTGCTTCCTGGAATTGTACCGCAGAAAGGATTGGCATACCAGAGTTGTCTATAAGTTCTTTTGCAATATCTGCATTAGTTCCCTGTAAACGTACAATGATAGGCACTTTTATAGCATCGCCCATGTTTTGGTAAGCATCTACAACACCCTGAGCCACACGGTCGCAACGAACAATACCACCAAAGATATTGATAAGGATCGCTTTAACGTTAGGGTCTTTAAGGATAATACGGAAAGCAGTCTCTACACGTTTAGCATCGGCAGTACCACCCACGTCAAGGAAGTTAGCCGGCTCAAAACCTGCATATTTAATAAGGTCCATGGTTGCCATAGCAAGGCCTGCACCGTTTACCATACAGCCCACAGTACCGTCAAGGTCTACATAGTTAAGGCCAACTTCTTTAGCTTCAACTTCAATAGCGTTCTCTTCAAGTACATCGCGCATTTCTGCATATTTTTTCTGGCGGTAAAGTGCGTTGTCGTCAAGAACAACTTTAGCATCTACAGCAAGAATTTTATTATCAGATGTTTTAAGTACCGGGTTAATTTCGAACATAGAAGCATCGCTGTCTACATACGCTTTGTAAAGAGAAGCGATAAAAGCAGTCATTTCTTTAAACGCATTGCCGCTAAGGCCAAGGTTAAAAGCTATCCTGCGCGCCTGGAAAGCCTGTAATCCTACAGACGGGTCTATTTCTTCTGTAAAGATAAGGTGT
>Ga0247814_10002285_pt1 | contig 10639 bp, 6 predicted proteins | sample UWRJL179409R1_FD_179947 | JGI IMG/M metagenome (GOLD analysis project Ga0247814, IMG submission 179947) | Plant litter microbial communities from Arlington Agricultural Research Station in Wisconsin, United States - UWRJ-L179-409R-1 | ecosystem: Environmental > Terrestrial > Plant litter >... | reverse complement strand
GGCTTACTCTTATTATTGCGTGGACTTTGCTGGGGGAAAATTGAATCATCTCGTTTTTAAACCACCGTTTTCAGACCTACTAGATCTACTTCCTGCTAAAAGGTCGTGATAGCAGATAGGTTGAAAATAGTAACACATAAACTTGATCACGTGGCCCATGTCCTAAAAGTTTGCATTGTGACTATGGGAATGGGGAGAGACATGCTTTATACGACATAGATATTAAAACTGCATGCTTCATTCACAGCAATTTGGTAATATGGCGAACTCACTGCGGAGAGAACCGACATCTCCCACCATCCTCGTCCTATGCCTCGCTTAAAGTTATTTGCCCCTTAAAGTACTGTACAAGTGAGTGGTGGGAAGTGTAACATTGGAAGTTCTTTCTAGGGGGTTATTGGAAGATATTTTCTGCATATCCGCAACTTCAGTCTTCATCTTCTTGATCTAATGTCTATGTTATTCTGTCACTCTTCTCATCATATTTCAAGGAACTGGGTATTGCGGGGGTTTTGGTTCTTTTAGCTATGCAATAGTTTACTTTCCATACTTGTGTACTTCTACTCTAGGCGAGCCTAAGCCCAGAGCTATAGACAAAATGTGTCTTTGCCATGCTTTGACCTAATACTTCTTTACATATCTTGATAGGTGTATTGTTGATGTTTAAATACAATTCTTTATATACCCAAGTACGAATAGTTAGTTTAAGCATCTGCTGCTTATGGTAAAAAACATGTGATTTAGAGACCATTGGCGGTCATACGGTAAATGTTCGATTGCATATCGTAGTTCTGAAAGCAGATAAATATTATTCCGGTGAAAATGATAGATTCAATGCTTTTTGTTGCGTTCAAGTGCAATAAGTAGTTTCCAATCAAGTAGCTTCCTATCAAAGCATTGGAAATACGAGTTTTAGTCAATCTAGAAGTGCGCAACACTTCCTTTGAGATACGGGGGGGAGATTGGATTTGCAACCTATCTCCAAGGGGCCAAAACTATATAAGGCGTCTTTGCAATACATTTGACTTCTGCAGATTTATACACCATGGAACATCAGCATTGTGTGTGGTTGACTTTCTTCTAGCTGGGCAACTATTAAACAGACCTTGAGTTTTCACGCAATACGCTTACAGTATAGTATATATCAAACATTTGGTTATCAATTGCACAGTTTCACACCAAAAGTATGTTGTGATGTTATTGATTATTGATAACTTTCAAAACAACTTCATCCCGCCTAAGCATCTAGGTTTTGAAAAACAACAGTAAATTAGGAAACCACATGCTGTTTCTCGTAATAGTTGAGACTGCCTTTTTTTTTCTTTCATGAATGTATAACTTGTTCTGGCACTTCCAGATCACTTGTTTGAGTAGTAATTTGAGCAAGAAAACAACAAATCACAGATATATTTTTCTTCCATAAACTACCTATAGATAAAATAAGCTAAGATAGGTAACTTCATCTCTTTTTAGGCCAAACATTCATAAAGTTTTTCCCGGTGATATATTTGGCTCTCTTTCAAATGCTCAAGGGAGTAGTTAGTGCGAGATCTCCAAGAAGAGCACAGCGTGATAGATGGGCGATCGTAGATAGGTAGACTATGAAGTCCAGCAGAAAATGAATCTGACTACGAAAGCTTGAGGATGATATCAATATACGAATATGTAGAGAGTGCATCGCAATGGTAGCAAAATTCTGTGAATGAAAAATAAAGTAACAACGACACGCTGACACGTTACGTACGGTACCTCGGTACCATACTATGGTGGCTAAGTCAGCACTTAGTATATTAGATAGTCAGTGATACCAAGATCACAATCCAGCTTTTACACCATCTTTGCTTTCTCAAGTACCGACGCTACTTTGTTGTGTGACGATGGTACCACACATGCGAATTGTAAGCCTTGTGTATCTACAAAAGGATGAATACTACGAATATATATAGCCAATACCCTTTTTATTATCTTAGAGTGTGAACAAATATAGTTTATTCATCAGCACATCCGCATCGTGTTCTTGGTCTAATATATGTATCCGGCGCCTAGGCACTCAGTATCAGATAGATGCATAGGCGAGACTCGCTGTTTTCTAATCACGAAAATTCTCCACGGAGATACAGTAGTTCACCAAGTAGAGAAAGTAAAACAAACGCGACAATTTAATATATTTTGCCCGAAAAATTCTGATTACTAGATAGAATGAAGGGTCGGACAGGAAGAAAAAAGAAGGCGATCGCCTATCGCCGACTTGTAGATGTGCAACAAAAACGTACTAATTTGAGGTGGGATGATGTGATATAGCCTATCGCCGAAGCCACCACGATAGTAAATTATGGGCAATTGGCGGAATTTTATATTTTTGTTGTTTGTTAAAGTGACGGCGGAAAGGGGGTTGTAGATGTATGAAGACAGCGTGGAGAGAAAAAAGTATCACGTCGGCTAGTTGTGCAAGGATAGGCAAGGATAGACAAGCACATGGAACATTGGGAATTGGCTCGTGGTGTTTGACATGGGTATCATTTCTTATCATAGTTCTAAGACTAAAATGGAGTCTATAAAGGTTGGGGATGTGCCTATACGTCGAATTAGCATGGGCCTCGACTAGATCTGTATTGATTGGATGAAATGGAGGTGTAAATCAGAACGGGTTTCTTCTCTCAGTAAGCTTGCTCCCTTATAGGTGAGTGCATTCGACGAGCTGGGATTATTGAGGCCTCATGGCCCGTTGTCATCATATTAAAGGGTGAGAATAGCAGAGCGTCCGCTTACCTTTTTGACACACTGTCCCCTCCTCCATCCAAATACGGCGTGCAAATGAGGTACAAATGAGCAGCTCATAGCGGCGACTTCCCAAAAGATTAGCCACTGAGCGTCTACATTCCAATATTTCCCCTCTTCCCTCCTCTCTTCGCCCTCTCAATGTGTCCCTGCAACACTCTCTTCGTCTGCACCAAACTCCTCTTCTGCTTATACTTCGCCTTCCCCAATGTCATCAAGAAATTCTTCTTTCTCGCCTTTTCCTTGTTTGTCGTACTCTTCCCTTCTGAATCCTTCTTCTCTCTCCTTAAGGCTTGTGTACTCTTGTGTTCACTTCTATCACCCTTGCCTTCTCTCGCTAATGCAATCTTCTCTTCACGTGTGGATTTTCGGAGTTTGGAAAACCCCTCGATTTGATCAGCTGTGAGAGCATCGTCGGCGTGACGGGCCATCATCTCTTTGAGGCGCTGGGTTTGGATCTTATTGCCACCCATGGCTTTGGAGAGTGCAGCATTATTGCGGAGTTCTTGGAGTTTTGTGAGATCAGCGGGCGTGAGAATCTTGGTAGTTGCAAGTTTGGATATCTTGGCTGCTCTATCTGCATCGTCTTCTGGGTTTTCTGGTGCAACAGGTGCTTCGGCTTTGGCGGCTTTGTCAATCTTCACCCTTTTGGCTGCTGGTTTGTCATCGTCGCTATCACTGATTTCGATCTCGGCATCACTCTCGACATTTATCCAGCCACCGGAATCAGTGCTCGCATTCGAAGCAACCTCCCAGTCTTGCTCATCCTCGGAATCTTCCTCCTCCTCATCAGTTCCAAGTTCCTCTGGTAGACCACGCTCAACCCGTTTCCGTTTCCGCTCAGATTCTTTCCACTCTTCTAGAAGTTCTAGACCTTCGATACCACCAACCTCTTCTTCTCCGAATCGTCGTTGTTGGATTGCACCGCTCTTGATACCCATTGATGCAGCCTTGCCTCGATCACGCTTCTTGAGTAGATCAGGATTCGCCTCACGGTAGAGACTCAAGAGACCCTTCGCAGCCATCATTGTTCCCTTATCTTTGCTCTTTCTATACATAACTAAGTCCTGTAGTAAGGTATCGTTCATGGCCATGGGTTGTCGCACACAGATTTCCCTGATCGCATTCAAGCCTGCAGCTGCAACTTCTGACGCTGAAGCCTCAGATACAAACTCATTGGCAATCTTAACGATTAATGGTTCTAATGCATCGGGTGGGACGAACTTGTGTGTTGCTTGGGCGAGCGAGGCGAGGAATGATGTGACTGATGGTTGTTTAGGCGTGAGGTATTTAATGAAGTAGGAGTATAGTGAAATAATTGTAAGTTGATGCAGCCCAACTAGTCTCGAGACCAGCTGCAATACCAACAACTTCTGCTCCAGATTAAGCTTCGATTTGGAATTTTGCAAATGTTTCTGGAACAAATTTTCCGCGAACCCTTGTGGATCGTGAAGTAAATGCAAAGCCGAAAAATTGAGTGGATGAGGCGCATTCTTCTTCTTTCTATCCTTCTTGACCTTTTCAACAGCCCTTTCCATCGTCTTGGCCTTCTTCTTCGTCTTCTTGTTGATTAAAGCTTGATGTTTCAGTTTTCCCATGTCGATAGCCTCTTCCCCACCACTACTATCATCTTCCTGATCCTCCCTCTCCTTATCACCACCCAGGAAAAACCGTACACCTCCTCCGATTACCTTCTCATTATCGGCTAAAGCAGCCTCCTTCATAATCTCCACAGCTTTAGAATCCGTCCAAATCTGTCGTTTCCACAATTCTCGTGTGATTTTAACAGCCCACAATCCCTTTGGCGATGCTCGATCTGAGGTCAGGAGGTTGTATAGCGCGGTCTGAATCGTGCGATTGAGCTTGTGGTTCTTAGTCTTCGAATTACTTGTCCTCAAATCTCCCAAGATTTTTTGAAATAACAAAGTCCGCAGCGTCTTACTCGGTGTCGCTACCAATATGGGAAACAATGTGTTCAGCAACTCTGTCGAATCAATGATATCCTTCCTTCTTAACAGCACTAAGCTACCCACAATCTTCTCCCGTATATCGCTCTCGAGTTCCGCATGATGCAAAGTGAGGATAGACTTCAGGTCAGAGGGAAAAGTGGATGTTGCTTGAGGGTAGCAGTCTGCGACGTGGGCGACGAAGTCTATAAGGTTGCTGAAGGAGATTATTCCACTGGAGGTGGTGGTTGTGGGGGAGGCGAGGAAAATATCGCGTTGGGTGAGGTATTGGTCATATTGCATGCTGAACTCATCATTGTATGACCTACATTTCTATTAGTATTTATAGTATAAGAAATAAAAGGTGTTGGAGGTTGTACCTAGGATCCCGTTTAATTTTGTATTGGAGGTTGGGACTGTGGAGTGTTAATTATCAGATTTTTCCGTTTTCAAATGAATCTATTGGAACAGGGAACGAACAGATCAGCATCAACCTTCTCCAGTGCGCCAACTCGTTTCTTGCCCATTTTTTATTGGCGCTGTGAGGGGACTGCGTGTTGGTGGTGGCATTTGGTAGAGGGGAGTTTTTGAAGCTGGGAAGGTTTTTTTAATCTTTTATCTTAGCGTCGTTGACCCCAGTCCCAGGATCCAATTATGGGTGCCTTACAACCAGGGCGGAAATACTTAGTAACCAGATGGAGATTTGTCTCGTTTGACATACATTGAAGGTACTGTACTATCCGAGCAGAAAATCAATAATTCAAATGAGTGCAGTAGGGTGAGAAGAGATAGAAGAAAATTTGGAAATCAAGTCACATGACACAGAGTCATGATCGAAAACTGCCTTGTTGGATGTCTACCCCAAACTCTAACTCTCAGAGAATTAAGTATTACATTTCCATTTCTAAATCACCCTCAATCTATCGCAATAAATTACTAAAGGGGGAATAACATGGCACAAGCGAGTATCCTACAGTATTCTGTACATATGTAACACGCATCAAATAGCTCAGTCATCAATACAATCGCTATATCCACTCCCCCTTGGCCATCCATACCTCCTATCCCTATATCCATATTCTGTATTCGGCATCCAAAACCACCCTAACATTCCGTCCCTACTTCCCATGACCGCCCTTGATCTCCGACCGTGCCCCTCTCTGTGTCTTGACCTATGTCTAGACACGGATATCACCTCATTCCTTCTCGCACACCCGGGCCTAACCCTCGTCCTAGCTATCTCTGGTCTGCAAACACCATGGTGGTAATGTCTAGGTAGGCCTCCGCCACGTCCCCTAACCCCTCCGCTGTTATCGTCGCAAGAAAACGAGGAGGATGAATGGGATATGTAGGCCGGGGGAATATAGGCTGCGGAGCGGTTGTTGATGCAACATTTGTAAAGTACAGTGAGAAGGACGAGGGTCCCAAGGATAGAGCTTAAAACCGCGGCAATGACAACTCCGGTATTAGGTGTATTAGGGTCGGTGGAACGAGGAAAGATTCGAGCACTTGATGATGCCATGTAAGTGGAGAAGGGGATGGTAGCTGTGTAGGTTGGCCAAGATCGACGTGATGACTGAATGAGTTCTCTGGGGGTCTGTCTTTCGATGATTGACTTGATTGTATGAGTTGGGATTGGTGACATTTTGGCTGTGATGTGTTTTCAGAGAATGATGCCAATAACGGGGAAAGGCTGACGATATATGGATTAGAAGAGTGATGTGTGGTAGAGTTGCCCGGCGGTGATGGCAGTCTAGTCGGTGTGGAGACAGCCTGGTCGTGAGCCGCATTGTCGAGTGTCAATTGCTGTTCTGATTGACTTAAAGTGGTGAGGCTTGCATGTGCGTGACATTTGCTGCAAGTCGTCAAATGTGGAGCGAATGAGATTGACCAATGATGGCCGCAAAGGATAAATCGGAAGGCTGCCTGATATGATCTGTATTAAAATGCTAAAGAGCTGAGCGGGGTTTTAGTTTTGGTTCGTTGTCTCTTGTGGAGGGGAGCGGAAGGGAGCGGAAGGGAGCGGAGGGGAGAGGGGTTGTTATCTAATGCTCAAAACGTCGAGTATCCAGGTCCAGCTGCCATGTCATTGAAAGAGGCGTCCCCATTGCCATAATAAGCTGGTAGATCACCATCCAACAATGTTTGGTAATAATCCCAATCCACAGAGGCAATATCTGGCATATTCTGATCCATCGCAATATCAGTATTGCTCCACCGTGTAAGATCATCCTGTACCGTATCAATAATCGTGTTTGGGTAGGCATTTTGAGCTTGGGCATAGACTTCTTTAGGGACATGAACACTTCGCAAATCTTTGGCAGTGGCAGTTTCCTGACGATATTCAGTGGTGCTTGGCTTGATGTCTTCGGAGATCCGTCGCTGCATACGAAGGATTGATATGAATCGAGGTGCGGCTAAAACCTGAGCTCCTTGGTAGAGACCACCAGCTTCTTCTCGCTTCGCCCATGACTTAAGTGTTAGGTTGCCAAGGGCAAAGTATAGACTATTCTTAGTCTCGTTCAGCATTTCTGGGCGTTGTTCATACGATCTCTCTACTTGCTTCCATGCTCGGTCGACCTGTTCGCCAATGGTGCGATGGCGGAGCTCGCTGACCAGATAAATAAAAGCATTTAGTTGAAAGTGATAATGTATGTGCCACTTGAAACCTTGGACTAACTTGTTTTCATATGCTAAGGACGTGGTCTCCAATTCCTTAAGGCTTTCATTGAAGATCATATCCTTTTCCCTCTGTGGCATCGTCGCGCCTTTGTCGGGATATTGTCGTGGATGGTGCGCCATTAACCTCATGGAAGATATGACGGATTTTGACATGTAGATGGCAAGTAGATGAATGGGAATTGATGGATCACAAAACCGTATATATTTCTCCTGGAGCTTGGCTTCAAGTTCATCGATAGCACGATCCTTTTCCGCGATTAGTTCCGGGCTATTTGCTGAAGACGAATCGCCGTGAAAGCCACGGGTGATAAAGTCCTTGATAGATGCTGCGACTTCGTATCGAAGCGACAAGTGGATCATTTCCGTCACGCCTTCCTTATCTATTGGAGCCTCTGTCATGGCTGGACTTAGTTCACTGTCACTAACATTAGTAGGTAGGCTAGTTTCGAATTTCATAAGCCAGGTTGGAAAACCAGCACCCGCGAGCTTGGCAGCCTGACTGTCAAGAGATAAAAGCTGCCACCAAGTTCTACGACGGAATTCAATCTCGAATGGTGATATCTTGTGCTGTGATCCGTTTTTGTGGATTCCAAGCCTCTGGGCAATACGGATAGCCGTGCCAGTGAGGATCCAAAAAGAATGAGGATCATAGTATTTACGAACAGCAAGCTATTACAGATTAGCGGAGATTCGAAGCGCCAAAAGTTTGGGACTCGAGGTAGGGAAATGGTATAATATATGGACAGATGGGAAACCGGTATTTCTTAACGAGTCACTAACTGTAATCGAACATTTGGGTTGGCAGCAAGTAATAAAGGTGACACTTACAGCATAGAGCGTGTATGCTTGAAGGGTAATGAGATTTAGGGACTTCATAAACCTTGCGTTAATCAGTGCCTGTTGTGCAGCGTGGGAGAACCGTGTTAAAAGCTTGTCTCGAGGTTCACTGAGCAACCTTTCGCAGTCTTCTGGCTGCATAGATGTGACAGCAAGTAGATACATCGTGAACATGAGAGCTTCGATATGCTTGGGTACATTGTCCAGGTCGGCACTGGCATCTATAATGATCTGTTGTACTGTAGGCGCGTGGAATATTTTCACTAGCGGCTGGACATTGTTCAAGAAGACTTGCCATAATCGGAACATGTGGACCATCTCTGGATGAAGGGCCTTTAACTCTATGGGAGGGGTGTCAGGACCCAGAAAGAATTTCTCAGGTTCAGGATGCATGCCGCTTTCGTTAATCTCATCATCATCTGATATTCCTTGGAGAGCCTTGGGGGGACTAAAGTTAGTGAAATGGGGAAACCCCGAAGTTGACGGGGGGATTTAAGTAAATCTGGGGGTTCTTACATCCTGTGGGTCGATAATCTCGTCTCTGAGATTCTCCCATAAAGTGCTAAGATCGTTAGCGAGGATCAATGGTTCGGGTAGGTGGTTATACTTCTCTACATAGCGGGAATTCTCCTTGTCGGCAAATAGCAACCCCTCATCAGGCTTATGGTAAGCCATATCCATGAGATTGCGTCGATTTAATGCATCGTGAGAGGTGAGTTCCTCAGTTTGTATGGGATCTGGCGGATCCTCGCCATCATCATCCAGCTTGACCCCGTGTTTCTTCAACAGCTGCTCATATCTCTTCAGTTTTGTGGCAAGATCCTGCTCGGAGAACTTGCGACGACGGCGACGAGGTGCAATAGGCACGCTGGGAACGCATTCTACTCTTGCCTTGATACAGTTGGAGCAGGGCTTCTGACGATCACATTTCACCTTGCGTTGCTGACATAAAATACAAGAGTGACCACGAGTGATCTTGGTGGTGATAGAGGGGGTGGCGGTGGTTGACAGCGGAGCCTCCTCGGGTGACTGTGATGACTGAGAAGGCGTGGGAAGCATGTTTGCGCGCGGTATCTGGTGGATTTGGGGCGAATGGATGTTGGGTGATGTGGTTGTATACTGTTGGCGAGGCTTGAGAGAAGGTATTCAGAGAAATACCACCGTTACAGTACCACCGTCCCGTATCGTATCGAACAGACAAGAATGATGGGTCTTTCTCCTTCTTCGCTCGGGCCCATATACCAGATCTTATTTCTATCCTATCCTATCCTATCCGATCCGATCCTAATCGCACATACGGAATGGAATACACCTGCTGCAGTGGAGAGCGACACCAATATCAGATAGACCGCCAATGCCCTAGCGCGCGGCACTCCTGTGCGTGGTATATATACAAACAGAGCAACGCAACGCAATATGCTGTGATGTCTGGTACGGTATGGTCTATATGTACGGGAAAAACGAGGGAATACGGCTTAGGGATGCGATAGAAATGGCGATAGACTTAACCGGCTAGACACATGCTGGGGTGGTGTGGTTTGCCTTTTGATCTGTCCCAGTTCAGGAGGTGAGGTTAGAGGTTAGAGGTTAGGAAGTCAAGAACTAGTTGAAACTTTAAACCAACGTGGTCGTGAGGTATCATATCATCATATCATCCCTCGATCAATATTGCTGCCTGGCTGCTGGCGTGTGCGGCCTGACCAGCTAATAATAATAATAAGCTTAATCTGTGAGTCAGTCGAGCGAGCCAGTCAGTGGTATTGCAATCTCGAGGGAGCACTGTGCCTCTTTTGATCAAATTCTGCCGGCCGACATGTGCCTCTAGTAAACACTGTCGGCACCCCCATCAGCACGTGATGAAAGCCCAAAGAATATGGGTGAAATGCTACGGCCACAAGCTTGATAGCTACCTGCACCTCGCCCACCCCATCAACACCGAGACGTTTCCTTCGGGACCGAAGTCGACTTTTGCACCACCACCTACCAGTACTTATTGATATCTGACACTGAATAATGTTAACAAGTTATTCTAGTCAAATTTGACGAATAGTTTTCCATGTCTCGTCACGCACTGACGCCCTCCATTGGGTATGGTGTACTCGTTTCATTGGTGGGCTGCTACGCGACGTAGCTATGAGATGGACTAGCTAGTTTGACGTTGTAACTAGAGAAGAACATATATATAAGGAGTTGTAGGGCCTAAACATCTTTGCACTCCCAGATTCCATCTCAGTCCCTTCTTCCTACAACATCAGTTGTTCGAAATACCTGCGATAATGGCAGTAAGTTTAAACAACAGTGCGGAATCGACTGCCATCGTCGATATGTCGAAACAGACTCAATCACCACCAACGTTGGCTCCAGAGGGAGGCGATGAAGAGGAATATCCACCCTTT
>Ga0247814_10002284_pt1 | contig 10639 bp, 8 predicted proteins | sample UWRJL179409R1_FD_179947 | JGI IMG/M metagenome (GOLD analysis project Ga0247814, IMG submission 179947) | Plant litter microbial communities from Arlington Agricultural Research Station in Wisconsin, United States - UWRJ-L179-409R-1 | ecosystem: Environmental > Terrestrial > Plant litter >... | reverse complement strand
CGTTGGTTAGATTTTGAGGTAAAAATTCATTAGTTTGATCCAGAATACTATCTCTCACATAATTTTGATTCAGGGCTATCCCACCTGCCCATTTCGCTAATGGAGAATAAAACGGACGCTCAATTGTAACTCCTTTGGTATAATAATTTTCAAAATCATTATTGTATCTTAATTGCGTTCTAACAAATGAATTTTTGATATTCGGAATTAAATAACTGATGTTATTTGCGTCCTGCCCGTCGCTTTTTCGATTAGAGTAGTAATAATCGAATTGATGTCCTATTCCGAAAAAGTTACGTTCCTTAAGTCCAATACCCGTTTTTGAACCTGAGGTAGAAAATTTAGGAATCGAACTCCAGGAATCTACTACACGAATGTAAACATCAACAGAGTCGGATTTTGGCGAAACTAATCTTTCACTGATATGAGCTTTATTGATAAAGTTCTGACTTCTCAATAAACGTTCTGATTCGGTTATTTCTAATAATTTGTATGGCTTATTTTTAGAAAAAAGCAATACATTTTTGATAGCTATTTGCTTAGACTTTAAATGAAACCAGTTTCCAGTTTTTTCTGTCCATCGATTCGGAACTTTTGCTGTGTCAATTTCAGAATAACCAAAAGGATCCAAAGTAACGATATGAATATTTCGTATAATCTTGCCATCTACTTTTAAATGTTTTGGAGTAACTAGTTGTTCTTTTACCTGTCTACTCCTTTTAGTAGGTCTAAATACCAAACGATGAAAAAACCTCGCCGTTTTATTTTTGGGCGGAGTTGTAAGAATAGAAGGAACTACAGTAGTAGTGTCTTTTGATGTTGGCTTACTCTGCGAAAACGAAAGCTGAAAACAAAAGAGTAAAACAAGAAAACCTATTATTTTATGGCGAAATAACATTGAAAATGGTTTAAATGGTTTTAAAACGAATACTCTTATTGATTGTCTATGAAATAAAATTTCACACGATTAAATTGATTTTTTCAAGCTGATTTAATTTTTTTTAATCTCTTATTATAAAGTTACTATAAATAGATGAATTAATCGGTAAATTCTTTTTCTTCATGGTAATTATGAAGTATAGAAATTCCTTTCTGAAATAAAAGATTGTTGGGATAAATGACTTCTTCACCTTCAGTCGTTTTTATGACAACATGAAAAGCACCAATATCTTCTATTTCGCCAATAATTGGAAAATCTTTATCGTGTATTTTTATGCTGTCTCCAATTTTAAATGGGAATGAAAAAAACAAGATTACTCCAGCAGTAATATTACTTAAAATCGACCATTGCGCCACCATCGCAACACCTACAACTGTAGCAGCACCTGAAACCGCTAAAAGTATATCTCCGGCCTTCACTCCCCAAATTATAACTAACGCAATGAATGATAAAATATTAATTAATAAATGAAGGTATTTAATAACCAGATTAGTACGGTATTCAATTTTGTGCGACCTTTTCGCATAACGATGTACCACTTTTTTTGAAAGTACACGTAAAAGCATCAATATAATAATTACTATACCACTAATGATTATTTCGTTTGTATAATCTTTAAAAAAAGTCATTTGTTGTGTTTTTAAGCTAAATTATTCAAATATTGATACACTCTGTCTACGGGAAGCCCAATTACGTTGGCATAAGAACCTTCAATTTTTTTAACGCCAATAAACCCAATCCACTCCTGAATACCATAAGCTCCAGCCTTATCAAAAGGTTTGTAATTTTCAATGTAATATGCAATAGCCTCGTCAGTTAATTCGTTGAAAGTAACTTTTGTTATTTCAAATAATACTTCGCTTTTCGTATTGGTTTTAAAACAAACCGAAGTAATTACCTCATGAGTAGCATTCGATAATGATTTTAAAATTTCGAAAGCATCTTGTTTGTCTTTTGGTTTTCCAACTGCCTTTTCATTGTGCCAAACCAAGGTATCGCTGGTAACCAGAATTTCGTTTTCTTTTAATTCGTCTTCAAAAGCAGCGGCTTTTAATTCGGCTAGGTAATTCGTGATGGCTTCTCGTTTTAATTCGGGAGGAAAAATTTCTTCAATTTCTTTTAATCGAATTTCAAAATCCAAATCCAAATCTTTGAAAAACTGTTGTCTTCGTGGCGAACCCGAAGCTAATATGATTTTATATTGTTTTAATTTATTTCGAAGCATGGTATTTTATGTTTAATGTAATAATTAAAATGGATAGAATTCCAAAAAATAAAATCCATTTTAAAACTTTACTTAAAATAGTAAAGTCGGTTTTTGATGTAGCAGTCCAGATTTTAATGCTAAAATAAAGCAAAGGTCCTAAAATAAATAGTAAACTGTAAATTGTAGCGATAATTAAATTATTCGAAACCAAATAATTATTAACGTAATAAAGCAAAGCAATTATGGGTACAAAACTCAAAATAAAAACCAGTTTGCTTGTTTTTTGTATCCCTAAGACAATGGCTAATGTTTTCATTTCTTGTTGTTTATCGCCATTAAAATCTTCTAAGTCCTTTACTATTTCGCGAAGCAAATTAAACATAAACGCAAAAATAGCATAGTCTATAAGTATTGAAAACAAACTTGCCATGATTTCCTGATTACCGCTATGGATAGCTGGAAAAATATCGAAAACTCCAATAATAATCACGCTTAGCGCTAGTAATAACGCCACCACAATATTCCCAATTAACAACATTTGTTTTAAGCTCGTAGCATAAATATACAGTGTGGCGGCTATCAAAATAAAAATTGCGGCAAAATTAGGTCGCATAATTACATTGGATAAATAAAACCCAATGGCTACGCCACTAACATTCAAAACTGCATAGATATTATAGGCTTTATTTTCTGAAATACTTTTGCCAACAATTACTTTATTTGGCTTGTTATTTCTGTCGGTTTCCTGATCAAAAATATCGTTGACAACATACCCGGCTGCCGCGATTAAAACTGTACTTAAAACTAATAATCCGTATTGCCAATCGGAGAATGCCAAATCGATTTTTTGTAATTTCAAAAAGCCATATCTAAAAATGAGCTGCATAAAAGCCAGCATCAGTAGGTTTTTGTAACGAATTAGGTTTAGCATTTTAAGTTGGAAGTTAGGAGTGGGGAGTTGGAAGTTATGGATTATGCGTTAGAAGTTAGAAGTGTGGAGCTAGATTACAAATAAAGTACAGAAACTTTCATCTTCCAACTCCCATCTTCCCACTTTTAATCGTATTTAGCATCAAAGCTTTCCATCCATTTTCCTTGCACTTTCATTACTTGTTCAATTACATCACGAACGGCTCCTTTTCCTCCATTTCTATGTGAAATGTACTTAGAAATCCCTTTTATTTCAGGACAAGCATCTTGCGGGCAAGTTGGCAATGCTACTAATTTCATTACAAGATAATCCGGAATATCGTCGCCCATATATAAAACTTGTTCTTGTTTGATTTGGTGAAGATCGATGTATTCATCAAAAGTTTCCACTTTGTCCGGAGTTCCTAAATGAATATCAGTAATTCCCAGATTACGCAAACGAACGCGAACGCCTTCATTGCTTCCTCCCGAAATGATACATACATTGTAGCCGCCATCTATAGCTGCTTTTAGAGCATAACCATCACGAATATTCATGGTTCTCAACATTTCGCCATCGGTGTTTACAAACACAGAACCATCAGTAAGTACGCCATCCACATCAAAAATAAATGTGGTAATATCATTCATTATTTCTTTATAACTTTTTGCCATTCTGTTGAATCGATTGTGTTAGAGTTTTATATAGTTTTAATTGATTGTCATTCGTTAAAAAAGCTTCGTGCGCAGCAATTGTTTTTTTGTCATTTCTAATTGCTGGTCCTGTTTGCGCTTCTTCTGGCGAAAGCGTTTGTGCTTTTTGAACAGTTTCTTCCATTAAAGGTTTTAGAATGTCAAACGGGATTTGGTTTTCGGTGCAAATTTCTTTTCCAATAGTAAAAAGATGATTACTGAAATTATTCACAAAAACGGCTGCCACGTGCAAGGCTTTTCGTTGCTCCGAATTGATAGCATACACTTTATCCGAAATGATTTTAGCCACTCGATCTAGAACCTGATAATCGGTGGGATTTTCGGCTTCTAAGCAAATGGGAATCTGTTTGAAATCAACAGCAATTCCTTTAGTAAAAGTTTGTAAAGGATAAAACACACCTTTTCGATTATTGTCATTTACAATCGTAAGCGGCATGCTTCCAGAAGTATGTGCTACCAGGCGATTTTTAAACGGAAGTTCTCCCGAAAGACTTTCGATAGCATCATCAGAAATAGCTATAAGATACAAATCGACTTCTTGTAAGTCTTGTAAATCGCTAATAATTTGTTCCGAATGGAGTAGGTGAGTAAGGCTTTCCTTTTTTCGGGAAAAAACCTGAACCAATTCTATTTCGCTTCCCGATTTTTCGAGATTTTGGAATGTAGTAATCAGCTGTTGCGCTACATTTCCCGAGCCAATAATACTTACTTTAATCATAGGGTAAAATTAACAAAAAAATTAGCCACAGTTTACAATGATGTCAAGAAATTAATCTATGAAAATCAATGTATGCTGTGGCAAATGTAACGATGTATAATGATGTATTATTATAGTTTGATAATCAAATGGATTGATTTAAATCCCGTTGAAAAACTACTACAATCATTTTACTATTTTTTCTTATAATGTTTTTTATATTTTGGATAGGTAATAGCGCCAATTAAAGCGATTCCTCCTAGTGAATAATAAATCCAGTCTAGTGAATGTGCTTCACCACTAGCATACGAATGCAATCCTACCAAGTGGAAATTTACTCCGTAATAAGTAAACAAAATCGAAATAAAAGCAAACATACTCATGAGGTTGAAAATCCATTTTCCTCTTAATGCTGGTACAAAACGAGCGTGAATTACAAAAGCATACACCATAATACTAATTAATGCCCAGGTTTCTTTTGGATCCCAGCCCCAGTAACGTCCCCAGCTTTCATTAGCCCATTGTCCACCAAGGAAGTTTCCAATAGTCAACATAATCAATCCTATGGTTAATGCCATTTCGTTAATATAAGTGATTTCCTGAATGTTCAAATCCATTTTGGTTTTGTTCTTTTCGTTGGTAAAAAAGATTAGCAACAAGGATACAAAACCAAGTATAAATCCTAATGCAAATGGTCCGTAACTCGCTACAATTACCGCAACGTGAATCATTAACCAGTACGAATTTAACACTGGTTGTAGATTTGCAATTTCCGGATCAATCCAGTTCATGTAAGCTGCCATTAAAATCATAGCCGTTACAAAGGCAGATGAAGCTACGGTTAATTTTGATTTGATATCGAAAGCCAAACCAAAGAACATTGTTGCCCAGGAAACATAAACAATAGACTCATAAGCATTACTCCAAGGCGCGTGACCTGAAATGTACCAACGGGCAATTAATCCTGCAGTATGTAATGCGAACAATAATCCGATGAAAATATGCATACCATTTACCAAATAATTCAATGTTTTTCCTTCTTTGAATATTTTTAAAATGGTGAACAAAAGCATTAAAATTGAAGCTGATAAATACCAATAAGGTAGTTTTTGGAAAACATCGTATTTGTTGTATAAAATCTCCAAACTCACTTTGTCTTCTGAAGGCAATACTTTTTCTCCAAATTTCTTTTGAAAACCATGAATACTTTCTAACAATTCATCTGAATTTTTATAATCTCCAGTCACAGCAGCATTGGTTAAAGAACCAAAATACAAAGGCAAAACGCTTTTGGTATACGTAGAATCCATACCTTTTAAACCTGCTGTTGCGAGTTCGTTAATCGAAATCCATTTGTTGTTAGCATCACCAGGAATTGGGAAAATCTTTAAAATATTTCCGCTCAATGCTGATTCCATTAAGTTGACTTTCTTATCCGTTTCTACAAAATCCTTTTCAAACTGATTCGGATTTGCAGCCTGATAAGCTGCTTCTAAATAAGGAGATAATTTGTAATTTCCTTGTCCGTCAAAAAAGGCAATAAAAGGCGCATATTTTGCTTTAGCATCAATACCAATAATTTTTCGGATGCTGTCATTGCCGCTTTTGATGTAAATCAAAGGAACTTCAATCCAGAATTGAGCGTATTGTGAAATAGATAAAAATACCTGATCAGAATTCATGCCTTTATATTCGTTAGCATGACTTACTTTTCGCAACAATTCTGATGAAAAAGTATTGATAGGTTTCATTCTTCCGCCTGCATCCTGAATAATGAGTCGTCCGAATTGAGCGGCATGTTTTTCGGAAATCTTGTATTTGTTGATTAAAGAATCTATTTGTTTTTCAGTCGGAGCCACTCTTGCAGGCATTGTTCCTGCTTTTGCAGGTTCAGCAGTGTGTGCGTGATTATGATTGTGTTCCTGCTCTGTATGTTCATGATTGTGGTCGTGTCCTTCATGATCATGGTCGTGATCCTGCGTTTGTGCAAAACCATTCAAGCTTAAAAACAAAATTAAAATTGGAATTAATTTTTCTTTTTTAGCTTTAACGATATCTAATTTTCGTTTCAAATCAGCAAAACGAGAATGCTTGGTAAACATAATAGCCATCATGGAAAAGAATAATAAAAAGTAACCTGCATAAGTAACATTAGTTCCCCAAAAATCATGGTTGACTGATAATATTGTTCCTTTTTCATCCGGATCAAATCCTGATTGAAAAAAACGATAACCTTTGTAGTCTAAAACGTTATTCATGAAAATTCTGGCATCAAATGGTTTTTCTGCCGAATCCTGAACGGTTACCTTACTTTCAAAAGCAGAATAACTTTTCTCTGTTCCAGGATATTTTTCAGCAATAAAATCGTTCAATTGAATTTTAAATGGTAAAATATACGCTTTACTACCGTAGAATAAAGAATATTCAATGTTTCCAATTTTTACTGTTTTTGGTTCTCCTACTTTTCCTTTAGATCCTAGCAACGTAATCTCTTTTTGCTGTCCTTCGGCATTTACGGTTAAAACCAACGCATCTTCGTGAGTTTTGGCTTTAAAATCATTATTAGATTCGTATTCAATAGTTCCTCTTACAGCAGGATCTGGAAAAACAATTCTGATATCGCCAATGCTGTATAAAGAACGCATCATCAACGGCTGAACATTGTCTTTTGTAACCGCGCCCTGAAACTTATCAGCCATACGCATAAAGTTTCCTTCAAATGGCGTTTGTATAGTATATTCTTTTCCGTTAAAGTTAATGTTGATAGCACCATCTGTAGGTTTGTTTAAAGCAAAAAGTACGTTGTGAATGTTTTGTACTTCTCCTTCTTTCAGGAAATGCTCTTCACGTCCACCATCGCCAGCTTCGACTAATTTCATGTACAAAGTTCCGTTGGCATCTGGTTTTACATATTCTTTTGCACCCATAATGAAGTTTTTGTATTTTACTTCAAATGGTGTATCAGCAAATTGTCCTGAAACTGAAAAATTATTATTGGTTACAGGCGAAAGCAGTAAAGGTTTTTCAAAAACGCGGCGTTTCATTTCACCTTTGTACTCTCCATCTACAAAAACAGACAGAAATGTTTTGTCTGAATAAAATTGGTTTTCCGAAGCACCTTCGCGAATAGGCATCACACCTTCATAACTAATGTAGCGGGTGATAAAAGCACCTAAAAGAATTAAAATAAAAGCCAAATGCAGCAATAAAGTTGCCCATTTTTCTTTTTTCAATAATTGATAACGTTTGATATTTCCAATGAAATTAATCATAAAAAACACCATAATTCCCTCAAACCACCAAGTGTTGTAGATCCAAATTCGGGCAGTATCGGTATTGTATTTACTTTCAATGAAAGTTCCTGTTGCCATCGCTATTGCAAAAGCCAGAAAAAGAATAGCCATTAAGCGAGTAGAAAATAAAAAAGAGTATATTTTTTTATCCATTTTTTAAGGGATTGTGTTTTGTAAAAGTGCCACAAAAGTACTTAAAAATGTTGAGTTCCAAAGCCGTGCAATTGTTAATTAAATCCAAAATTAAGATAGCGAAAAAGAGTTGTTTTTATTGAAATGAAATAGGGTTAATTATAGTATTTGGATAGAATATTAAGTCGTTAAAAATGTTAGTTCGAATGTTTTTGTGCAGTGAAACGGAACAAAAAATATATCGAGAACCATTTTTAATGAAGATTCACTCGAACTGACGAAAATTGTTATCAAAATTAAGTAATAAGCAATAATTTGTTTTCATATAAAAACTCCGCTATGCCTTATATGGTCTACTTTGTTATTCAGTAGAGGATTAGAATAAGTAAAAAAACTTATATGACTTATGTCGTTAAAAAAATTGACATTATTTTATCTGCTTAGATTCCAAATTCCAAACAGAAATTCAAATAATAATCATAATTTAAAATTATCAATTCTTTATATCGTGTTTTTATGGCTTACTTTTGCAAAATAATAAACAACACGATTTTTTATAAATATGACTAAGGCTAAATATTTCCAACTCATTTTAATTCTAGGTTCAATGACAGCATTAGGACCTTTTTCTATAGATATGTATTTGCCTGGTTTTTCAGGAATTGCAGCTGATTTGAATACAACTGTAGCCAAGGTTTCTATGAGTTTATCCAGTTATTTTATTGGAATTTCGGCAGGACAATTACTTTACGGTCCTTTATTAGATCGTTTTGGACGTAAAAAACCTTTGTTTATGGGGCTAATGGTTTATATTTTAGCTTCGCTGGCTTGTGCTTTTGTTACTGATATCAATGCTTTTATTGGTTTCCGATTTGTTCAAGCTGTGGGAAGTTGTGCTGCTACTGTAGCTTCTTTAGCTATGGTTCGCGATTTATTCCCGGCTAAAGAAACGCCTAATGTTTTATCTAAATTAATGCTTGTAGTAGGACTTTCGCCAATGTTAGCGCCTACAGCTGGTGGTTATGTGACTACTTATTTTGGCTGGCATACTGTTTTCCTTATTCTGGCTGCTATGGGCGCTTTTGTACTTTTGGCTACTCAATTGGGTTTGCCTAATACGCACAAACCAGATTTATCTATTTCTTTAAAACCAAAACCGATTATCACTAATTTTATTTCGATTCTAAAAGTTCCGCAATTTTATACGTATGCTTTTACGGGAGCCATTGCGTTTTCTGGTTTGTTTACCTATGTGGCTGCATCACCGTTGATTTTTATGGATATTTTAAAAGTAGATGCCGAAATTTACGGATGGATTTTTGCGTTGATGTCGATAAGTTTTATTGGCTCTAGCCAATTGAATTCGGTTTTATTGAAACGTTTTTCGAGTGAACAAATGATTTTTGCTGCTTTGATTTCGCAATCCATTATCAGTTTTGTTTTCCTGATTTTGGCTATCAATGATCTTTTAGGATTGTATGAAACCATTGGAATGCTTTTCTTATTTTTGGCTTGTCTAGGAATCTCCAATCCCAATACGGCAGGATTGTCTCTGGCTCCTTTTTCTAAAAATACCGGAAGCGCATCGGCATTAATGGGCGCTACACAATTAGGGATTGGTGCTTTGGCTTCTTTTGGAGTTAGTCTTTTTGTGAAAGATTCTATTACGCCTATGGTAGTTATTATGACTTCGACTACTATTCTTGCACTCTTTATTTTGATAATTGGCAAACGAAAAATCAAAACCACGATTGTAAATACAGGTGATGATGCAATGGCAATGGTGCATTAGAGAGATTTTGAGAAAGTTTTTTTTATACATCCACAAGTGTGAGTCATTTGTGTAAGTTGTAAAGTAGCCAGCGCAAGCCTCCCGCTTGTGCCGATAATTTGCTATTCCAACTAATTTTCAACACACTAACTATCCGCAAACTTGCCATGCTGACGAAGGAAGCATCTTCGCAAGTAACTAGACAAAGTATATTATTTTGTCTGGTTTTTATTGATTATTTGCTCACTTTTGCGGGCACAGAATACAATTTTGCGCTAACGTGGGGACTTCACAGAGCTGGAGAAGTTTTACCACCCCAATTTTGGACTTGTAAATGATTTCCATTTATTATCATAATTAAACATTTCACCTAGTTTGCATCTAATTGTATCATTTCCAGATTTCATTAAAATAAATGTTTCAGTTGCAGATACTTTCAGTCGTTTGTCAAATAGTTCTTCCCCTTGTTGTTCTCTACCTATATAAACTAGACTGTCTAACTGTTTATTTTGTACTAACTGTTCTCTAAAACGAATAACACTTTTATAATATTCCTCTCCAATTACAGTCACTTTCAGATTTTGTTTTTTTAATTCGTCTGGAATTCCTCTATAAGAAACATTATTTTGCTCCATATAAGCAACTGTTCCTTCATCAGGGCAGATTCGAAAACAATACTCTTTTAAATCTTCGCCACCAATTTTTAAGTAATGCACAAAATCCTTATACAGTATATCAAGATTGTCGTAGCCTTTGGATTTGCTTTGAACATTACAACTAGTTGTCAGTAAAACTAAAATGAAAAACATAATATTTTTCAAGCAATTTATAAATTTAATATTCTCTATTTTTAAGTTCATTGTTGTTGTTTTTAAATTTATAGGTATGTTTTTCGAAATCTCTGCCTACGGTTTGCAGATTTGCGATGGGACTTCGCAGAGCTGGTATTAATTATACATTTAAATGCCCCAAAAAC
>Ga0247814_10002282_pt1 | contig 10642 bp, 10 predicted proteins | sample UWRJL179409R1_FD_179947 | JGI IMG/M metagenome (GOLD analysis project Ga0247814, IMG submission 179947) | Plant litter microbial communities from Arlington Agricultural Research Station in Wisconsin, United States - UWRJ-L179-409R-1 | ecosystem: Environmental > Terrestrial > Plant litter >... | reverse complement strand
AATTGAATCCATATCACAGCAAATTAATTTCCGGTCACCTTCAGAATTTGCGAATCAATTAAATGTGCATGTCAATCATCTCAATAAAGCATTAAAAGAAACCACAGGAAAAACCACTTCGCAGATTATATCCGAAAGGATTGTAAAGGAAGCTATGATTTTGCTCAAACAAACCAATTGGAATATTAATGAAATTGCCTGGTGTTTAGGTTTTGATGAATTGTCTCATTTTATCAATTTCTTCAAGAAAAATGTTCAGGTTTCACCTAAAACCTATCGCGTAACCCAAATTGTTTGATTTTTGTAACTTCTCATTTGATTGCTTTAATTTTTGGCAAGCACTTCGCTGATACCTTTGTACCATAATATTAATGTAAAAATTAAAATCATGGAAAATAACAAAGTTTGGTTTATCACAGGTGCTTCAAAAGGACTTGGATTAGAATTGGCTAAAAAATTATTATCAGAAGGCAAAAGGGTAGCCGCGACATCAAGAACTGAAAGCGCGTTAATTAAAGAATTAGGAAATCCATCTGAGTATTTTCTTCCTCTTGAAATGGATTTAACGAATGAACAAAGCGTTAAAAATGCGATTGAAGTAACCGTAAGTCATTTTAAAACTATTGATGTTTTAGTAAACAATGCAGGTTACGGTTTATTGGGATCATTAGAGGAACTTACCGATGCAGAATCCAGAAAAAACTACGAAGTAAATGTTTTCGGCTTATTGAATGTCATTAGAAATACAATGCCTTATATGCGCGCTAATAAATCTGGGCATATTTTTAATATTGCTTCTATTGGTGGTTATAACGGAGGTTTTCCGGGTTGGGGAATTTACTGTTCCACAAAGTTTGCTGTTGCCGGTTTAACGGAATCTTTGGCTGCAGAAGTAAAAGAATTTGGAGTAAATGTAACGTTGGTTTATCCAGGTTATTTTAGAACCGATTTCTTAAAAGATAGTTCTTTATTATTGCCTCAGAGTCCTATTGCAGATTATAAAGCAGTTAGAGAGTCTGAAGTAGCGCATAAAGATAGTATCAATGAGAATCAGCCGGGAGATCCTGCAAAATTTGCAACCACTTTAATCAAAATGAGCGAAGAAGAAAATCCTGCATTGCATTTATTTGTGGGAGAAGATGCTTATAATATGGCAAATGTAAAAATTGCAGAGGTTCAAAAAGAATTGCAGCAATGGAAAGCCGTTTCTGTTTCGACAGGTTTTTAATTAGATAATTCGGAAATGTGCCAATTGGATAATTAATTTTCATTCCAATTTATCGTAGAGGCCCACAGAAGTGCGTCTCACGCAACGTAACCCCAATTTATTCCGTTGCAACAAACCCGACAGGTTTTTAAAACGTGTCGGGTTTGTCATTTAAAATCGCGATGTGCTTATTATCTAATCTTCTAATTGACACATTAACTAATTTAATCAACAAGCATATTTTTTACTTCGCTAAATTTCCCGTCAACTTCTTCAATATTTAAACCTAAAATATGAGCAATTAAAGGATAAACTGAAACATTCTGAAAAGTAGATACTTCTTTATTTGCTTTAAAAGCCGGGCCTTTTGCATAAAAAATGGCATGCATATCTTTTTCGTTATTGTCATAACCGTGCGTTCCGCCTTTTATATGTGTACTTTCTTTGCCTACTAAGCTGTATCCTTTAGCTGCTTCAATAACAAAATCATGAACTCTTGGATTGGTTCCATAATGCAGTCTTTTGGGAACGTCGACCGATTTCCAGAATTTAATATGTGGTACTTTCTTCAGCGCTTTTGCAATCGAATCCTGATAACCTGGTTTTGCCTGAAGACTCATAATAGGATTAATTACATCTTTGTAACCCAGCCATTCGGGTTTTAGATAATCCAAAACAGCTACTTTTTTGTCATTATTAATATCGGCCATTCCGTGATCTGAAACAATAATCAAATTGATTTGTTTTCCAATGTTTAACTGATCTAATTTTCGGGATAATGCTCCCATTATAGAATCCATTTTGATGACCATTTTTTTGTTTTCCGGCGAAAGCGGACCAAAATTATGTCCGGTATGATCAGGTTCGTCAAAATACAAAGTAACCAAATGCGGGCGTTGTTTTTCAGGAAGCTGTAACCACTTTAAAACCGTATCAATTCGGGCTCCATAAGGGATTTTATTGTCATAATTTTTATAAATACCAGGATTTCTTTTGTCAATGTCAGATCCTGGCCAGAAGAAAGAAGCTGTTTTTACACCTTGTTGTTCGGCAACATTCCAAATAGGATTTCCGCCATAAAAACGCGAATCATTTTTTGCCTTGCTTGATAATGAAAAAGATTCGTTGAGTTGAGCATCATAAAAAACATTGTTGATTATCCCGTGGTGATCAGGATAAAGTCCGGTTATTATAGAATAATGGTTGGGGAAAGTTTTTGTGGGATAAGAAGGTTGCATCGATTTGGCGTGAACACCTTCTTTTGCAATCTGCTTCAAATTCTGAAGATTAAATTGTTTTTGATAATCCCAACGAAACCCATCCATAGAAACTAAAACTACATAAGTGTCTTTGTTAGTTTGAGAATAAGAAAAAGTGGTAAGAAGTAAGCATGTAAAAAGTAATAGGCGAGTGGTAAATTTTCTCATTATGCAATTTTAATAGAACCGCAAAGATACCAATAACCTGTTTTTTAAAGAAAAACAGAATGTTAAACTAAGTGAAAGTTTGCCACGAATTTCACGAATTTTCACGAATGCTATGTGCAAAAAAAAGGTTACCGCAAATTTCACAAATTAGCACAAATTATTTCCCTAGGTACTCTGCTTAAAAATTTGTGCTAATTTGTGAAATTTGTGGTAAAGAAAAATCTTTTTAATCCTTTAATCTGTGGCTAAAAGAAAATATATATAAAGATTAGAAAAAAATAATTCGTGATAATTCGTGTAATTTGTGGCAAAAAAAAACGCCAGATTTATATCCGGCGTTTTAAATTTTAAGAAGTGAGAATGATTACATCATTCCTGGCATACCGCCACCCATTGGCATTCCGCCAGCGCTTTCTTCTTTAATATCAATTAATGCACATTCTGTAGTAAGGATCATTCCGGCAACAGAAGCAGCATTTTCTAATGCTACACGAGTTACTTTTTTAGGATCGATAATTCCAGCTTTAAGCATGTCTACGTATTCGTCAGTTTTAGCATTGTATCCAAAATCACCAGAACCTTCACCAACTTTTGCTACTACTACAGAACCTTCAAGACCTGCATTTTCAACAATAGTTCTTAATGGAGATTCAACAGCGCGAGCTACAATCTGAATTCCAGTTGCTTCGTCAGCATTGTCAGCTGTGATTCCTGCTAAAGCCGCTTTTGCTCTTAATAAAGCAACACCACCACCAGCAACAATTCCTTCTTCAACAGCAGCACGAGTTGCGTGTAATGCATCATCAACTCTGTCTTTTTTCTCTTTCATCTCCACTTCAGATGCAGCACCAACATAAAGAACAGCAACACCACCAGCTAATTTAGCCAAACGCTCTTGCAATTTTTCTTTATCATAATCAGATGTTGTAGTTTCCATCTGACCTTTGATTTGGTTTACTCTGTTTTTGATGATATCAGCTTCACCAGCACCACTTACAATTGTAGTGTTGTCTTTATCGATAGAAACTCTTTTTGCAGTTCCTAACATGTCGATAGTTGTATTTTCAAGAGTATATCCTCTTTCTTCAGAGATTACAGTCCCACCAGTTAAGATTGCGATATCTTCTAACATTGCTTTTCTTCTGTCTCCAAAACCTGGAGCTTTTACAGCAGCAATTTTAAGAGCACCTCTTAATTTGTTTACTACTAGAGTAGAAAGGGCTTCTCCGTCAACATCCTCAGCAATAATCAATAATGGTTTTCCTGATTGAGCAACTGGCTCTAAAACTGGAAGTAATTCTTTTAAAGAAGAAACTTTTTTATCGTATAATAAGATGTATGGAGAGTCTAATTCAACTTCCATTTTCTCTGGGTTTGTTACGAAGTAAGGAGAAAGATATCCTCTGTCAAACTGCATACCTTCAACAACATCCACGAAAGTGTCAGTTCCTTTAGCTTCTTCAACAGTAATAACACCTTCTTTTCCAACTTTAGCGAAAGCTGTAGCGATTAATTCACCAATTACTTCGTCGTTGTTTGCAGAGATAGAAGCAATTTGTTTGATTTTATCAGAATCGCTTCCAACCACTTTAGCTTGTTTAGCTAAGTCAGCAACGATAGCTTCAACCGCTTTATCGATACCACGTTTCAAATCCATTGGATTTGCACCTGCAGCAACGTTTTTCAAACCTTCTTTAACGATTGCCTGAGCTAAAACTGTAGCAGTTGTAGTTCCGTCACCCGCTAAATCATTGGTTTTAGAAGCTACTTCTTTAACCATTTGCGCGCCCATATTTTCTAATGGGTCTTTTAATTCGATTTCTTTTGCAACAGAAACACCATCTTTAGTTACAGTTGGTCCACCAAATGATTTACCAATAATTACGTTACGACCTTTTGGTCCAAGAGTTACTTTTACAGCATTTGCTAACGCATCAACACCACGTTTTAATCCGTCACGTGCTTCAATATCAAATTTTATATCTTTTGCCATTTTTTATTTGCTTTAGGCAGTAGGCTTTAAGCTTTATGCTTTCTACTGCTGAATTAATTTTTGTTTTAATTTGTAAATTTTGCTTTTAATGCTATTGATTTTTTCTATAAGATTCTCTGCAATTTCATTATTAAGATATTGCAAATCTTTAGCTAAAATCAAAAGATATTCTGTCTCGCTGGCAGAACCTAAAGCTATATTGAGAAATTGATTGAATTCTTTGTCGCTATTTCTTCCACAACCCTCGCTGATATTAGTAGGGATTGATGAAGATGCTCGTCTAATCTGACTAGTTAATCCGTATAATTCTTCTTTAGGAAATAAAGAAGTCATTTTGTAGATTTCTAAAGTGAAAGAGTGACTTAGCTGCCAAATATCGTATTTTTTAAAATCTCTCATTTTTTTTGTTGGCTTTAAGCTTTAGGCAGTAAGCTTAAAGCTTTTTTTGGAAGCTTAAAGCGTATAGCTTACAGCAATCTTTAGATTATAGCTAAGATATCATCTTCGCGCATAATCAAATAATCAGTTCCTTCAAGTTTTAATTCTGTTCCTGCATATTTACCATAAAGAACAGTATCGCCAACTTTAACGGTCATAGTGTGATCTTTAGATCCATTTCCTACTGCAACTACAGTTCCTTTTTGTGGTTTCTCTTTGGCAGTATCCGGAATAAAAATCCCTGACGCAGTTTTAGTCTCAGCTGCAACAGGCTCAATAAGTACGCGGTCTGAAAGCGGTTTAATGTTTAAAGTCATGATTTATATTATTAATAGTTTATATTTTTTTAATGCTAAAATAACTTTCAGAAATTGTGCCATGCTCTTAAAACTGACATTATTTCCTAAAAAAAATGCCAGCTTTGACAGGCTGGCATTTTATATTTATTTCAAAATTATTATTTTGCTGCAGGAGTTGCCGGAGCAGGTGTTTGTTGAGCTGGAGCAGCAGGTGTGCTAGCAGCAGGAACTTCAGATTTGTCAATAATTTTAGAGTCAGTATCACTTAATGATCCTGTAAAACTTAAACTTGAAAGCAAGATTAAAGCAATCAAAATAGTAGCTAATGTCCAGGTACTTTTATCTAAAAAGTCAGTTGTTTTTTGTACTCCACCTAACATTTGAGTTCCACTAATTGTAGACGACAATCCGCCTCCTTTAGGGTTTTGAACCATGATTACTACGATCAATAGAAAACAAACTATTGTGATTAAAACTAAAAAAATTGAAAATGTGCTCATTGCTTAATTATTATTGTTATTTTGTTGTAAAATCTTGATATCCGAAATACGGTCTGCAAAGAAACTAATTTTTTCTGGATATTTCAAAATTAATATTTCATATGCTTGTATTGCTTTTGTATATTTTTTTTGTTCCAAATATACTCTGGCTAAAGTCTCTGTCATTAAGTAAGAATTATCTTCTTTGTTAATATCGAATTGTACCGCAGGTGTTATTGCAGTTTGTTTTATAGGAGATATTTTGGGATTGGTCTCTATAAATTTATCTATTATTTCTGCCTTTTTCTTTTTCTCAGGATCAATTATTTTTGCCTCACCTTTTGGTTGTACTGCTTTTTGAGTTTGTTTTGCCTCCTGAGGACCTTCTTCTGTCCTGTCTATTGGTTCTGTTCGGGCTAATTGAAGCCATTCCTGAAATGAATGTTTTTCATTAACAGAAAAATCAAGTGGTTTTCCTATTTCAAGGTTTTCCGCTGCGATTTTTACATTTTCCTGAATTTCAATTTTAGGTTCATCAATAATTTTTGGCTCTTCAAAAACCACTGAGTTCGCTTCTTTGATCGAATTCAATATCGATTGCTCAATAGGATCAACTCTTACTGCGGGAATTTCCGGCTCTGTTATTTCCTCTTCTTCTACTATTTCTTCAAAAAATGTTGGAGTATGTTCTTTAACCGAAGTTAAAATTGGCTCCTCAACAATAAGTACTTCTTTTTGCTCCTCGATTGTAGCTTCTTCAAAAGTTATATTCGAAACTTCTTTTATAGATTCTAAGATAGACTGCTCAAAAACCGGATCAATTGGTTTTTCTTCAGTTTTTACAGGTCCTTCAAAAGTGGTTGGTGTTACTTCCTTAAAAGTGTCTAAAATAGATTGCTCAGTAATCGGTTCAATTGGTTGCTCTTCAATTTTTACCGGTTCTTCAAAAGTGGTTGGTGCTACTTCTTTAAAGGTATCAAGAATTGCCTGCTCAGTAATTATAATTGGTTCTGTAATTGGCTCTACTTTAATCTCTTCGGTTTTTACCGGTTCTTCAGTAGCAGGTATTACTTCTTTAAATGAATTTAGAATCGCTTGCTCATCGATTATTTCAATTGGCTTTTCTTCACTATTTACTTGTTCTTCAACAGTATTTGGTGTTACTTCTTTAAAAGAATTTAGAATCGCTTGTTCATCAATTATTTCAATTGACTTTTCTTCTGTTGCTGTTGGCTCTTCAAAAGTTTTATTTGCGGCTCCTTTTATAGAATTCAAAATCGATTGTTCAATAGGATCAATTCGAACTTCGGTGGCTTTTTTAATTTCTTCAAAAGATACAATTTCGCTGTCGATTACTTTTATTTCTAAAAGATCTCTTAATTTTCGATCATAAAGATCGTTCTGAATTGAAGTAAAAGTTTCTGAAGTAATAAAATCAAATAAAACAGCGCGATCAGTTGTGTGAGCGGCCGTTACTTTTAAGGCATAATTATACTTAAAGCTATTTTGATTGTAAAGTCCTTTTAATCGCAATGCTCTCGCACTTTGAAAATACGGAAATTCATTCAAAACACTTCCTAATGCATCCGCTTGCTTTTCTGTGATAGCATCGGGTTTGTTCATTAAGTAGGTATAATCAGTTACATTCATTTTTTATTCTTTTGTTTAATCTTGTTGTTTAACTGTTTAGGCATTTAAAAAATCGATTAAACTATAATCGATTTCAATAAATAAACAATCTTACCATTTAGCTAGCGAATCATTAAAAATATCCTGAGTGATTCTTTCAAAAATAGTCTGAAGTGCTGTATTTAAAGTTGCACCAGTTGGTAAACCGGTTCCCGGGAAATCATAGTAGAATTCGAATGGTTTTTCGAAATCATCTGTTTCTTTATTTTTATTGGTAAACCTAACATTGATACGAATCGTTAAACGGTTTTGGGCCGCTTGCTGATCAGCAGTTGCTGTCATTGGAGTCGTTCTGTAATCTACAATTTCTCCTTCATAAACCAGATCACCGCTATTGCTTACTAAGTTAAGGTTGGTTTGGTTTTGAATTAAATCCTGCAATGCCAAAGTAAATGTTCTGTCAATTCCAGGTTCAATCAAATCAGCATTATTTTGGAAAAAGTTAACCTGAAACGTTTTGGCATCAATTTTTCCTGTTCCTGTAAAATTGTAAGGCCCACAGCCACTTAGCATAAAAAGGCTCATTAAAGCTAATAAAGAATATATTTTTTTCATAAAATTAATAAGTAATCAAATTCTAATTTTTTAAAATTCCAAATTCCAATTGAAGGAATATTTTTTTCAAATATACTAATTTGAAACCGGGCGTTAGCGAACAGACAAAGCTATTTGGAATTTGTTTTTTAGGTTTTAACCTTTCTAAAGTTGGAATTTGGAGTTTTTAAAATTGGAATTTATTTATTTTTATAAATCGAATTGTTTGATTTTTCGATATAAAGTTCTTTCCGAAATACCTAACTCATCAGCAGCAGCTTTTCGTTTTCCTTTATTTTTTTCTAATGATTTTTTGATCATTTCGATTTCTTTTTGTTCTAAACGTAAAACCTCTTCCTCTTCGATGGTTTCGGCAAACAAATAATTATCATCTTGCATTTGATAATTATCTTCGCGCGTTGCAGGCGTCATGACAGCAGTTCTGGGTTCTTCTTCAAAATCTATCTCGCTTTCATTTTCCTGAGAACCATATATTTTCTGAATTAAATTAGGGTTGATGTCCTGTACTTTTGAAGTACCGTTTTTCATCAATTCCAAAGTTAGTTTTTTCAAGTCATTTAGATCGCTTTTCATATCAAAAAGGACTTTGTATAAAATGTCTCTTTCGGTACTAAAATCACTTTCTTTTTTCTTATCGCTAATTACAGACGGTAAATTGCTGCCTTCAGTTGGTAAATACGATTTTAAAGTGGCCAAAGTAATATCGCGATTAGTTTCCAGAACAGATATTTGTTCGGCTACATTTCGCAACTGACGAATGTTTCCGTTCCATCTGAATTTTTGCAAAAGCTGAACTGCATCATCATCTAACTTTAACGGTGGCATTTTATATTTATGCGCAAAATCGGCAACAAATTTTCTGAACAATAAATGAATGTCTTCGTTTCTTTCACGTAAAGGAGGTAGAGTAATTTCGACCGTAGTCAAACGATAATACAAATCCTCACGGAATTTTCCTTTTTCAATAGCATTGAATAAGTTTACGTTTGTTGCAGCCACAATTCTAACATTTGTTTTTTGAACCTGAGATGAACCTACTTTTATGAATTCGCCGTTTTCCAAAACACGAAGTAAACGAACCTGAGTTGTTAAAGGCAATTCACCAACTTCATCCAGAAAAATAGTTCCGCCGTCAGCTACTTCAAAATAACCTTCACGCGTGCTTGTTGCTCCGGTAAAAGCTCCTTTTTCGTGTCCAAAAAGTTCGCTGTCAATGGTTCCTTCTGGAATTGCACCACAGTTTACAGCAATATATTTTCCATGCTTTCTGTGCGAAAGCGAATGGATTATTCTTGGAATATTTTCTTTACCAACACCACTTTCCCCAGTTACCATTACCGAAATATCAGTAGGAGCAACCTGAATGGCTTTTTCGATGGCACGATTTAATTTAGGATCATTTCCAATAATCTCAAATCGTTGTTTTATTGCTTGAACTGTTTCCATGTATGTTTTTGTTTCAAGTTTTATTTGTTTCAGGTTTCAAGTTACGCAATGTATACGAGTCCTAAAAACCACAAATAATATTTTTTTCGTTTGCCACGAATTTCACAGATTTTCACAAATTATTTTGAAATTGGACTAATGAACAACTCTTTTGTGTTGTAGTGACTTTTTATTAAAATTAACTATAATTCCTAAATCACTATCTGCAAGTTTTAAATAATTTATTGTTTGAGCGATATGTTCATCAATTATATCTTTTGATGCTTTTATTTCTAGAATGATTTCGTCATAAACTATAAAATCTGCATAGAATTTATGCGCTAACACAATGTCTTTGTATTTAATATCATATTCTTTTTCACGTTGAAAAGGAATATTATGTTTTTTAAATTCATATTCTAAAGCATCCTTGTAGACAATTTCAAGAAGTCCTCCTCCAAGAATTCTATGCACTTCCATACAAATTCCAACTATTTTATAGTACTCATGTTTTCTATATAATTCCATGTTTTGTTTTTTACACAAACTTATAGAATTAAAAAATAAAGTAAGAAAATTAGTGTAAATTAGTGAAATTTGTGGCAAACTTTTTTAATTCATTTCAGAATATCCAACCGCTTCACCCTTAAGTGTTCCAGAAGTACAACTTGTAATTTTTACATTTACAAAATCTCCAATTTTATAATTCTCTTTAGGAAAAACAACCGTAATACTTTGAGAATTTCTTCCTGAGAATTCTTCAGTTGATTTTTTAGACACTTTTTCAACCAAAACTTCAACAACTTGTCCAACGAATTCTTCACTGCGAAACCAGGCGTGTTTTTGTTGTAAATCAACAATTTCCTGCAATCTTCTCGCTTTAGTTTCTTCAGGAACATCATCTTCCATTTTTCTTCCGGCCAAAGTTCCCGGACGTTCAGAATACGAATACATATAACCAAAATTATATTTCACATATTCCATCAAGCTCATCGTGTCCTGATGATCTTGTTCTGTTTCTGTTGGGAAACCTGCAATCATATCCTGCGAAATCGAAGCATCCGGAATAATCGCCTTAATTTTATCAATCAAAGTCATATATTCCTCACGAGTATGCAAACGATTCATTT
>Ga0247814_10002281_pt1 | contig 10650 bp, 13 predicted proteins | sample UWRJL179409R1_FD_179947 | JGI IMG/M metagenome (GOLD analysis project Ga0247814, IMG submission 179947) | Plant litter microbial communities from Arlington Agricultural Research Station in Wisconsin, United States - UWRJ-L179-409R-1 | ecosystem: Environmental > Terrestrial > Plant litter >... | reverse complement strand
TGCACATCAGCGAAGGCTCGACTGCCCTTCACTATGGCCAGCAGTGCTTCGAAGGCATGAAGGCCTATCGTTGCAAGGACGGCTCGATCAACCTGTTCCGCCCGGACCAGAACGCCCTGCGCATGCAACGCAGCTGCGCGCGTCTGCTGATGCCGACGGTCGACACCGAGCAGTTCATCGAAGCGTGCAAAGCCGTGGTTCGCGCCAACGAGCGCTTCATTCCACCATACGGCACCGGCGGCGCGCTGTATCTGCGTCCGTTCGTGATCGGCGTGGGTGACAACATCGGCGTGCGCACTGCACCCGAGTTCATCTTCTCGATCTTCTGCATTCCGGTCGGCGCCTACTTCAAGGGCGGCCTGACCCCGCACAACTTCCAGATCTCCAGCTACGACCGCGCCGCCCCACAAGGCACCGGCGCCGCCAAGGTCGGTGGCAACTACGCCGCCAGCCTGATGCCGGGCTCGAAAGCGAAGAAAGCCAACTTCGCCGACGCGATCTACCTGGACCCGATGACCCACACCAAGATCGAGGAAGTCGGTTCGGCCAACTTCTTCGGGATCACCCACGACAACAAGTTCATCACCCCGAACTCGCCGTCGGTTCTGCCAGGCATCACCCGCCTGTCGCTGATCGAACTGGCCAAGTCCCGTCTGGGTCTGGAAGTGGTTGAAGGCGACGTGCTGATCGACAAACTGTCGGACTTCAAGGAAGCCGGCGCTTGCGGTACGGCTGCAGTGATCACCCCGATCGGTGGTATCAGCTACAACGATCATCTGCATGTGTTCCATAGCGAGACCGAAGTGGGTCCTGTGACCCAGAAGCTCTACAAAGAGCTGACGGGCGTGCAGACCGGCGACATCGAAGCGCCAGCGGGCTGGATCGTCAAGGTTTGATTTGACGGCTGCTGATGTAGAAAAGCCCTCCACCGAGTGATTGGTGGGGGGCTTTTTTGATTGTTTTTGTTGGTTTTTTTTGTGTAAGACTGGAGATCTTTTCCCCCTCACCCCAGCCCTCTCCCCCAGGGGGGCGAGGGGGAAAGGGGGCCGATCTCGGTTGTTCTCCAGACAGAAGTTCGACGCGAACTTTCAGGTCGATGTCGTACGGGAGAACACCTCGGTCGGCTCCCTCTCCCTCCGGGAGAGGGCTGGGGTGAGGGTAGGCTTTTCGCTCTTCAAGGCAATTCGTTTGCCAGAACGATCAGCAATCCCACTCGCCTGCCCATTCTGCTGCTTACCCATCCGCGCCTGCGTAATCAACCCGGGAATCAACTCCCCTTCCGGCAGATTCTTCCAGAATCGCGCCGGCAAATGCCCCTGCATGACCTTCTCGTTCAACCGCGCTGGATTAAAGATGTGGCTGTAATAGGTAAGCCACAGATCGCCATGAGGATCGTCGACGTTCTGCGCCAGTTGCTGCCATTCCTGCGGGCATTCACGCTGATGGATCAATTGCTCGCCATCGTAATAAACCGCGTCACGCGGCGTGGCGATCAGCCAGCGATGCTGGCCCATGCGCCCGACGAAATGCTCGCTGGCGCTGCGCAGAATGTCGTGGGCGGGTTCGTGCCACGCCACGTATTCCGGGCCGACACTGGCCTTGGGCCGCTCGATGAAGCGCACAAACGCATGCAGATGATGAGCTTCGCGGCGCACTTGCTTGATACGCCGCTGCAACTCGCTACCGAGCTTGTCACCGGCCATCATTGCCGTGCGATCACCGTGGCTGACGCGCCACAGCACTTCGTACAACAGACTCCAGCGTTGATCACCACGGTATTGCGCGGCGTGCTCCAGCGTTTCGAGCAGTACACGCGGGATCTTCGCCATAAATGGACCTTGCCCTTCAGGCACAGGGGCATCACTGGCAAACAGATCGCCCACGCCTTCCGAGGCCCAGCTCACCAGGCTCGGATCGACTTCATGGCTGAGCAGCCAGCGTGCCTGCTGACGCCAGGTGTCGAACATATCGTCGCAGTCGAGATTGATCATCCCCACAATCCCATCTGTTGCGGCATCGGCCGGTCGCGTAATTGTTGATAGAGCAAGTGGCTGGTGACCTCGGCCTGCTGCGGATGGTAGTCGCTGGTAATGATGAAGGGTTTGGCCTTGGCCAGGACGCAGCGCATGCGTGCGACATCTTCGTAGCGGATCTTGCGTTGCCGGCGCAGCTCGACCAGACGTTCGGTGGTGCGCAAACCAATGCCGGGAATACGCGCGATCAATGACGCCTCGGCGCGGTTCAGATCCAGTGGAAACACCTCGCGATTCTGCAACGCCCACGCCAGTTTCGGGTCGATGTCCAAGGCCAGATTGCCCGGCCCCTTGAGCAGCTCGTCGGCACGGTAACCGTAGCTGCGCAGGAGGAAATCGGCCTGGTACAAACGGTGCTCGCGCATCAGCGGCGGCGCGGCCAGTGGCACGCTTTTCGGGCTGTCGGGGATCGGACTGAAGGCCGAATAGTAAACGCGACGCAAGCGGTAGTTGCCGTACAACGACTGAGCACTGTGCAAGATCGTGCTGTCGTCAGTGTCATCGGCGCCCACAATCAGTTGCGTGCTCTGCCCGGCAGGGGCGAACTTCGCCGAGCGCGGTTCGTTCAGAACAGTCTGCACACCGGTATAAATTGTGTTCATCGCTTGTTTGATCGAAGCGATGTCTTTCTCCGGAGCCAGGGTTTGCAAACTGGCGTCGGTGGGCAGTTCGATGTTCACGCTCAGCCGATCGGCGTAACGCCCCGCTTCCTCAATCAGTGCAGGGTCGGCGTCGGGAATGGTCTTGAGATGGATGTAGCCGCGAAACTCATGTTCTTCGCGCAACAGCTTCGCCACCCGCACCAGTTGCTCCATGGTGTAGTCCGCCGAGCGGATGATCCCGGAGCTGAGGAACAGCCCGCTGACACAGTTGCGCCGGTAGAAATCCAGGGTCAGCGTCACCACCTCTTCGGGTGTGAAGCGGGCCCGAGGTACGTCGCTGGAGCGGCGATTGACGCAGTACTGGCAATCGTAAAGGCAGAAATTGGTCAGCAGAATTTTCAACAACGACACGCAACGCCCGTCGGGCGTGTAGCTGTGGCAGATGCCCATGCCATCGGTCGAGCCCAGCCCGCTCTTGCCCTCGGAGCTGCGCTTGGGCGCGCCACTACTCGCGCAGGACGCGTCGTACTTGGCGGCGTCGGCGAGGATGCTCAGCTTGTCGATGATTTGCATGGCGCGGGCTCTTTACTGTTTGGATATACAGTATAGCGTCGCGAACGTGGGCACAAGGTTGGGCACGACCCCTCGTCGGCTTAGAGCGAAGATCAAAAGATCGCAGCGTCCCGCAGCTCCTACGTAGATTCGGGATCGGGATTCATCGGGTGTACACCCGCCCTGTAGGAGCTGCCGCAGACTGCGATCTTTTGATCTGGCCATTTTCATTCGCCAACTCAACGCCAAACCGCACGGCGATTTCCCTGCGCCCCACCACCGTCAATGCCAACGCCCGACTGTCCAGATCCTGCGTCAGCCACTTGCGCTTCAACGCGGTTTGCAACAGCGCCGCCCCCAGCGACCCGCCGAGATGCGGGCGGCGCATGCTCCAGTCCAGGCACGGGCAGGCAAACTTGCGCCGCAACGTAGTCAAATCCCGCACTTCAATGCCCAAGCCTTCGAACAACGCCGCGCCACTGTCGCTCAAGCAATACGCTTGCTCGTCCGACTCGTCCAGCCACCCCGCCTCGAGCAAACGGTCATGCAGCAACACCGCCAGCGTCCCCGCCATGTGGTCGTAGCACGTGCGGGCGAATTGCAGGCGATCCGGCGTGTGCGGTTTGAAAGTCGGTGTGGCGCTCTGGCCGATCACCATCAACGCTTCCAGCGCCTGGGCCACGCGTTGGTCGGCCAGGCTGTAATAACGATGACGACCCTGTACGTGCAGGCGCACCAATGCCAGATCCTTGAGCTTGGCCAAGTGCGCGCTGGCGGTAGACGCGCTGACTTCGGCGATGGCCGCCAACTCGGTGCTGGTGCGCGCGTGGCCGTCCATCAGCGAGCAGAGGATTTTCGTTCGCGCCGGCTCCGCTATGGCGGCAGCCACCTGCGAGACGCCGATGTCTTGATGTTCTGCGTGCATATTTCGCTCCCCGACGAATCATCACCGCTGAGCACTGACGATACTCGCATCACTTTCCCGACGACAAGGCTGCGAACCATGGACCCGATCAGCGCTGCGACTCATGCCGACCCCTATCCTTATTACGCCGGACTGCGTGCTCAGGGCGGATTCACGTTTCATCACGAACTGAGACTGTGGGTCGCCAGCAGTGCCCGGGCGGTGTGTGCGGTGCTGGCGCATACCGATTGCCGGGTGCGTCCGGCGCAGGAACCGGTGCCCACGGCGATTGCTTCGGGCATGGCGGGCGAGGTGTTCGGGCAGTTGATGCGGATGAATGATGGCGAGCGTCAGCGCTGCCCGCGTTCGGCGATCGAGCCTGCGCTTGAGTTGATTGATGAGGCCCAAGTACGAGCATTGGTAGCCGCGCGACTGATCACTGTAAACACCGACGGCCTGTATAAAGCCATGTTTCGCGGCCCGGTGTGCGTGGTTGCGGCGCTACTCGGTTTCACCCCGGCGCAGGGTCGAGCCGTCAGTGAGCTGACCGCCGACTTCGTCACCTGCCTGTCGCCATTGAGCAATGACCTGCAGCTGATGGCCGCACATTCGGCGGCGGAGCGGTTGCGCGATTATTTCATCGAGTTGCTGGCGCAAGCGGATAGCGCGTTGCTGACGGCGATCAAGCAGCGATTTGAGGGCGCTGAAGAAACGTTGATTGCCAATCTGATCGGGCTCTGTTCACAGACTCATGAAGCCACTGCGGGATTGATCGGCAACGCGCTGCTGGCGTTGCGGCGGCAACCTGAGTTGCGCGGGGCACCGACGCAGGCGTTGTTGGCCGAAGTGCAGCGTTTCGACCCGCCAGTGCAAAACACCCGACGGTTTGTGGCGCAGGCTTGTGAGATTGATGGCGTTCGGGTCGAGGCTGGAGATGTGATTCTGGTGCTGCTGGCCTCGGCCAATCGCGACCCGGCGCTCAATCCACAGCCCGACGCGTTTTTGCTGGAGCGCACGAATCGGCGCAGTTTCAGTTTTGGCAGTGGCCGGCATCGGTGCCCGGGGCAGTTGCTGGCGATGAGTATCGCCAGCGCGACGATCAGCGAACTCTTCGCTCACGGCGTCGACCCGGACCGGCTGCACTGGCATTACCGCCCGTCTCTCAACGGGCGCATCCCGATGTTCAGCGAAGCCGCGGCTTAAGCGTTACGCAGCTCGATGGTCAGATGCGCCAGCTCATGCACTGGCGCCAACCGCTCGCGAATCGCTTGCGCCGTGACATCCGCTGCCGCGACCACACTGACGATCGCCGCCCGCGCCTGCGGGCCGACTTGCCAGACGTGCAGGTCGCTGATGCGCACGTCGTTGGAGGATTCCAGCAGTTGGCGAATCTCTGCAGCCACCGGCTCATCGGTGGCGTCGAGCAACACCGCAGCACTGTCGCGCATCAGGTTGTACGCCCACTTCGCAATGACGATGGCACCGACAATCCCCATCACTGGGTCCAGCCACACCCAACCCAGATAACGCCCGGCCAGCAACGCGGCAATCGCCAGCACCGAGGTCAAGGCATCGGCCAGCACATGGACGTAGGCCGAACGCAGGTTGTTGTCGTGATGGTGATGATGATCGTGGCCATGAGCATGCGCATGGCCGTGGTCATGACCGTGAGGCCCCATCAGCAGGAAGGCACTGATCAGGTTCACCGCCAGGCCCACAATCGCGATCACCGTAGCCTCGCCAAACGCCACCGTGGTGGGCTGGAACAAACGCAAAACGGACTCACCGGCAATGCCCAACGAGACCAGCCCCAAAATCATCGCCGAGGCAAAACCGGCCAGATCGCCGACCTTGCCGGTGCCGAAACTGTAGCGGCGGTTGTGGGCGTTGCGCCGGGCGAAGCCGTACGCCGCCGCTGCAATGCCCAACGCACCAGCGTGGGTGGCCATGTGGAAACCGTCGGCCAGCAGCGCCATCGAACCGGTGACGTAACCGGCGGCGATCTCGGCAATCATCATCACGAATGTCAGCACGACGACCCACAACGTGCGGCGGCCATTTTCATCGTGAGAAGCGCCGAGAAACTGGTGGTCGTGACTGAAGTGTTCAGCTTTCGGAGTCAGAGTCATGATGTCTGCGCTTTATTTGGAGTAACGGCGGATGGCTTGCAGCAATTCTTCAACGCCCTGTGCGCGTTCGTCGTCGCGCAGGCCCGCAAGGGCAACGTGTTCGCGGGCGTGGGCCTCGATGAATTGCTCCATCAGCCCATTGACCGCACCGCGAATTGCCGCGACCAAGTGCAGCGTCTTGGCGCAATCGGCGTCACCCTCCAGCGCTTTCTCGACCGCCTGCACCTGCCCGGCTATCCGCCGTACGCGGTTGAGCAGTTCGTCTTTGTGTTGGTGAATGTGCGACATACCTATACCTCCTACCCCTATATGGCGAGAATGATCATCGATGGCTTCGACAATGGCAAGACCGGTCAGGTGTTCAGGGTTGGAAGCGGTTTTGTGAACAACTCCCCCCCCTGTGGGAGCGGGCTTGCCCGCGAAGGCGGCGTACCTGACTGCAGAGTTGCTGGATGTGCCGGCCACTTCGCGGGCAAGCCCGCTCCCACAGGTTTTTGTGGTGTCGAAAAGTTATGGGTTCGGCGATGGCGGCCGGAAAAACGCAGCATCATTTCGGCATCATCGTGCAGGCTACAGCGCCTTGCGCCTTTGCCTACAACTACGCCAGAATCCGCCGGCTTGTGCGGTTTGAGGGCTGCCGGTAGCTTGGTTCGCGTCACTGAATGTTCAGTGATCGGGTTTAGTCGCTCGGTAATCTATTCAAACTGCATAACATTCCAGACAGTAGGTATTTCGATACCTCACTCAATGGTAGCTGTGCGCAGGGCGCCTTCGGGTGCGCCGGTTTGGGTGGGTTTCCGGTCGACTAACCTGTGCATAGCTGCCACCTTCTGGTTTAGTCGCGCGGTGGTGTCAGCATCACTTTGGAAACCTCCGAAATGTTAAAAGTAACGCCAAATCCGCCAGAAGCGGATGCCACAACCGAATCAGATCCAGTATCCCCCTACTCCACGCTCGACCCGACAAAACTCAACGAGGCCGCCGAACGTGCCCTCGACCACTACCTCAAACCTCCCGCCCCACCCCAGCGAACACCCAGCACCATGTTCCTCGTCGCCCCGGACATGGACACCGAATCCCTGCTGGCCCACGCCTGCGAATCCATGGCCTCGGCCAGCATCATGCTCAGCGACTTCGCCGGCCTGCTCGAAACGCCCTACCGCAACACCCTGCTAGGCATCCAGCAAGTGGTCATGCTCGGCGAGCTCGCGGTCAACCGCGCCCTCGACAAACTCGAACCCGACCAGAGGCAATGACCATGACCAACAAAACAGATGCACAGGTTGTCTCCTGCGCCGTCACCGCCCTCGCCCAACTCGACGAACTGGAGGTCGACGCCGTGCTACCCGCACTGCGCCGCGTGACTCGACGATTCCCATCACTGCAAAGGACGGTTGCCGACACATTGGCCGAAATGGCGCACGCAGCCTGATCGACCGCGTAATCGTTCTTCGCGAGCAGGCTCGCTCCCACAGCTTCGCGGTGGCTCACAGCATTTGAGTACACCGCCATGCCAATGTGGGAGTGAGCCTGCTCGCGAAAGCAGTTGCGCATTCACCGCCGAAAATCCGCCAGGATGAACGGCGTATGGGCCCTGAGATAAGCTTCGACGTCTTCCAGCGTAGAGAGTGAATCACTCGATGATTCGATTTCACCCTCCTCATCCTCATGCGTCACTTTGACGATGTAGGCGCCACTTTCCTCAAGCAATACGCCTGAAATTTTGACCTGCCGTCCACTTTTCTCGGTAAAGGACGTCGCCTTCAGGGTTGCCACTTTCAAGGTCTGTGCAGTGCTGGCCGTGAAAGCTTTGCGTTTTGCCAGGGCACTTTTCGATACGAACATTGCGAAAATACAGCCGAGCCCCATCAACAGGATTTCGATGTTGTGAATCGGACCTCGCCGCCCTTCATGCTCCAGACTCAGCCACGCGACGGCCTTGTAAATAATCTGATCTACATCCATTTATCCGGCTCCCGAACGATATCCTTATGATCAATCCTCCCGCGTCAAAACCTCCAGCAACTCAATCTCGAACACCAGATTCGAATTCGGCGCAATCTTGCCCATCGTTCGCTCGCCATACCCGAGATGCGCCGGCACCAGCAATTTACGTTTGCCGCCGACCTGCATGCCCATCAACCCTTGATCCCAACCCTTAATCACACGACCAGTGCCAATCACACACTGAAAAGGTTTGCCTCGGCTGTAGGAAGAATCGAATTCGCTGCCGTCTTCCAGCCAGCCAGTGTATTGGGTGGTGATCAGTGCGCCTTTGACCGCCGCTTTGCCCTCGCCCACCTGAAGATCGATTACCTGCAGTTCATCATTCATAACATTCACTCTATTGTTCAGCTGGCCGCCGTTTTCCCAGAAATGGCCGTCATTGGCAACCCGAACGCGAAGATCAACGCTGTATCCGCACTGAGTGATGAAGCATTAACATAGCCAACCGCCACTACTTCACGGATCGATTCGCCATGCAGGCAGCGCCTGAATGATTCAGCTCTGGATCGGCCTTGCCGTCGGCACGATCATGCTGGCCGTGATTGCCCTGCTGGTTTGGCGTGAATGCGGTTTGCGCCGGCAACTTGCCGAATACCGCGACTTGTTGAGCCGCGCCGCTGAAGGTCGGTTGGGCGGTGGGCTAGTGTTGAGTCACAGCGGTTGGAATGGCCCGTTCAATTCGCAGGCTAGCCAAATGGAACGCCGTTGAAGGTGTGAGTGCAGCACTGGCAACCCGGCGTCATGTTCTCGGCCTTCAAGTCGGGATTGACGATTTGCAGATGGTTCTTTTCATCGACGTAAAGGCCACTGAAGTAGCTCGACTCACCCAATCGGACGATGTCCTTGCGCTCATCTTCCCGAATGGCAACCATCCAGAACAGCGGATCGGGACGATCGAGGCGAGACACCGCTTCACTGAAAATCCGATCCCAATCGCCACCCACCCTGGACAACAAGAACCGGAACAGCGGCGTGTAATCCAGACCGTATCGTTTGCCTGAATGCATTGAACCTCGCGATGCTTCGCGGCGACTCTCGGTCTTGGTATTGCGCTGATCGCGATAATGCGCGACCGATTCATTACGTCGAACGCCCCAGGTGCGCGTGTTTACTTTGCGATAAAGCGGTTTCTTGTCCAACCGATTGCTCCTGACTTCCCGTCACTCGAAACGCCCCAAGGGTTTTACCCGAACGGCGCTCGATTGCAACCAACCTTCCATGGCCAATTAGTGCTGGAGACTCAACGCGGAACCGGTTGCATCTCGACAATGGTCCCGTTGGTGATCATCACCATGACGTACTGGTCATTGATCTGCACCCACTGCGCCTGATCAACCGGTTTTTTCAGGCCTTTGGTTTTCCAGTCGATGGCTTTTTCGCTGCGTTGATAAATGTCCGGGGCGCGGTCGTTGACCTTGAGTTCGCGGTCGCTGACCGGGGATTGAACGGTGGGCTCGCTTGAGGTTTGCGCCGCTTGAACAAGTGGGCTGATCCCGGCAATGCCGGCGACGAGGGCCAGGCTGGCGATTAGGGTTTTGCTGTTCATCGGTGAACCTCCATTGATGTGTGATACCTGAACTCGGACTGCGCGGCTCGGGAATCATTCCTTGTTTTTTGCTTGGGAGGGCTCGGGGATTGTAGTCGTCAGCCGGGCCGCCATCGCTGGCAATCCAGCTCCCACAAGGGGCCAGGGTGTTAGCGAAAGTTGCGGGCACCCTGAAAACCTGTGGGAGCTGGCTTGCCAGCGATAGGGCCGATACATTCAACCTCGTCATTGCCTGATCCGCCGCTTTCGCGAGCAAGCTCGGCTCCTACAAAAAGCATGCGTCGAGCACATTGATCCGCTTTGCACATCAATGCATGCCAATAATGCAATTAACATCCTGTTACAGCTGGGCCACCATCCGCCTCAATAAGAACCGTGCGCTGCCTCTCCGTGGCGCACGTCATAAAAGCGGTGGAGTCCTTTGTCATGACAGCCTCAATCCCACACGGCGGCTCGCGGGCCGGTGCCATTTTCCGGGTCACCTCGGGTAACTTCCTCGAACAGTTCGACTTCTTTCTGTTCGGTTTCTACGCCACCTACATCGCTGCCGCGTTCTTCCCTGCCGCTAATGAGTTTGCGTCATTAATGATGACCTTCGCCGTATTCGGCGCAGGCTTCCTGATGCGTCCGTTGGGCGCGATCATCCTGGGTGCCTACATCGATGACGTCGGTCGTCGCAAAGGGCTGATCGTGACGCTCTCGATCATGGCCAGCGGCACGCTGCTGATCGTGCTGGTGCCCGGTTATCACACTATTGGCCTGTGGGCGCCCTTGCTGGTGCTGCTGGGCCGCCTGTTGCAGGGCTTCTCTGCCGGTGCAGAACTGGGCGGTGTGTCGGTGTACCTGTCTGAAATGGCCACCCCAGGCCGCAAAGGCT
>Ga0247814_10002280_pt1 | contig 10659 bp, 18 predicted proteins | sample UWRJL179409R1_FD_179947 | JGI IMG/M metagenome (GOLD analysis project Ga0247814, IMG submission 179947) | Plant litter microbial communities from Arlington Agricultural Research Station in Wisconsin, United States - UWRJ-L179-409R-1 | ecosystem: Environmental > Terrestrial > Plant litter >... | reverse complement strand
TCCTCGAAGGGGACCGTATAGGTGAAGATCTCGTCACCTCCGCTATTAACTACTGGGCCTTCGTTGCCCGCTGCGCAACCCGTAAGAGCGAAAGCAGCAAGCAAGACCGTAGCGGCGGTAGCAATTTTGCGGAACATGATTTTCTCCTTGAGATTACGGGGGCGGCGGACGCGCCTTGATATATCGAGTGTAGCACAATTTTGCAGGTAATTTACCGTAGCCGCAAAAAGATTGATTGCGTTTACGCTTGCGGCAAAAGTACGTATTATTGCGGTTCTTTGCGGCGCAATAACCGTTGCGGTTGCGCTATATGTTGCGGTTTTCCTTTTGCGTTACGTTATGGTGTTGCGGGCGTTGCGGTAATGATTACATGATTACGCATTGCGGTTCTCATTGCGGCTCATTGCGTCCGCAAGTTTTGGCTGTCTTGAAATAACACGTATGGCCCCAGCTTTAGTTAGCTGGGGCCATACGTTTAAACGGCGGGTTACTTGATTGCGGCAGTTAGCGCTTCTTCGATAATGGAATCAATGTCCTCAAGGCGGTAATTTACTTCGTGCTTGTTACCCTTGTCATCGAGGACATGACCGCTGACGTTGATAGCTACTTCGCTGTAGCGAATGCTGATTGAATCAATTGCAAGATTCACTCCTGCGTAATCGAGGGAGTCAGCGGCAAGGTTGAGCTTGCTTGCGATATGTTCACGTACTGCGGTTTTGATAGTCATGAAATTCTCCTGTAGTTGTTGACGGTTTCTCTTCCGCCCTGATGGTTGTGAGCTTATATTATTTTTGCTTGTGACGCAACTTGCAATTCAGCGAATTATTCTCACGCACAAAATGCGTAAGCCCCCAGTGACTATGAACTGGGGCTTACGCATTTTGTGCGTCTTTGGTTATGCACCAAGCTTAGCAAGTTCTGCGGTGAAGTCTGCGAAGGGGACGCGAGCGGCACGAGCGGCCTTGCTACCCGAGTCAATCTTGGTGAGGTGCGCGCCTGTGGTAGTGGACCAGATGTTCTCCGAGACGGTGAGATGACCATCCACGAGGATTGCAACAGGAGTTTCGTAGCTGTAGTAAATCTTGTTCGTGCCGAGGTCGAGCGAGGAAAGGTTAGTGGCGATTCGCTTGAGCTTCATTGTGTTCTCCCTTGTTGGTGTGTAGTGCCAGCTTATGACTCTGTAAAGCGCATGTCAAGTTCTAAGCGAAAAAGTTTGGCAAGGTTACATGATGTTGATGCAAGTCAACTATATGGGAATTCTGTAGAGTTGGCTGCTAGCCATGGCGCTGAATCTGCGAGCGTAATGTTGCTCTTCCGTCTGGTTAATGTCTCAACGCTAGCATGTTGCGAGCTGTACTGGCTACCTGTTAGCGGAGTCGACCCCCGCGCAAGTTCCTAAGCTTCCACTTATGGCTCTCCAGCGTCTCGGGGGTCATAGCCTCAAACATATGGGTTGCATACGCCTCCGTATAACCTTCAAGCCATAGTGCTTTCAAGACCACGAGATTCGCCGCTGAGATATCTTTACGCTTGAACCAATCTTCCCAGTAAGCGCTATGAGGGAACACGTCGAGGCTTTCCCTTGCCTGTAAGGGTGTGTCAATGGGGAACTCGTGAGGTAATTTGTAGTTCATATAAAGTCCAGCGCGGAAAGAACTACCACCTGCCTCACGGGCTTTCTCTTCCTGAGAAGCGTTCATACGCATAGCCATAGGTCTTTACTCCAAAATAATATCGATTACTACTAATATACCAGTAAGTGCTAGCTTAGGCAAGCTCTACCTGATAACTCTTTTAGATTGCTGGTCCGTGAGGCATGTGCGCTCGCGTAAGCTGCGGGTTACTAATTTGCGGTTACGTTTTGCATTTACGCCGTTGCGCCTGCGGGTATCTATACGCTTTGCGTCATTACTTGTCGCAATATATCTAGTTAGATATATTGCAAGGGACGGAAAGTATTTTTATCCACCTCTATCTTTACGACCGATACTATTCATTACAGAGCTAAAAACGAGAGGCTAAAAATATGTGCCGTGGTGGACATGATGGCGAAGAGGCACGTAGATGTGATTGTGATTCAAGCAAAAAGCGAAGACTTCGCTCGCGTCTAGCTGATGTTTTTAGTGGCTGGGCACCTAGCGCAACTCAAGATGAAGTGACACCCGCTAATATCGCAGACTTGTCACTACCGTCCCATGTGGACTCTGTAGCGACTATTGCTAAAACGTTAAGTCAATACATCGCAGAGGGGGTCCCTAACGATGCAAGTGAGGACGCGTGGTATTCAGGTGTTGAGCAGCGAAGCACAGCGTTAGGAGCAGCTGTAGCCGCTGAGGCTGAGCGAAGATGCTCTATCAGTCTTGATCAAGAGTTCACACGCTCTGAACGAAAGATGATAGATGAGATTACAGAGCTGGGAGAACGTTACTCTAGCTTGATGAGCGAAAGCGAAAATCTCGAAAACAAAGGACATACTGCAACTCGACGGGAACAGGAAAAGAAACGTGATGAGTTGGAAAAACGTATCGCAGAAGTGGAAGCTCTCTCAGAACGGGTTGACGCTTTTCGCGAAGGAAAAACTTTCGCTCGGTATCTTAATTTCGAAAAAAGTTACCGCGATGAGCTAGCTTCAAACTATATGGTTGTTTTGAGGGAAGCGCGGAGCTTCGGGGGGACACTGAATCTCGGGCCTAGTAGTATGCGCGAAAAGGCGGCTCTTGTTGACGCGGTTAACACGTATTATCCTTCTGACTGGATTGAGCAAGCGGGCAAACTTACAGAGCTTTCTGTAAACGGGTCTGATGACAGGTCTGGCTTCAACGGCAGCGAATTCGCTGAAAATGGTGGGTGGGATAGTTTTTATCAGATTGAGGATACGGATAAGGCAATCATAGAGAAAATGTCCGAAACGGAAGACGGCGATATGCTGGAGGTGGGCTTACCTGTAACTACTCAAGATGCTAATGGAACTACCCGCACCTATCAGACGTGGAGGTTCGCTCATCGTCAAGAGTTCGACCCCGATTACGATGAGCTAGGGGAAGGCGATAAACCACTGGGAGATAAATGGAAATATGGTTACACTTATTCTAGTGCTGCTAGCGGTCATAAGGTTTGGTATACAAGTTCTACTGTCAAGTCTGAAAGCGAAGCAAATGTCTCTAGCATAAATCTGAATCATAACGATGATTTGTCAGTAGCGGCAAGACATGAGGTTGGTCATTATTTCCAGCATTTCGCGGCGGACGGGAAAATCCTGAAGATGGAGAACAGTTTCGTTAACCGTAGGGCAATTGCAGCAAACGGTAACCTTGGTATTGTGTCTCAAATTCCAGATGCAGAAGAGGGTGAACTGTATAGGAACGCTGGCTTCTTGAACCCTTACTCTGCTCGCGTTTACCAAGATAGTCATGGAAGCGAAGTATTCACTACAGGCATGGAGTACATGTTTGGTCATGAAATGGCAGGGCTTGTGGGAGGCCACCAGAAAACAGTATTAGGCCGAGATGTTTATGTTCGCGCGGATCTTGATCATCGTAATTTCATTCTTGGCGTTTTAGCCACAATCTAAGGAACACAAATGGGTAGGACAAAGATTTTAGAACCTAAAGTAGCTGTACGTGTTGGCAATGATCTGCTTGTTGCTGTAGGCGTGGGGAGCGAACAGGACGTTTCTCTGAGGAGCACTGATCCTACTTTAGTGGGGAAGGCGAAACTTGCAGCTCGACTCAAACTTAGAAGAGGTGTGTTCAATGCGCGTGGGGTAATAGTTGAAGTTACTGCGGGTTACAGGACAATAGAAGAGATTCAAGCAATGCTGCTTTCTGTAAGTGAAAAAGCAATCCTAGTGCCGTTAGAGTAACCGTCTTGCTTCAGCCGTTATCGTAAGCCCCTTCATCTAAGGTTTCGCGAGAGAACTTGATAGCTTTTGGACATGATTCTTGCGAAAGGATTGACGTATCTGGTTTTAGTATGGTAAGCTCTCTAGTAGAGAACACTTTCTTCTTGTCTACTAGGAAAAGTAATGGACCTTACTACAGTTGTCATCACAAGCTTATTCGGGGTTGCCTCTTTTGGCGGCATTGTGGGTGGCTGGTTTTACGCTTCGAAAGATAACTACAACTCGACAGTTGATTACGTCATGTGTATATTTATGGGTTGTCTCGTAGCATGTACAGCTATGGGAATCCTTATTGGACTTTTCATTGCAGCTCCCGTTGTTCTCTTCTGCGTCTCTACAGCTCTAGCAGTTGTTTACAAACTGCACAAAGATAAACGAGACAAGGTTAAAGCTGACGAACGTAATTTGTTCGCTGAGACTAGCGAAGAGGGCTGGTAAAAATGTCTGTAGCTATTTTAGTTTGGATACTAGTTGCTCTTAGCTCCCTGATTGGCATTGTAGGAGGATGGATCTTTGCGTCGAAACAATCAGATTTTTATGTATTTGATTATGTTATGACAATAATCGTTGGCTTGGTTATTGGTTTTTCGGCGGTCTTCGGCAGTGCAGCTCTTATCGTATATGCGCCTCTCGTTTTCGTAGGTATAGTTGCAGGGTTAGGCACCGTGTACAAGCTTTCGCGAGATCATCGCAAAATCGAGGCTGAAAAAGAAAAAATCCGAAACGCCGAACATGAAAAGGTCATGCAACGACTTCATGCTCTACGCGACTCTATGGGGCGTCGCATCTAATTATGGCAATTTTAACGATTGATTCCTTCCGACAGAACAAGACACGCAGTGGCATTCACATTGCTTTATTTGACCCATGCGAAGAATGCGCACGTTTACAGAAAAAATATAACAACTTCGGTTTCACGGCTTACTGGGTTGAATTCAAAAAAGGCATACCCCGTGTAGCTTTCGGTTTTGTCCGCCTTGAAGTTCGCGACCAATCGCTAGCGGTAGTTTCGATGTTCAAAACTGGCGGTGGTATAAAAGATCACCGAAACTTTAACGACGAGGTTATCAACGGTAATCCCGATTTAGCTCACGCGTGGAACGTTCACCTTGACAGGAACGTTATGAACGCTTTACTGCGTACGCCTAGCGTGATACCTGCTGGGTGCAGTGGCTGGTGGTACGCGGACTAGGTACCGCGATATGTGATATCCGCTGGGTACTTTATAATCTCACTACGCCCTCTGATCGAGAGGATAGTAGGTATGATAGGGGAAGGCGAAAACTTAATATCACGCCGTAATGCTTCCGCTGCCTATCTAAAGTTTCTCGTGTCCGCTTGAAATACGCACTTGAAACTTGAGGGTTTGTATGGTACGCTAGCTTTGACGAAAGGTTTTATCATGACGCTTACTGCTGACAATGTTCTTGACGAAAAAGTGCTGATCAATTATAGCGAAGAGGTTACGATTCGAGAGTACTTTGCTCGGGTAATGCTTGAGCTTTGGGGTCATGAAGAAGAATTCAGTGGTTATCGTCCATTTGGCAATAGCGAGTGGGGTTATAACGAAATCTGTGGCCCTCTTGCTGAGAAACATGGTCTCTCATGGCAAGAGGTTGAATCCCTAGTGCGAGCTGCTTTGGTTTCTGCCGCTGGAGCGAAGAAGGAAGTTGCCTCTCCTGAGAGCAAGCCTAAGTCGCTCCTCGTGGAATATGCGGATGCTAACGAGCTAAAGAGTGAGGAGGAGGCACCTGAGGGGGCTTCGTTTACTGTCGAGAGCGTAACTGTCATAGATTCCAATAGAGCTTTTGACCGCACGCGTTTTGTGATCCAGTCAGACGGCAATCTTTTCGTTAACGTTTTCTATAGCGGCCTTGCTGATTCCTACTGGGAGAATGAGGACAGCGACGAAGGGTTTGTTACGTTTCTTGCGCTTAGTCCTCTAGGTAATATCTGATTATAGGGGAAGGCGAAAGGGGCAAGTACGTTAACGTACTTGCCCCTTTCCTGTTTGCTTACTTGTTGGGTCTGACGTGACAAAAACAATTGCTTTAGTACCGTGAATACAAGCTAAAGATAGTATCGAAAACGATTTGAATTTTTCAATAAAATACGTAGACGGACGTGGTTTTGTCGTGTTAGAGTTATCACATGACAAAACCAGAGAACCCCAACAACCTCAACGGCTATATTGTTACCGTTGGGTCCAAGCCTTTCAAGGTCTACGCAGAGTCATCTCTCCAAGCCTCGGATCTGGTGGAGGCTGAGTACACAGGTGGCGCAGGGTATTCAGGCGTGCAACTGTCTAGCAGAATGAGGTACCCGAGCGTAGAAGTGCGCCTTGTGGAGGTAGACGGAAAACCGCTTCCGTATCTTCCAATTCGTTGAGTTACAAATTGTCAGCGGTTAAGTGGTTGACGCCTAAACGAATTCATGCTAGCCTTCTTTAAAATCAACCTCTACCGTAAGGGAACATCATGAGCTTCGCGGAAATTCTTGTATCAAGCTTGATCGGGCTGGGCGTAATCGCAGGTATGGTACGCGGGTATTTCAATCTAGTGAAACGACCTGAGCGCTATCATGTCGCCGCGAATTATGTAGCCTATGTAACTCTTGGAGCTATGGCAGGAGGGCTGGCCACAAGTGCTCTTATCTTGCTTGCCGTGGGACTGCCTGTCATTTTTGCCTTTGCGGTTATTGGCGTGGGCATCGTTGTGAAAATTGATAAAGTTCGCAAGGCAGACGAAATTTTCTTGTTCAACATGGAACTTGAAGAGCATAACGCTCGGTTGCTAAAGCGACGTGCTGCCAAAAAGGGAGACACGATTAACTCTTTCTAGCGTGAAGCTAAGAAATATGTAAAACGTGTAGATATTCATGAAGTTACGTGTTAGAGTTATCACATGACGAACCCACTGAATCCCAACAACGAACTTAATGGCTACATTGTTTACGTCGAGAAGCAGGCAATCGAGGTTTACGCGAATACCTCATTCGAAGCCCAGACGCTTGCTCTGGCTAAAGCGGTTACTCGCAAGAAACGACCCATGGTTAGCGTTCACCTGTGTGAGCTTGCTGACAAGCAGGTAACGACCGTTATCACCAACTAGAACCTACAACTAGAGGGGCGTATCCACGGTGGATACGCCCCTCTAGCGCGTTGTGCGCCCCTGTAAGCCGTTTTGAGCTTTATCTGGTAATCTCGGACGTGATAGTAGCGCTAGGCTCTTAGATACCGCCCCAGCGCTTGAGGCGGTCATCTACGATCTTGTCCAAGTCCGCCGCAGAGAGACCTAGAAGCTTCCCTTGGAACCGTGGCTGATTATCCGCAACATCATCTGCGTGCTCGTCATCATAGGACTCTTCCCATTCGAGCTGCTCAGAATCGGGGAGCGTAATCGATGGAGGCACTTGCACTACTTTAACGTCAAAACCTTGATCGAAATAGCTACTAGACACATCGACTGCAAACTCTCGCGAATCGAGAGATTTTACCCATTGAGCATTGTCAGTGTAGAGGCGAAGCCATGGGTATTCCGCTTCCTCGAAGCCCTCATTCCACATTACGGTGTTTAGCTCAAAATCAACTCGGAACATCTGTCCTCTTTCTTGTCGTTGGGCCAGCTACCTGTCAATAGAGGTAGCGTCAGCCATTGCAGCGGGTTTTGCGCACAATTTTACTCTTCTAGCATAGCACAGTATTACCCATATCTCAATGTATATTAAGCGCATAGAGGGGAAGGCGAAAACTTAATATTGACTCTCAAGAAAAGCGTTTTTACTTCCGAACATGCAAGTAGGCAGGTAACCATTTTCTGGTTACCTGCCTACTTGCGAAAGTTTTAGTCCTCTGCGACTTCGGGATAGTCCTTGTTGTATTCCGTGGGAGTCCCGTCTGCGTTCCATGCGTTGAAGCATCCTACTGCTGTGCACTCGATTTCGTCGGGGACCTCAGAAGTCAAGTACTGCAAACCTTCTGTACGGGTAGAGATGTAAAAGGGGGCAGAGTGACAGGGTGAGACAAGGGCGAGAGTTCCACGGTTGACAGGCTGAGACATTGGGTTTCCTTAAGGTAGGTGAACTTGGCTTCTGCTTTAACTCTAGTGAATAGGTTTCGACAAGTCAAGCGTTTCTAAAGTTTTCTTTTGCGCGCGCTCCCATGTTGTTTAGATATTACGTAAGAATGCCCCGACTTCAGATTATAAAGTCGGGGCATTCTTACGTGTTTGATTAGTGGTTGATCGTGCTCATGTCGCCGTTCCATCCTGCGTACCATTCGACATTTTCGGCTTCAGCGGACTTGCGGGCGAGCTGGTCAGCATCTTCGCGAGTTGCGATTGTGAGTACGTGCGTGTCCTCGTTGTAGGTGTAGTCGCTGTTCACTTCGGTCCCGCCGAGGTCTTCAGGGTCCGTGCAGATAAGGTACTCGACCTGATCTGTGAAACCGTAGTAAGTGTTGTAAAGAATGTAGTCGGGGTCCTCTTCATAAGAAACCTCTCCCGTTTCGAATCCGTCGTCGTCAACCTCGCGATGTTCAGTGGTGGCGTAGGCGTAGGTGGTGATGTTCGCGAAAAGACCGTCTTCGCGCTCAAGCTGAAAACGACGCGAGTATGAGGGGCCGCTTTGCGGGTCTCCCCCGATGTCGCCTGCGTCTGCGATGAGAGTTCCAATTTCTTTCCAAGCATACATTGCGAGTTCAGACATTTTGTTCTCCTAAGTTAAGTGGGGCGTCTCTCGCGCCCTTATAACTCAAGCATAACAGGGCTAAGCGAGGGTTGCAAGCTATAAAGGCATAAAAGGACATATTTTCTCTGTTCTTGCGCTTTTATAAGAACGGCGGAAATGAAAGTGCGAGGTAAACAAACATGTACTTTGTTTACCTCGCACTTGTGAGCGGTGAGCTACTTCGCTGCCCCCGCGATAATATCCACGAAAGTCCCCTCAAACGCAAGACGCTGATCCGTGTATTTGTTACACCCGCAAGTGAACGCCGCGATAATGAGTGAAACTGTAGGATGGCTGAGAGAATGGTCTCGCTCCTGGATAGTAATTTCTTCAATTTCCTGAGTTACGTAATGGATTCGTACAATTGAGCAGGTATCCATGTGCGCTTGAATTTTACCTTTCGAGCTAACACCGTTAGTCCATACGAGGTTATTCTTGATGAGGTAATCCACTGCTGCAAGATTGAACTCGTCAACCCAAGTTTTCTGAATGCCTGACATTTTGTTACATCCTTTAGTTAGGTGTTACGGCGTATATAACTATGATACTGATCTTGTACGTGAAGCGCAAGTCGCGGAGAGCAGAAAGACGCGTTTCTAGCTGACGAAGTTAATTACATCTCCAATAGTTGCCTCGTGAGAGATGGACTTCCTTGTGTACTTACCACACTCGCAAGAGAAAGCTGCTGTGATAACTGATGCCGAACGGTGAGCGTTGCTGTCGTAGGAATCGATCACCCCGAACTCTTCTGCTTCCTGATCAACATCATGCACAGTTTTTACGGGACAGGTGTCCATGTGCTTCTGGATTTCGCCCTTGTTGTTTTGGATGCCGTCTGTCCACGTGATAAAGCCGCCCAGCTTATAGTCCCTGCTGATGAGGTAATCGACAGTTGCGCGCTCGAAGCTGTCAACCCATGAGTTGTCTCTATTCGACATTTTAGTATGCCCTTCTGGCTAGGTGAGTGTTCTTGTCTGCTTGTGTACTAATGGTAACAGGTACATCTGATGCTTGCAACTCTTACGAGAATAACGTAGTTTGACTGTAACGTGAGTTAGTGCTAAACTTAGGTAGGTTTAATCTCAGGTTATCAAACGTTATTCTGAGATTAGCCAATCACATATAAGGAGAAAGCGAAATGCTTTCTATCATGGCAAAGAAAGAGTTACATTGTTTGAGCTAATCCTAGACAGTTTCCGTTTAGATAAGACGCAGAGCGGTTTTCACGTCGCTCTTGTTGATCTTTGCGATGATTGCGCGGAGGCATTCGCGCCACGCGAGTTCTCGAACGGGTCGATGCCCATTGGCCAGCTCGCCTATTGGCTGGATTACAAGAAGGGTGTACCTCGTGCTGGCTTTGGCTTTGTGCAGGTTTCGCCAAGCGGCAAACTGGTTACTTATAGTGTCATCAAAATTGGTGGTGGCCTCAAGGACCACATGAATACAAGTCCAAAGTATATCGATAGCGAAAGAGACCTAGAGCATGCTTGGCATGATCACTTTGACAGGAATATTATGCAGTCCATGTTGAATAACGCTGGTACGGTGCCCGTTGGCTGTAGCGGCTGGTGGTACGTAAAAAAGACGAGCTGAGCAACCGAGAATCCTTTGCGAGTAGTTGACTCCCAACGAAAGGCAAATGCTACTGTTAGCGGTTAGCCCATGGCAGAGGATTAAGTTCACGATTGCGCTCAATGCGCAATCGTGCTGCCGCAAGCCGTTCTTCACGCTCATCGATTCGAGCTTGAACTGGCGGAATTGTCACTGGCACCATGTTAGCCGTTTTGTCCACTGTTACTGACAAGCCATCCAATATTAGGTCTGCAAAGGTTATGGCGAGTTCGTTTTCAATTGTTCCAAATATCTTCCACAGCATCCTGCTGAAGAATCCCATGTGAATCCGTTTTCTGAATTCTTTCAGCGTTAAGACCTCTTCAACAATCTCCCGCAACTCAAACTGATGATATCGCGCGTACGCTTCTTTCGAGGTAACTAAACCATAAGAGTCAATTACGTGAGTATCGTCTACGTGC